>Ga0196977_1000056_pt1 | contig 80868 bp, 61 predicted proteins | sample S3v_1013CmetaG_FD_148634 | JGI IMG/M metagenome (GOLD analysis project Ga0196977, IMG submission 148634) | Soil microbial communities from Anza Borrego desert, Southern California, United States - S3+v_10-13C | ecosystem: Environmental > Terrestrial > Soil > Desert | place: USA: California...
GATTTGGGCACGCGGCATCGCGCGGCAATCGGCGTCACTGAAGACACGGACGCGGTCGCGGTCGTAGTTTCTGAAGAAACGGGCCTGCTCTCGTTCGTGCAAAGGGGCGACATCAGGCGCGGCCTCGATGCGACGAAGCTGCAGGAAGCGATTCTGGAAGCGTTGGGCTTGTTGCCAAAAAAGGAGAAGGAGCTACAGAAAGCGGCTGAACAGGACGCGGAAGAGATCGCACCTGTTTAAGTGTTGTTATGCCATTTCAGGACGTAGACGACATTGATGAGACAACAGGACCCGCGCGCAGGCCGAGCCGCTTGGACAAGCTGGTGCGCCGTATCTTTATTGAGGACTGGAGTCTCAAACTGCTCTCGCTTGCGATCGCGCTCGTGCTCTGGCTAGTCGTGACAGGACAAAACCAACCCGTCACGGCGCACCTCAACGTCCAGCTCAATTTCATTCGTCCGCCGTCAATCGAGATCAGCAACGATCCACCACGCACTGTCGACGTGATGCTGACGGGAAGTCGAAATAAATTGGACGACCTGACAACACTCGATCTCGTTGCCACCGTCGACCTCAGCGATCAACGCGCGGGCGAGCGAGTTTTGCGACTGGCCGATAAGGCGCAGATTTCGTTGCCGCAGGGCGTGAAGGTTGACGGCTTTCAACCGAGTGCGATTCCGGTTCGTCTCGAACCCATCGTTGAACGGCAGGTTCCCATCGAGGCGAAACTGGAAGGCCAACTCCCAAACGGATATGAAGTTTATGCCGTTCGTCCAAATAAAGGATCGGTGACGTTGCGCGGGCCGGAGAGTCGTGTTTTGGCACTGCAAAAAGTGCTGACGGAAAGCATCTTGCTCGGCGGGCACAAAGAGAGTTTCACCGCGACAAACGTAGCGATCGATGTGCCGGATCCGAAAGTGGATTTGCTGGATCCGATTGTCAGCGTGGAGATCGAGATCGGCGAGCACCGCGTTGAGAAAAGTATTTCCGGTGTTACTGTGTCTGCGGCTGACGGAAGTCGCGTGCAACCCGCGAGCGCGTCGGTAACGGTGCTTGGGCCGGTGAGTATGGTGGACTCGATGAAACCAGAAGATCTGAAAATCGTTGTCGACGGCAATGGACCAAAGCTTCAGTTGCCGCCGGCGTTGAATGGAAAAGTAAGTATGAAGTCGATTGAGCCGGGCAGTTTTCTCCTAATCAAATAATGAAGGCCCTTTTTGGAACCGACGGTATTCGCGGCGAGGCCGGGCGTTTTCCACTCGACGCCCCTACAGTCAAAATAATCGGATTTTCCCTCGCAAGCCATCTTGCCGAAACAACCGCAGAACCAGTCATCGTCATCGGGAGAGACACGCGGGAATCCGGCGAGTGGCTCGAACAGGCCTTGATCGAAGGCGCGACCCACGCGGGCGTAAAGTGTCTTTCGGCCGGAGTGATCACGACTCCCGGCGTCGCTTACTTAACGCGACACTTAAAAGCTCACGCCGGTGTCGTAATCAGCGCTTCACACAATCCGTACCAGGACAACGGCATCAAGATCTTCTCACCGTCAGGCCAAAAGATCGACGACACTCTGGAGCGTCAAATTGAGAGTGACATCAATAATGGTTTTGATTTTAGCGCCGCCCGCGAGGCCGTCCATTTAACACCGAACTTACGCAACGAGTATCTAAACTTCCTCCTCAACGACATCGCCAGCGATTTGTCCCTCGACGGTCTAACGCTCGTCGTCGACTGCGCAAACGGCGCCAGCACCGACTTCGCCCCCAAAGTCTTCGAAACGCTCGGCGCACGCGTGATCGCGATCAACTGCCACCCAGACGGCCGCAACATCAATCTAAACTCCGGTTCGCTCCACATCGAATCGCTCATGGAAGCGGTGGCCAAAGAAAAAGCCGATCTCGGCGTGGCGTTCGACGGCGACGCCGATCGCTCCCTCTTCGTCGACGAAAAAGGCGGTTTCATCGACGGTGACGCAACGCTCTGGGTGCTCGCCAATCACCTGCGATCACAGGGACAGTTGAAGGACGACACGGTCGTTGCCACGGTGATGAGCAACGTCGGACTAGAAATCGCGTTTCGCGCGGTCGGAATCAAACTGGTGCGGACCGATGTCGGCGACAAGTACGTTCTCGACGAACTGCTGCGCCTCAGCGCGAGTCTCGGCGGCGAGCAGTCGGGACACATCATTTTGCCTGCGCTCAGCCTGGCGGGCGACGGCATGATCACCGCGCTCTGCCTGCTCCGTGCCCTGCGCGAAACCGGCCAGACGCTCACTGGCGCGACCGCCGGCTTTCGACAATATCCGCAAGTCCTCGTGAATGTCCGGGTGCGTGAAAAGCTGCCGTTTGATGAGCTTCCGTCCGTGGACGCCGCGGTTCGAGCCGTAGAGGAACGACTCTCGCACAAAGGACGACTGCTGCTCCGCTACTCTGGAACGGAGGCGCTCGCCCGCGTGATGATCGAGGGCGAGAAGCAGTTTGAGATCGAAGACTACGCGAACCGGATCGCGAATGCGATCAAACGGGAGATTGGCGCCTGACTGGGAGCTCGACCTGAAATTTCTACACAGTCATCCAGGAAATTTCTACATGCTTCGCCGGGCGACCGAGGTCGGCTCGGGCGGCCGCAGCGGCTCTGGACGGTGTTTTTCTAGGTAAACCGACTTAGTTCACGTCTCAAGAAAAAGACTGTTGCACGGCACAGGCGTTGCGATGTATATTGTGGGGCAAGAGAGACGGTTGGTGGATCCTCCGTCTCAAGTGGTTGCTGGGGTGAGGACAGTAACCACGAATATGGATGGGCGCGACGCACTCCCACGTATGTCGCGCCCATCCGCTTTTATACGGCCTCGGTCGTCCAAGCCCTAATGCAACGGCTCGAAATTTCGATAAACCAGAACGCTCGCAAGAGCCAAATCAACATCGGCCGCGGCATCAGAACGGACTTGGGTCAACTACTCTCGCCGGCGCTACCGAACGTTCCGCAACGCGTCGGCATCATCTCAAACAAGCGAGTTTTTGGGCTCTACGGCCGTGAAGTTGTGCGCAGTCTTAAGCGCGCGGGTTGCAAGACTTTCGAATGGTTAATGCCCGAAGGCGAGCGCTACAAATCGTTCGCAATCCTTGAAAAGGCAGTCAAGTTCCTCAGTGAGAATCGCTTCGAAAGAAACGATCTCGTCCTCGCGTTGGGTGGAGGCGTAGTTGGCGATCTCTCCGGATTTGCGGCGGCGATTTACCTGCGGGGTGTTCCCGTAGTCCAAATCCCGACGACGCTGCTCGCGCAAATCGATTCCTCAGTCGGCGGAAAAACCGGCATCAACTTGCCTACCGGCAAGAACCTCGTGGGCGCTTTTCATCAACCCGCGGCCGTTTTTATCGACACTGAGACGCTCATGTCTTTGCCGCAACGCGAACTGGTTGCCGGTTTTTGTGAAATGGTGAAACACGCGTTCATTGCCGATGAAGCGCTACTTAACAAGACCGTTAGTTCTCTTCAAGAGGTGGCTCGAAAGCGGGAGTCTCTTTTGAACGGCGATTTCGAAGAACTGATCGCGGCAAACTGCGGTTTCAAAGCGTCAATCGTGGCGAACGACGAACGCGAATCGACAACGCGGTCGGACGCCAAGTCGCGTCGCATTCTGAATTTCGGCCACACGACAGCACACGCGCTCGAAGCGATCACTAACTATCGCGTGTTCCGTCATGGTGAGGCGGTAGGTTATGGAATGTTAGTTGCCGGAGAACTCTCGCGAAACCTGGGTCTCCTCGACTCCGGAGACTTGCAGTTGTTGCGTGAGGCCGTCGCGCTTTGCGGACCACTGCCGCGCGCCGATCAGCTCGACGTCAGTCACATCATCCGCTCGCTACAGCATGATAAGAAAAGCGTTGACGGCCGGATCAAGTGGGTGTTGCTTGAAGGGGTGGGCCTGCCGAAGATAATCGACGGTGGGCTCATCAGTGCGCGAGTTTTACGCCAGTCGTTGCGAGCCGGATTGCAGCGCGGCACGAAACAAACCGAAGGTGGTCATTGATGCGAACGGGAAGGTCAAGTGAACGCGGTGGTGCTAATCTGAAGTTCCTGATGGTGTTGGCGTTCCTCGGCGCGTGTGCTTACGCTGGGTATCTCTATGTTCCGGTGGCCTTCAGCGCCCATACCTTTAGGGACCTGATGCAACACTACGCTGACGTTGCTTCAACCGAGGGTAAAACACCTGAGTGGGCAGCGGAACAATTGATAAAGAACTTCAAGGATTACAACGTTCCGGCCAACGCCGTGGTGACTCCCACGAAGCGCGACAGCCGCATTGAACTCAGGGTCCAGTATGTGACGCCGATTGAGTTTCCGGGATACGTCTACAACTACGAGTTCGATAAGACCGTGAAGAGCACTGCCTTCCTCGACTTCAGTAAATAAAAATTTAGCGTGGAACGCCGTCGAGAAACGCTTTGAGTTTTCGGGAGCGTGAGGGATGGCGCAGCTTGCGGAGAGCTTTCGCCTCGATCTGCCTGATTCTCTCGCGGGTGACGGCGAAGTGTTGACCGACCTCTTCGAGCGTGTGTTCGGAGCCGGTCGTACCGAGACCGAACCTCATCTTGATCACCTTTTCTTCGCGCGGCGTCAGCGTCGCGAGCACCTCGTCCGTAATTTCGCGCAGGTTTGAAGCCACCACGGCATCGGCAGGATTCAGAATCGACTTATCTTCGATGAAATCGCCGAGATGCGAATCCTCTTCTTCGCCGATCGGTGTTTCCAGCGAGATCGGCTCTTGCGCAATCTTCAAAACCTTGCGCACTTTCGAAACCGGAATATCCATCTTGCGCGCGATCTCTTCGCTTGTCGGTTCGCGGCCGAGTTCCTGGACCAGCGAACGCGAGGTCCGGATCAACTTATTGATGGTTTCGATCATGTGCACCGGTATGCGAATCGTGCGCGCCTGGTCGGCAATCGCGCGCGTGATTGCCTGCCGGATCCACCACGTTGCGTACGTAGAAAACTTGTAGCCGCGCCGCCATTCAAACTTGTCCACGGCCTTCATCAAACCGATGTTGCCTTCCTGAATCAAGTCCAGAAACTGAAGACCGCGGTTCGTGTATTTCTTGGCAATCGAAACCACCAGACGGAGATTCGCTTCGACGAGTTCGCGTTTGGCTTGTCCCGTCTGCTGTTCACCCGTAACGATCGCCTGCAACGATCGCTTGATCTCGACTGGTCCAACATAGTTATCGATCTCGATCTGCGACAACCGTTTTCTGGCCGCCAGAATGCGGCGCCGTAGTTCACGTTGCTCCTCCGGCTTGGCGCGTTTACGGGCCAACTTTTCGTTGCAACCGTCGATCTCGCGCTCGATTTCGCGCACCGATTTCTGCACTGCACGAATCGCGTTGATCAGCCGTTGACGCGCGCGCTCAGTCAGGTTTAGCCGTCCGATCTCCTGCGCAATCTCCAGCCGCGTCCGGGCGATTTTGCGCTTTAGCCGCGTGAGTTTCTTGCTCTTCTTACCGCGGTTTAGTTTCAGCTCGTCTTGTAGTGCATCGAGTTCTTTCAGTCCCTGTTCGGCGAGCGTCTTGATGTGCTGAATGCCGTCGATGGTCCAGGCGCGATACTCCTCAGCCTTGTCTTCGTCGCCCGTCAGCTCGGCTTGTTCTGAAAACGTGACGGTGTCGCGGATGTTGATCTTCTGGGCTTGAAGATCCTCGCCGATTCTAATTAACTCGCGAATGGCGATTGGTGAGCGTGCGATTGCTTTATGGGTTTTTAACTGTCCCCGTTCGATGCGCTTCGCGATCGCGACTTCGCCTTCGCGCGTCAGCAATGGAACAACCCCCATCTCGCGCAAATAAAGCCGCACCGGATCGTTAGTTTTTTCGAGCGCGCCGGCCGAGAGATCGAGTTCGATGTCTTCGTCGAGACCTTCTTCGTCGTCGTCGGAAACTGTCGCTGCGGCTTGTTCGAGGAGACGTTCGTCGCTGTCGGCGACGGGAATGTTGGAGCCTTCGAGTTTCTGCAGTACGTCTTCGATGTCGTCCGGCGAGACGACATTGTCGGGCAATTCACGATTCAGGTCGTCAAACGTCAGGTACTTTTTGTCGCCCCCCAACTCGAGCAGGCGTTCCATGACGTCGTCGCGATCCTTGTCTTCCATAGTTCTTTTTAGTTACTGCGCGCTTGCCTCTCGGGCGGGTTGCAACAAGATCTGGTGTCGCTCGCCTGCGAGTTCAATCTGCTTGGCGGAGAGTTGGCATACTCTTTCTTCGTCGCCTTCACGTTCAGCGAGAATTAGCTCCCGTTTCAGCTCCTCGATGCGCTGTTCGACCTTCATCAGCCTAAAGTTCGTGACGCATTTGTCCGGGACCAAGTATTCGTTTGACCCGTGAAGCGAAGAGTTCATCATCACCATCGGCACGAGGCTGGCGGCAAACTCATCGCCCTCGGTCTTTGCCATCAACGCATCGAAGTCAATTTCCGTGCCTTCAAGGTTGAGAGCCAGTAATGCTTCGAAAAGTGGCGCGGTGGCCAGGTCCTCATAGTCTTCTTTTTTTAACATCGGCAGGACCTGGTGTCGCAGATTTGCGTCAGCCAGCAATAATCCAAGCAGACGCTGTTCCGCGGCCGTGACTTTCTTCTCTTTAGCGACCGCGTGGGCCGCACTGGATCGCGCGGGCCGATTGTCGCGCACCGCTTGCCATAACTCTCGCCGCCATGTGGACGTGTTTACGTTGTCGCGATCGATTCCCAAGCTGTCCATCGCCATATCAAAATACTCGCGCTTCTGAATGCGACTATTGACCGCCCGTATGTAAGGGAGAACTTCTTCGACGGCTTCAGCTTTGTCCGCGGGCCGGTGCAGGCTGCGGTCGCGTAAAGCGTTTTCGATCACGAATTGTATGTGTGGTTGTGCCTGTGCTCGTCGCCGCTGATACTCAGTTAAGCCAAACTTCCGAATGAACTCATCGGGATCCGCGTTGTCAGGAAGTACGAGCACCTTCACTTCGATATCCTCGGCGAGGAGGATCTCGATCGACTTCTTCGCCGCTTGTACGCCTGCGCGGTCGCCATCATAGTTGACTACTACTTTACGCGCAAACCTACTTAGCAACTTCGCCTGTTCACTTGTTAACGCGGTTCCTAGACTCGCGACGACGTTGCGCACGCCTGCTTGATACGGGACGATCAGATCGAGAAATCCCTCGACTAGAATTGCAAATCCCTGCCGGCGAATCTCATCGCGCGTGAGATTCAATCCAAACAGGTTGCGGCCTTTGACATACGCAACAGTTTCCGGTGAGTTGATGTATTTGGCGTTGTCGTCTGCTTTGAGCGCGCGTCCGCCGAAGGCAATCGGTCGTCCTTGCACGTCCAAAACGGGAAACATCAACCGACAGCGAAAACGATCGTATGAATTGGCACGTTCTTCGTCTTTCTTGACAACCAAACCACTGCGGTCGATCTGTTGTTGCGTCGCGCCTTTCTGGCGCAGGTACGTCGAGAGCGCGTCCCAACTGTCAGGCGCGTAGCCAAGACGAAATGTTTTCTGCGTTTCTTCGGTTAGTTCGCGTTGGACCAGGTACTCGCGAGCGACTCGCGCTTCTTTGCTCGACTCGAGTTGCTGTTGCCACCAATCCATGGCCCACGAATTGAGCTGAATGACGTCGTCGGCCTCCTGGCGGCGTGCTTCGAAGCGGCCGTCGTCGACCATCGTCGGCAACGGCATGCCGACCTTATCGGCCACGATCCGGATCGCTTCGGGAAAGCTGACACGTTCGATCTCCATCACGAAATTGAAGACCGAGCCCCCTTTGTGACAGCCAAAACAGAAGAAGATCTCTTTCGTGGGACTGACCGAGAACGAGGGCGTCTTTTCTTTATGGAACGGGCAACACGCCATCCAGTTTGCGCCCTTCTTCTTGAGCTGCACGTAGTCCTGAATGACGCGAACGATGTCGGCTTGACGTTTGAGATCGTCGATGAATGTTTGGGGGTAACGCATTCGATCTTTGGAATCCGTCAGCTATTGTCTCAACTCGACCAGGGTTGCACCAGCACCGCCCTGATCGGGTGGTGCGGAAACGAAACGAGCGACGTGAGGATGATCTCTTAACAAGCCGGCGACCGCGCGACGCAATGCGCCAGTGCCGTGGCCGTGTACGATCCGCACCTGGCTGAGGCTCGCGAGCGATGCCTCGTCGAGAAACTTATCAACCGCATCGACCGCTTCGTCAGTCGTCTGGCCGATGATGTTCAATTCAGATTGGCCACGTGGCTCGGCGGCGGCAAGGTGGATTTCCGTGCCTGAGGAGCGGCGCAGCTTTTCCAGTTTGCCTTCTTGTGGTTTTTCAGTAGGTTGTTTTTTCGCAGTGGGTTGTTGTTCGACGAGTTCCAGGTTTTCCAGTTTTTCTCTGAAGCGCAAAGCCTTCACGCGCACTTCGGCATAACCATCCTTAATTTGGTCCACAATGCCGACCGAACCGAATGAAAGCAGTTTCACTTTATCGCCCACGACGATCTCACGCGGCGCAGCGGTAACGTACTGAACGTTCTCTTCGCCAGTTGATGAACGAGTTTCTTCCGGGGCAACTGTCTGCCCATCGCGCACGATGCGAACGCCACGGGGAGAGGGATCAAAGGCAAATTGCGAAGGAGATTCAAAGCCAGATTGCGATTGACCGACGGATTTCGTCGCGCTTTGCGCGGCGCGCTTCATCTCAGCAACCTGGCGTTGGGCTTCACGTTCCGCACGAATTCTCTCTGCGCGATCGGCAATTTTCCCAACCAGTTCCCGTCCTCTCTTGTCGAGTTCTGCGACCATGCGTTGCGCGACCTGCTCGAAGGACGCCTGGCGCTCACGCTCGCGTTTCGCTGCTTCTTTCTCGAGTGAAGCAAACTTCTCGGCGACTGCCTCGCGTTCTTCTTCCAAGGCGAGCCGCAACGCTTCAGCGCCTTCGGCTTCGCGCTTGATTCGACGCAAGTATTCGGTCGCCTCCAGCGAGGAATCGTTAACCGCACCGACAGCCGCATCGACGATCGTTTTAGGAACACCAAAGCGCCGTGCGATCTCCAGACCTGATGAAGCTCCGGCAAGACCGACAATCAAACGATAAGTTGGTTGCAGTGTCTTTTCGTTGAACTCGACGCTGGCATTGAGCACGCCCGTTTCGTTGCCTGCGTACATCTTGAGTCCGCTGTAATGCGTCGTCGCGATGACGTGCGCGTTACATACCCGCCGAAAATGATCCACGACCGCGACACCAAGCGCCGACCCCTCTTCGGGATCCGTTCCCGTGCCGACCTCGTCGAGCAGGACGAGTGCGGGCGGTTCACACAATTCGATCATGCGCGCGATGTTGGCGACGTGTGACGTGAACGTGGAAAGGTTCGCCGCGATTGACTGGTGATCGCCGATGTCGGCCAGCACGGTTGCGTAGTAAGGAAATCGCCCTGACCTCGCTGAAACCGATATACCCGACAGCGCCATTAATGCGAGGAGGCCCGTTGTTTTCAGCACGACTGTCTTACCGCCGGCATTTGCACCGGAGATGATCATCGCATTGTTCTCGTCGTCCAGTGTGAACGAGACCGGAACAACCGCGGCTCCGCTCGCGCGCAGATTTTCTTCGAGCAACGGATGACGTGCTTCGACGAGCTCCAACGTCGCGCTCGATTCGATTTTCGGAATCGAACAGTTGAACTGTTGGTGAAACACCGCTTTCGCGTTGACGAAATCGAGTTCGGCAACAGCCGCAGCGGCCATCTCGATCGCCGGCAGTTGGGCGCGCAATTCTTCGCTGAGGGTAAAAAGTATCTTCGCGATCTCGCGAGCTTCAGCTTCGTGCAAACCTTGCAGTTCGTTGTTTGCTTCGATCGTTTCGAGGGGCTCGACGAAAGCAGTCGCTCCAGATGACGAATAACCGTGAGCCACGCCTTGCACGCGGCCACGATGATCGGCCTTAACCGGAATCACGAATCGATCGTTTCGGATCGTGACCAGTTCGTCCTGAATCGCCTCAGCCGAGCGCCGCATCAGTCCTTCCAGCGAACGCGTGATGCGCGAACGTAACGACGAAATATCGTGACGAATCCGCGCGAGCTCGGGACTGGCGCGATCGTCGAGTTCTCCGGTTGGCAGGATCTTATTGGCAATGCGTGCGACGAGACTGTTGAGATCTCGCGGCAAGTCTTCGACGAGTTGCCATAGCACGGGGGCCTTGTCACGCTCCGCGAGAATCGCAGCGCGCGCGGACATCGCCTGTTCGCACAAACGCGCCGTCTGCAAGATCGCCAGCGCATCGAGCGCCGCGCCTTCGACGCGCAAACGCGCAATCGTCTCGTCCGGATCACTGAAGCCGCTGAAGGACCAGTTAACGCCGCGAGCGCGCAACGTCACACACTCCGACAGCGCCGCAAGCTCGCGCTGCAACTGCGCGATGCTCGTAGCGGGCGACAATCGTTCGACGCGCGCCTGACCCGCTTCGGTCTGCGCGTTTCTCCTGATCAGCGCCAGCAACTGCTGGTATTCGAGTGTGACAAATGCCTGGTCGTTCATGCGCGTGTGAAAGGTTACAACGCTACAACACAACAAACAAATTCACTCAATAAAGAGGGCCCGCTCTTCCCTGGGACCGCAGGCGTCTCGCCTGCTGACTACGGCAGATCCGGTTGCGAGCGTAGCAGGCGAGACGCCTGCGGTCCCAGGAAAGAGCGGGTTCTATTCCTTCTGTAAGTTTTGGCATCGTGCAAGCGACGGATACAATGACCGTCATGGATGAATTCGATCGGTATCGCGCGGCGATGAATGAAAAGCTGCTCGGCAGCGGGCACCTCGGCCTTAAGCGCTTTTTCGCACTCGACACCCAAGCCTACGAAGACGGAGTTCTCGACAAGAAGACCAAAGAGCTGATGGGCCTCGTTGCTTCCACAGTTCTGCGTTGCGACGACTGCATCACTTACCATGTCAAACAGTGCGTTGAGATCGGCGTGAAGCGCGACGAGTTTCTCGAAGTTTTCAATGTCGCGCTCGTAGTTGGCGGGTCGATCACGATCCACACCTCCGGCGCGCGATCGAACGCGTAGATCAACTACTCGAAGGTAGTGTCGATACTGACAACAGTGTCAAGGAACCGCACGAGCACTGATGAAAGCACTAATCATTATTTTGTCACTGATGGCGACTTCTTTCGTCGCTAGCGAGCGAGGTGTTTTGATGTCCGCACAAGATCGAGCACGCGTACGCGCCCCAGAAATTCAGGGAGGCCGCGGCTGGTTGAATACCGACAAACCGCTTTCATTGGCTGCCCTCAAGGGCAAGATCGTCTTACTCGACTTCTGGACCTACGGCTGCATCAACTGCATCCATATCATCCCCGATCTCAAGAAGCTCGAAGCAAAGTATCCAAACCAACTGGTCGTGATCGGAGTCCACTCCGCCAAGTTTGCAAACGAAAAAGAGACGGAGAACATTCGCCGCATCATTCTGCGTTACGAAATCGAGCATCCGGTTTACAACGATTCCGAGTACGCGGTGTGGTCGAGTTACGGCGTGCGCGCGTGGCCGACACAGGTCTTGATCGATCCGGCCGGTTATGTCGTTGGCGCCGTATCGGGTGAAGGCAACTACGAGATCATCGACCAGACAATCGCGAAACTGGTCGAAGAGTTTCGCAAACGCGGTGAGTTAAACGAGCAGCCGCTCAATCTGGTTTTGGAACGCGCGAAGGTTGGCGATCTGCCGTTGGCATTTCCCGGCAAGATACTCGCGGACGCAGCCACCGATCGGCTCTACATAGCCGATTCAAATCACAATCGCATCGTCATCACGAAACTCGACGGCACGTTGATCGACACGGTCGGCACCGCTGACGCCGGCACCACTGACGGCGCGTTTGATAAAGCGACGTTTAATCGTCCGCAAGGTCTCGCGTTGTCGGGCGATAGTCTTTATGTGGCCGACACCGAGAACCATCTGATTCGTCGCGTCGATCTGAAAGCGCGAACTGTCGAAACGATCGCCGGCACCGGCCAACAAACTCACGAATATTTCAAATCAGGACCGGGACGCACGATCGCGTTGAGCTCGCCGTGGGATCTTCAACTCGTGGGTCGAACGCTCTACATCGCAATGGCTGGTCCACACCAGATCTGGACCCTCGATCTCGACAAGAACGAAGTTTCGACGTTCGCAGGATCGGGTCGCGAAGCACGGCTCGACGGTTCGTTGCGTGAATCAGGTTTCGCACAACCTTCCGGGCTCGCCGTCATCGGGCAAACGCTTTACGTCGCTGACAGCGAGTCGAACATCATTCGTGGGATCGATTTCGACACCGGGCAGGTAAAGACTCTGGTCGGCGGTGATCTGTTTGAATTCGGCGACGTCGACGGCACAGGCGATGATGTGCGACTGCAACACCCGCTCGGCTTGCTCGCCTACGGCGACAAGTTACTGATCGCAGACACGTACAATCACAAGATCAAGGAACTCGATCCAAAGAAACGACGCGTTACCAGTCTCTTCGGCACCGGCAAACCCGGACAAGCCGATGGCACATCGTCTTCGTTTTACGAACCCGGTGGTCTCGCGTTCGCAAACGACAAGCTCTACATCGCCGACACGAACAATCACGCGATTCGCGTCGTTGATCTAAAAACAAAGCAGGCGAGCACGCTTCGTCTCAACGGCCTGACGCCGCCAGCCAAGAGTTTTGCGCCATCAGAAACCGCCGCCGCGCCCAACGCCGAAGAAGTCAAAACCGCTCGGCAACAACTTCGCGCCGGCAGCAATGCAACTCTCGAAATCAACGTGGAACTGCCGCCCGGCTACCATCTGAATCCGATGGCGCCACAGCGTTACAAAGTCTCTGTTGAAGACGGAAAGAACATCACTGTTGACGAAAAGGTCGCGTCGCGCAGCGCAAAAGACTTGAAGCTGCCTTTGCGTATTCCCGTGAACACGCTCAACGCTGGCGAAGCCAGGGTAAAAGCTCAAGTGACACTTTTCTATTGCCGCGAGGACAATACCGGAACGTGCCGTATCAAAACGCTTGTCTGGAACATTCCGATTGAGGTAACGGCAGCCTCCACTGGGCCCAGCGAGGTTAAAGTGAGCGGCCAGTTGAAGGTGGATTAAGACGCATGGAAAACCCGGATCGTTGAACTGAAGCACCGATTTAGTCGAACTTGCCCTCGTCAGTGCGCGCGAGTAATATCCTTGCTCCCCTAAATTTTTCTTTAAGGAGTGAGGTCGTGGCGGATAAACCATTTCTCACTGACATTCAAACTTTGCGCGAGCGCGCGCGACAACACATCGAAAACGGCGCAGTCACTGAAGGGTATACCGCAGATCGCGAAACCGTCGTCAAACTTCTTAACGAAGCCTTGGCCACGGAGATCGTCTGCGTCCTGAGATATAAACGGCACTATTTCATGGCTTCTGGCATTCATGCTGAAGGTGTCGCCGCCGAGTTTCTGGAACATGCAAACGAGGAGCAAGGACACGCTGATTCGATCGCCCAACGCATCGTTCAGCTCAAAGGCGAACCAAACTTCAATCCCGACGGATTGTTGATGCGTAGTCACGCGGAATACGTCGAGGGCAATACCCTGACGGAGATGATCAAGGAAGACCTCGTCGCCGAGCGTATCGCTATCGACAGTTATCGCGAGATGATCACGTACTTGGGCGACGACGATCCCACGTCGCGCCGGTTGATGGAAGAGATACTCGCCGTCGAAGAGGAACATGCGGACGATCTAGTGAACCTGCTGGAAACGATGGGTTAACGACAGCGCATTGCCTGAAAGCCAGCCAAACCAAACTGGCCCCGGCCGGCCGACAATGTGCCGCAGTTGTGGGGCGATCGTAGGTGCTTCAGAGTCGCAATGCGCGGTCTGCGGTACGCCCACCGGCCTGTCACCAGAACAACTCCAAACCTACCGTGCTGCCGATCGCGAGACGATCAGGTTTGCACGCGCCATACTCAGCCGTCCTTACATCTTCACCGTCGTTCTGCTCGTCGCGAACCTGTTTGTGTTTATGTTGATGTGGCAATCGAGCGGGATGTCGTCGCAAGTTCTCTGGATCGCGTTTCCCGAACCGGTGCTGGAGGCGTATGGGGCAAAGCTGAACTACCTCATCAACTCTCCGAACTATCAGTGGTGGCGTTTCGTCACGCCGATGTTCGTGCACGTCAACTTGCCGCACCTGCTGGTCAACATGTACAGCCTCTGGATAGTTGGACCATACGTTGAGAAGCTGTACGGTTCGGCGAAGTTTATTGTGTTTTGGGTGGTGACGGGGATTGCGGGTGTGGTAGCGAGTTACTTGACGGTGCGGCCGGATCTGGCTACAGGCGCGTTCGGACGGTTTCTGTTTAAGAGTACTGACGTGCCGTCGGCCGGGGCTTCTGGCGCTTTGTTTGGACTTGTCGGCGTGCTGTTTGTTTTCGGGATCAAGTTTCGACGTGAACTGCCGGAGGGATTCAAGCGCGCGTTTGGCACGGGCATGATTCCGATCATCATGATCAATTTAGTGATCGGTTTTGTGGGTCGTGGTTTTATTGATAATGCAGCGCATCTCGGCGGGTTGTTGTCAGGAGCCGCGCTGGCTGCGCTAGTGGAATACCGGCGGCCGGGTGAACGGCGTGGACTCGCGGCAGCGTGGCGTATTCTTCAGGTGGTGGCGTTGGCGCTTGTTGTCCTTGCGTTCTACAAGACCGCGAGGAATTTTAACCACTCGATGCAGGTTGCAAGTCATGCCGTGTTGAGTCAGGAGGCGCTGTCGTTCTTTCAATACGCCGCGGCGATGAGTGCGGCCAGCGGCAAGACAGAGTCAGTGCTGCAGACGCGCGATTTCAGAGGCGTCAACGAGGTAACCCAACGCTTAATGCAGGCGCCAGTTCCCGATTCGCAGGCTGCGGAGTTTCGTGCGCGACTGCTTTCGATTCTCACGCGTGCGGCGACTGCGGGGGCGTCGTCAACTCCGGCGCCGGGCGATGGGCCAAGACGTCTGCCGCCGTTGGATCCGAAACTGACCGAGGAATTTTCGCAGTGGAGGAGTGAGTATGAGGAGTGGATGAAACAAGCAGTCCAAACATACGGGTCAGGGCAATCAAAATAATTTTAGGAGAAAGAGATGGAAATGAGGAAGGTCGGTGTTTTGGGTTGTGGACTGATGGGTGCCGGAATCGCGCAGGTCGCGGCCACTGCCGGATACCAAACAGTGGTGAAGGAAGTTTCGGATGAGTTGATCGATAGAGGATTTGGCGGGATTGAGAAGTCATTGGCGAAGTTTGCGGAAAAGGGAACGATTACGGCCGACCAGCAGAAGGAGATTCGCGGGCGTTTGTCGGGCACGACATCATTCGAACCGCTGGCTGATTGCGACATCATCATCGAAGCCATCATTGAAAACCTAGACGAGAAACGCAGCACCTATCGACAGCTCGACGAACTCTGCAAGCCGGAAACGATTTTTGCGTCCAACACCTCGTCGCTTTCGATCACGGAGATGATGACGGCAACGTCGCCGGAACGGCAGCAACGTTTTATCGGGCTCCATTTCTTCAATCCAGTGCCGCTGATGAAGCTTGTGGAAGTGGTGCGGACGATTTTGACGGATGAAGCTGTTTACGAGCAGGCGGTGGCGTTTGGAAAATCGCTGGGGAAGGTACCGGTTCGCGCGGGAGATAAGACGGGATTCATCGTGAATCGCTTGCTGGTACCGTACATGCTCGACTCGATCCGGGCGTTGGAAGAGGGCGTGGGATCGATTGTTGATATTGATAATGCGATGAAGTTGGGTTGTGGTTATCCGATGGGGCCGTTCACGCTTGGTGATTTCGTGGGGCTCGACACGACGTATTACATCGCGGAGATCATGTTCAACGAGTTTCGCGAGAAGCGTTTCGCGCCGCCGCCGCTATTGAAGCGCATGGTGCTGGCTGGTCTATACGGGCGAAAATCCGGTCGGGGCTTCTACGACTACACCAAGGACCCCAAGAACCCGACGCCAATGAACCTGGTCTAACGCTCGGGTTGGTCTGACGTTCGGGTTGGTTTACGCGGCGTTAGCCATTTTCGGTAGTAAATAGCCATTTTCGATACTACTTTCTCGGTTCGCTGCTCCTTTGCGGGTGCTACAATTTACTCGCAAAGGAGAGTATTGAATGAGCGAAGACACAACAAAAGAACTACCAGAAACTGACAACGAAAAGCTGACGCTTATCCTCACAGGTGTGCAGGCACTGACGGGACGAGTGGAGGGTGCTGAGTCACTACGTCCTCTCTTGCATAAGGTGGTCGACGATATCTCACAGTTGCGGGAAGGCCAAAATGAGGTCCGCGCCGACATCTCACAGTTGCGGGAAGGCCAAAATGAGATTCGTGCCGAAGTTGCAAAGTTGCGGGAAGGCCAGATCGAGGGTCGTGCCGACATCTTAAAGTTGCAGGAAGGCCAAAATGAGGTCCGTGCCGACATTTCACAGTTGCGGGAAGGCCAAAGAGCTCTGAGTACTGAGGTTCGCGCGCTGAGGCGCGACGTCGATCACCAGTTTGGCAATTTATACAGCAAGCTGGTTGTGATTGAGGTCGACCACCGTGACATTCATGACCGAGTGACTCGCTTGGAACTCAACACCAACCCACCGAATACTCAAACTTGATGCGCCTCAGAGCATCTCCTATACTGCGAAACGTAGTAACTATTCAGCTCTCGAGGTCGCAACGCTTGCAGCCGACGGTTCACGAAGGACGACTCAACGCTGAGGGTTTTCGCTTTGCGATCGTCGCAAGCCGCTGGAATGAATTCATTACCGGCCGGCTCGTCGAAGGAGCCCTCGACTCACTCGAGCGACTCGGAGCAAAAGAAGGGCTCGTATCCGTGTATCGCGTGCCGGGCGCCTTCGAGATACCGTTACTCGCTTTGCGGCTGGCGCAGTCGCGACGTTTTGATGCAATCATTTGTCTCGGCACGATCATTCGTGGGCAGACGCCGCACTTCGACTACATCGCCAATGAGGTCGCTCGCGGCATCTCACACGCAGGTCTTGAATCAGGAGTGCCGGTGGTCTTTGGCATCGTTACGGCGGATACGGTCGATCAGGCGATCGACCGCGCCGGTGTCAAACTCGGCAACAAGGGTTTTGAAGCCGGCATGACGGCAGTCGAGCTGGTTAATTTATACAAGGAAGCTTTTGAAGCTTAGGTTTAATCTGTAATTGGTAATTTGTTATGGGTTCGCGACGTAAGGCACGTGAATGTGCCTTGCAAATGCTCTTTGCGGCTGATGTTGCCGAAATGCCTCCGGACGATGTCGTCCGTAGCTATTGGGCTGAACTGGGAGAATCCGACCTCGACGAGACGGCTCGCGGATTCGCCACGCGTTTGGCTAAAGGAACGCTCTCCAATCTGGAACTCCTCGACGAGCGCATCCGTTCACGCGCCGAACACTGGCGTATCTCACGCATGGCCGTCGTCGATCGCAACATTCTTCGTCTCGCTGTCTACGAGTTTCTGTACGAACCCACGCCCCGTACTGTGGCGATCAACGAAGCACTGGAAATCGCGCGCCGCTTCTCCACCTACGAAGCGACGCAGTTCATCAACGGTATTCTCGACGCTATAAAGCGCGACCTCGACGAACACCAACCTCAACAGAATGTTCGCTCCGAACCTGAAGAAGGCGACTAGCCGTGTGATTCAGTGAACCTTACAGATCGAGTCGAACACATCTCTGCGACTATCGACGAACTGCGCGAGGCCATAGCAGACGGTCGTAAGGCGCGCCAGTTAGTCGATTCGCTATTTCGGAGCGTACACAGTTACAAAGCGGCTGCCTCAGCCGACGGCCACGACGACCTAAGCCGCACCGCACATCAATTCGAAAACCTGCTTCAGTCACTGCGCACTGGCCAAATTTCACTCAACGCCGAGGTCTTAAGAGCTATGGACGAAACAGCCGCCGCACTGCTCGACGGCTCTCGGCCTGCTTCGCTCAACACCGTCCACAAGCTCACAAATCAATCACCTGAAAGCGAGGAACTTCCTGCCGAGTTCGCGGCGCTAAAAGACGACGAGCGACACCGCGCCAGTGCGGCCGTGCGCGAGGGCGCACACCTCTACACGTTGAAAGCCGTGTTTGACGTTAGTGATTTTGACGAGCGGTTTCGACAATTGAAAGAACAGTTGGAAAAGAATGCAGAGCTAATCTCGACGTCGCCGACGATGGCAGACGACAAAATCATTTTCGAGGTCTTCTACGCATCTCGATCCGACAAAATCCCTCTCCAAACTGTCCTTCAAGAAGTGGTGCGTGCGGGAAAATCAGTAGCCGCGAAATTGAATAAGCCAGTTGAGTTCGTCGTACGAGGCGAAGAGGTCTTGCTGGATCAACGCGCTTCAGAAGTACTCACCGATGCGTTGCTTCACCTGGTGCGAAACGCCGTCGACCACGGCATCGAGTCACACGGAACAGTCGTCATTGAAGCCATGCAAGGACAAATCGTGGTAACCGACGACGGCCGCGGTATCGATCCCGTAGACCTGCCACTGATATTTCAACCTGGCTTCTCAACCGCCACCGACGTAACGGAGTTTTCGGGTCGCGGAGTTGGCCTGGACGTAGTTAAAACCGCTATCGAAGAGTTGGGTGGCAGCGTGAGTGTCACGAGCGAACCGGGAAAGGGATCTTCATTCAAAATCATGATGCCCGAGCCAATTCGAATCACGATCCCCAATCCATCTTCGGATGCATAGTGTGCCACTTCGTCGCCCGCTCGAACGCCAGCGCCACTCGCAATGGCGACACCTCGTCGTACACACCGCCAGTAAACATGATCGCCGCCGGTAGATCGTTCACAAACCCGCACGGCACACATACCGCTGGATGACCAGTCAAATTCGAAACCAGCAAACTCGCACTTCCCGGCGCAGGACTCACAAAAACGTCCCACTGCGACATCAACTTCTCCATCTCCATCATCAACAACGTCCGAATGCGCTGCGCGCGCAGATACTCCACGGCCGGAATAAACCGCGACGTGCGAAACGTGTTGGGCCAATCACCTGGTGATTGTCCCGACAACTGGTTCACACGCCCGTCGCGCGTGATGTCGTCAAAGGCCGCCGCTGCTTCCGCCGTCAGAATGAATCGCAGTGAAGCTGCCGGAAGCTTCGGCAACTCGATCGGCGTGAGCTTCGCGCCCGCCTTCTCCAACGCTTCGAGCGCAGTCTTGTACACGGCGCGTCGCTGTTCCGCCTGCTGCCGCTGCTGTTCGTTCGCCGGCTGAAAACCGGTCCCTTCGAATTCGTTCTTCAGGTAACCGATCCTCAACGTGCTGATGTTCGTGTCGGGATTCCAGTTGAAGGGCGCGTCGCCAACGGTGATGTCTTTTCCATCAGGCCCGTAGATCGCGCTCAGAGCCGCGGCGCAATCTTCAACGCCGCGACAGATCGGACCGACCTTGTCCATTGTCCAGCTCAACCCCATCGCACCGTAACGGCTCACGCGCCCATACGTCGGACGCAAACCGGTGCAACCGCAACGCGACGATGGCGAGACGATCGAACCTAGCGTCTCAGTACCGATCGAAAAGCCGAGGAGTCCGGCAGCAGTCGCCGACGCCGCGCCAGCCGACGAACCACTCGATCCGGTTTGTGCTTCTTCCGGTTGCCACGGATTTCGCGTTACGCCGGCAAACCATCTTGCGCCCTGCGCCAAGGCGCCCATCGACAATTTCGCCACCAGCACAGCGCCCGCGTCGTTCAACCGTTCGACGACCGTTGCGTCGTAGTCGATCATCTGATCGCGATAAGGCTCCGCGCCCCAGGTCGTTTTGATCCCTTTCGTCGCGAACAGATCCTTTGCGCCCCACGGAATCCCGTGCAGCGGTCCGCGATACTTGCCCCGCTTCAACTCCGCGTCGGCGGCTGCCGCTTGTTTCAACGCCAGTTCTTCGGTAAGCGTGACGACGCAAAGCAGCTTTGGGCCAAAACGCTTCAAGCGACCGAGATACATCTTCGTCAATTCAGTTGACGAAAGTCGACGCGTGCGAAGCAACTCGGCAAGCTGCGGCACAGTCGCAAAAGCGAGATCTTCGACCGACTTGAACTGTAGCGGCTCGACCTTGCCGAAACGAAACTTCGCTCGCTGAACGTAAAGTTCCTTTTTCGCACGCGCCGGATGAAACGCAATCGCCGGTTCAGTGTCGAGCGGCACGTCGACTTTGCGAATCGCCTCGTACGCATCGAGGTTGCGATTAACGCCGCCGAGCGCCAGCGCTTCCTGCGCATCGGTGAACTCGATGCCGATGAGCTTTTCCGCCTGGCGCATCATCTCTTTCGTGATGCGCGGCGCCGGTGTCGGCGACGGAGATGGAGAAGGCGTTGGCGAGGCCGCTGGTGTTTGGCCCAACACGTCCAGCGGCATTCGCGACGCGGCGACACCAGCGATACCTAGCGCCGGCAGCGCTTTGACAAAGGTTCGCCGGTCGACGCCTGTTTTATTTTTCTTGGTTGGCTTTCGCTTTTTCATAAATGCTTTGTCCATATTTGAGATTGATAACTTTGGCCTTGCCAAACCGGTAGACCGTAACAATAAAAAGGTTGTCGTATTCGCTTAGCGGAATGGGCGGAAAAGTTTCCCCACTCAAGGCAGACGCAATTTGCGGAACGGTGTCGTTGTGACCGGAAACGAAGATCGTTTGCCCGCGCAGGCTGGTTTGTATCAGTTTTACCAACTCGTCGGGTTGCTTGGCGTCTAGCAGAGTGATGGGAACACCTGTGCGCTTCGACAGTGGTTCGACGGTCTGTTGTGTACGCTTGTACTGCGTCGCGTAGATCGCGTTGATCCCCGCGTTGCTAAAGACGCGCGCGATCTCCTGTGCGCGCGCAAAACCCTCGGGAGACAAATCCGGATCGTCTTTGGGTTCCAAGTTTTTCTCGGCGTGCCGAACGAGAATCACCGTCGTGACGGGCCGCGAAAACGTCGCGAAATAAGCAAACACCACCACCGCGCCAAACACGGCAAATAGCATTGCAAACACTACAATTGTTCTGGTTCTCGTTTGCGGCTCGCGGATCTCTTCCATGCAGGAGCGGTAAAGTGCAAATGGGTTCGGGAGATGATAGTCTATTCCTTCAACAAACTACACAGAATTAAAGACAGGTAAGCAGATTTGAGCCAGCAAAGTAGAACTGACTTTTCAGAGATGATCGCCGAGGAATTTGGCGCCAACGCCGAGTACGTGCAGGGCCTGCTCGAACGTTTTCGCACCAATCCTGATCTCGTCGACGATTCCTGGCGGTCTTATTTCAACGAAATTCTTGGCGACGGCGCGAGTACAACTCCGGCCCTGGTACAAACAACATCCGGAAACGGCGCGAAAGCGGCGTTCGTCGAAACCGACGGCGACGCGCGGGCAATCCGCACGGAAACGAGCGCGGCCGCGGCGCCCGCTCCCGAACGCAAACCGGCCGCGGTACGTCCACCCGACGATGCGGAAATGGTTCCCCTGCGCGGTCCGGCGGCAAAGATCGTCGAGAACATGGAGCGCAGTCTCACTGTTCCGACGGCGACCTCCGAACGCCGGATTCCCGTAAAACTACTCGATGAGAACCGCCGCCTCATCAACCAACATCTCGCGGAACACGATCGCGGCAAAGCTTCTTACACACACCTGATCGCGTGGGCGCTGCTGCGCGCGCTCGACGTCTATCCCCAGCTCAACGACGGCTTCTTCGACGCCGAAAACGGACCGGCGAGGTTGAAACGGTCACACGTCAATCTCGGCGTGGCTGTGGATCTGACTAAAAAAGACGGCACGCGCACCTTGCTCGTGCCGAACATCAAGAACGCAGATACTCTTACGTTCGCAGAGTTTTTGAGTGCGTACGACGACGTGATTCAACGAGCGCGTGACGGAAAACTTCAGATCCCTGATTTCCAGGGTACGACTATCTCGCTGACTAATCCCGGCACGATCGGCACCGTTGCTTCGATTCCGCGTTTGATGGAAGGCCAGTCGGTGATTATCGCGACCGGCGCGATCGAGTACCCAGCCGAGTACCAGGCCATGGCGGGTGAAGCATTGTCACAGCTCGGCATCAGCAAAGCGATCTCCATCAGCAGCACGTACGATCACCGCATCATTCAGGGCGCCGAGTCGGGCGCGTTCCTGGCGCGCGTGCACGAACTGATCATCGGCAAGCACAACTTCTACGACGACATTTTTGCAAACCTCGGCATTCCGCATGTGCCGTTTCGCTGGAACGTCGATCGCAATCCGTTCTTCACACAGGGCGATCAAGTTCTCGAACAGAGTATCAAAGAAGCGCGCGTCATTGAGTTGATCAACGCGTATCGTGTTCGCGGTCACCTGATCGCCGACACCGATCCGTTGCACGCGCTGCCGCGGCTGTATCACGCCGAGCTCGATCTCGACACTTACGGCCTGACGATCTGGGACCTCGATCGCGTGTTCACGACCGACGGTTTAGCAAACAAACAGGCTTCGACGTTGCGAGAGATCCTCGATGTGCTGCAACGCGCCTATTGTGGCAAGGTCGGAATCGAATATCGACACATCCAGAGCAAGGAAGAAAAGACGTGGATTCGCGAACAGATCCGGCGCGAGTTTGTCGAACCTGAGCCGCTGCCGGCGGAAGTTAAAAAACGCCTGTTTTGGAAATTGATTTCCGCGGAACAGTTCGAACGGTTTCTGCACACGAAATACCTGGGTCAGAAACGATTTTCACTCGAAGGTTGCGAGACCGTGATTCCGCTGCTCGACAAACTGATCGACGGCGCCGGCGAGCGTGGCGTCGAGGCGATAGTCTTTGGCATGGCCCATCGCGGTCGTTTGAACGTTCTCGCGAATGTGATTGGAAACCTGTGCGAACGAATCTTCGCGGCGTTCGAAGGATCGGTCCATCCAAACTTTCCCGCCGACGAAGGCGACGTCAAATATCATCAAGGCGCGACCGGAGAACGCACGCTCGCAAACGGGCGCAAGGTTCGGTTGACGCTGTCGCCAAATCCGAGCCACCTCGAAGCGGTCGATCCCGTTGTCGAGGGCATGGTGCGCGCGAAGCAAGACGACATCATGGGCCAACGCGGCGCTTCGCGCGAGGAAGTGATGGATCAGGCGCTGCCGGTGTTGCTGCACGGCGACGCGGCGTTTGCCGGGCAAGGGATTGTGATGGAAACGCTCAATCTCGCTGGATTAAAAGGATATCGAACGGGCGGCACCATCCACATCATCATCAACAACCAGATCGGGTTCACCACGTCGCCGGAAGCCGGACGTTCGACAATCTATTCCACCGACGTCGCGCGGATGACGCAGTTGCCGATCTTTCACATCAACGGCGACGATCCCGAAGCCGCCTATCGCGTGCTGCAGATCGCTTTGAACTACCGCCAGGAGTTCAACAAAGATGTGGTCGTGGATTTGATCGGTTTTCGCCGTCTCGGTCACAACGAAACTGACGAGCCGAGCTACACGCAGCCGTTGATGTATGCACGCGTGAAAGCACACCCAGGCGTGCGCACGCTTTATGCGAAGCGGCTGATCAAAGAAGGCGTTGTCACCGAGGAAGAAGTTAAGAACCTGATCGACGAGCGCGTGCGCCGCTACGAAGACGCGCTGGCAAATGCGAAGCAGAAGGTCGCCAAGGAACCACCACAACCGTCGCCGCCGGTTGAAGAGATCGACGGCTCCGACGTGATTCCGACCGGAGTCGCGGCCGAAACCATCAGAAGCCTCGCGCATAAAATCGCCGTCGTGCCTGAAGGCTTCAACGTCAATCCGAAGATGGTGGGCCAACTGGCGCGGCGCGCGAAGATGGGCGACGGATCGTTGCCGCTCGATTGGGGTTTTGCAGAGTCGGTCGCGTTTGGTTCTTTAGTGCTGGAAGGCACGCGCGTGCGTTTGAGCGGTCAGGATTCCGGCCGCGGCACGTTCAGCCAGCGTCACGCAGTGCTTTACGACACGCAAACCGGAAAGGCCTGGGCGCCGCTTTCGGAGTTGCGCTCCGAAGCGAATCCGGCGGCGCGCTTTGATGTGTTTGACAGTTCACTCTCCGAGCAGGGCGTGCTTGGGTTTGAATACGGATATTCGGTGGAATTCAAAGACGCACTCGTCTTGTGGGAAGCGCAATTTGGCGATTTCGGCAACGGCGCGCAAACGATCATCGACCAGTACATCGCGGCTTCGGAAGATAAGTGGAAACAGACGTCGCGGCTCGGAATGTTGCTGCCGCATGGTTATGAAGGACAAGGACCGGAACATTCCAGCGCGCGCCTCGAGCGTTATCTTCAGTTGTGCGCCGAGAACAATCTTCAGGTCTGCTACCCGACGACCCCCGCGCAGTATTTCCACTTGCTGCGGCGGCAAGTGCGTCCCGGATTTGAGCGGCCGCTGGTCGTAATGACGCCGAAGAGTCTGCTGCGTTTACCCGCTGCGGCTTCGCGTATCGAGGATCTCGCGACGGGCGGATTTCAACCCGTCATTGACGACGCTGAGATCGCCGACGCGTCAGCTGTGCGCAAGGTGGTGTTGTGCAGCGGCAAGGTCTACTACGACCTCGTCGAGGCGCGAAAACAAAGCGACGATCGACGCGTCGCGATCGTGCGGCTGGAACAGTTCTATCCGTTTCCACTGCGACGGCTGCGCGAAATAGTGGCGAAGTATACGGGCGCGTCGCAGTTCGCGTGGGCGCAGGAGGAGCCGCACAACATGGGCGGCTGGACGTTCGTGCGCGACCGTCTGCAGGATCTGCTGGGTGAATCGGCTGAACTGCGTTACGTCGGACGATCGGCGTCGGCCAGTCCGGCCACGGGATCGTACAGCATCCATCAAAAAGAACAGGCCGAGATCGTCGCCGAAGCACTGAAGATCGAATAGCCTCCCCTCCTCTTGATCCCACAAAAGCACTTGACGCAGTCTCAAGCCCGGCCTACCATGCTGCTTCGCTTTGCGCCGTAAAGAACTTTGAAAGCCTGTATTGTTAATAAACCGGCCGGCGCAAACGTCTTAGTCGAGGAGCTAATGCGATGGAATCGACACTTCCGGACGCCCTGATCGCAAAACGACTGGGGTTTTGGGCGAGACAATTCGGACCGAACCCTACCCGAGTTCAGGACGCCTTTGACGTCACCTTTGGTCTTGTATTGCCGATTATTTGCTTCCTGCTCGATCCGATCGTTTTTAAGAGTCCGGCCATTCTCGGCCGTCCCGTGCTCGAGGACTACCAACTACTCGCCTATCTCGTGAGTACGGTGGAGATGGGGTTCTTCCTGGTGTGGCGAACATTTCGGGAAAAGGTGAATGCGTTTTCATCGCTCTTTGCGGGGATCTTCTGGACGGGAGCGATCTTCTCAGCACTCATCGGCTTTGTGATTCTGCCGTTTACTTTGCTGGGATTGCTGTACGTGATCGGGGTGCTGGGGTTCATCCCGTTTTTGAGTGCCTTTGTCTATCTACGAAACGGCACCCGTGCAATCAACGCTCAGGCAAACCAACCCATCTCCCTTCGTTTTAGCTCCGCTTTGAGTGGAGTGTTCGTAGTCGGCGCGCTGGTTCTTGCAAACATGTATGTGGAGAGCGCTATGTCAGCTTCCGTTGAAACTCTTATCACCGGAAACGTCATCGAGACCAGGGCTGCCGCAGCGCAACTTAAGTACTTTCCTTTTATTCCGAGTAAACACCTTGATCGAATCTCCATCGCTTATGAGAACGAGCTAAACCCGATCAAGCAGCAAGCACTTAAGGAAGCTTACAAAGAGATCACAGGCGATGAAATCAAGCCACGAATGTTATTCGACTGAGCTTTTCAGTCCGAACTTAGCGGCAAGGCGTCGCGTATAGCCACCCGACGCAATAGTCCAGCGGCAAGCCCAGATCATGAGAGCAGTTCTATCCTTTTATACCGATGCCCTGAAGATCGCTCTGCAGTCGATCTTTGCGCATAAACTGCGCGCGTTTCTCACACTGATTGGTGTCATTATCGGTGTCTCTTCCGTCGTGACCGTTGGCGCGTCGATTAGCGGGCTTAATACTTACATCGTCGAGAAGATCTCGAAGGTACTCGGCAGTAATCACTTCATGATCGCCCGCATGGCGTTTTCGGGTCACTTGGACGATGAGGAATTCGAACGCCGCAACCGCCGCAACAAGCGCATTACTTGGGAAGATTACGAGTGGGTGCGCGACCATTGTCTCTCCTGCTCCGAGGTTGGTCTCGCGGCCGGCAGCGGCGTTGATTTAAGGCAGGACGGGATCGAGTTTCCGGGCGCAGTCGTCTTCGGCGCGACTGCAAATATGGTTGATATCGAAGACAAAACGATCGAAACCGGGCGTTTCATTTCCAACGACGAGGTCGAGCGGTCGGCGATGGTGGTAGTTCTCGGCGGCGATATCAAAGACAAGTTTTTCCCGAACGTCGATCCGATCGGAAAGACGCTGAAGATTCGCGGACTGCCGATGCGAGTTGTCGGCGTTGAGGAAAAGCGTGGCTCGTTCTTTGGAGATTCGTTTGACCGCCACGTTTACATACCAGTCACCACTCACCTTCAGATCTTCGGCCGTAACGGACTCCAAATCCACGGCAAGACCCATACGCGCGAAAACTTTCAAACAGCGATCGAAGACGCGCGCGTCGCGATGCGCATAAAACGGCGGCTAAACGGCAACGAGGAAGACGATTTCGGCGTTGTAAACGTCGAGGAGTTGAACAATCAGATCGACGAGTTTACCAACACCATCGCACTCGTTGTTGTTCCGATCACTGCAATCACGCTGATTGTAGGCGGCATTGTTGTGATGAACATCATGCTGGTGAGTGTTACTGAAAGGACGTTTGAAGTCGGACTGCGAAAAGCAGTCGGCGCAACGCGCCGGCAGATATTGCTGCAGTTCCTGATCGAGTCGGCGATTCTTTGCGCGCTCGGCGGCATCATCGGATTGTTGTTGTCGTGGGGTATCACGACCCTGATCACGACGCTCGCGTCGATCACGATGACGATCACGCTGTTCTACATCATTCTGGCCATTACGGTCTCGAGCGTTGTCGGCATGCTCGCCGGCATTTACCCGGCGTTCAAAGCTGCGCGACTCGATGCGATCCTGGCGCTTACGCACGCGAATTAGAGTTAAGGTAATGAAGATTCCCACGCCCAAAGGTGTTCTGCGCGCAACGTTATCGATGGCGCTCGACAGCGTACGCGGCCATAAGTTCCGCAGCTTTCTAACCGTGCTCGGGATCGTGATCGGCGTGATGACGGCGATCTGCATCGCCTCGCTGCTCACCGGAATGCGTCAGAACATCGTCTCGATGATCGAAGAGTACGGGACAAACAACATCTACGCGTTCCACCTCTCGACTGGACCACGCACTGGTGAAGATCGTTCGGAACGCACGCGCAGACCGCTGACACTCGCCGACGCGGAAACAATCAAAGCACAAGCGACGGCGGTGGAAGATGTGGCTTGGGTGGCGCCGAACGTCGGTTATGGCGGCGGTTCGTTTGACGACAACATCACTTACCAGGGCCGCAACTACCGTTGGGGAAACACGCAAGGCGTCTCGCCAAACTACTCGGACGTCTACAACATCGTCATAAAAGAAGGGCGTTTTATCACCGAGACGGACGATCAGCAACGCTCGAACGTCATGGTCATCGGCGTGAATGCCGCGGAAGCACTGTTTCCCGGTATGGAACGGGTCGCGGGCGCGCAAGTTCGCATGGGTGGCTATAATTTCGAAGTGATCGGCGTGCTCGAAAAACGCAAAGCCGGATTTTTCGGCGAGAACGAAGAAGACAACGCCGTCTACATCCCGTTTCGAACGGCGCAAAAGATCGCACCCGCAAAGGGTTATCTGCTGATCGTGATTCGCGGCCGATCGGGACAAGTTCAGGAAGCATTGACGCAGTCAGAAGAGATTCTCCGCCGGCGTCGCCAGGTCAAATTTGGCGACCCAAACAACTTCGATATCAAAACAGCCGACAAATTTATCGAGCAGTTTGATAGCATCACAGCGATGGTCGGACTGATCGCGATCGCGATCTCGAGTCTGGGCTTGCTTGTAGGCGGCATCGGCGTAATGAACATCATGCTGGTGAGCGTCACCGAACGGACCAAAGAGATCGGTGTGCGCAAGGCCATCGGCGCGCGACGCAAGGACATCGTGCGTCAGTTTCTATTTGAGGCGATGATGTTGACGTTTTTGGGCGGCGTGCTTGGCGTGATCCTGGCAGTCGGCGCGAGCCAACTGTTGATGCTGCTGATTCCGAATCTGCCGGCGTCGGTTCCCACGTGGGCCGTCATCACGGGTCTGAGTGTTTCGATCGGCGTGGGATTGATCTTCGGCGTTTGGCCGGCTCGCAAAGCATCGCGGCTCGATCCGATCGAATGTCTGCGTTACGAATGAAGCGCGACTTCATAAAAGAATTTCTAACCTACATCCAGGTTGAAAAGGGACTGGCGCAACACAGCATCGCCAGTTACCAAAGAGATCTCGCGCGTCTGCAAACCTGGGCCACACAAAACAGAAAAGACGTGCTTGAACTCACGCGCGGTGACTTGCGCAAGTGGATCGCGAGTCTTTCGCGTGACGGGCTCGCGCCGACGTCTGTCGCGAGAGCGGTCAGTGCGACGCGTGGGTTTTACAAGTTTCTGATGCTCGACGGTCATATCAAATATCATCCGGCGGAGGACCTCGACACGCCGCAGCGTTTCAGTTACCTGCCGAAGTTTCTCACTGAAGAAGAGATGAATCGCCTGCTGGCGGCGCCTGACGTCACAACATTGGAAGGCGTTCGCGATCGCACGATTTTGGAGGTGATGTATGCGACGGGATTGCGCGTTTCGGAAATGGTGAATTTGAAACAGTCGGACATCGACCTGCTCGCGGGGCTTCTGGTCTGTCACGGCAAAGGAAACAAGGAACGGAGAGTTCCGCTTGGCAAGAGCGCGATTCACTGGCTGCAACAGTACGCGGCGGCGAAGGCTGGTTATGGAAAACAAACGTTGCCGCATGTGTTCGTGCATCGCGGCAAGCCGTTCACGCGGCATCTGGCGTGGTCCATGATCAAACGTTATGCGGAGCGCGCGGGCATAAAAGATGTTTCGCCACACACGTTGCGTCACAGCTTTGCGACGCATCTGCTGCAACACGGAGCTGACTCGCGTTCCGTGCAGGCGCTGTTGGGCCATAGCGACATTTCAACCACGCAGATCTACACGCACATCACGGACGTACACTTGCGCGCGGCTTACGACCGGCATCATCCACGAGCACGTAAAAACAATTGATGTTCACCCTGACCGAACCTTCCGCTCGCGACATCGAACGCTTCATTTCCAGTCAAAGAAATCTACTCTTTACATACGCTGACGTTGGCGCGACTCGATTCGATCCGGCCACTGCGCCGCGCGGTTTTACGCTCGATCACAATCGCGTTCAACTGGGACATGGAATTGAGGTGTACGAGCGCGCGGTGTTAGCGCTGAAGCAGTGGCGGCAATTCGATCTCGGCTGGGTAAAGATCGTTCCAAGTGGCGTGAAGCTTGAGAAGGACGCGATCGTTGCGGTTAAAGCCCGAGCGTGCGGTACGTGGTCACTCAGTGCATGCCGCGTCGTCTACATCATCGACGAACAACAACCTTTTCCGCGTTCTGGTTTTGCGTATGGCACATTGCCCGATCACGTGGAACGCGGCGAAGAGCGTTTTCTGATTGAGTGGGACGCGACCGACGACAGTGTTTGGTACGACATTCTGGCCTTTTCGCAGCCGCGACATCCGCTGGTAAAACTCGGTTCGCCGGTCGCACGCATGTTGCAGAAGCGCTTCGCCCGCGACTCATTGGCGGCGATGAAATCCATCGCAAAATCGGTTTGAAATCTCTTTTCTGTAACTCTCAACTTCACGCTCCGCTCGACCTTTACTCCAGCCTAAAAGCCGCTTTCCTGTGTCGACGGCAATCTGAATCTCGTCCAAACCCAAGTCAGCGTTCAATCCGATCATCGTACGTCGCAGAAAACAGTCGGCTAACGTCGCTGCAAATTCTTGTTCAAAACTGAAAACCATTTCCGCAGCGAGCGGGTTGTCCATCTGTACCCCGCGCGGCTTTAACCGGTCCGCAACTCCTGCTACCTCCTTCGCCCGCGAACCATAGATACGTTTCCACCTCTCACACACGTTCGCAGGCACGTCGCCTCTCGCGCCCGGCAACGGAACTCTCGCCGTTTCACAAGGCGGAGAGCTTCGCTCGAGTTTCCGCAAGATCAAATCAACGCATTCTTCCGCGAGACTGCGATACGTCGTCAGCTTTCCACCAACCACAGAAATGAGGTTCGGAAGCTGCGGATCCTCGCGAAGAAAATGCCTGCGCGTGATGCTCTGTTCGCTCTCGTTGTTCGTAAACGGCAACGGCCGCACGCCGGAGTAACTGTAGAGCACGCTTTTGTCACTCAATCCCGCAGCCGGAAACGCGCGATTAGTTTCGGTCAGGAGGTACTCAACCTCCCACGCTTCACTCCGAACCTCGTCAGGATCACCTTCAAAGCGAACATCGGTAGTTCCGATCAGATACTGTTCGTTCCAGGGAATAACGAAGAACGGCCTCCGATCGCTAACCGCCTCCAGATAAATCGCACTCTCCGGCGCACCCGCAAACGGCGCAACCACCACATGACTTCCTTTCGTTCCCCCAATCAAACGCTCACTCTTTATAACTCCAATCATCCTCGGATCGATCAACTGGTCAACCCACGGCCCAGCGGCATTGATCACAACCTCCGCTAGCTCCGGTTCCCCAAAATTTCCTTCCAAAAAGACCCCGCGAACGCGGCCCTCCTCGCTGAAGAGCGCCGCCACTCGCCTATGCGTCAAAACAGTCGCGCCGTGTTCAATCGCAGCCAGCACATTCTCCACCACCAACCGCTCCGCAAACTCAACCTGTGCGTCGTAATAAACAGCCGACCCAATCAAACCTTCCGCCTTCAACCCCGGCATATGTCGCAAAGTCTCCGCCGCCGACTGCATCCGATACCGCGGCAGCGACTTCCCCCACGCCAGCAGCTCGTACGCAATCATCCCCGCTCGAATCGTCGCCCACCCTCGCTGACTCTCTTTGTAGATCGGAATCACGATCGGCAGCGGCCGCACCAGATGCGGCGCGATCCGCAACAGCGTCTCTCGTTCGCGCAACGACTCCCGCACCAAACCAAACTCAAAGTGCTCGAGGTATCGCAATCCACCGTGAATGAGCCGCGTCGATCCGGCACTCGTTCCGCCACCCACATCCCCTTTATCAATTAACAACACTCTTAACCCGCGCATTGCAGCGTCGCGCGCGATGCCCGCGCCGTTTATTCCAGCCCCCACAACTATGACGTCGAAATCCGTTCTCATCCGCGAAGATCCCATACCATATCGTGTCAGCAACGCACGGTCTAAGACATCCTCAACAACTCACGCATCTTCACGCAATCAACACTCGTCTTGAGAGTTCTCAAATTAACAAACCACACCGAAACTTCGCGCTTGAGAGATCTCAATTATCAGCTTCGCCATTCTTTTAATGCTTTGTGGGCATACACATTGCCGCGTTTTGCCGCGCCGACAGGGTCAACCATTCAACCAAGGAGTAGGACCATGCAAGTCTCCCGACTCAACGCAAAGCTTCTCGTTTTATTACTCACCCTTTTCTCACTCACCACCGCCGCTCGCGCCACTCAAGATACGGATGAACCCGACGATTACGAGGTAAAAGATCGGGTCGTGCGCATCAGTTTGATCACCGGGGAGGTGAACCTCAAGCGCAAGGGCAACCAGGACTGGGAACGCGCCCGCCTGAATTATCCGCTTGTCGAGGGCGACACCATCGCCACTGACAAAGACAGCCAGATGGAAATTCAGGTCGACGCCCGCAATTTTGTGCGGCTGGCGTCCGGTTCGGCCTTGCGCATCGTGACGCTGCGTGACGAAGGCGTCGCACTGAGTGTTCTCGAAGGTACAGTTGTCGTTCGATTGGTCAAGTTTGATCGTAGTAAAGAGTATTTTGAACTAGACGCACCGCGCACCACGATGGCCGCCGAGAAGCCGGGACTTTACCGGCTCGACGCACCGCGCGAGGGCCGCGTGCGTTTGACCGTGCGCGATGGCGGAAGCGCACGGATCTATTCCGACACGTCGGGCTTTTCGTTGCGTGATGGTCGCTCGGCGGAGTTGGTGGTGACGGGCGAGAACGCCGGCGACTGGGAGTTTCTCGCCGTCACCTCATCTGACGCGATTGACACCTGGGTAAGCGAGCGTGAGCGCTTTCTTGCGCAACGGCTGCGGTATGACAGCGAGTATTACGACGAGTATGTGTGGGGCGCGGAAGAACTCGCTGCGTATGGTGAGTGGACCTTCACGGAAGACTTCGGCTGGATTTGGCGGCCGCATCCGGGAACGATCAGCGCGTACGCCGACTGGGCGCCGTATCGCTACGGTCATTGGACATGGGTGCAGCCGTACGGTTGGACGTGGGTGGGTTACGAGCCGTGGGGTTGGGCGCCGTATCACTACGGGCGTTGGGTGTTTCACAAGAACCAGTGGGCGTGGGTGCCGCGCAGTCAGTTCAATCGCGACAAGCGAAGTTGGTGGCGGCCGGCGCTTGTAGCGTTTGTGCGGCTCGACATCTCGATTGGCAGCAGCAACGATATCTGCTGGTATCCGCTTGGGTATTACGACCGCGATCCGCATTCGCGTCGCTATCGTCATCAGGATCGCGATCGCCGTCCGGGTTATGCGGGTGGCGGCAGGCCTGGTGGCGGCAACGGAGGAGGGCGGCCGCCGTACACGCACGGTGGTGGAACTGGTGCGGGTGGTAATGGCGGAGCGAATCGCCCGCCGTATACGTCTGGCGGTGGTGGAACTGGGCGGCCGCCCTACACGCCTGGGGGTGGCGGAACAGGCGCCGGTGGTGCGGGTCAGCCGACGACACGTGCTGGTGAGTCCAAGTCGTGGCGCGGGGTGACGCGAGTGCCGAGGAGGGAATTTGGCGATGACGATCAGCCCGGACGGCCGGTTGAGGAAGGAACGGCGCGGCGGGTGATTGAGTCACCGCCGGATGTTGATGATTTGCCGCGGCGCATTGGGCCGGGTCGCGGTAATGGGCGCGAGGTTCAGTTGCCGACCGTTTCTACCGGTGCAGCGGAACGCACGCCGGGTGTTGCGCTTGATGAAGATCTGCGACGTTCGCGCGTTCGTCCTGAGCCACGGTCGGAAGACAGGCCGGGGCGCGTGGTGCGTCCATCGATCCAGGACGGTCCGGACAGGCGTGTTGGACGGCAAGAAGGACGTGTAGAAGGCCAAGAAGGAGTCGAGCGGCGTCCGTCACGCGAGGCCGAGAGGCCAGGAATCGAAACCCGATCCGAGCCACGGATCGAACCCCCACAACCAGATCCACCACGCTCCGAAACCCCTCGTCCAGAACCTCGACCCGAACCTCGCTCGGAGTCTCCACGTCGTGAGCCTGCGCCGCGCGTGGAATCTCCGCGTCCAGAGTCTCGACCCGAACCTCGCTCGGAGTCTCCACGTCGTGAACCTGCGCCGCGCGTGGAATCTCCGCGTCCAGAGTCTCGACCCGAACCCCGCTCTGAATCCCCACGCACCGAACCTCGCTCGGAATCTCCACGCTCTGAACCTCGCTCGGAGTCTCCGCGGGCGGAACCCCGTTCGGAGTCACCACGCTCCGATCCACCTCGACGGTCCGATCCGCCCCCACGCTCCGATCCCCCACCACGGTCTGAGTCGCGACCCGAACCCCGTTCGGAACCAACACGTGCCGAACCGCCGCCACGCAACGATCCGCCGCGGCGCAACGATCCGCCGCCACGCAACGATCCGCCGCCACGCAACGATCCGCCGCCGCGCAACGATCCGCCGCCGCGCAACGATCCGCCGCCGCGCAACGATCCACCGCCGCGCAACGATCCGCCGCCGCGCAACGATCCGCCGCCGCGGGTGGAGTCACCGCGGTCAGAGTCTCCGCGGCCGCAGTCGCCGAAGAAACCGGACAATCAAATGTAGCTTCGTGAAATCTGTGGCTAAAACTATGGTTCGATTTTTAGGCGAGGTAGTTTGCGTGACTGACCATTAACCGGTGAATCAACTTCACCGATCTGCGTAGCGCCCATGCGCTTATAAAACCCTGCCGCATTCGGGTCCGCCGAAATCTCCACATCGCGGACCGCGAGTGCGGCAGCTCTTTCCATCGCATCGAGAAACAGTTCCTTCCCAATGCCCGTTCCCATCGACGCCGGCGTCACCCAAAGGTGATCGAGCTCAGCCTTACGCGAGTCGTCAGCCTTGTCACCGCTAAGACACAACGCATAAAACCCGCGAACCTCACCGTCAACTTCGGCAACATAAACGTGATGGTCGCGAATGTAATCAGACGAGATGGTGAGGTCTGGTTCCCAGTGCTTGATCCAATGTTCGGGATAGCCCCAGTAGCGCTTCGCCTCAATCGCGATGGTCGTCAACGTTGAGGCGTCCTCAGGTGATGCGCGCCTGATCATAGCGACCTACTGCGGTGCTTCGTCGTGATGTTCGGTGGTGTAAAGTCGAAGGATGTCCTGGCCCTGCCGGGAGCGCGGGTCGATGGTCCGCAGGTGCTTGCGGCCCTGCATTTCCCAAATCGCAGTAACTACTCCATCTTTCTCTACAGCGTGATAAGTGATCTCTTCGGTGTTTGCTTCAGGCGCGGGCTCGTTTGCGGGGGCCGCGCCCTGCCCTATTCCGGTTTCGTTTTCAGACATACTAACTCAGCAACTCTCCAATCTTTTGTGGGGTGTTTTTGGGTGCGGCGATTGTTGCACATCACCCACGCCAGCGCAACGCCACCTCAACCGCTTTGCGCGGCACGACCACGCCCCAACCCTGTCGATCCACTTCAACCTCCGGCACACGTTCGGCAGTCTCGATCAGAATGCGTTTGATCTGTTGCGGCGTAAGCTTTGGATTTGCCTCCAACATGCACGCGGCGATCGAGGCGACGATCGGCGAGGCGAAGGAAGTTCCGTCAACGAATTTGTAGTGCTGATTGATCACGTTACCCTCGCGAAGTTTGATCGTTATGAGCTGGCGCAAGAGTGGAACGGTGAGTTCGCGCGCTTCGTCAAGTTGTTTGTCGATACCGGCGTGCATGAGAAGAATGTCTTTGAACCGATCGTCAGCGGCGGCGTCGAGTTCGGCGTAAAGATGCGCCTCGGCGGCCGTAGGCGTGTGCGGCAGAATCGGGCCAGCAACCCAGATGCCCGGCGCGATCACTTCCGGTTTCTGGAGACCATCAACCGTTGGTCCGTACGATGAGCGATACATGCCGCGCCGCGCGCGATCGAGCGAGTTCTGATCGTCGAGTCCACCAACTGAAATCGCCGCGGGAGAACTCGCCGGCGGCAAGACCGGATGCCCCGGCGCGAGCCCCGCATTTCCGACTGCACAAACAACCGTTAGTCCCGCTTTCACCGCCTCTTCCACTAACTGACACAACGAATTCGCTAGATACGTCTGCTCGAAATCGCCGCCCGCGGAAATGTTGACGATGCGTATCGAGTACTTGTCTTTGTTGGCGAGCACCCAGCGCAATCCGGTTTCGATGTTGCTTTCCGGAATGCGTCCGGTCTTCCCGATCTTCACCAGCACCACTCTCGCGTTCGGTGCGATGCTGCGATAGAGGCCGTCTGACAGGAAACCATTTCCCGCCGCAACGACCGAAGTCATCATTCCGTGCCAACTCGCGACGTCGTGTGTCTGCAACGATGAAATGTCATCTTTCGGAGAAAAAATGTTGTGGTAGGCAACTATCCGATTGACTGGTTCCGTCAGATCACTGTGCGCGTAAAAGCCTGAATCCAGGAAGGCGACGGTCACGCCGCGACCGGTGAAGCGTTCGTCGGCATCCATCCGCACGGGAACTGGGAGCGCTGGCTCGATTTCGATAATCTCTGGCATAATCTCTGGACGTTTCAAAGGAGACATAATAAATGAAGACGAGAAATCTATCGATCTTGTTGGCTTTGGTGTTTGTGATTGCGGGCGTCGCGTTCGCAAACGAAGTTCCGGCGCCACCGGCGATCGGTTCAACGATTGAAGAGTTCAGCCTTCCCGATGTCGGCGGCACCGAGCGTTCGCTGAAATCGCTCGCCGGAAAAAATGGCACGGTGCTGCTATTTATCGCGGTTCAGTGTCCCGTTTCCAACGCCTACAACGAACGCATGGAAAAACTGGCGGCGGACTACAAAGCGAAAGGCATCGCCGTCGTCGGCATTAATTCCAACGTCGCCGAAGACGCGGCCGCCGTTAAATCACACGCCGCGGAGCACAAGCTCAGCTTCCCGATTCTGAAAGATCCCGGCAACAAGGTCGCGGACAAATTCGGCGCCAGCGTCACACCTGAGGCTTACTTCCTCGACGCGAGCAACAAGCTTCTCTATCACGGGCGAATCGACAACTCCCGCAACGCCGCGCAAGTCGAATCAAACGACCTGCGTAACGCACTCGATGCAGCTCTCAACGGCAAGCCGGTTGAAAAAACGGAAGCCAAGGCATTCGGTTGCAGTATCAAACGGGGCTAAGCAATGCGGCGTTTTCAAGTTTTTGTAGTGGTTGTTTTGTGTGTGTTGTTGGCCAGTCTCGCGGCGCCTGCGCAGAAGAGAAAGTACGGCGCCGCGAAGACGCCAAAGGTCGTTGTTGAACCGATCGATACCGACGCGCTCAAAGGTCTGCTTACGCAGCAGCGGCAGGGGCCGTTGCTGGTGAACTTTTGGGCCACCTTCTGTGATCCTTGTCGCGACGAGTTTCCTGACCTGGTAAAGATCGATAAAGACTTCCGGTCGCAGTCGCTCGAGTTCGTTACCGTTTCACTCGACGACATGGTTGACATCAAAACGTCGGTGCCGGAGTTTCTCGGATCGATGAAGGCGACGATGCCGGCTTACCTGCTCAACGTTAACGATCCCGAGCCAGCGATCAACCTCGTCGATCCGAAATGGCGCGGCGATCTGCCGGCGACGTTTCTCTACAACGAAAAAGGCGAAGTCGTTTACAAACACATCGGCCGTGTAGATCCAGCCGAACTGCGCGGCGAGATCGAAAAGTTGGTTAAGAAAGGTGAGTAGGTGCTGTTTGTACTTGGCGCTTTGTTCTTTGTAGGAAAGACTATAGAGTTGCGCCCCTACAAAGAACAAAGCACTAAGAACGAAGCTCAAACATGATCACTCCCGAAGTTATCTCCGCCCACAATCTCACTCCCGAAGAATACGAGCGAATAAAAGAGTTGCTTGGCCGCGAACCGAGTTTCACCGAACTCGGGATCTTCTCGGTCATGTGGTCTGAGCACTGTTCTTACAAATCTTCGCGAGTGCACTTGAAGCGATTGCCGACGACCGGCGAGCGTGTGATCGTGCCGCCGGGCGAGAATGCCGGTGTGGTAGATCTCGGTGATGGCTGGTGTGCGGCTTTCAAGATCGAATCACACAATCATCCGTCTTTCATCGAACCATTTCAGGGCGCGGCGACTGGTGTGGGCGGAATCCTGCGCGACATCTTCACGATGGGCGCGCGACCAATCGCGTCGATGAACAGTTTGCGTTTTGGTTCGTTGGACCATTCTCAATACGGGCGGCGGAACCGATCGTTGCTGGCGGGTGTGGTTGCGGGCATCGCGCACTACGGAAACGCGTTTGGAGTTGCGACCGTCGGCGGTGAGGTCGCGTTTGACGATGCTTACGCGTTGAATCCACTGGTGAATGCGTTCGCCCTCGGACTCGTGCGGCACGATCAGATCTTTTTTGGCAAAGCGACGGGTATCGGAAATCCGGTTTTGTATGTCGGTGCGAAGACCGGACGCGACGGGATTCACGGCGCGACTATGGCGTCGGCTGAATTTGACGAAGAAGCGCTGGAGAAACGTCCGACGGTCCAGGTTGGCGATCCGTTTCTGGAGAAGCTTTTATTGGAAGCTTGTTTGGAAGCGATGCGCAGCGGCGCGGTCGCGGGGATTCAGGACATGGGGGCGGCCGGTTTGACGTCGTCGTCGTGTGAGATGGCCGCGCGCGCGGGTACGGGCATCGAGTTGGACCTTTCGCTGGTGCCGCAACGCGAACAGAATATGACGGCGTACGAGATGCTGTTGTCGGAGTCGCAAGAGCGCATGTTGGTGGTGGCCCATGCCGGTCGCGAGCGTGAGGTCGTGGATATCTTTCGCAAGTGGGACCTCGATGCTGTTGTGATTGGGCGTGTGCGGGATACGCAGCGGATGCAGGTGATTCACAACGGCGAGACGGTGGCGGATATTCCGGTTGAGGCGTTGACTGATGAAGCACCGCGTTACGAGCGGCCGATGATCCCGTCCAGGCGAGAGGCGCCACCAGTGCGGAGTTTTCCGGACGGGGATTACGCGGATGCGTTACGGGTTTTGCTCGTTTCGGGGAATGTCGCGTCCAAACAATGGGTTTACCGGCAGTATGACCACATGGTTCGAACGAATACTGCGATTCTGCCGGGTGCGGATGCCGCTGTTGTTCGCATAAAGGAAACGCGTCGTGCACTCGCGATGACACTTGATGGAAACGGCCGCTATTGCGCCGCGAATCCACGCGAGGGCGCGAAGCTCGTCGCCGCCGAAGCTGCGCGAAATGTAGTTTGTGTTGGCGCGCGTCCGATTGCGATCACCAATTGTCTTAACTTCGCTTCACCTGAGCGGCCGGAAGTGATGTGGTCGTTCTCGGAAACGATCGACGGCATGGCTGAAGCATGCCGCGCGTTTGATACGCCCGTAGTTTCCGGAAATGTTTCGTTCTACAACGAGACTGAAGGCCGCGGCATTCTGCCGACACCGGTCATTGGAATGGTCGGGTTGATGGAAGATGTACGGCGCGTGATTCCGCCTGGTTTCAAGAAGGAAGGCGACCTGATTGCGCTGCTCGGCACAACCCAGGACGATCTCGCAAACAGTGAATACGCGGTGAGCGTTGGAGGCGTGACCACAGCGGAGATCGTCGCCAGCGGCATAGTTCCCCAACTCGATCTGAAGCGCGAGCTCGCGGTCCAACAAGCTGCTATGGAAGCCGCAGACGCCGGATTACTCGCTTCCGCACACGACTGCGCGGACGGCGGCCTGGCTGTCGCACTTGCGGAGTTGTGTTTCTCATCACTTGCCAGAGACGCGATTGGTGCGGAGGTCGAGATCAAAGGCGCACTCAGTGCGACAGTGCTGTTGTTTAGTGAATCGCCTTCACGGATCGTGATCAGCTTTGACCCGGCGGCGCTGGAATCCATCCGTCAAATCGCCGCCGCTCACAACGTTCCGTTTGAAATCCTCGGCGCAGTTAGCGGAACACAGTTAAAGATTCGGTTTGACGGAAACGAACTGATAAACGCCGAAGTCGCGGATCTCGAATCGACGTGGCGCAATGCACTCTCAAGATCTCTCAAGGCTGAAGCGCTAGTAACCAGTTAAATGTGCATCCCGTAATCTATCTCAACAAAACAATGGTGGAAGCGACCAAAGCGCGTGTCGCACCAGTTTCTTCCGCCATGCTCTATGGCCGCGGAGTCTTCACTACTCTTGCCATCTACGACGGGAATCCGTTCCTCTGGTCCAAACACTGGCAACGCCTAACCGCCCACGCCGCGAAGCTCGATGTCGACTACACGGGCTGTACGGAAAAAGGTGTCGGCGACGCGCTGAAGAAATTGATCGCCGTCAACCAGGTCAAAAACGGTCGCGCACGCGTCATCCTGTTCGCCCGCAGTGGCCGCGATCTCTGGAAATCGAAAATGCCCGGCGGCAAGAAAACCGATCTGCTGATCATGACCGGCGATCCGCCGAAAGTACCGCCGAATGGATTCTCGCTCGCCGTCTCTCCCTTTCGCGTCAACACCTTCTCCCCACTAACCGGAATCAAAAGTCTGAACTATCTGAATAACGTTCTCGCCTGGGAAGAAGCGCAGAGCCGCGACTTCGACGAGGCAGTAGTTCTGAACGAGCGCGGCGAGATCGCATCGGCGACAACCGCGAATCTATTTTGGGTAAAGAACGGAACCGTCCACACGCCAACGTTGAGCACGGGCGCGGTCGCTGGTGTCACGCGCGAGTGTGTGATCGACATTGCAGGAAAACATTTTCTTCCACTGCTCGAAGGCGTTTACGAGATGGGGGATCTGACGGACGCAGACGAGATTTTTTTGACGTCCTCCGGTCTCGGGGTCGCGCCTGTGACTACTTTTGACTTCCGCCGTTACGCCATTGAGCCTGGAAGTGTCACCGCAGTGATTGCTCAGGCGTTTGCCACGCTTGCGCGAGGTTGACAGGGTTTCGGAGTTTACAGGACACTGGCCTTTCGCCATGTGTGGGTCATTTCACGCAATCAATCCTAAGAAGAGAGTCATTCCGCAATGAGCACTGTTACTGAAGCAGCCTCGGAGACAACTGAGCAAAAAACAAACAAATGGGTCTACCTCTTTGACGACGGCCCCGGCGACGACAAAACGCTGCTGGGCGGCAAAGGCGCGGGTCTTTGCGAAATGACCCAAGCCGGTTTGCCGGTGCCGCCGGGTTTGGTGGTGACCACCGAAGCCTGCAACGCGTTTTTTGATAACGACAAGAATTTTCCCGATGGCCTTTGGGAGCAGGTGAAGGAAGGTCTCAAGAAGATCGAGGAGAAGGTCGGCAAGAAATTCGGCGACCCGAAAAATCCGTTACTCGTATCTGTAAGATCAGGCGCAGCCTTCTCAATGCCGGGCATGATGGACACGGTGCTCAACCTCGGTTTGAACGAAGAAACTGTAAAAGGCCTCGCCGAGCAGACCGGCGATCTCCGTTTCGCGCTCGATGCTTACCGCCGCTTTGCTTCGTTGTTCGGCGAGATCGTAATGGGCGTGGCCCACGAAAAGTTTGAACGCGTGCTCGATCGCTTCAAGGCGCAGACGCAGGGCGGACGCGACACCGACTTGAATCCCGATCACCTGCGCGAGATCATCGCCGCGGAAAAGCAGATCATCCTGACGGAACAGAGTGCGATCCCCGAGGACCCTTACGAACAACTGCGCATCGCGATCGCCGCGGTGTTCAACTCGTGGATGGGACGCCGCGCGATCGACTACCGCCGCGTGAATCGTATTCCCGACACGCTCGGCACGGCCGTGAACGTGCAGGCAATGGTCTTCGGAAACATGGGCGCGGGCAGCGGTACGGGCGTCGCTTTCACACGCAATCCGTCAACCGGCAAGAAAGAACTCTACGGCGAGTATCTTCTCAACGCGCAGGGTGAAGACGTCGTAGCCGGCATTCGCACGCCGAACCCGATCAGCCAGCTCAAAAAAGAACTGCCCGAAGTTTATGAACAATTCGCGTCGATCACGGGCCTGCTCGAAAAGCACTACAAAGACATGCAGGACTGCGAGTTTACGATCGAACGCGGCAAACTCTGGATGCTGCAAACGCGGACCGGCAAACGCAGCGGCGCGGCAGCCGTGCGCGTCGCTGTCGAGATGGTTTACGAAAAACTGATCGACAAAGCGACGGCCGTGCAACGCGTCACACCGCAACAGCTCGACCAGCTCCTGCACCCGACTGTGGATCCGAAAACGAATGCGACTGTGCTCGCGACTGGTCTGCCGGCGAGTCCCGGCGCAGCGCAGGGACAGGTGGTGTTCAGTCCTGACGAAGCCGAAGAGATGGCGCGTGACGGCGCGCTTGTTGTGCTCGTGCGTATGGAAACGAGCCCGGACGATTTTCACGGGATGGTTGCGGCGCAAGCGATCGTCACGGCGCGTGGCGGTATGACGAGTCACGCGGCAGTCGTCGCGCGCGGCATGGGCAAGACGTGCGTCAGCGGCGCGCAAGCACTCAACATCGACTACGGCCAGCAGCAGTTCACGGTTGACGGCACAGTCGTAACGAAAGGTGACTGGATCACCGTTGACGGTTCGACCGGCCGCGTGTTTTTGGGCCAGGTGCCGACAATTCAACCCACGCTCGACAACGACTTCTACAAACTCATGGACTGGGCCGATAAGTTTCGCAAGCTCCACGTCCGCGCAAACGCCGATACGCCGCTCGACGCCAAGACCGCGCGGCAATTCGGCGCGGAGGGCATCGGACTTTGTCGCACCGAGCACATGTTCTTTGGGGACAAGCGGCTCGCGGCTATGCGCGAAATGATTTTGTCAGAGGGCGTGGGCGCTCGTGAGAAGGCACTTGAAAAACTGCTTCCGCTCCAACGCGGTGACTTCATCGGCATCTTTCGCGAGATGGTCGGCTTGCCGGTAACGATCAGATTGCTCGATCCGCCGTTACACGAGTTTCTGCCAAACGCAGAAGAGCTGAGCAGCGAACTCGCGGAGTTGAAAATGAAGTTGAAGGGCGCAGGCTCGCTGACTGAGATGGACCAGATGCTCGACGAGATCGATCACAAGCGCGCTCTGCTACGCCAGGTGAACAGGATTCGCGAAGCCAATCCGATGCTCGGTTTTCGCGGTTGCCGCCTGGGTCTTTTGTTTCCGGAAGTGACGCGCATGCAGTGTCGTGCGATCTTCGAAGCCGCCTGCAAAGTCCAGGGCGAACGCCAGAAAGTCGAACTCGAGATCATGGTGCCGCTCGTGTCTGTGAGCGAAGAGTTGCGGCAGCAAAAAGAGTTGATCGACGAAGTCGCACGGCAAGTAATGGGCGAACACGGGATGACGATCGAATATCTCGTGGGCACGATGATCGAGTTGCCGCGGGCCGCACTGATTGCCGATCGCATCGCCGCGCACGCGCAGTTCTTCTCGTTTGGCACAAACGATCTCACGCAAACGACGTTTGGCTTGAGCCGCGACGACTCCAGCCGATTCCTGCCGAACTACATCGAGCGAAAGATCATGCGCGACGATCCGTTTCAGGTTTTAGATCGTGACGGTGTCGGGCAGTTGGTCCAACTCGGCACTGAACGCGGCCGGTCTGCGAAGCCGGGGTTGAAAGTCGGAATATGCGGCGAGCACGGCGGCGATCCGCAATCGATCGCGTTCTGCAACGAGATCGGTCTTGATTACGTGAGTTGCTCGCCATTCCGCGTTCCGGTTGCGCGTTTGGCCGCGGCGCAAGCTGCCCTGACTCCGGTGCAAGCCGACGTATGAGTTCGTAAATGTCAAAGGATCTGCGGCAGCTCCTCGAACGAATTCAGCTACGGCTCGATGAGAGTTTCGTCGGCATCGGCTCGGAGATCGCAGATCTTCCAGCGGCGGATCTCGCCGAGTTACTCAATCAGCTTCGTCTCGATGAAGCGTGCGCAATCGTCTCGATGCTGCCGCTAGCGCGCTGCATCGAACTTTTTGACCAGCCCACCATGCGGCGACGAGCCGCGATCCTCGAACACCTGGAACCTTCACGTGCTGCCGCGATTCTCGAAGAAACGTCTGCCGACGAACGCACTGACGTGATTCAGAAGATGGGCTTGCACGAACGTCATCGTTTGTTGCCGAAGTTTAGTCCGGAAGTGCGCGCGGAACTGGAAGACCTGTTGCAGTATCCGGATCATACCGCGGGCGGCATCATGACGACGGAGTTTGTGCGGCTCGATCCGAAGATGACTGTGGGCGAGGCACTGAAGCACATCCGTTTGGTCGCGCAGGAAAAGGAATCGATCTACGCGTGCTACATCATGGAACCGGAGACCGATCGATTGCTCGGCGCCGTGTCGTTGCGCGACCTCGTGATGGCGGAGCTCGATTGCCCGTTGACACAAATGATGCGGCGCAAACCGGTGACGGTTAACGCGCTTGACGATCAGGAAGAGGTCGCGAAGAGAATCGGAAAGTACAACCTGCTCGCCGTGCCGGTTATTGAACAAGACGGCAGCCTTGTTGGGTTTGTGACTGTTGACGACGTAATCGACGTGCTGATCGAAGAGCAAACGGAGGACATCCTGCACATGGCGGCGGTAGCGCCGGGTGCGATGGACAAACCTTATTTCGATAATCCGATTTTTCGGGTCGTGCGTAAACGGATCGGCTGGCTGCTGTTGCTGTTTGTTGCCGGAACGTTGACGAGCGCCGTGTTGCATCGCTTTGAAAGCGAGCTCGCCGCGGTCGTTGCACTCGCGTTTTTTATTCCGCTACTGATCGGCACCGGAGGCAATGCCGGAGCGCAGACTGTGATGACGGTGATTCGCAGTTTGGCGCTGGGCGAAGTGGGAGTGCGTCACGCGTGGCGTGTCGTGCTGCGTGAAGCGACCACCGGAGTTCTGGTTGGGTTGCTGGTTGCGCCGGTGGCTTTTGGTCAGGCGTTGTTGTGGAAAGCGCCTTTCGAACTCGCGCTCACGGTTTCAGTAACGATGTTCTCGATCTGCGTCTGGTCCACCACTGTCGGCGCGTTGGTGCCGATCCTGGCGCAACGTTTTGGAGTCGATCCGGCGGTGCTCTCCGCGCCGCTCATCACCACGCTCGTCGACGCGACCGGGCTCGTCATTTACTTCACGATCGCCAAAGCGATATTAGGGGTTTGATTTCATCCGTCGAAACGCGAAGGACATCACTTTGGCGCCCTCGCCGCCGTCGATGCTCGCCGTTAATGAATCGTCACCACTCTTGCGATAGATGATGCGTTTTGGGAAGTCGTGCTGCGGATTTTCGAAGACGGCTTCGGTCGCGGAAGCTTTCGTCAGTTTGAAGTCCGTGCCCGGGCAACGGCCTTTTGGATGCGCGACGTAGTAGACGCCGTCTGCGCGCTGTTCGATTCGCAGGTATTCAAACTCGACGGTCTTCTCGCCCGCCACTGTGCGGCTCATGCCCATCATCGAACCGCCCGCCACACTGGTCCAATGCTCTTCGATCTGCGCACGTCCACCGGGCGCCGTTTGCCAGTCACCCGCAATCCACGAAAGGTCGGTGATGGTGGGAGCCTGTGGCGACAAGCAAACTACCAGGAAAAGCGTCGGGAAAATTAGTTTCAGCATAGGAGTGAAGGCTACAACAGGTTGATGGGCGCGTATTGGAAAAATGCGACATTCGAGTGTTGGCGGGTCTTGCGCGTGAACGATTCAGTGAGCGCGCTCACGCTTGCCAATAACACGGCCGGCGTCTGTTGCGCGAACTGGTTGAAGTCGCGAATCAGGTGGGCTTGATCGTAGTAGCCGCATTCGATTGCGACTTCCGCCCACGCGGGATTCGACTGGTCAACGGCACGGAATACCTGTTGAAACCTGACGATACGCGCGAGCAGCTTTGGACCAAGGCCGACTTCTTGAAGAAATCGCCGCTCGAGTTGACGGCTACTAACGCCCGCGTGAGAAGCGAGCCGATCAATGAGACCAGTCCTCGGCGTTCGATGATGCTCGCGGCGAGCGCCAACAATCGCGAATCGAATTTGCCGCAGTTCAATCGTGAAATGAGAAATGCGTCCACCGCAACAATCTTCTGGACCAGGTTTACCCCACGCTCACAAGCACCTAACAGATCACGTTCGACCTGAGCCGACAAACCTCCAAGTTCCACAAGCCGATCCGTGATCTCGTGCGCGGCCAACTCAAGAAACGGACGCGTGCCACCAGGCTGAAAACGAATGCCTAACAACTCAACCGCGCTTGTCGCCGAGATCAGAATCGGCCCCGTCATCTGACCGACAATAAAGTTACGCGGCTGACGCCTTCTTTCACCCTCGACGTGCTGTAGAAAGCGATCGCCGAAGTTCAGGATCAACTCGACACAACCATCCGGCAGGATACGCTCGGGCAACGATCCGTCACTAAATCCGTCGCTCTCAAGCGTCCAAAAGCATTCGACAAACGGGCGGAGCGGAGGAGTCGGTTTGATTTCGTGATAACGCATTCCGAAGGATGTGGCCTACTGCGGTTGCGGCGCGTTCCAAACGCGACCGTCGGCGTATTTCACGCTAACGAGGACAATCTTTTCGGTGAAACGATCGCGCTCTTCAAGATTTAGCGAAGTGACGCTGATGGTTTTTGTGGGCGGTGAGAGTATCGTAACCGTCAACTCTTTCGTCTTGCCGGGCGCGATCTGTTCGTCACTCGTAAACTCTTGCCGGCCCATTTCGTTCTCGGTGCCGCGCTCAAAGAAAATGTAATCCCAATCGATCTGAACTATCGGTGACGTGGAGTTGTTTTTGACTTTGGTTTTGTAGACGAAATAGTACCTCGGGGGTTTTTGATCTCGTTGTTTTGCGAGGATGGCTTCGTCGGCTTTGGCTTCGCGTTTTGCGCGCTCGCCGCCACCTTGTGCGATGCGCCGCTCGTTGCGAGCACGCGAACGCATCTCGTCGAAGTTTTCGAGTGGACCACCGAAGGGATCGCGTTCCCAACCGATCCGCACTTTGCTCCAACTCGCTTTTATAACTTCGACGTCGCTCAACTGCTGCTGGGCACACACGATCGAGATGCCCAGCAGCAGTATTGCAATCAAAGCGGGCGACTTCATACCGCCGAAATAATCAGTGATTAAAAGACGTAACGCAAGCCGACGATGATGCGGCGGTTGCCTCCGTCCGTTCCCCACTGATTCAGGAAGTTGTTTGAGTTAACTGCCGAGTTTGGAATACCGAAGTCTCGGGAGTTAGTGAAATTGAAGAAGTCGGCTCGGATTTGGAAACGCTGGTTTTCACCGATCCGCGTGTTCTTCAAGATGCCGAAATCAATGTTGTTGATTCCGTCAGAACGCAGGATGTTTCGGCCTGCGTTGCCAACCCGCTGCGCAGCCGTGATCTGCCTGAACAGCGAACGTCCGCCGGCGGCGATTATTTCTTCGACGCTCATCGACGACAGATCGAGCGTCGTGTTCAGGTTCGGTCTGATGGCATTGCCGACCAGCGCAGAAATACTCGCGAGCGCTCCGGCAGGATCGGCGCCATTCAGCGGAGTGAAAGGCGAACCACTCTGTAGCGAGAACTGCGAGTTGAACTGCCAGCCACCGAGAACCAGTCCGGCGAAGCCTTGCTGATCGCGGAAGTAGGGCAACTCATACACGAAGTTTCCCGCTACGCGGTGCGGGCGATCGAAACTCGATCGCGCGCGATCCGCACGACGGTTAAAGGAGTCCTGCGCCACCGCGATCTCTCCTGACGACACGTTGAAGATCTCAGACATCGTGTCGATGAAAGAGCTGTAGGTGTAGTGCAATCCGGCGCTGAATCCGCGGCTCAAGCGCTTCTCTAAACTGGTCTGAAGCGAATGATAGATCGACGAGCCGGAATTGGTTCGGAGCCGCGTTGGTCCCTGCAGAGGATTTGCGCGACAGAGAGCAGGATTGGCATTGACGCAGCCCGGCAGCGCCGGATTCGCGTCCACGGATTCAAACAGACCAGTTCCTTTCGTGCCGACGTAACCTACACGCATAACGAGATCGCGTGTGAACTCACGTTGGATTTCGAAACTAACCGAGTCGTAAACCGGCATGTGGAAGTTCTCGTCCACGATCGTCCGGTTGACGGTCGCGGGATCGAAAGGCGGATTTTGCAAAACTCCAAACGCATTCGGGATCACAGTGACACAGGCGGCGGGACGCGGGGTCAGTGTACAGTCGGCGGGCGGTGCGCCTAGAGGCGTGGTTGAGATAGTCGGGAATGACGACACTGCGGCCACAAACGGGAACGAACTCCAGATGTTGAGCGCGATATTTGTGTACGCATAATCGTGAGTGCGCGTGAAGCCACCACGCAGCACAAGCTTGTCACCACCGGTCAGCCAACCAATCACACCATCGCTACGCGTTTGCGGGTTCCAGTTGAATCCAATGCGCGGCTGCCAGTTGTTGGTGTCTCGGCCCGGCACTGGTGTCAATATAAAACGTGGATCGTTATTGAAAGCTGCGACCACCGGTTGATTGAAGTCGACCAGATCCTCGATCGGCTGGCCCGGATTCTCGTATCTGACTCCGAGCGTTAACGTGAAGTGTGGCGTGATTCTCCATTCGTCCTGAACGAAGGCGAAGAAATCGTGCCAGTCGTTATGAAGCACCTCCGCCGTTCCCGCCAAGTCTTTGTTGATGTTCGCTCGAGTAGCGAGATCCTTGACGAGAAAGTCGAGCGACGCGTATTCGAGCAGCCCGCGCGTGGTTGGTTTGAAGAGCTGATGAAGCTGGTTGCGACGAATGTCGACACCAAACTTCCAGCCGTGATTGCCGGTTGTGTAGGAGACGTTGTCCTGCAACTGGAAGGTGTTTCGTACTTGATCCTGCGGCAGGTTCACGCCCAATCCGATGGCGGTACGAGTTGGACCAGCATTGAAACCAGCCAGGCCGAGTTCGACTATTTCCATTGACGGAATCTGCTCCGAACGCGGATCCAGCGCGAGCGTGGCCGACGCACTGCGCAGGAACGCGCCACGAACTTCGTTGAGCCACTTCGGCGACAACACACTCGTGAATTGCAGGTTCACACCCTGCGTGCGCGAAGGCACGATCGACGAAAACCCGGGCGGCGTAATTTGCGAAGCCGCCACACCGGGGATACTGCCGGCGGCGCCGGAGTCCTGATACAAATACCGGCCGTTCAGGCTGTGTTTGCTACTGAACCGGTGATCGATACGAATCGAGGTTTGCCAATCGTCGTAAGTGGATGATTGTGAGCCCGTCAACGAACCGAGCGGCACAACAAACGTCTGGCCGTTACGCACGAAGCTCGCCGTGCGGCCCAAAGGAGTGGCAGCAGCCGGCAAAAAGTCGAGCAATGCACGGACCTGAGGCAGATCGCCCGCAGCGGCTTGAAGGATCGCTTTGCCTTGGGCGGTTGGCGCGCCGTTTAGCGCCTGGCCAATGCCGAGCTGGCGGTCCCACCACCGTTGCAGCGAGAAGAAGAAGAACGTTCGATCGCGGCCGTTGATGTAACTTGGTCCACCTTCACCGAAACGTGGCAGATGTAGTGGTCCACCAATCGTTCCGCCTAATTGATTCTCAATGCGAAACGGTGCTTTGCGCCGGGATGGATCGGTTGCATTTGGATTACAAAAACCATTAACGCCGGCCTTTTGCGTGTTGCTGCAGGCGTTCAAGGCATTGTCGTTGTGAAACCAGAAGGCGGAGCCATGATAGTCGTTCGTGCCGCTGCGAGTGATCGCATTGAACACGGCGCTTGAGTTGCGGCCATATTCAGCGCTGAACTGATTCGTCACCAACCGGACTTCCTGAATCGCGTCAGGGTTGTTCAGCGGGATGGTCGAACCGGCCACACCGAAGTTGTTATTGTCCTGGCCATCGATCATGAAATTGTTGGAACGCGTGCGCCCGCCGTTCGCGGCAAAGTTTGTTCCGCCTGCGAACGCAGACTGGCCGGAATTAATTTGACTTACGCCCGGCGCTGAGAGCGCGATGTTGTAAACGCTGCGAGTTGTGGCGAGCGGAAGTTCCGATAAACGTCTTTCGTCGAAACGCGTGCCGACTTCGGCGGTCGACGTATTCAACATCGAGGCGTTCTCGACGATGTTCACCACTTCCTGAACTGCGCCGGGTTTCATGGTCACGTCGACTACCGCGGCCTGATTAAGAGCGAGCGTGATTCCCGACTGCTGGTATTTCGCAAAGCCGGTACTTTCCACCGCGAGCTCATAGGAACCAACGGGTATGCCCGCGAAATGATAGCGGCCATCAGCATTCGTCTGCGCCGTACGCGTCTCATTGGTTAAGACGTTGCGGAGCGTAACGGAAGCGCCGTTGATGACTGCTTGTTTTTCGTCTTTGACTTCGCCCGAGATCGAGCCAGACGTTTGCGCCAGGGTTGGGCAGCAGAATAATGCGATAACTGCTGCCAAGAGTATGAGGGTTCTTGTTGCCTTGATCATTAGCATTCTCCTTTCGAACAACCACGGACCGGTGATGGGTTTTAATTTCTGCGACTGGATGAGAGCCTTATCCGCCGGAGAACGCAGATATATTTTTTCCGCTGTGCAATGCTGAGGGATAAGTCGCCGCTTGTGATGCAATGCGTATTCCAAGCGGCGACGTATAACCCGTGCGAGGTTAAGAGTGCTGAATTGAGTGACTTAACATTTTGGGCGGAGACTTGCGGCGGAGCCAGTTCCGCCCAAAAATCTATAGCGCATTCAAATTCGTCAAGTTATAGCTTGCCTGAGCAGGTGGTGATTTAGTGAGAATTGGGCGGGGCCGTTAAATGAGGGAAGCTCCTGTGAGTGGGGCGCCTGCTTCTTGCATGCGCGAGACGATCCAGCGGGCAATGTCACTTTGAATCTTCGCAGGCAGTTCCTCAGGTGTTTTAAACAACGTCCTGAAGTGGCCACTCTCAAAGTCCTCCAAGCGCTTCACAAAATCTTCGAGTCGCGGTTCGCGGGTGACGCCTTCTTTTATATAGACAAGGATTTTTGCGCGATTCTGCTTACGTGCAATGTTATATTCAAATTCAACCACGGATATTTTTCTCGATTTGATTTCGTAGCCGTAACGTTCTCCGATAATCAAGATAAAGATATCGCATTGTTCAGCCATTAGTGCACAGATGACTTCCGGAGAATGAGGGAGACTCCCGAGTGTCTCGGCGCGAAACCTGGTGAGTTTTAGTCCAGTGATAGCACGATCGGCAGCCTCTCTCTCCGGGCCAAGATCTTCTACTGTCGAGCTAATCATCACTTTTAATGTAACTAGTAGAATCGAGCTTGTTTCTGGCTGAATATCACCAGGCGCTTGATTTGAGACCTGGGCAATTTTTTGATCCGCAGGCTCTGTCCCTTTAGCCATTTCTGAAATCAGCTTGGACCACATAATAAAAAGGAAAATACGCCAGGTAGGAAAAGCTAATTGAACGGCCAGAGTCGTCGCCCAGGGACTGATCAATAATAATCTCCAGATCCACTGCGTAAACCCATGTATTAAGAAAGCCTCAGCGAATCTTTTGCTATAGCCTAACTGGAAAATCGAGATCCCTAAAACCATAAAACTAGCAAAGTTCCAAATGCCATCAAACGAAGTAACATAATCGTTAAACGTTGGAGAACTTAATATTCCGGTCCGATAAGCGACGACGGCAATAATCGCCGACACGACTACCAGAAGAGGGAACACCAGCGACTTTAGAGGAAAGGGCTTAAAGGAATGAGGCTTAAAGGAAAAAGACAAAGCCGCACAGGTCCATAAAGCATTTTGTACTATCCCCAACCACAAAGCCATCGTCAGGAAAGCAAAATGGGGAGGGATGAGGAACTGAAGGGTTAGAACGTATTGGAAGACCCAGAATATCCAGGCCCCTAAAGAAAAATAGGCAAAAGTAAAAAGTCGCGCGCTGTAGTTATCAGACGAGCTCTGTAGTTTGAAAACTGTTAAGCAGGCGAATACAACCCGTACGCCAAAGAAAAGTAGACAGAGACCATGGAAAACTTTGATGAGGTCTGGTATGTAAGAGATGATTTCCTGTGAGGCGATCACGTTGGCGTGTTAAGAACCGCTAACTTGCCACCGGAATTAGCCGGACAAGAGCCTGAACGATCACGACCAGAACAAAAAATGCAACATAAACAATAACCGCACCTCGCCGCGATATAAAAATATTAGTTATCCTGAGCACAACGTATGCGCCGAACGCAGGTAATACGCTCATTAACACGCCATAGGCCACCCGCGGTATGGGATTGCGGCCAGACAATGCCACATACAGGATGAGGATAAACACGAAAGCGAGGGCTGTAGCCGCGGCGAGCGTCACAATCAGCGTCTTATCGCCCATTGCGTTTGGTCCGGAGCTAAACCTCGGACTTTGTGAAGTAGGGTTCATCGGCACACTCCGTTACACGGATGGTTCCAAGCAAATCCGCATCCGCTCTGAGACGAGTTACAACTGTTAGCGGCGCAAAATTTCCACATCGGGCAAAAATCAGAGTCCGTATTGCACCCGCAAGAGTTGCTCTGTTCAAATTCGAAATCCTGGCTGCTAAATCGAGACGATCGCTGGTATGGACCAGAGTCACTGACTGGCTGGTAGTTTATGCTCTTGAGCAAAGCCGAACCCGCGACGCTTGGACCAGCCTGTGCAGCTTCTGTGTTGTCGCCGAGCGTAGCAAAGATATTCGCTGCTTCCTCGATAGAAAAGGCGACGGCTATCTGTCTCTCAAGAAGACGCGCTGGCTCTCGCACCTTTGCCTTCCAGTCAGGGCTGCTAGACGGTACGGCAAAGTACTCGCGGGTCGTCAGCAACAGGGCATCGACGATAATCTCTTTCTGCCATTCGTTCAGTTCTGGGTGCTTAATGAAGTAAAGAACGAAATGAGTTCGCCACAAACCGCTCTTCTGGTCTGCTGATGTGCTTCTGAACGAGACCCTTCTTGCCTTCAACGGCAGAGCCGAGAGATCAGAATACTTCTTGAAGATTTCTTGTTCAGATTGTTCGTCATTCACGTTATCAAAGAGGTCAACAACCTCATTCTTTGGAAACGCGGCGAGCGCCCGCCGCCTGAGGTCTTGAACAGCATCATCTGCTCTTACTCTTATTGCGGTGCTGTTGTCGGAGGCAGCCAAGAGCGGTGAAGTCGAGAGTGAAATAGCGTCAAAAATTATTTTCACTTGCCGCCTATTTAATTCTGGGCGCTTCACCAACTGAACAGCAAGAGTACCGGTCCATGGACCATGTTTGGCCCTGGTAACCGAGCTTCTCGAGAAACGTCCACGAGCCGGTAATGAGATGGAAGTTTCCCTAAGCCCTGGCAGAGATTTGCCTGTCTCATAGTGGCGCGCCGCCAGTGTAGACGTGGGGTTGGCATCCTGCGCTCTAGCCAAATTTATGATGCATAAGACTGCCATCAGCAAAAGTAACGAAAGACGCGTCGTCATCTTCTTCAAAGTTGAGGACCCTCCGGGAGGTGATGGGTTTACTTCCCTGCCCTACTCTCAACAGAGCTTGCCTATAGCCTGACTCGTCGTGCTTTTGAGCATCGTGTTTGTTTGTGGAGCAACCCGTCTTTCGTTAATGGCGCCCGGCCTCAAACAAACGGGGCTTGTGGGTAAATGAGGATTCAAGGGACTTAGAATCAACCGTTCAAGGGGTAATGAGGTTCATCATAACGGCCTCGGCGCTGGATCGCGATCAACGCACACTCCACGCCTTGGGGGCGGTCCATATAGTCCATTGAGCCTGCGAATAACTACGTCGCAAAGTTTGGTTTTGATAGGTGCCAAACGCCCGGTGGAGCTAAACCAGATGGCTGACGGTCTATTGCGCGAGTCATGAGGATATATCGCATTGGAGTTCCTCCTGTTGAGCGAGAAGGCTAATTATCAATGGGACAAGACCCTAAACCTTACAAGCTGGTTAAGCTAGCACCCGGGGCCAAGCCTTGTCAACCATAATTCATATGCTCAATTTGCTATGTGCAGAGCCGAATTACTATACGCATCTGAGCATACCATAAGAGCCGACGGACCGGAAATAGCTGCAATCTGTGACATTTTGCGGCCGAGGGCCTCCGTGTTGGGAGGCCCTCGAATTATCTAGCTCTGACGCAACGGGAGCATCGGGATCGGAATGCCGTATGTCGTTGCGCCGACTCCCACACCACCTTCACAAGAATCCGGAGGCACTGTGCAAACGCGCCGAGTCGCCGGACACTCCGCGGCCCAGAACATGTAACCCAACATTCCGCTCGTCGTGCCCGCGCCGTTTGGTACAACTGTTTGCACGTAACTTCCGGTTGAGTTGATTAACGACGAACTGAAACTCGTGCATTCGGGCGCAGCTCTCGAACCCGTAACGATGTAAAGAGCACCGGTAAACTTCGCTGGAGCGAGCGGCAAAATCGGCGGAGCAAATTGCGCTTTGCCGTCGACGTGTTCCTGCCAGTCTGCTGTTGCTGTCGCGGCGGAGTTAGGTTGTCGCGCTGGGACCATCGCGTTCGCATAGTCCAACACGGGCGTGGTCGTGTTGAGCCAGTCTGCTGTGGCTTTGCGCGTCAAGGCGATCAACCAGCGGTCTCCCGCAGCGAGATCGATCGTCAGGCGCGCCGCGTGATTGTTTCCGGAAGCGTCGTAAGGATGAACTGAACGATACGCGTTAATGAATGCCTGCAAGCCGGTGAGATTTGGGTTGGTGTTTTCTTCGTAGTCGATTTCGAAGCCGACGCCGAGGCGTTGCGCGGCTTCGGCGGCATTCAAGCCGAGTTGAACGGGATTCGTGGCGAGAGCCTGGTTCCACGCATCGGTGTACGTGATTCCTCCCATCGACAACTGAACCCGGACGCCTCGGCTCTTGAAGTAGTCAACCACTGCCTGATTCATCCCCGTAGGAATGCCTTGCGAAGTGCCGGCGTCGGTCGTCTTATTAAGCAGTTTCATCGGTTGAACAAAACTCAAGACAATAAGATTGACGGATGGTGTGCCGTCGCCGCGATTTACAATCCAGCGGTTACGGGTGTCAAAATCGGTCATGTTACGAACACTGGACCAGGTGCAAAAATCATTACCACAATGCCAGGCGCCGTAAACTGATATGTTGGTGGCAGCGGCAACTGCTTTCGGCTTTGCAGAATATCCGCCGAAGAGTGCAGCAAGTATCAGTAGACCCAGGACAAGCATTTGTCTTCGCATTCCAGTTCTCCTTTGCTCAGGTTACGTGGACGGTTGTAGGGGACAGAATGATCGCCTAAAAACTTGCTGGGCTTAATTAGGAGGAGAGGATTCTACTAGAATTTGGTTTGTTGGGGAATTTAGTTTGTTGGGTACTGAGCCAAAACGCACACGCCAGAACAACTCAGGAGGTCTCATATAAGATGAAGTGCATAGCATGTGGAAGTTCATGGCTCGTCGAAGGCACAGTTACTGGTGCCGACTTGTCAGCGTTTGGGTTTTACGCGAGCGACTTGCCATCTCTTAAACGTATTTTTGGTTTTGGCAGTAGAGCGGTTCAAGCGTATGGGTGCGTCCATTGTAAAAACTTACAATTCACCGTTGAGTTTAGCGAAAGCGATTTAGAGCGTTATCAGCAGTTTGAAGGTGAGCAGCCGGATGTGTTGGAAAGAATAAACTCAAATCCGAAGAAGTTGGACCGCTAGCGAGAGTAGCAAACGAAAGGGCAGCCACTAGGGCCGCCCATAAGCTATTGATCCTGATGGTGCACCCGGCACGACTCGAACGTGCGACCCCCTGATTCGTAGTCAGGTACTCTATCCAGCTGAGCTACGGGTGCGAAGTTGGTAATAATAAATGGTGAGAGCGAAATAGTAAAACGCGGGCTCTGCGCGCTTGAATCAACCTGCGGAGTAGCAATCAACGCGCGAAGTAGCCGGGCTTGGTTCGCGCCGTTAACTCCGGATGCGCCACTTCGACCCGAATTTCGTGCCACTTTCCGCGTGGACGATCGCCGGGCGCCTGGTAGGCAACGGTGTAAAGCGTGCGCAGATTCGCGGCCACTTCGCGATAGAGTTGCGCCATGTATTCCAAACGGTTTATCTCGTTCAAACGTCCACCCGTGCGGTCCGCGAGCGATTGCATGCGCGCCCGTGCGGCAGCGTAGATGCCGATGATGTGCGGCGAAGGCAACGGCAAACGCTTCGGATCGCCTGATGGCAATGCGAGTGGATAGATCGTCACACCCAAACGATCCGCAGCGGCCAGGACGGTGTTCAAATCTGCGCTAGCGTCAGGCTTAATGGTAGCCAGTGCTTCTTCGTCTGTTTGCACTTTCAACAGGCTGGCGCGATCCGCGTTGCGCAGGTGCGTGTCGAGGCCGTCCGTGAGCACGACGATCGCTTTGCGCCGCTTGCCTTCTTTCTCCAACTCTTTCAGCGCATATTTCAACGCTTCGTAAAAATGTGTTTCCCCTGCGCCTTCAGCGATCTCGATCGCGTATGCCGTTTTCTGTCGATCGACTGAAAAACCGCTTAGCGACTTGACCTTGGCATTGAACTGGACAACGGCGACGCGATCTTCCGGCGATAGCACGTCGAGGAAACGTTGGCTCGCGAGTTTCAACTGTTGCCGGAAGTTTATGGTTGAACCGGACATGTCGAGCATCAGCACGAGGCTGAAAGGCGCCTCAGCAGGTTCGAAGAGCTGGATCGACTGCTTCACGCCGTCTTCGTAAATAACAAAATCGTTTTTCGTTAAAGAAGTGACAGGGCGTCCCTGCTTGTCAACCACGCCGACATTGAGTTGGATGAGCGAGGTCTCAGTGCGGATGATCTCGTCAACTTCCTGCGCGCTTGCAGTCACGATGCAAAACGTCATCACAAGTAGAGAAAACGCGAGCCGCTGGCCGAGGGTGAAAAGGAATTTCTGGTATTGCATGCGTAAATCGGTCGGAAAAGTATGCCCGCCCCAGATTATTTTTTCAAACGCGCGGAATTCGGACGTTTTCGAGCGAGTTACGGTTGCTTGGCAGGCGGCTCAATAGGCTTATAATGGCTGGCGTTTCTTCACGAAAGGACCTCACAACATGTCGATTCTCACGAGTTATCGTCCAAATTTCTGTTGCGAGTGTGGCAACAAAATCGTGCGGCTGCGTTGGTTTGTTTGGACCAACAGGCGATTCTGCGACAAGTGCTCGCGCGCGTTTGCCCGGTCTCACGGCCTCCGACTCTCGCTCATTATCTTCGTTTTCTTCTTCGCCGCAGTGTTGCTCGGCCGTGGCTGTCGCCGCGCACCACCACCATTGATCATCGAACGTTCGGTTAATTCGGGCGCGATTTCGGCGGCAGTTTCCGGCTCTAATCCCGGCGCGACGTCTGCCTCGAACGCTAGCAGCGCTTCAGTCACACCTAACACACCTCACCCGTCGCCAGCGCCGCCCGTCGATCTCTACACCTGCGGCGCACGCACAAAGAAAGGTACACCCTGCTCACGCCGCGTGCATGGACCAGTGCGTTGCTGGCAACACAAAGGCGCACGCGCGATGCTGCCGCAAGAGAAGCTACGCATAAAAGAATGAAAGGAGACGTGCTACCATGGCTCTCACTTTGGAGGCCGAGATGCAAGCTTTAGCAACATCTGACCAGGTCAATTTCTCACCACTCCACCGGCGCTACACACTCGAGGAGTTTTGGGCCTTGCCCGAACGCGAGGATCATGCCCGGTACAACCTCATCGGAGGATATCTTTTTATGGTTCCGCCACCTAACCCGCCTCACGGGTACCTCGATGGCAGACTTACCAAGTCACTCGTGAGTTTTGTTGTAAACAACAATATCGATGGTCTCGTTCACCATCCGCCAGAGCCGATTTACATTCAGACCGAAGGTTCAACTTATCTCGAACCTGACATGATGTATGTTTCACACGCGCTGCGCGAGCGGATGGGTACGAAACGTACTTCGGCAGACATCGTTTTTGAATACCTGTCTCGAAGCACAAACGTGTACGACCGCACGACGAAAGCCGACACGTACCTCGCTCTCGGCGTGCGAGAACTGTGGCTGATCGATCCGGTTACGGAAACAATCGAAGTGCGGCATCCTAAAGAACGCAGCGACACACTGGTGTGGGAGATCTACATCTACTCACGCGGCGAGCACGCGAAATCTCGCGTGCTCGAAGGTTGGCAGGTTTCGGTTGACGAGATCTTCCAGGACCTCGTCTAACGAGCGGGAGAGCGGGGCCGGTTAGTTCCGGCCCTGCTCGGTTGCTTTGGAGGTGCGACGATCGGTTGTTGTTTTTACCGGAGGCGCGGGCCTCGGCGGAAGTTTCACCGGTTGCTTCAGACGCGCCATGACTTCCGCGATCGCTCGTTCGAGTTGCGGATCTTTGCCGGCGATCACGGACTGTGGATCGTTATCAACTTCAATGTCCGGATCCACGCCGTAACCCTCAATGATCCACTCGCCCTTCGTATTCGCGAGTCCAAACTCCGGCACGCTCACTGACCCGCCGTCAATCAATGGACCACGATTTGTAATTCCGACAACGCCGCCCCACGAACGCTTGCCGATTAGCGGTCCAAGCCCAGCTTCGCGGAACATCGCCGGAAAAATATCGCCATCAGAGGCCGAGTTTTCATCCAGCAACGCCGCCATCGGGCCAATGAAAACGCCGTCCGGGTAGGTCGTGGCCTCGTCGGTGGTGCGCGCGTAATTGACGCCGAGCAACTTGCGCCGCAAACGTTCAATCAACATACGCGAAACGTTGCCGCCACCATTCGCTCGCACGTCGACGATCAAACCTTCCTTGCGTAGTTGCGGGTAATACCACTTGATGAATTCACGAATGCCGGCCGCGCCCATGTCCGGCACGTGCAGATAACCAACACGCCCGTTCGTCGCTTTCGACACCATTTCACGATTGTGATCGACCCAATCGAGATAGATCAGGTTCTGCTCGTCTGTAACCGGTCGATACGACACGGTGCGCGCGCCCTGCATCGACGGGGTTTTGTTAACCGTGAGCTGCACGGGATTGTCAGCTTTGTTTCTTAACAGGCGATACGGATCGTCATTCGCTTTCAACTCTTCACCGTCAATTGCCAGCACGTAGTCGCCGACACTGACATTCACACCGATATCTCGCAGTGGCGAACGATAAATATCTTCCTCGTTCTCACCGTCAAAGATCCTGGCGATCCGATAGCGCCCGGCCTGTTTGTCCAACTCGAAACGCGCGCCCGGCAATCCGTAACGCGGCCGCGGCGGGATCTGAAAATCACCACCTTCGATATACGCGTGCTGGACCTGCAACTCCGAGATCATCTCGCTAATCACGTAGTTCAAGTCCGAACGATGGGCCACGTACTTGAGCAAAGGCTTGTACTGTTCGCGCAGCGCGACCCAGTCGTAACCATGCATGTTCGAAACGTAAAACCAGTCGCGATAGCGCCGCCAGACCTCATTGAAGATCTGATTCCACTCTTCGCTTGGTACACGATCGACGTAGATTCCCGACGTAGCAACAGCCTTGCGTGAGCGTTCGCCAGTCGGCGTCGCGTCGTAGATATTGAAACCGGGTCCCTGCGAAACCATCACCTTCGAGCCATCTTCCGAGAGAACAAACCCGCGAATGTTTTCGACGAGCGTCGTCTCCTTGCGATCCTTCAAAGAGTAAATGCGCAACGAGGGAGTGCGATCGCTTTGACGGCCGTAGTAGCCGGCGCCGCCAACGGCGTAGAGCAGATATCCATTCTTCGCTGAAAGCCCGAAATAGTTGTCCGCGCCTACAGGCACGCGGGCAACACGCGACGATAGACCATCAAAATCGATCGTCATCGTAGCCGGCGGTCGTGGAGCCGCAGCTTCCGGTTTCGCTTCGGCCGGCGTTGGCGAAGCAGCGGGCGTTTCGGCTGGTTTGTCGACGGGCGACGCAGCAGGCGAAGCCGCCGGTTTAGCAGCGTCGTCGGTCTTCGCGATTGTTACTTCGTCACTCTCCGGCGGAAACGGGTGCTTCACGTCCTTGCGCAATGCTACGGCGTAGATGTAAGTCTCCCGGTTTGTAGCGAAATTAAACTCAATACTAGAAAGCTGCGGCGCAAATTCACGGTCGCTGAGGTAGTAAAGATAATTTCCCTGCGGATCCCACGCCGGATTTAAAGCATTGAAGAACTCGTCGCTGACGCGATGCACCTGACCATCCGTCGCGCTCCACACGTGCACACTCCCAAACTGATTCGTGTTAGCCATCGTGAACGCGAGATAATTTCCGCGCGGCGACCAAACGTAATCACGAATCTGACCGCGAGGCGAATCAGCAATCTGCACCACTTTGCGATCGGCCAATGTCAAAACGTACAGCTTTCCATCTTTGTCGCCGAACGCGATCCGTTTGCCGTCAGGCGCCCACTCAGGCGCGTAGCGCATCGCATTGCCGCCAGTCGTCAATTGCACAGCGGGCTTCGAACCATCCTGCGCAATCACGTAGATTTCATCTTCGCCACTCTTGTCCGAAACGAAAGCGATCTGCGATCCGTCAGGCGACCAGTTGGCCCACTTGTCGTGCGCGCCAGACGAGTCAGTCAAGTTTCGCGTCGGTCCCTTTTCAATCGGAGCAGTAAACACATCTCCGCGCGCGACAAAGATTGCGCGCTCGCCCTTCGGACTCAAACCAACCGACTCGATCAAATTCCCTGCGAACACGCGACTCGGCCGCCGCGCATTTCCCTCGTCAGGAACGTTAATCGGGATTGGCGTACTTTTCCTGGTCCGCGCATCGAGCACCTGCAACTCGCCATCCAACTCGTAAACGATCTGGTTCTCGTTGTCCGAACTGGGCCAACGAACGTCCCACGGCTGATTATTAGTGACCTTCGACGTTTTTCCCGTCGAAACGGTGTAGGCGTAGAGGTTGAAGTGTCCATCGCGATCCGAGTTGAAGAAGATCGTGTCGCCGACCCACATCGCATCGCGCGTCGCGCGCGGTCCTTCAGTGATGCGTTTTGCGGCGTTGGTCTTCAGGTCGAAGATGTAGAGCTGATTCGCCTGGCCGCCGCTGTAGCGCTTTTCCGATCTGAAATCGCGCGACTGCGGCGAGTAGACCATTTCGGTTCCGCTGGGTGAATAATCGCCAGAACCCGCGGTGGGCATCGGTAATGCCTCCGCTGGACCACCGTCAATGGAAACTGAATAAAGCCGCGCGATCGGCAGCGTCCACGAATCGCGCAACGAACGGAAGTAGATGCGTTTGCCGTCGTTACTCCAGCCGAACACCTGGTTGTCATAACCCCAGCGTGGCGCCAGCGGTCCACGCGCGGGATAGAACGTGAGCTGACGCGGCTCACCGCCCGACGTCGGCACGACGTAGACCTGCTCGTCGCCGTCGTATTGGCCGGTGAACGCGACCCACTTCCCATCAGGCGAAAACTTTCCAAACACTTCAACGCCGGGATGCGAAGTCAGATGAATGGCGTTACCACCGCTCGAAGGCGCGGTCCAAAGATCGCCGGCGTAAGTGAAGACAACGCGGTCGCCGCGAATGTCGGGAAAGCGCAACAACTTCGTCTGGCCATAAGCCGCGGTTGTCACGGTGAAGAGCACGAGAAAGAGGGCAGAAATGCGGATAAACAAGAGAAACCTCCTCAAATAAAGCCGAATTTTTTACTTCCGATTCTTGAATGCGTCGTTCAGTTCAGTGTGTCGACTACTTAACACCACCGGTCGACCATCTATAAACAAATATCGTATGTGGGTACGAATTTCGAGCAGGTCGCCATCCGTCACGACGAGATTAGCCATCTTGCCCGCCTCGATTGATCCCAAACGATCGGCGGCGTTCATGATACGCGCCGGGTTGAGTGTCACGGCCTTCAACGCGTCCGTCTTCGAAAGACCGTAAGCGGCGGCCATGCCCGCGTACTGCGGCAGGTTGCGCACTTCCGGACCGCTGTCGCCGGTTGAGATCGCAAACAACACTCCCGCTTGCTGAAGCTTCGCCGGGTTCTCATAGAGCGTATCGTAAGCGTCGTCTTCACGCACCGGCAGAGAAAACACGCCCGTCAGAATCACAGGAACGTTCTTCTCTTTCAACAAACTCGCGACCTTCCACGCGTCGTTGCCGCCGAGGATGATGGGCTTGAGTTTCATCTCCTCGGCAAACCGGATCGCGCCGCGAATCTCCGCCTCGCGCTCCGCACGAAAGATCACGGGCTGTTCTCCGCGAACGTAAGGTACGAGCGACTCGAGCACAACGCTATGATCGGGACGCGGCAGTGATCGATCCTTGGTATAAGCGTCTTGGGCGCGACCGTATGCCTCGGCATCGCGCAGCATCTTTCGGATCTGCTCGAGCTGGCGCGCGTTTGCTTCCAACGTTTGTGACAGGTTCGTTTGCTGTTGCTGGAAGCCGCCAAACCCTCCGCCACCACCTCCCGCGATGCGTGGGTAGTTGATCACAAGCGCGGCCTGTGGAATGACCGCCATCTCTTTCGGCGCAGTGCCGAGCAGATTGATCAGTGCGGCCTGGCCCGAAATCAAACCACCGGTAGGAGCTGTGACTGTGTTCGTCACGCCTTCGACGCGCGTGACTGCGATGTGCGCGCTGTGCGGATTCACGGCGATGATGGCTTTCGCGTTGGGATTGAAATCGCCAACTTCCGCAAGATCGACGGTGCCGTTCGCGCCTTGCGGCACTTCGACGAGGCCCATGTTTGTGCCTGCGTCGATCATGCCTGGGTAAACTGACAAACCACGGCCTTCGATCGTTTGCGCGCCCGCGGGAACATTCACCGCGGCGCCGACGGCTTCAATCTTTCCGTCGCGAATCACGACCGTGCCGTTGTCGATGTCAGGACCACTGACGGTCACGATACGCGCGTTGCGAATGACAAACACGCCGCGCGGAGGTAACACGCCCTGTTGCGCGGTGAGATTGCCGATCTGCTGCGCGAATATCGATCCACTGCACAACAACACCACGATCGCGACGGCTGCAAGTTTGTGTCTGGTGAGATTAGGTGTCACGGCTGGTCCTCCTCGATCGTGTCGTCTTCGTGCGTCGGTCGCCGGCGGCGTGGCGTCTGCGGCGACTGGCCCTGTGCCGGAGGTTTGTTTGGCTCGAGTTGTTCGAGCGCCGCACGCTCTTTCGCGAGCTCAGGGCGCCGTGCGACGTCCTGTTGGCGATCGAAAAAGACGGTGCCGTCGATAAACGTCGTGTCGACGCGCGAGTAAACGCTGAACGGATGGCCGTTCCAGATCGCGATGTCCGCGTCCTTGCCGACTTCAATCGAACCGACCCGTTCCTGAATCCCGAGCTGAATCGCCGGATTGATCGTGATCAGGCGGAGTGCCTGTTCTTCAGTCAGGTCGCCCCAGTGCATCGCCTTCGCGGCTTCGATATTCAACCGGCGTGCGCGTTCATCGGAGTCGGAGTTCATCGAAACAACGACACCGGCGCGCGTCATGATCGCCGCGTTGTAGGGAATCGCATCGTAAGCCTCGATCTTGTAGCCCCACGAATCCGCGAACATAGAAGCGCCTGCGCCGTGTGCGGCGATCTCTTTCGCGACCTTATAACCCTCGAGCACGTGCTGAAAGGTTTTGATCTTGAAACCAAACTCGTCAGCAATATTGATCAGCATCAGGATTTCACTGGCGATGTAGCAGTGCGCGTGCACGTAGCGTTTGCCTTCGAGAATCTCGACGAGCGGTTCGAGTTGCAAATCCCGCCGCGGCGGCAACAGGTTCTTGTCCTTTCCCGAGGCTGCGCGATATTCGTCCCACGCACGTTTGTAATCCCGCGCACGAACGAATGCATCGCGAATCGTCTCTTCAACACCCATGCGTGTGTTCGGATAGCGGCGCGTGACACCCGGCTGGTTCGGCCTGCTTGACTGTTTCACGTTTTCGCCGAGCGCGAACTTAATCCCCGGCATCGCGCCCGGAAACAGAAACTCACTCGCGGGCCGGCCATACTTGATCTTCACGACCGTGTTCAGACCGCCGATCGGATTCGCGGAGCCGTGCAGCAAGTTCAATGTCGTCACGCCGCCCGCGAGTTCGCGATAGAGATCGACGTCCGTCGGATTCAGCACGTCTGAGGTGCGCACCATCGAAGTGACAGCGAGCGTGCCTTCGTTAATCGTGTCGAGCATCGAGTGGGAGTGGCAGTCGATGATGCCCGGCATGACGTATTTGCCGGTGCCGTCGATGATCCGTGCGTTTGCGGAAGCGTTGAGGTTCTTTCCGACTGCAGCGATCTTGCCGTTGCGTAGCAGCACGTCGGTGTTTTGCAACGTCCCGCGCGTAATGGTGAGCACTGTGGCGTTGCGGATCAAGGTTTCTTGTGACGCGACTGTCTGCGCCTGCGTAACTGTCTGCATCAGGACCAACGACGTCCACACTAGAACAAATCCCACGAACGTCACAACGAGTCGAACGAGTTTTGTTTTCATAAATTCTTTTCCCTCTGACCGTCAGTTAGGGCGCGATCGGCTTCCTGTAAACGATCCCGGCGCCAAACCAACAACTGTAACCGTGCCGCGGATCTGATCGCCCGCAAGCGTTCCCGTGAACGTTGCTTCCTTTGTTTGTCCCTCGATCTCGAGCGGAACGGTGAAACGAACTTCTCCCGCGCTGGTCATGGAAGCGTTTGCGATCTCGCCTGTTCCCAGCGAACCCGAAATCGAGCCACTCAATCGTTCGCCTTCCTGTTGCAGATTCAACGTCGCCGTCTTTTCACCCTGCCCGAGGTTGACGTTGAGGTTCCACGTTCCGGTCAACTGATTGCGCCCGCTTGGACCACCGCTCGCTGGACGTAGATCCACCGGACGGCCGTCGATAAATACGTGCGCAACGCGGCTGTTGCGATCGAAAAGATCTCCGCGTGTGACTACCAGGTTCGCGATCTTGCCGGTCTCGATCGAGCCGAGCTGGTTCTCGACACCGAAGATCGTCGCGGGCCAGATCGTGAAAGCGCGTAACGCATCCGTTGCTGAAAGACCGTTCTCGATCGTGATGTTCGCGTTACGCATCAAATCGGAAATGTTCGTCAACGAACCCGATTGAAACGCAAAGCGAACCCCCGCCTTCGCGAGCTTGCTTGCCGTTTGCTGTGCTTCAACACGCTCACGTAGCACGCGCATCGGCTCGGGATCTGCTTCCGGAAGCGCGGCCGTCGTGCGCCGCGGCAGGTTGAGCGACAACAGCACCGGCACGTTCTGTTTCGCAAGACGCTCCGCGAGCCGATCGGCCTCGCGTCCACCGGCAACAATCAGCTTTAGTTTGAACTCGGTAGCTAAATCCAGAGCGCGTGCGATCTCGCGTTCGCTGTTTGCCAGCATCACGACCGGCATGCGACCTTCGACTACCGGCACCAGCGCGGCTAACGATCGATCCATTTCCGGCCGGCGCATGCCGCGTGGCGAACGTTCATACCGGGCGATCGAGTCGCGATAACGCTGTGCGTCGAGCATCATCTGTCGCAACGTCGCAAACACACCCATCAACGAACCGGGATAAGTGCCGCGCAGCGGCGTAAAACCGACATGCATTGCGACGGGCGAACGCACGATCATCTCTTGCGCCGATTCGCCCGCGAGGTTGATCAGTGCCGATTGGCCCATCCAGATACCGGTGCGCGGCGACGTGAGGGCGGTCGTGATGCCGATGCTTCGCGACGACTCGATCTCATTGCCGCCGGGGCGGATCACGTCTTCGATCATCACTTCGGGCTGCAAGCCCGGAGGTTGCGTCGAATTTGGACCACCCGGACTCGGACGCGCCGCCGCGGCGAAGAAACCGCCACCGCCGCCACCTCCGCCCGGCGATGGCGAAGGCGCAGCTTCCGGAAGCGCGAGATTTGTGTAGGAATCGATCAGGCCTGGATAGACCGTCAATCCGGCGCCGTCGATGATTCGCGCGTCAGATGGTGTGTTGACGTTTGCGCCGACAGCCGCAATCAGGCCGTTTCGAACGATCACCGTGCCGCGATCGAGCGTTGGTCCCGACACCGTCACGATACGCGCGTTGGTGATGGCGTACGTGTCGATCGCGCTGCGCTGGGCGCCGGCGGGTGAAATGAAACCTATTGAAACGACTGTGGCTAAAGTGAAAGTAAGGGCGACGGTAAGCGGACGGACTTTTGCCATAAGCAACTAAATCCCACGTAAGTTTATTTTGCGAAAACAGGAAAGAGAGACAGAGCTTAGCGTAAGAATGGCCGCTATGGGAAGACCTATGGCCACAAAGAAGCACAAAAAGAGGCACAAAAGGCACAAATTTATTTCTTGTGCTTCTTGTGCCTCTTTGTGGCACGCCTACTTGCGAGCAAAGCTCAATCTAATGACGTTGGGCTATCGGTTCGCGTTTCGGTTTCTATTGCCGTTTGCGTTTGCGTTGGCGTTGCCGTTCGCGTTTGCGTTGCCAGCCTGGACACGCAACTGGTTCCGCACGGATTTGACGTCGTCAACTGACTTCGCCACCTGTTCCGCCCGCGTCTTTTGCGCCGCACTCGCAACCGTCCCGGTCAGCGTCACCACGCCGTTATCGACGTCCACGTTGATGGTCGAGTCGCGCAGGTCGTCGGCCGCAGCGAGGTCGAAGCGTGTTTTCACCCATAACCAGCCGTCATTTAATCCAGCGCCGACCGTACGGCCTGACTCTCTCGCCTCGCGCTGGTAACGGTCCTTGTCGCGTTCATACTCTTCGCGCGTCGGCGCGCGGCGCGATTCCGCTGTACCGGTATTCGCGTTGACGGTCGCCGTTGGAGTGGGCGACACTCCCGCGTTAGCGTTGAGGTTCGCATTGCCATTGGCGTTGCCGTTTTGGTTAGCCGTCCCGTTGCAGCCCGGCAGAATGATCGAAAGCGCGGTTAAAGCTATGAATCCTGTAATTCTTCGTCTCATGTTGGGAAAGTCCTCCTTGGTTGGACGCGGAGTTCGGAAAACATACGCGCGCATGAAAACATGCCAGAGCGCGCGGCCGAACGGGTCGCGAACATGCTCGATCAGTTACGGGGGTTCAGAACAATCAACGGGCTGGGAGATTGATTAGCAAGCGTCAGGCCGCGCAAACATCGATTAGGTTAACCCCAAGGATGACAGCTAGAGCAGCAATTCAAGCGTTACCACTTGACGCTGCCTTCTTTGGTCGTATCGATCTCGGCGAGGTTGGGTGTCTCACCGAAGAGGAATCCCTTGATGTTGTCGAAGAGGAAGTTCTGCGCATCGGGGTTCGTGAGGTCGAGGCCGTAGTGATTGATGATCTGCGTTTGTTTTTGCAGCCACCCGCTCCAGCACACCTGACAAATCTCCGCGGCGATGCGCTGTCCGAGTTCGTTTGGAAACGGCGCGAACGCTAATGCCGGACGCTTCTCGCCGCAATGAGTGCATTTGATAGTTTCAGCCACGACTATTTCCCTCCCTGTGCTTCGCGGATAGCCGAAATTATAACTTCATCCTTCGGCTTCAGCAGCCCCAACGCGCGCACATCCTGATAACGAAGCTTCCCATTCGCGTCGATCACAAAAACAGATCGCGCCGTGCGACCGGGAAACAACGATTTCGCGCCGTAAAGCGCGGAGACTTTCCCGTCCGCATCCGAAAGCAAACGCAACGGCAGATCGTGATGCGCGGCAAACTTGCGATGCGATTCAACCGAGTCAGTCGAGATGCCGACGACTTCCGCGCCGGTCGCCTGGTAGTCTTCCCAACGATCGCGCACCGAGCACATCTGCCGTGTGCAAACCGGCGTTTCGTCACCCGGATAAAAAAGCAGCACGACGACCTCGCCATGATGATCCGCGAGACGCCAGTCGTTTCCGCTTCCGTCCTGCAACGTGAAATCAGGCGCGGGTTCGTTGAGGTTCAATTTGTTGCCCATGAAATTAGACCAGCGAGAGTCCTGAGCGCTTCTTCGACCTCTTCGTCGGTGTTGAAGAAATGCGGCGAGATACGCAAGCCGGCGCCCGGACGCCAATCGACAAACACGCGCCGCTCGGCTAGTTGTTCGGCAACGGATTTGGCATCGTCGACACCGATCATTACCGAACCGCCGCGTCTGTCTTGTTCGAGCGGCGTGTTGATGGTCCAATGCCGCTCGTGCGCGAAGTCGATCATCAACTGCGTTCGGCGCTGCGATTCAGCCGCGATCTGTTCGAGTCCGACTGATTCGATAATGTCCAAACCCGGAATCGCCGAATAAAGCGCTGGAATACTCGGCGTGCCTTGCGCAAACCGGCGCACCGAACGCGCGTAACGCATCGGCGCCGAAGCGAACTCAAACGGCGCGTCGTGTGCGACCCAACCCGTCAATCGCGGCCGAAGATCCTTTTGAATGTCGGGCCGCACGTACAAGTAGCCACACGAGGGGCCACCGCAGAGCCACTTGATCGTTCCGCCAATCAGAAAATCGACCTTCCAATCAGCCGCATGCAACGGCACGACGCCCGCTGACTGGTAAACATCGAGGAGGACGAGGGCTCCTTTCGCGTGCGCGCGCTCGACAATTGCCGGGACATCGATGCGATACGAACTGCGATACGACACGTGGGCCAACGCTACGAGACACGTTTCGTCATCTATCGCCTCGAGTATCTTTTCCAGCGGCACGGAAATGCCGTCAGGCGAGTTCACGACTTCAACGCGTGCGCCGATCTGCCGCTGCGCTTCCCAGATGTATTCCATCGAAGGAAAATCGAGCGCCGTGGTGACGACTTTGCTCCGGCGCCCGCTTTGAAAGTGAAAACAGGACGCGACGGTCGCCAGCGCGATCGAAGCGTTTGGCTGAATCTGAACGGAAGCGGGCGAGCCACCGAGAATGCGTGCGATGCGATCGCCAACCCGCCGCGACAGTTCCCACCAACTCGTGGCCCACGCGTCTTCGCTCGTGTGATGTTCCCACGCGTCGCAGTACTCCAGCATCGACTCGCGCACCGCGCGAGGCACGGGGCCAAGACTGTGACTGAGCAGATGAATGCCCGAGGTTAAAGTAGGAAATTCATTGCGGCGACGGTTGAAGGTCATTTCGGCTTCCGTAACTAGCGGATGTTCTTCCCTGGGACCGCAGGCGTCTCGCCTGCAATGAGCGCGAAGCGCAAAAAATGTACGATGCAGGCGAGACGCCTGCGGTCCCAGGAAAGAGCTACTTATAATTCATCAACGTCTTTTCAACACCGAGCGGATCTTTTAGTAAACCGTCGAACACACCCTTCGCTTCATCGCCGATGGCCGGATCGTGCCTCTCCTCGCGAATCGCGGCGAGTATCTCGGCGGCTACGTATTCTTTCGTTAGTTTCGGAACGTCTGCGCCGCGGCTCATGTCTGAATCGAACGTCGTCGGCATGACCGTGATCACGCGAACGCCGTCGTCGGCCAGGTGCGCGCGCAAAGCCTGGCCCAACGACAACAACGCCGCTTTCGTCGCGCAATAAGTTCCGACCAGCGGCAAATTCACTTTCGCAAACGCAGTCGCAACGTTCACGATCATTCCGTCGCGCTGTGCGATCATGGCGGGCGTAACCGCGCGCGTCAGACGCAAGACGCCGAGATAGTTCACCGCCAGTTCGTTCTGAACGTCGTCGAAACTCATCGTCAGTGGATTACCGAATCCGGCGATTCCGGCGTTGTTCACGAGAATGTCGATCGGGCCGAGTTGCGAAACGGCCTCGACATCGGAGTCGCTGGTCACGTCCAGTTGTATTGGTGCGACGCGTTTCGGAAAGTCCTGTTTGAGTGCGCGGCGCGCCTCCTCGTTGCGCGTTCCCGCAATCACTTCACCGGCGCCCGCTTCGACAAACGCACGGACGAGTGTTCGGCCGAGACCGCGCCCGGCGCCGCTAATCAAAATGCGTTTGCCTTCAATCTGCATGTGCGTCTGCCTTCGCCACCGCGTGGCGCCGCTGCATCCTTGCGAGTTGATAAAGCACCAGCCCGATGATTCCCCAAACGAACACCAGCTCAATACTCGTCAGCGAGTGTTCATTGATCCGTTGACTAAGACTCGACGTGCGCAAAACTTCAACGTCCTGCCGCAGTTGGATCAAGATCATCACGCCCATCGAAACAACCGAGACGATGGCCGCGACTTGCAGCACACGTCGCGGCAAGTTGATCCCGATCTCGCTCGCCAACGCCGCGTTCCAGCGCGGAAGGAACAGAAATACCAGGCTATGAATGAAATAAAGCACGACCAGCGCAAACACTGCAACATTCAACGCGAGCGAAAGCTGTCCGCTGACCAACAAAATCACGCAACACATAAGCGTCAGGGTCAAACCGGGAATCGGCGTCGCAGTTTTTTTGTTGATAAAACCCAGCCAGCGTGGCGCGAGGTTGTCTTTCACAAACATGATCGCCAGACGCGACGGCACGAACAACGTGCCGTTCAGTGCCGTCATAATCGCGGCGATCGCGCCGAGCGTAACGAAGATCGCCGCACCAGCCGGAAGGTAGAGCGACGCCACTTCGGCCATCGGCGCACTGCTCGTTTGCAGCCGTCCACCCGGTAACACGCCGAAGGAAACGATCGAAGTGAAGACGTAGAAGAGCGCCGTGATCGTAATGCCTTTTACGAGTATTCCCGGTAGACGCCGCGTGCTGTCTTTCACCTCGCCCGCCGTTTGGGCGATCGATTCGAAACCCGCGTAAGCAAAAAACAGCGGCAGCAGACTTATGCCGAAACCGTTCCAACCGTGCGTGAAAAACGGCGTGTAGTTCTCGTATTTGATAACAAACAGACCGGGAATGATCAGGACCAGCAACGCCAAACATTTCAACGCCGACATAATGACCTGCAGGCGGCCAAACCAGAGGATGCCGATCACGTGGATCAAATAGAAGATGACGAGCGCCGCCAACGCGAGCGGTAGTTGAAATCGTTGCGCGTCGATGCGGCCGCCGCTCAGCGCGATCAAATATCCGGCCATCGCGTTTGCGAGATACGCACCCGCGCCGATGTAGGAAATGATCTTGAGCCACGCGCCGACATAAGCGAGACGGTAACCGCCGAGTGTGCGCGAAATGTGCAGGTATTCGCCACCGGGTTCGCGGCCGAGTGGCGTCGAGAGATACGCGGCGTAAGGGACCGCGGTGGCGAGAATCGCGGGCGTCAGCACAATGTAACCGAGAACGACGCTTGGTCCGGTGAGCGCCCAAGCCTGGCTCGTGACCTGAAAGATCCCCGCGCCGATGAGAATGCCGATCACCGTTGCGTAGGATTCCAGCGTGCCGAGATCGCGGCGTAGAAGGCTTACGGGAGAGGTCGACTTTTTAGCCACGGGTTCAACACTTTCTCTGCGCTTTCCACGCCGCTGACGGGAAGTTTTTGCGGATCAATCAGACCGAGTTGGGCCAGCACCGATGCCTGGTCCCAATAGATGTGTTCGTGCGCGAGTTTGCCGTCGCGGAAGTGAACGATGACGACGAGCGCGACGCGCACGTGTTTGCCGGTCGGCTCGACGCCCGGCAACATCCAATCCATCTTGCTCGTGTGGGTGAATTCAAAGACCATCTCGTCGACAATGCGATCGACGCCGATCGTACGCGAAACGGGCGTCATGCTTGTGTTCGGTGGCATCTGCGGAATGAAATGTTTCGAATAGAACTCACGAAGCTCATCGTGACCGACGCCTCCGGTCATCACAGGCACGTGATTCACGTAGGCCCCCGGGACCATCGTCTCGAGCGTATCGTCGGTGTTGCGCGTGGCAAATTCGTACTTCACGTGATCGTCCCAGCGTGACGAGAGTGTTTGTTGCGCAGTCGCCAGACCAGCGCCCGCGAGATGCTTTACGAGAAATTCGAGACTGCGCAGGTTCGCGAGTTCGGTGTCCGCTGCGTGATAGTGTTCGCCGCCGACTCGTCCAAAGGCGTGATCGCGACCGGGATAATCATAGATCTTCACTAAAGGATTATCGTCGAGGACACGGTGAATCTTCGCTTGTGCTTCCGGCGGGCAAAACTTGTCGTCACCCGCAATGTGCAACAGCAATGGGTTCGTCAGGTTCTTTGCTTCGCCTAGACTCTTCTCGATGCCCACGCCGTAATAACCAACAGCGCAGTCAGGCTTGAATCTCACCGACAACAAGTAAGCGAGATTGCCGCCCAAACAGAAACCCACCGCGCCGACATGCCCACTGCACGCCGGATGCTGTCGCAAAAAATTCATCGCCGCCGCTGAATCTTCGACAGCTTTCGTTTCGTCGAGTCGCTGGTAGAAATCGATAGCCTTGGTCCAATCAGCGTCGGTCAACTCAACGCCGCGTTCCATTCGCCAGAAGAGATCCGGACAGAGGGCAACGAACCCGTGCGCTGCATACCAGTCTGTAACACTGCGCATGTAGTCGTTGACGCCGAAGATCTCCTGCAGCACGACAATGCCTGGTCCATAGCCGCTCGCGGGCAGAGCCAGATAGCCGTCGAACTCAGCGCCGTCGGAAAATTTTATTGTCGTCATGAGCGGTGATAGTAAACCACACTCTAGTTTTCGCGCACCCATTCTTTACCGGCGGAGCACAGCCGGAGAAAGTTGCAGGCGCGGCAGTGTGGAGCGGGCTTCACAGGGAAGTCGGCGGGATCGGCGGACGAGACGATGCGCAGCATGGCGGCGTCGATCGCTGCCTGGCATTGCGCCGGCGCCAGCAGTTCGTCGGCGAGATGGACCTCAACGTTCGGTTCGAGGAAGTGAAGAGTCACGTAAATCTTTGCGTCCGCGAGCGACGGAAGCAGTTCGCGGACCGCGAGCGCGTAGGCTTGCATTTGCAATTCGTAGTCTTCGGAGGTGGTGCGCAGCGCGGCATCAATCCTGGTTTTTGCATCCGCCGCCTTCTCCGCAAAGTCGAACAAAAACTGCGTCTTGCTCGGGGGTTCGGGTGGCAGTTCGTCAGTGTTTGCTGGACGAATGCGGTTGGTTTTGAAGTCGAGGATCTCGATCTGAGTGTCTGTGACGAGCAACTTATCAATCACGCCGTAAAGAATTCCCAATGGGCGTCGCAGACGAAAACTCAATTCACTCCAGAGCCCCGTTTCACCTGCTGGCCGCGCCGAGCCGGCTACTCTGGGCACGGCTTCGACGCGCCTGAACACGTCGCTGGCGAGATAGTTTTTCGCGAGCGGCAACAGGTCTCTGATCGCCGTTTCGAAGTTGATCTCGACCAGACGATCCGCAAGTTGCGCCTGGCGCAAACGAACGACCTCTTCAAAGCTCTGCCGCAAAACTTCTTCTGCATTTTGATCGGACGTGTAACGTTCACAGAAACGATGAATAACCGCGCCTTTCAACGTGGCTGTGAGATTTGAAGGCGGCTCGGGGGCGTCGGCATTATTCCAAACCGCGAGTTCGTCGGCCGACGGGAGTTGCAACACGCGCTCGAAGTAGTACTGCCGCGGGCAACGGTGATAGTTGATCAACTGCGTCACACTAAACCGATGAGTCGCGTTCCCGATCTGTCTTTCAACCGGGCGAATCAGCGGAAACGCATCGACCAGCGAGTCGTCGAATGGCGGCGCTTCTGCCGGTTCTCCTTCGCTTACGGGTTCAATCTCTTCAACCTCTTCCGCGAGGTTGATTGTCAACTGCAACTCAACATCTTCTTCAAGCTCAACCACGCCACTCGACGCGCGTTCACCAAGGTCCAACGACTGCCAGATCCACTTCAACCAACAATCATTCGACCGGTTCAGCGAGGCAATCTGATCGGTGACGCCCGACATGATCAAACGGTCCTGCGCGCGCGAGGCAGCGACGTAAAGCAGTCGCATACTTTCAAACTGCTCGCGCCACGCGTGACGCTTTTCGAAATTGCTGTAGGTGCAACCCGCTACAAGACCGCCGCGCCCATCGGGCACTTTCAACGTTAACCCTTGATGGCGATCGAGCAACGCCCAGTGGTCGGTGGTGACACGTGACAACCGCTGTAGATCGGGAATGAACACTACCGGGAACTCGAGGCCCTTCGCCTGGTGAATCGTCATCAACCGTACCGCGTCCGCGGCTTGATCGATCTGTCCTTCGCTTTCGCGACTGCCGATCGCTTCAAACTCCTCAACGTAACGCACGAAGTCGCGAATCAAATGCGTGCCCGAGCTCTCGAAACGAGCGGCCAGCGTGAACAGACGTTCGACATTCGCGAGCCGCTGCGCGCCGTCGAAGTTCGCGGCGATCACGGTCATATACTCGGATTCGTTAACGGCGAAGCGAAGCAGATCCTGAATCGGATAATGATGGCGCCGCGCCACGAGCTCGCCGATCAACTTAGCAGCGCGATCGAGCAGTTCGTGCTCCTCGTCGCCGATGTAGGCGATCTCGCTATGACGGCCCAATGCGGTGTAAAGCCCGCGCGTCACTGAAAACCCGCGCAGCGGATCGGTAGTCTCAATCTCCGCGAGCAACGGCGCGCAACGCAAAGCCAGCAGCGCGTTGTCTGAAATACCGCACAACGGCGAACGCATCACCGCGGCAAGCGCGATCTCATCAGTTTTGTTGTCGAGAAAGCGTAAGAGTTGAATGAGGTCGGTGATCTCTTCGCGCTCGTAGAAACCGCGGCCCAGCACGGTCTGATAAGGGATGTTGGCGCGGCGAAAAACCGATTCGTAAATGCCGACCTGCGTCATCGCACGAAACAGCAAAGCCATGTTGCCGTATTTGAGTTCGGGCGATGAACGCTTCAGCGCGATGATGCGGCGCGCGACCTGCTGCGCGTCGAGCACCCGCGAGTCTTGTTCGGCCCGAGGATCATCCTCTAGCGAAGGTTTAGTCGTCACGAGCAGTTCGACCAACGTAGCTTCGTCGCGCAACTCGCGGCGTGCATCGCTCGGTTCGTGCTGCACGTAGCCCAACTGGTCCAGGTTTTTGTACTCGCTCGCGGGAATGTCGTCGGGCACCTGGAAGAGTCGCGCAAAGAGATGATTGAAAAACGCGATCAGCGGCGGCTGACTGCGGAAGTTCAATTGCAGCGGCTTCTCGTCGCCGCCGTGGGAGAGTAAAGTCGCGGTCATCTCGCGGAAGACATCAACGTCCGCACCGCGAAAACCGTAGATCGACTGTTTGCGATCTCCGACGATGAAGAGGTTCGCGGGCCGGCGCCCTTTTGTTAACGCGAGCCGTTCGAGCAGCACGCGTTGCACCGCGTTTGTGTCCTGAAACTCGTCGACGAGGAAGAACCGGTAGCGCTCGGAAGTACGCGCGAGCACTTCAGGTCTTTCCAGAAGCGTCAATGTTCTTAATTCAAGATCGTCAAAATCGAGCGCGGATAACTTTTGCTTTTCTTCATTAAGCCGCTGATCGATGCGCAACAACAGGTTGACCATCTCCAGCGCGTACTGCCGCGCGAAGAGATCGAGACAAACTTGCGGCACGCGTCCCTTCAGGTCTCTGGCCCAAATCAGCTCGTCGAGTGCCTTCACCTGATCTGCGACAGAACCCCGGAGTGCCGGCCGCGGATCTCTGAAGCTCTCCACCAAACGGCAATAGTCCGCCAGCGTCTCGTGCGACGGGATCGACGTTAAGAGCTTCCTCGCTTCGGACCACGCAGCGAGCACCTCCGCCTGGTTCTCCAACGCAGCCTTTGTCGTTCTACGCACTCGAAGAAATTCAGTCATCGCGTGGTCGAGTTCTTCCAGCGCGCGTGCGTGATCTTCTTCGGTGGCGTGAACGCGTGCGGTCGCAAGCGCGAGTTCCTCGAGTGACAAGCCCTGTCCGCGTGTTTCTCGATAGATTTGCGCCAGCGCCGCTGCGAGACGGCTGCGTCCGACGCCGAGCGTGAGTCTCGAAATTTCGACGTGACCGCCGCTGATGAAGTCAGAAAGCACTTCTTCAACAGTCAACTCCAACATCATCGCAGCGCGGTGTTCGTCCAGGAGCAGAAACTGCGGATCGACACGCGCTTCGATCGGAAACTCGCGCAACAGTCGCGCGCAAAAGCCGTGAATCGTCGTGATCACGGCTCCGTCGAGCGTGCGTTTGTAGTTGAGCCAGCGCCGGCGCTCGTCGTCGCCGGCAATGCGCAACATGTAATTGAGATCCGCGCGCAAACGTTCGCGCATTTCGTTGGCCGCGCGATTGGTGAAAGTGATGGCGACGATCTGATCGATCGAAAGACTGTGTTCGCGGAGAATGTGGAGATAGCGCTCGACCAGGACCGTCGTCTTGCCCGAGCCGGGTCCGGCCGTGACCGAGATGTGCTTATTGATCTCGTATGCCGCTGCCGCCTGCTCGGGCAACAGCACGCGCTGTTCTTTCATTTCTTTCTTTCGATTCGGTCGCGGTCGTAGCGGCTTACGGCGCGGTACTCGCAAAAGCGGCACGTCTTTAAGCGTTCCGACGGGTCAACACGAAAATCACCGGCGCGCATGCGATCGAGAAACTCCCAAATTCTCGCGACGACCTGCGAACGAATCTGCTGCCAATCTTCGTCAGAAAGGACGGAGTTTTTTGCGCGCAGCCGCAGGTAGCCCAACTGGCTCGCACGATAGAGACCTTTGTTGCGCCGGTCCTGCGCGCCGCGAATGATGTAATAGCCGCCACCCGCGATCGGCTGATCGGGCAGGATCAGTTTTTCGAGTGCTTCGAGATAGATCGGTAATTGCAGACTGCGGCCTGCGGTCATGTCGTACCGGTTGGAGCCGGTGGACAACTTGTAGTCGTAAGCGACGACGGTGTTGTCGCGCGCGACGTCAACGCGATCGATCTGGCCGCTGATCTTGATCGTCTCTTCGCCGACAAACGTCTCACGCGCGAGTTCGAGCGGTTCGTCCTTTGAATTCGGATCTTTTGCGGCTGATTTCATCCCGCCAAACGCGACTTCGAAATACGCGGGCAGCACCTGTTCCTGCGCGGCCGCTTCCTGGACCTCCAACTCGTACAGCAGCACCTGATCCAAAAGAATCTTGCGAATCTCACGATCGATCTTCCAGATCTGTTTGTTGAGCGGCGGCACGATGCGTTCGTGCTCGTCAAACACTTTGTCGGCGATCGCGGCGAGCTCTGTTTGCAGTTTCTTGCGATCGAGTTTGTGTAGCGGTTCGCGACGATGGCGTTCGAAGAAACGACGGAGAATGTCGTGGAGCAGTTTGCCGGCATCAATGGCCTGAAGATCGAGCGCCGCTTCGCCGCGCGGTTCGAGCCGCAACACGCGCTGGGCGAAAAAGCGATACGGGCAGTTGCCGTAAGTGCTGAGCCCGCTTGCGCTGTGAACGAAGTCAGCACCGAACTTGAGTTTTAGCAATTTGAGCAGATCGGGATTCGTGATGATGCCGTCGTACGGACCGTAATGCGGGCCACAACGCTCGCGCTCGATCTCGATTCGCCGCAGTGCGGCATCACTGAGAAAACCGTCGTTACGTGCGAGTGTCAGGAGGCGTTTGATGCGCGGTTGCGGTAGCAGTTTTTCTCGTTGACCGCGATGCAAATGACGCTCCTGCTGGCGCACGAGGCCGATCTGCATTTCATTAGGAGACGACACGGCGGCGAGATTCTTGCCTTCGTAATCGGGGCGGACGATCTCGGTTTCGACTTTGTACGGCGAGATAGCACGGCGCAGTTCGTCGACGTAATAGGACATTACCGTTTCCGTGTCGTCTTCGAGCATGAGTGGACGCGTGAGATAAAGACGCTCGGTGGCGCGACACGCGCACTGGTAGAAATAGTGTTCTTCTTTGAGCAGCGTGTTTGGCGAGATATCTTCGAGCGTCAGACCGTATTCGCGCAGGCGGTCGCGCTCTTCGTGCGGATAGATCCAGTCGCGCCCGGCAGTCAGCGGGAACCCGCCTTCCGTCAGTCCCGCAATAAACACCGCGCGGAAGCGCAAACCACGCACGTCGGTCGCTTCTAGCACGCTTAAGCCATTGCGATCTCGCGTGCCGAAAAGCTGCGACTGCGAACCAAGCGAGCGGCGAACTTCCTGAAGAAACGTCGAAAGACGCGCCGAGGTGGCGCCGTTGCCGCCGATCTCGATGCTCTTGATGGCCGCAACGAAAGCGCGGCGCAGCGCTTCGAGCGAATTGAAGTTGAGCATCACTTGCGCCAGTTGGTCTTCGCCGGCCGCGTTGCGAGCCGGGTCGGCAATCTGATCGCTAAACCCAAAGCGATCGAGCAGCTTCATCAACTCGCGGCGCAGATCCGCGAGCTTTCCTTCGCGCGGCACCGCGTAAAGCAGTTCAGCGAAACGGCGCACCACGAGCGCGGTCCAGGCCAGCATCGCCGGATGAATGTCGCGCGACGGACGGCGTTTCTTTTCGACGCCTCGATCCTCGAGCTTCACGATCTCCGCGTTTTCGAGGTTGTCTGCTATGTCCGTGTCGCGATCCTGCGCGCCGGAATCGATGTTCAGAATTTCCTTCGTAGCGGTTGCGCCGGGAAGATCGGTGAAGAGTTTGTGAGCGCGTGTGAGCCAGGCGCTGACGGTCAGATCGCTGCCGACGTAAGCGAATGCGTTTTCGAGCGCGTCGGCGTCCCAAAAACCGATGCGAGTTCGCGAATCCGGTTTCAGGTCGCTGTGATTCTCCTCAAAGCGAGCCGCCAGGATCCGCAGCTCCGCGTCGCTGAGACGGAAGTATTCGGATTTGATTAAGTCCGCTAACTCGGAAATGCGGGTCGCCGGCTCGTCTTGATCTGTGGTCAGTCCCTCGAGCAATGTGAGCAGCTTGAGTGCCGCACGATTTGCGGGAACGTCACCCGCGTCGACGCGCAGTTCGAGATTGCACGGCAACGACTCTTCAGCGAGCACGCGCGCGATCGTTTTCGCATAGCGCGACCGTTCGCGTACGACGAGCGCAATGTCGGCGAGATTGAAATTCTCAGTTAATACGAGTTGTTTTACTTCACGCACGATCGTGCGGATTTCGGTGTCGCGATCGCCGCACTCGAGGTACCGAATCTCATTGGCCTTAAACTCGGGTTCGTCTGAAACGTTGTCGGACGATCGCAATGGATTGAAAAGGTTCTCGCGCAGTTGCGACAGCACGCCGGGAGGCGACGTGTAATCGTGCGTGTGCACGAGATCAAACGTCGCCATGCTCTGCAGTTGGCCGATCGTCTCCTGAAACGGAAGGAAGATCTCCGGGTTGGAATCGTCGTGATTGAGATTGACGATCACGTCAGGCACGCGCGGGATCAACTGCCGCAGTATCTCGCCTTGCACGGGAGTGAAATCGAAGAAACCGTCGATGATGAATAGTTCGACGTTTGCGAGCCACGGCACACGCACGCCGCGATCGTCCACGAGGCCGCGCAACACAGAGAGCGCGCGAAGTTGGTCGAGATCTTCTTCGGTGAAGTGGTTCTGATTGAGTAAGTCAGTGTAGGTGGAATAGATCGTTTCGATTTCGCGATCGAAATCGAGTTGCGTGATGCCGCGACGTTCGTTGCCGCCTTTTTCGAGGTCGCGCGCACGAGTTTCGAGAATCTCGATCAGTTCGGCTGGAGTTTTAGCGGCACGCTCGATCTCGCCCAGTAACGTGGCGACGCTGTTGACGACGCCTTCGCGTCCGGCCAGTGGCGCAAACGCTTTCAGTTTGTTCGTGGCCAGCAAGTGAAGCAGCACTTGCGAGATCAGGCTGCGCTTCAGTGGCAGTTCGTCGTGATCGATCGGGATGCGCGGCGGCAGACCGTTGCCGTTGACGTCGACGGCGGAATAGAGGATACGCCGAACGAAACCGCGAAAGAGATGGACCGGCAGTTCACCCCAAACGCCGCGGTTGCGATTGCCGTCAAGAATTTGCTGCGTGACGGATTCGAGCAGTGGATACGAGGCGGCGAGGTAGATAAACGCATCGCTTTGATTGTTGGCGACCAGTTTGGCGCAACGCTCGATAAGCAGCGCTCGATTGTTATTTAGTAGAGGACCTAACCAGATTTCTTTCACAGCAGTAACCGCAGCTTACACAGATTATTTTCGGCTGTCACCGGCCTGTGCAGTTTGTGCTTTTAGGAGGGGAAAGTCGTCGTTCGCGAGCGAGGTTGCAGCTTCAGGGAAAAGCCCGCCTTCGTCCAGCGTCATCGGACGCGCGGCTTTGTCCAGCGGCTCGAGTATTTCGATCTCCTCACCACTTATTGCCCCGAGTTCTTTGAAGCGCCGCGCGGTTACGAGCACACGTGACTCGAGCGAACCTACTCCTTTGTTATAAAACTCGAGCGCACGATCGAGACTCCTGCCAACCTCGTCAAAGTGTTTGGTGAAAATGCGCAATCGCTCGTAAAGAGTCTTGGCCAGATTGCTGACTTCCTGCGCGTTCTTGGCCATCTGCTCCTGGCTCCAGCCGTAGGAGATGGCTTTGAGGAGCGCGATCAGCGTCGTCGGGGTAGCGATGATAACGTTTTGCGCCACGCCGTCTTCGATCAGCTTTGGATCGTTTTCGAGTGCGGCGTTATAAAAGGTCTCACCGGGCAAAAACAGCAACACGAACTCAGGCGTTGGCTGCACTGTTTCCCAGTAAGCCTTACGGCTCAGGTTATTGATGTGAGTTCTGACCAGTCGGGCGTGATCTTTCAATCGGGCCGCGCGCACTTCTTCATCAGTGGCCGAGATCGATTCGTAAAACGCATCAAACGGCACTTTCGAATCGACGACGATCGTGCGTTTGCCCGGCAGGTGCACGATCAGGTCCGGACGAATGCGAACGTCTTCACCATTGACGGTCTCCTGTTCGATGAAGTCGCAATACTGCAACATGCCCGCCAACTCGACTACGCGTCGCAACTGAATCTCGCCCCAGCGACCCCGCACATGCGGCGCACGCAAAGCCTTCACCAAATTTCCCGTTTCGGACTGAAGCTGCAGGTGCGATTGGGCCAACACCTTCACTTGTTCGCGCAACTCGGAGTAGGCGCCCGCACGTGTTTTCTCCAGTTCGCCAATCCGGCCGTCGACTTTCTCGAGCGATTCCTTGAGCGGCTTGATCAGTTCGTTAATCGCAAGCTGCCGAACTTCGAGATCGCCTTTCGCATTTTGCTGAAACGTTTCGAGATTCTGTTTGGCAAGATCGAGAAACGAACGGTTGTTGTTGCGCAACGCATCGGCGGAAAGCGCTTTGAAGGCGTCGGTGAGTTTCGCTTCCGCCGTGCTTAGCAGTGCGAGTTTTTCCTGGCTTGCGCGTCGTTCATCTTCGAGACGTGTTTGGAGCGCGAGAAGATTTGCGAGGTTAGCAGCATTCTCGCCGCGCAGGCGTTCGCTTTCGTCTTTCTCGCGATCGAGAGATTCTTGCGCCTCGCGCAGTTGGCCTTCTTTACCCGAGAGACGCTCGATCAACGTGGCCCGTTCGGTGTCGGCTTCCGCACGGCCGCGTTCGAATTCGTAACGACGTTTTGTTCGACTCAGAAGCCAGAGGGAGAAAGCGCCGGCGACAAAGCCGAGGGCCAACATCGACGCGGGGAGTAAAACTTCCATGCGGCGGATAATATCACTGGTGGGCTTTCGTATCCATCATCTTGTTTGTTTTACCGTCCTCGACCCCAATTAGCTGTGTTGACGGCTTAGCTGTGTTGTTCGTCACGCTTAGCCGTGTTGACCGGGTTTCTCAACGCCGACGCCTCTCAACGCCGACGCCTCTCAACGCCGACGCCTCT
>Ga0196977_1000057_pt1 | contig 80620 bp, 75 predicted proteins | sample S3v_1013CmetaG_FD_148634 | JGI IMG/M metagenome (GOLD analysis project Ga0196977, IMG submission 148634) | Soil microbial communities from Anza Borrego desert, Southern California, United States - S3+v_10-13C | ecosystem: Environmental > Terrestrial > Soil > Desert | place: USA: California...
CTGCCGAGTCGACGCGTCCTGCCGTGATCTCGGCGGCGTAGACGGCGTACTGCTCGGCGAGGGCGTTTGCGCCCTGCTCCGTCTTCACCGAGAGGTTGTAGGAGCGCCACGAGAGCGCCATCAGCCCGGCGGAGATGATCAGGAACGGCAGGAGGATCGAGACCCGATCGCGCTTACCTCCGGGGTGCGGAAGCAACGCTCGCAGTTTCGCGAGGAGCGCGTGAATCGTTTCTCTGAGCATCGGCCTTCATGAACCGCAATCAGTGCGCGCCACCCGGGGTCGGATGGTTCATCGACAAATGCGCGGCAATGATCTTGGAGATCTGCTCTTTCGTGTACGGCTCGAGACGGATCTCGAGTTTCTGGTACGCGTTGCGCCGCGAGATGATCATGAAGAGCCGTCCCGTCTCACGCGCATCCGCGAGGAGCTGTTTGAACTCCTTCGCGGTCGCCTTCGTCAGGGATTTGCCGTTCAAAGCGATCAGCCGGTCGCCCGGCCGCAAGCCGTTCCGCGCCGCGGGTCCGTTCTCATGGACTGCCTTGACGACCAGACCGGGATTCTTGTCTTCGATCGTCGCCCCGAGATAGCGGCGGCCCGAGAGCATGTGCCGAATCTGCTGATCGCAATCGCGAGCAGTACCGTTACACCTCGGCTGATCGGCAACAAGCGTAGCCGCGGCGAGAGACGCCACAAAGATGAGTCTGGAGATCCGTACCATTGAGTGAAAGAGGGTTCCTTGGCCGCCGCAAACTGTAAGGCCGAACGTCCCGCACGCCGTTTACAAATCAGAAAAAGTCGGATGAATTCCTTGGAACTCGACGAAATACACCCCTCACCCAACGCTCTCCCCTCGAGGGGAGAGCGTAGGGTGAGGGTGCGGATTCACGAGCCGAATCGCAACGTGCCGAACGCCGCCGGAACGTGAAAGTCCGCAGGGGTCTTCATGGTCGGCTGCCACGCGCTGAACTCGTCTCCGTGACGTGGATGGCGATCGACGCGAAAGAAGTTCGCGCGCCACGTCTCCCCTTCCCGCGGCGTCCGCCTGCCGACGGCGGCGAATGGGATACGGATGAGCGTGTCGACCGTCATCGTGCCGTGCGACTCCGTCACGATGCGCACCGCCGCGATGAGGCCTTCGCAGGTCCACGCGCGATCGACGTGCATCGTCGCCCGTTCGCCATCGGGTGAATCGACGCTCGCGTCGAAGACCGTGCCGCGCGGGCTGACTTCGAGCTCATAGTAGCGGGTCAGCTCGCCCGGGGTGACGAAGACCTCAACGACGTCCTCCTCGTAGAGCGGCGCATCGTGCGCGAGGAGCGTGGCGTGGACATGATCGTCGCCGGCGGAAAAGAGGATGCTCAGGTACTCGTCGTCGAACCAGGCCGCGACGCTCGTGGCCAGCCGCGGCGGCGCCGCATCGTTCGCGCGCCGCAACCGCGCGGGATTGCACTCCGCCGGCACCGTCCACGGATCCTCGGTGTCGAACACGCCGCGCAGCACGGCCAGGCTCTCGGGGATGATCACGCGTCGAAATGATAGGCGAACGCCGCGGCATACTGCGTGCAACGCCAGAGGCCGAGGGTCGACGGTGGTGACGATGGTGGATCATGAGCTCAACGAGCTGAGACAGGAGTTCCTCGACGAAGCTCGGGGCAAAGTCGAGGAGATGCAGGCGACGTATGCGAACGGCGGCACGACTGCCGAGGTGCTGGAGCGCGTTGCCTACCTCGCCCACCAGTTGAAAGGGTCCGGCGGCAGCTACGGCTACCAGCAGATCTCGGACGACGCCGCGGAACTGGAGAAAGCAGTGGAATCGCTCGCGGGGCAGAACGGCGACGGCGCGTTTCTCGACGAGAAGATCCGCAAGCACGTGCTGAATCTGCAGAACGAAATCGAGAGCGCCGCGCGCGAATTGGCGTAGGTCACGACGCGGCACGCGTCGTTCTCGTCAGCCCCTCTTTTCGCCGCTCCGCCTGGACCTGATTGCGCCCATTCCTTTTCGCGCGGTACAGCGCGCGGTCGGCCGCCACGATCAACTCCTTCGCCGAGCGGATGCGCGAGTGCGGCACGCTGGCGACGCCGATGCTGACGGTCACGTTGAGCGGGCCGGCCTGGGTGTCGAGCGGCGTCGTCTCGATCATCGAACGGATCTTCTCGGCGAACGTGATGCCGTCGTCGAGCGCGGTCTCGGGCATCATCACCGCGAATTCTTCGCCGCCATAACGCGCGACGAGATCGGTGCTGCGCACGGAGGAGCGATAGAGCTCCGCGGCGCGTTTGAGCACGTCGTCGCCGACCGCGTGGCCGTGCGTGTCGTTGAACTTCTTGAAGAAATCGATGTCGATCATCGCCAGCGACAGCGGGCGCTGATAGCGCTGCGACTCCTCGAACGCGCGCGCCAACTCGTCCTGAAAATAGCGATGGTTGTGCAGCTTGGTGAGGCCGTCGGTGATCGAGAGCAGCTCCAGACGCTTGTTCGTTTCGAGCAGTTCCTTCTGCAGATCGACGATGCGCTTGCCGGCACGGATGCGCGCGAGCAACTCCGGATACTGGAACGGCTTGGTGATGTAATCGTCCGCGCCGAGCTCGAGGCCTTCCACTTTGTCGGCCTGCTCGTCCTCGCCGGTGAGCATGATGATGTAGCGCGTGCGGAAGTCGTTGTTGGCCTTGAGCTCCTGGGCGAGGATCACGCCGTCGAGATCGGGCAGGCGCCGGTCGAGGATGGCCAGGTCCCACGGCTTCGTGGTCAGCGCATCCCGCGCTTCCTGGCCGGTCGTGCATTCCAGCGTCTCGTAGCCGGCGCGTTTCAGGAAGAGGCGGACCAACCGCCGGATCGCAGCATCGTCATCGACGATGGCAATGGTGAAGTCCGCCATGAGGGACGAGGCTGGCGCAATGGCCGTGCCACGGATCGACGCGCTACCGCACGGCGCGGCGACGCCCCTCGAACAGCACGAAGCGCCACGCGATGCTTCGCTGCACGCTGCCGGTTTTCTCGTACGCGACGAGGAAGTTGCCGTTGGGCAACGCGAGCACCGAAGGATTGCGTTCGTCCGCGTCCGACGTGGCAATGTCGAAGCGCGTGATCGCGCCTTTCTCATCGATCGATGCACCGACCACGTCGTAGTCACCCCGGTCGGATTTGTTGCGCCAGACCACGACGCGACGTTTCCCGTTCGCGGCGATATCGGGCCGCGTCGGGCCGGCGTCGGAACGAAACTTACCGAGCGTGACCGGCGTGTCGAGTGCGGTCGGAAACGAGCCGGACTCGGACGACGGCAGCGCGGCCAGCACGACCGTCCCGCCATCCGCCTGACGCCCCATGAACCACGCGATCAGCAGCTCGTCGCCCTCGGCACCCAGCGCAGCATCCGCGCGTGTCTCGATGCGGAACGATCTCTGCGCGACCGAAGCGAAGGGCTGGTCGAGCTGGAGCTGGAACAGGGTGAAGAAGTTCTTGCAGCTCTCGGGGCAGATCCCGAACACGCCGCCGCCGGTCGAGCACGTACAACTGAACGTCGACAGCACGCGCGAAACGACGGTCGGATAGTCATCGACGAGTGCCAGTCCGCTGGCCGGCCAGGTGCGGCTGAACGACAACCTCGCGAAGCGGTCGCTGTCGACTTCATATACATCGCGGTCGGCGGCGATCCACACCTTCGAGCCGGTACGCACCAGGATCGACGAGCTCACCTCGTTCGATGGCACGAACGAAGGCAACGCTGCGGCGAGATTCGCGTCGAGAAACGTGTAGACGCCGAGCGGACGTGTACGTCCGAACTCGATCCAGCCGATGACAAACCCGTCGTTGGAGGGCGCCGGCGCGAGCGAAGGCTGGTGCGCTTCGACGGCCACGTTGCTCGAGCGGATCGGCAGTTCGTGGACGCCGCCGTCGATGCGGCCGGAGGCATCGAGCCGGGCGACGTGAATCCGTCGCTGTGCGGTCCATGCCATCGCAACGCCGTGTTTGTCAACGGCCATCGCGACCGGCGGAGCGGCGGTCATCGGCTGCAGCAATCCGGTCGTATGCGGCGCCGTCACGTGCTCCGGCATGACCACCGGCTGCGCTGCTGCTGTACTGCTTGTCAGGACATAAAGGGTGAGGAGGAAGGTCCGCATGTTTCGCCTGATACGGAAGTCGCTTGCGGAATGTCGGTCCTACAATTTCACGCGCATCGAGATGTCGAGCGCGGTCACGGAATGCGTGAGCGCGCCGACGGAGATGCGATCGACGCCGGTTTCGGCGACGCCGCGGATGGTTTCCAGCGTGATGCCGCCGCTCGCTTCGAGCGGCACTCGGCCGCGCGTGCGTGACACCGCCTCGCGCAACTGCTCGACGTTCATGTTGTCGAGCAGGATGAAATCGGGAGCGAGCGCGAGCGCCTCGTCGAGCTCGCGCATGTCGCGCACCTCGACCATGATCTGCTGAGGCATCTGCTTCGCGCGGATGCGCTGCACGGCGGCGGTGATCGAGCCGGCACGATCGATGTGGTTGTTCTTGACGAGAAACATGTCGTGCAGGCCGATGCGATGGTTCTCGCCGCCGCCTGCTTTCACTGCGTACTTGTCGAGCTCGCGCAAACCAGGTGCGGTCTTGCGGGTGTCGTGGATCTTCGCTCCCGTCCCCGCAACTGCGTCGGCGTAGCGCCGTGTTGTCGTGGCGATGCCGGACGCGCGCTGCAACAGATTCAATGCCGTCCGCTCCCCCGCCAGGAGCGCAATCACCGACGCGCTCACCTCGGCCACGACGTCGCCGGCCTCGACCGCATCGCCGTCGCTGGCCGCGAGCGCGACCTCAGCCGAGGAGTCGAGCATGCGAAAGACGGTTTCGATCACGGCGAGCCCGGCGATGACGCCGCTGGTTTTCACCAGGAAGCGGGCCGAGCCGCGGTCCGAGGGAGCAAAGATCGCTTCGGACGTGATGTCCGGCAGGTCCTCGGCGAAGGCGCGCGCTACGATGTCTTCGAACATGCGGTACGAAATTCTGCCAGTGCCGTTCCCGTTTTGATCGGCGGTTCGTTGAAAATCTGGGGGCGCACCGGCTTCGACGGGAACACGTCGGGGTCATGGTTGCATGCCGAGCTCGATTGGCTCGTAAAACCGATCGAAAAACATAAACGCGAATAACGATTTCGCCCTCGCGGCCTAAAAACCCACGAGCGCTCGTCCGCCGCCTGCTCACGGCGGAGGAGCCGAGCGTCATGATGTGAGCTAGCGATCCGCGCAACGCCTACGCGCGGATCGTGAAATCAAGAGGCTGGTCGTTGGATGGTTCCCGCTCTCCGGACAATCCATCGACGAGATCAAGCGGAGAGACAAGCATGTAGAGCCGGGCTGCCACTGTTTTCGGACGCGGGTTCAACTCCCGCCGCCTCCACCAACTAACGCAACGCGCGGGCGGCTTCGCCGCCGCGGTTGCTCGCCGCGCTGCAGCCGGCACTTTCGTGCGGCTGAGCGGCGGCGGAACCCTTTCCGCGCTAGGGCTCAGCTGCGCGAAGCGTCAGCTGCAGGCTTAGTACTCCTCACGACGCCTTTCTCAACCTCCGATCCTCCACCACTCTCCCATCAAACAACGAGATCTGCCGCTCCGCGCGCTCCGCGAAGCGCGGGTCGTGGGTCACCATCACGATGGTGCTGCCTTGCGCGTGCAAGGCCTCGAGCATGTTCATGATGAGCTGCGCGTTTTTTGAGTCGAGGTTGCCGGTGGGCTCGTCGGCGAGAAGCACGTTGGGTTTGCCGACCAGGGCGCGGGCGATGGCCACGCGCTGCTGCTGGCCGCCGGAGAGTTGCGCGGGGTAGTGGTTCGCGCGGGCGGTCATTTCGACTTGTTCGAGGGCTGCCGAGACGAGCTCGCTGCGCTGTTTGCGATTGAGATCCGAACGATAGGTGAGCGGTAATTCCACGTTCTCGAAGGCGGTCATGTCGGCGATCAGGTTGAAGGCCTGGAAGATGAAGCCGATCTCCTGATTGCGCACGCGGGCCTGCTCGACCGCGCTCAAGCCGGTCACTTCGGCGCCATTGAGAAAGTATTTGCCTTCCGTCGATGAGTTCAAGAGACCCATGACGGACAGCAGCGTCGATTTGCCGCAGCCGGACGGGCCGCTGATGGAGACGTATTCACCCTGACGGATGGCCAGGTGCACGTCATCCAGCGCCGCCGTCTCCATGTCTTCGGTATAGAAGATCTTCTTGATGCCCTGCAGGTCGATGAGGTCCTGAGTATTCATTGTGACTCTCCTTGAATTTCGTTATTCGTAGCGCAGCGCGTCGCTCGGCTCGAGTGCAACGGCGCGGCGGGTGGGCAGATAAGAGGCCGTGGAGATGACCGCGGCCATGAGCAGCACAACGCCGAGCGTCACCGGCAACAGCCGCTCGAGAATGTTGGGGAACGCCTTACTGAGCAGCGGCGTGACCATGATGCCGAGTGCGAGGCCGGCGACCGCGACGGCCATGTAGATGGCGCCCTGGCGGAGGAACATCGACGTCGCACGCCACGGCGTCGCGCCAAGCGCGCGGCGGATCCCCACTTCCTGCGTGCGCTGCGCCACCGACCGGCTGATGAGGCCGAACAGACCCGATGCCGCGAGCACCGCGGTGATGACCGCGATGGCGATGAAGACGGTGATCATCGCCGGAAACTCCATTGTGGTCGCGGCGAGATAGTCGTCGAGCCATTGCAGATTGTGTAATGGCAGATCGCGGTCGACACCATAAGCCGCCGCACGCAATGTCACGCGACTGTCGGCCGCGCCGTCCGCCAATCGCACCAGCACCTGGAACGACGGCGGAATAGCTTGTCGCAATGGTTGATAGAGCGTGCCGATGTCGGCATCAGGCCGGTATGGCGCACCGCGAACGGCGGACACGACACCTACGATCGTCAGCCATGAGCCGCTGTCGGACGGATTGAGCTGCACGCGTTTGCCGATCGCGTTCTGCTCTGGCCAATAGCGTGTAGCCATTTTTTCGTCGACGATTGCGACCGAGACTGATTCCTTGCTATCCGTACTGTCGAAGAAGCGGCCGGAGCGGAGACGGATCCCCATGAGGTCGAAGTAGTCATCGGACACTACAGTGACCGGCAGCGTCAATGCGCCCTGGTTCTGTGCGCCCTGCCGCGTCTCGATGGCAGCCGCGATCCTCGGTGGCCGCGTCGGCGGCGCCGTCGTAAACGCCACCTGCGCGGCCGGAACTTTGCCGGCGATGGCGGCGGTCAGGTCTTCCCAGTAGCGCAGTCGTTTCGCCGGCTCCGCGTATCGCGCATCGAACACGGTCGGATACGTCGAGAACATCACCTGCGCGCTCTGCAGACCGTTCGGCTTCTTCATCTCCCGCTGCAGCGCCGTGACGACGTTCCCGCACGTCACGAGCACCAGACACGAAATGATGACTTGCAGGCCCACGAGCAAACCGACGCTCTTATTGTTGCCGCGTACCGTCCCGCCCTTGCCGCTGCCAGCCAGGACGACGGATGCATCCTGCCGCGCGATGCGCAATGCAGGAATGAGCGTGCTGAGAAGCCAGACCATAATCGCGAAGAGGACCGCCATCAGCAGGTTGACCGCGCGCAATTGCGGCAGGTTGCTCGAGCGTCCGCTGGCCATGATGCGCGCACCGAAGTCGCTGATGCCGTGCGTCCATTCGATGCCCATGTACGCGAGCCCGCATCCGGCGATGAGACCAAGCAGCACGATGAGCGCGGTCTCGAGCAGGCATTGACGGATCAGACGCGGACGCGACGAGCCGAGTGCGGTGCGCAATGCCAGCTCGCGGCTGCGCTCGAGCAGGCGCGCCAGAAACACCATGCTGATATTGACGCAGCCGAGCAGCAGCACTCCCGCTGCCATTAAGCTCATCATCGCGATGATCGGCGTGACGCTGTGCGTGAACATCTGCGCGGCCGGAATCAATCGCGCGTAACGGCCCGTCTTGAAGAGGCGCGGATATCCGCGCGTCACGTCGTCGACCGCGGCCGTGATCTCGCTCGCAACGGTATTGAGCTCCTGGTTCGCGCGTAGTGCGAGGATCGGAAAGACGATCGTCGTCGAATCGGACGGCCGCGCGAGGTTCGGAACCTGCAGCGGCATGAAGACCTCGAAATCGTCGAAGAAGTAGAAGTTCTCCGGCATGACGCCGACGATCTGCATGGGCGCGGCGTCGATGCGCGCGGTTTTGCCGACGATTTCCGGATCGGCGGCGAAATAGCGCTGCCACGTTTCGAAACTGATGATCGCGACGGAAGCGCTCGCCGATTGACCGTCGGTCTCGACGAACGTGCGGCCGAGGACAGGTGCGACACGCGAAGCGGCGAGGAGGAGCGGGCTGACGGCCACCCCGCGCAGGCTCGTCGTCGCCTGTCCTTCACTGAGCACGGCGGCGCGCATCGAGTAGGCGCCGAGGTGATCGGCGGCGCGGCGGCGCTTCAGCATTTCCTGCCACGTGTAAGCGTCGACCGAGGGACGCACTCGGGATGCGGCGTCGGCGCCGATCTGCACGCTGTACCAGCGGTCGGAGCCGGGAAACGGCAGGGGCTCCATCAGTTGACTGTAGGCGAGCGCATGAGTCCAGACCGCAAGACCTACGCTGAGTGCCACGACGCTCGCACACATCAGTGAATAGCCCCACGATTTCCTCATGAGGCGCCATGCGTACTTCAAATCGAACAGGATGTTCATATCGTTCCTTGATTGACACTACTTCAGGAGAATGCGCGTCTCGTCCTGCCACTCGCCGACTTCCGACGTGATGATGCGATCGCCGGCCTGTAGGCCATGCAGGACCTGTAAGTGATTGAGTGAGACCTTGCCGGCCTCGATGCGAACGGCGGTCGCATAGCGGCCCGCCGGATCGAGTTTGTAGACCGTGATGGCCGCGTCGTTCTTCACATACGCCGGTTTGCCGACATACAGCGTGTTCGGCAATTGTGTGACGTAAACCGTGCCTTCGACGGGGAGCTGCGGACGCACACCCGCCGGCAGGGCGCCCTGCAGTTCGACATCGACGACGACCGTGCCTTCAGTCACGCCGGGATCGACGCGCGCGACGACACCGTTCACGAGTCCATTGCGCGTATCCACGACCACCTTCTGTCCGGCCTGCACTTGTGTGGCCTCGCGCGCCGGCACTTTGAGCTCGGCATAGAGCTGATCCTGCTGCGCAATGCGTCCGACGGGACTGCCCGGCTGCAATTGCTGGCCGACTTCGACATTGATCGACTGCACGATGCCGGCGATTCCGGCGATGATCTTCAGATCGGCGGCCTGCGTTCTTGCGCGATCGAGCGCACGCGCGAGCTGCGTTACGCGCGACCGCTTCACGGCCAGTTGCACCTGTATGTTGTCGCGCACCTTCTGCAGACGCCGCGCTTCGATCTCGTGGGTCTTTCGTAATTGCGCAAGATCGAGCTGCGAGCGCTTCAATTCGATCTGCGAGATCAGGTTCTCCCGCGCCAGCACCTCATCTGCCTCGGCCTTCGCCTTCGCTTTTTCGGCGTTGAATTGCACCTGCGTGAGCACGACCTCCTGATTGAGCATGTTGGTCTGCAGCTCCGCCTCGGCGGACTGCAGCTCCGCCATCGCGCCTTCCCACGCCGACTGCGCCTCTTCGGCACTGGCGATGAGCTGCGGATTGGAAAGCTCGACCAGGACCTGCCCCACATCGACGAGTGCACCCGGCTTGATCTCCGCACGCGAGACGCGACCGGCAACTCGCGCGGCGAGTTGCTCGATGTGCCGCGACAGCAACTGCCCGTTTGCGCCGACCTTCACTTCCATCGTCCCGTGCCGCACGGTGTCGATACTGAGCGTGCTGCGATCGACGCGCTGCGTCCGGAAGTCGATGCTGGCGAGGGTGACGCCCCCGCTGATCAATGCGACGACAATCGCGCCGATCATGGCCGGACGCTTCAAGGGCGTTGGTTTTGATTTCTCTCTGATGCGGTCCATGGGGTCACCTTTTCTTGAGACAGAGCTAGCGCAGGCGGCAGCTGCGGCTGCCGCCTGGAAAGCGGCAGCTTGCGCTGCCGCACTCCAGAATTGTCAGGCGGCTAATTCGATGGGAGGCTCGGATTCGACAGCTCGTCGCCGGACCCGTTTTCGGATGCGGATGCGGATCATCCAGTAGATCATCGACGCGGCCAGGAACAGATGCGGCGTATAGACGAGGCTCGTTTCGCGGAACGACTCGGGGAGATTTCGGGCCTGGCCCGGGAAGAACGACAACGTGGCGATGAGCAACGCGAAACTCATCCGCCACAGATGCCGCGCCATGCGGCGCGTACCTGCCAATTCGCGGCGGACGAACATGCGCAAGTCCGACGCCGCACAAAGCAGAGCGATCGAACCGAAGACGAAGAACATCGCGGCGGGATAGCCGTTTCTCGTGCGCGACACGGTGTTCGCGACGTCGATGCCGACCGAGATCCCACCGACGCCGACTGCCGCTGCGAAGAGCATGGCGCCGAGCTCGAACTTGCCGGGCGCGCCGTCACGACGCTTGCCGGCCCACCATCCCGTCGAAACGAGATAGAACGTCAGCAGACCGACGACGACGTTCATCGCGTTTGGCTTCAGGAAGGCGGCCAGATACGCCGCACTCGCCGACATCATCAGCATCGACACGAAGAAAACGTTCCCCGCAATGCGATGCATGCCGGAGCCTTTGCGCAAGACCATCGCCAGAAACCCAGACAGCAGACCGACGGTGGCGGTGCAGATATGAATCAGGATGAGGATGGAATGGCCCATGGGATCCTCCGGGTAACGGGCCGTTTCGCGCGAACGCGCCACAGCCAATAGAACATCGCGATCAACACCGCGAGTACCGGCAGCGCCAGCAGTCCCGGAATGCGAATCGCCTCAGGCAGCACCTTCGCCTGCCCGATGAAGAACGACAGCGCCGCGATGAACAGAGCGAAGGTCATCCGCCACAAATGCCGCGCGATGCGCCGTGCGCCCTCGAGTGGACCGGAGCGCATGAGTCGAAAATCGCCCGCCGCCGCCAGCAACCCGACGGCACCGAACATGAGGACTGTAGTCAATGCCGTAAGGACCAGCGACGCCGTAAGAAACGCGGCCGGTACATTGATCGCCGGCGCCACGTTACGGCCAATGGCGATGATCAGCCCCGGCACGCACATGGTCAGCATCGCGTAGACGAAGACAATCCCGGGTTTGCGATGCAACGGAGCGCCTTTCGCGGAGTACAGCGCGATATAGCCCGACACGAGTCCGAGCCCACCGGCGATGATGTGTACGAGAAGTATCGGTCCCATAGGAATCCCTTAGATCGGCTCGCGATTGCGCCGGAGCCGGACTGCGAGCGCGAGAAAGAGAGCGGCGAACAGCAGACCGCCCCATAGACCGGGCGTGCTCAGAAAATCGCCCGGCGTCATCACAGTGACGGGACGACGAATGCTTCCGGACGCACTGAAATCGAACGACAGCGGAAACCAGCCCCAGAAGCGGTACTGCAGGTACTCCGCGAAATTCGACGTTCCGAATGCCGCTTTCTCGAAGACCGAGATCACGATCTGTGGCAACAGCGCCCACAAGAACACGGCGCGGCGCGACCAGGCGGAGACGAGCAACAGCCACGCATACACCGGCGCGTGCCACAACGCGATCGCTGGCAGGCAGTAGAGAAGCGCAACCGTCATCTGGATGAGCGGCAGGTGCTGCCATTGCGTGGCGACGCTGATGCCATTCAGCATCAGAATCACGCTGCTGAACAGCAGCACGATCAACTGCGTACCGAGAATGACCGGAAGGATCAGCAGCGGCAGGACCACCAACGGAATGCTGGCCTTGGCGAGTACCGTGGTGCGATCGGAGACCGGCATCGACTTCCAGAACAGAATGCTGCGGTCGCGGCGCTCCCCATAAAGCGCATCGATGCAATAGAACACGCCGACGATGAAGGCGGTCATGACCATCAGTCCGCCGACCGCGTTGTATGGCATGGACACCAGCTCGTGCTGTTTGGCCGGCGTGAGCGCGGATAGCCCGCGTACTCGCTGCGGCAGCCAGAGCATGCTGATCAGCAGTCCGAAAAGCATCATTGCGGCGACGGCCAGCGGCGCGAGATAAATCGAGCGGTTCTCCCACAACTCGCGCTTCACGGACCAGTACAGCAGCCGGGCCGCGCTCATCAGATCGCCTCCCGATTGCGGCGCAGGCGCACCGCGGCCGCGAGACATGCGGCCATGAAGAACAGTCCGATCCACAGTCCGGGCGTCGTCAGAAATGTGCCGGGCGTCAGGTCCGACAAACTCTCGATGTTGGGAACGTCCTGGCTGGTGCCGGTGTGTCCGAACGCGGTCGCCATTGCACCCGCCCAGCGCCATTTCACGAACTGGCCGAAATGCGTGCTGCCCATCGAAAGCCGTTCGACCATGCCGATGGCTACCGGCGGCAGAACGGCCCACAGGAAGGGCGTACGGCGCGCCCACGCGGACACCAGCAGCAGATAGCCATAGATCGGCGCGAACCACAATGCGTGCACGCCGAGGCCGTAGGCCATGATGATGGGCTCCAGAATGACGTGGACTTCGCGCCACAATGGCGCCGGACTCACCCCGTTCATCACGAGCCACGCATTACTGACCAGGAACAGAATCGTACTCGTGACGATACTGAGCACGAGCCCGATCAACGGCAGTACCACCATTGGAATCGCCGCCTTCGCCAATACGGAAGTTGTGTCCGACACCGGCATCGATTTCCAGAACAGAATGCTGCGATCACGTCGCTCGCCATAAAGCGCGTCGAGCGCATAGATCAGCCCGACCAGGAAGGTCGAGAACATGATCGGTGCCGGCGCGAAGTTGTACGGCTTCGTGACCACTGCGTGTTGTTTCGCCGGCTCGAGATTCGGGAGATTGCGGAACTTCTTCGGCAGACTGAGCGTGCCGATCAGCATCACAAACAACACGAACGCCGCGACGGCGAGCGGCGCGAGATAAACCGAACGGTTTTCCCAGAGCTCGCGCCGGATCGACCAGTACATCGGTCGTGTTTGCGTAATGGGCGGCGGCACGATGGCCGGCGACTCGAGAGGAAGATCAGAAACGATGCTCGGATTCATCGCACCGCTCCTTGTTCGCGATTGCCCATGACCGCGACGAACAGATCGGCGATGCTCGGCGTGCGGACGTCGCCCATGGTGGCGAGGTGCTGCCGGTCGGCGCGATCGAACAACAGGATGCTGCGTCCAAACAGTTGCCGCTCGTGAATCGGCTGCAGAGTGCGCGCAGCAGCGACGTGCTCGGGCCGAACCATCACTTCCAGATAACGGCCCTCGATGTCTTCCATGCTGCACTGCAGGACGATCCTGCCGCGGTCGATGAACATCAGATCGGTGAGCACGTCCTGGATCTCTTCGACCTGATGCGTCGTCACCACAATGGTGCGGCTGCGATCGAAATAGTCATTGAGCAGCGAGTCGTAGAACTGTTTGCGATAGAGGAGGTCGAGACCAAGGGTCGGCTCATCGAGCACCAGGAGCCGCGCGTCGATGGCCATCACCAGCGCGAGATGAAGCTGCGCGACCATCCCCTTCGACAACTCACGCACTTTGCTCTTCGGCTTGATGGTGGTCTTGGTGAGAAACCGCTCCGCCTTTGCGCGATCGAATCGCGGATGCACGCCTTCGACATAATCGAGCGCCTGATGGACGCGCAGCCAGCGCGGCAGCACCGCGACGTCGGCGATGAACGAGACGTCGCGCGTGAGCTGGTCGCGCTCGGTCCATGGATCGCGGCCGAGAACGCGCAGTTCGCCTTCGTATGGGGTGAGGCCGAGGATGGCGTTGAGGGCGGTGCTCTTGCCGGCGCCGTTTGGCCCGATGAGGCCGACGATGCGTCCCTCTTCGATGCGCAGGTCGATGCCGTCCAACGCGACCGTGGAGCCGTAAGTCTTGCGCAAGCCGCGCGCTTCGATGCACGCCATGGCTACAACGCCTCCTCGGCCGGCTTCGACGGCGGCTCGGCTTGCGGTTGCTTCGCCTGCGGCGGGATGGCCGCCATCAGCTCGTCCAGCGTCAGCCCGAGCCGCTGAATGGTCGCGTAAATCCTCGGCCACTCTTCGGCGAGGAACTTCTGGCGCTCGCCCCGCAGCAGCAATTCGCGCGCACCGGCGTTGATGAACATGCCCCGACCTCTTTTCGTCTCGACGAGTTGCTCGTCGACGAGTTGTTGATACCCCTTGAGCACGGTGATGGGGTTGACCCGGTACTCGGCCGCGACGGTGCGCACGGACGGCAGCGGGTCGCCTTCGTTGAGCACGCCGTCGAGAATCATGGCGACGACGCGATCGCGAAGCTGGCGGTAAATCGGCTGACTGTCGTTCCAATCACGATCCATGGCGTTTAGGTGATGTAGTTAACTACAACACCAAATCCAAGGCAAGCACTTTCTTTCTGATTTTCTGATCGACGAGCGTAAGTCGCTGAACCTACGAGTGTTGCTGGAAGCGATGGTCGCGGGCAAAGACCATCGCCTGCGCCCGTGTCCACACGCCGAGCTTGTCGAAGATGCTCGAAAGGTGGTTCCGGACGGTCTTTTCACTGATGGAAAGGCGCTCGCCGATCTCCACGTTCGCCAGCCCTTCGGTGATCAGGGCCAGCACTTCCCGCTCGCGCGGCGACAGCGTCGCAAACGCGTCACCTTCTCCGACAGCCGTTTTGCCGAGGAGGAACTCCAGGACGACTTCCTGGAATCGAGCCCAGGCGGGCTCTGACTCGAGCAGCACGTGATTCTTCGATTCGAGCTCGATGAACTGCGCGTTCGAAATGTGCGAGGCGAGGAATCGTCCTTCCGCGAGCGGCACCACGTTGTCTTCACGCGCGTGGATCACCAGCGTCGGCACACGCACCTTGTCCAGCAACTCGATGACGTTGAGACGCCCGCGCATCAACATCAGCTCGCGCGCGATGCGCGGAGTGGTCGTCTTCAGACAGAGATCGTTGAACCAGGCCACTTGTTCGGGCGTGCCGGCGGGGATGAATCGCGACGTGAAGACCTGGCGGAACGCGGGATTCTCGCGACCCCAGCCGAGCTCGAAGAGCTCGATCATCGCCGCGTACTCGCGCTCGAGATCCGGATTGCCGCGATGCATGTAGCCGCGCGCGTATCCACCGTACAGGATCATTCGCGAGACGCGCTCCGGATGACGGGTCGCGTAGCCAATGCACGCCGCGGCCCCTTGCGAGATGCCGAGGAGCGCGACGGGCTCGCGAGCATCCGCGGCGTCGATCACGGCTTCGAGATCATCGACCCAGAGGTCGAGCGAGAGGTCGCCGACTTCCCAATCGGTCATGCCGCACCCACGCTCGTCGTAGCGAACGTAGCGAAAGTGGTCGGCGAAGAAACGGATCCAGTGCTGCCACACCGGGCTCTCGAGGTCATATTCGAGGTGCGTCAGCCAGTTCGAGGCTTTGACGAGCAGCGGGCCCGCTCCAACCTCGGCCCACGCGAGCTGGATGCCGTCCGGCGTACGCAGGTAGCGGATTCGTTGACGCATCGGGACGTTTGTCCTATCGGGGATGACCGGGAGCCGGTCGTCCTCGATAGGTAAATTGTCCCATGGCCGTGCCACGCCAGCGGCGCCAACGTATGCGCATGACCAAGCGCATCGGGTTTTTCGCTTACGGCGTCGTTTGCTACGCCATCTTCTTCGCGACCTTTCTTTATGCGATCGGATTCATCGGCGGCTTCGGCGTGCCGACGACGCTCGACGGCCCGGCGACCGGTCCGCTGGCAACCGGCATCCTCATCGATGCGGGTTTGCTCGGACTCTTCGCGGTGCAGCACAGCGTCATGGCGCGCAAGTGGTTCAAGGAACGCTGGACGCGCATCGTGCCGCCGGCGATCGAGCGCTCCACGTACGTACTTTTCTCGAGCCTCGCTTTGCTGCTCGTCTTCTGGCAGTGGCGGCCGCTCGGCGGCGTGGTGTGGTCGGTGACCGATCCGATCGGCCGCAACGTGCTGCTGGGATTGTTCGCGTTCGGCTGGGCGCTGGTGCTCGTGTCCACCTTCCTCATCAACCACTTCGACCTGTTCGGCCTGCGCCAGGTGTGGCTCGCGCTGCGCGGCAAGCCGTACACCGCGCTGAGCTTCGGCACGCCGGGACCGTACCGGCTCGTGCGCCATCCGTTGTATGTAGGCTGGTTCTTCGCGTTCTGGATGACGCCGACGATGACGTTCGCGCATCTGTTCTTCGCCCTCGCGACGACCGTGTACATCCTCATCGCCATCCAGTTCGAGGAGCGCGACCTCTTGCGCGATCACGGAGAAGCGTACGAGAGCTACCGCCGGCGCGTGCCGATGCTCGTGCCGTTCACGCGGCGCAAGTAAGTACGGACGATGGGCCTCCGGCCCCCCGTCCGCACTACACTTCGCGCATGAACTGGCCGGAGCTGCCGCTCGAAAGCTGGGCCGACACGAAGAACACGTTGCATCGCTGGACCCAGGTGGTCGGCAAGATCCGGCTCGCGCTCACGCCGCTCGTCAATCACTGGTGGAACGTGCCGCTGTACGTGACCGCCCGCGGCCTCACGACCTCGACGATTCCTTACGGTGAGCGGTGGTTCGACATCGAGTTCGATTTCATCTCGCACGTGTTGCGCGTGCGCACGAATGACGGCACCGAGCACCACGTGCCGCTCGGCGCGCGTGCGGTAGCGGACGTGCATGATGAGATCTTCGCGATCCTGCACCGCCTCGACATCGCGTGCTCGATCTGGCCCATGCCGGTGGAGATCACGACGAACGCGATTCCTCTCGATCAGGACCGGCATCACCGCTCGTACGACCGCGAGCCGGTGGAGCGCTTCTGGCGCATCCTGGCGCTCACCGACGCCGTCTTCACGAAGTTCCGCGCCGAGTTCCTGGGGAAATGCAGCCCCGTGCATTTCTTCTGGGGCAGCTTCGATCTCGCGGTGACGCGTTTCTCCGGACGTCCCGCGCCGGTGAAGCCGGACGCGGATGTGATCACGCGCGAGGCGTATTCGCACGAAGTCAGCAGCGCCGGCTTCTGGCCGGGCGATGAGCGGCTCGCGAAACCGTCGTTCTATTGCTACGCGGCGCCGGAACCGCAGGGCTTCCGCGAGAGTCGCGTGCTGCCGGAAGCGGCGTACTACAACGAAGCGCTCGGCGGCTTCTATCTCGACTACGACGACGTGCGCCGATCGTCCGATCCCGAACAAACACTGCTCGATTTCTGCCGCACGACGTACGCGGCCGCCGCCGACAACGGACATTGGGATCGCGCGGCTTTGGAGCGGCCGAGCTGAAACCACCAGCGGCGGACGCGCGTATCTAGCCTCCGCTTGCTCAAGATATCCGAACTCTCCAAGACCTATCCGAATGGTGTGCGTGCGCTCGACCGCGTGAATCTCGAGGTCGGCAAAGGGCTGTTCGGCCTTCTCGGCCCGAACGGCGCCGGCAAGTCCTCGCTGATGCGCACCATCGCTACTTTGCAGGAGCCCGACGAAGGGACGATCACGTTCGACGGCGACGACATCCTCGCCGATCCGCGCACGCTCCGCCGCCGCCTCGGATATCTGCCGCAGGACTTCGGCGTCTATCCGAAAGTCCCCGCGTTGGATCTGCTCGATCACCTGGCCGTGCTCAAAGGCGTCACTGATCAGGCGCGCCGAGGCGAGCAGGTGCAATCGCTCCTGCAGCTCACGAATCTCTACGACGTGCGCAAGCGCGCCGTGAGCACGTACTCCGGCGGCATGAAGCAGCGCTTCGGCATCGCGCAGGCGTTGCTCGGCAATCCCGCGTTGATCATCGTCGACGAGCCAACGGCCGGACTCGATCCCGAAGAGCGCAATCGCTTTCACGATCTATTGAGCGAGATCGGCGAGAACGTGGTGGTGCTCCTGTCGACGCACATCGTCGACGACGTCAGCGATCTCTGTTCGCGCATGGCGGTGCTCGCCGGCGGGCGCGTGCTGGTGGAAGGAAAACCGTCGGAGCTCATCGCGCAACTCGATGGGCGCGTGTGGCGCAAGACCATCCGCAAGGACGCGGTGCCGCGTTATCGCGAATCGCACAAGGTGCTGGCGACGCGGCTCTTCGCGGGCGAGACGCGCATCCACATCCTCGCTGACGAGCGGCCGGAAGAAGGCTTCGAGCGCGTGACCGCCAACCTCGAGGACGTCTACTTCTCGGTGCTCGCATGCTGACGGACATCGTCCGTTTCGAGTGGCGCTTTCATACGCGGCAGATCTCGTTCCTCGCCGCGGCGGCGTTGTTCTTTCTGTTCGGCTTCGCGCTGACGGGCAGCGGCTTCGGTCCCGACAACGTCAACATCGATTCGCCGTACAGCGTGGCGGAGTCGATCGGACTGCTGTCGCTGGCGTCGATCTTCATCCTGGCCGTGTTCTGCGCGAACGCGGTCGTGCGCGATCGCGAGACGCAGATGGAGGAGATCGTCTTTACGACCTCCGTCGACAAACTGCCATTTCTCGTCGGCCGTTTCACCGGCTCTTTCCTGGCCGCGTTCACCGCATTCAGCACGAGCACACTGGGGATGTTCGTCGCGCGCTTCATGCCGTGGCAGGACGCAGATCGGATCGGTGCGATCGATCCGCTGCACTATCTCTGGGCGCTGCTCGTGGTCGCGCTGCCGAACATGTTGTTCGCGGCGGCGGTGCTGTTCGCGTTGTCGACCGTGACGCGCAGCGTGCTCGCGAGCTACGCCGGCTCGGTGCTGATCTATGTGCTCTATTTCGTCTCGGCGGCGATGACGAACTCGCCGCTGATGGCGTCTTCGGTACCGGGCGGCAATGACGGGCCATCGGTCGCGGCGCTGCTCGATCCATTCGCGCTATCGGCCTTCTTCGAACAGACGCGGCACTGGACGCCGACGCTGCGCAACACAAAGCACATCGCGCTGACCGGCACGTTCCTCATGAATCGCGTGCTCTGGATCGCCGCGTCGCTGGCGATCTTCGCGATGGTCTATCGCGCATTCAACTTCCGCGTAACGTCAAGATCTGGAGCAACGGGCTCTCAGCCTGTCGACATCGAAAAAGACAACCGACGGGCCGAGAGCCCGTCGCTCCAGATTGCGGAACCCGTGCCCTCCAACTGGCTCGCCTATCTCGCCGCCACGAGGATGGAGATCCGCACCTTCCTCTTCACGCTCCCCTTCCTGGCGATGATGCTCTTATGGGCCGGTCTGGCCGCGTTCGAGCTGATCAACGACGTCACCGGCGGCGAGTACGGTTCCGCGTCGTATCCCGCGGCCGGAATGTTGTTCGCGACGCTTCAGCGTCCATTGACGCTGCTCGCCACGATCCTGCTCGTCTATACGTCGGCGGAAATCGTCTGGCGCGAGCGCTCCCTGAAATTCTCCGGAATCCTGCACGCCACACCGGCGTCGAACTTCGTATTCGTGGCGTCGAAATGTACGGCCCTCGCGGCACTGGTCGGTGTCGTGACCGCGACCGGCCTCGCCACCGCGGCGGTCATTCAGCTCACGCGCGGCTGGCCGGTGAATTTCGGATTGATCCTGGCGTTCGCATGGTTCATCGCGATTCCGCTGGTGCTGTTCGCCTGTATGGCCGTCGTGATCCAAACGCTCAGCGCGCACAAATACCTCGGCATGCTGATCGTGCTCCTGGCCGCCATCGTCGGCCTCCTCGGCACCTTCCTCGGCTCTGTCCATCCGCTGCTGCGTTTCGGTTGGGTGCCCGATGTCGTCTATTCGGACATGAACGGTTTCGGCCGCACGGCCGGTTTTCACTGGCTGATCGTGTACTGGGGCGCGTTCACGGCGCTGCTGCTCATTGTGGCGACCGTCTCATGGCGCGGAGGACGCCGCAGAATAACGCCTGGCGTTCGCGGCGCGGCGGCCACCACCGCTCTGGTCTTCCTGGCCACGGGCGCATTCATTTTCTACAACACGAATGTGCTCAATGCCTGGACGACCGCCGACGACGTGTTGGCATGGCGTGCCGGCTTCGAGAGGAAATACAAGAGCTTCGCAGTAAAAGCGCAACCGCGCGTCGATGCCCTTACAGCCATCATCGATCTGGATCCCCAGGAGCGGCGGTTTCGGGTTCGGGGAAGTTACGTGTTGCGCAATGACACGTCGAGGGCGATCGATGAAGTCCTCGTTGCCATTCGGCGAGACGCGGCCGTCGGAAGCATCACCATGCCTGGCGCGCGCGTCATTCGCGACGCCGAGTTCAATCAGCACGTATTGCGCCTCGAGCGTCCACTACGGCCGGGTGCGACGACCACCGTGCAATACGACCTGACATATGCGAAGCCCGGCTTCGCACCGGACGAGTCGTCCGATCCGGTCATCGTCGACAACGGCTCGTACATCATGAGCTACCGCGCGTTCCCGACCATCGGCTACCGCGCGAGCTACGAGATCCAGGACCCGCGCGAGCGGCGCCGCCACGGGCTGCCTGCGTCCGGGGCCGCCGAGGCCTCGCGCGAGTTCCTGCCGCATGACGAGATCGAGAGCGCCGACTGGGTCCGCTTCGACGTCACCATCTCAACCGCCGCCGATCAGATTGCGATCGCGCCGGGCCGGCTCGTGCGCGACTGGATGGGCAACGGCCGCCGCTCGTTCCACTATCGGTCCGATGCACTGATTCCGAACCAGTTTGCGATCTCCTCCGGCCGCTTCGCGGTCGCGCGTGAAACGCATCACGCCGTCGCCATCGAGATCTATCACCATCCCGAGCACACGCAGAACGTCGCGCGCATGATGCGCGCCGCTGCCGAAACGCTCGCTTATTGCACAGACAACTTCGGCCCCTATCCGCATCCCCACTTGCGATTGGTCGAAGTACCGGCGCAGTTCCGCAACTTCTCCGGCTTTGCGCAGCCGGGCGTGATCTTCTTCGGCGAGAACCGCGGCTTTCTGATCGACGCCCGCGATCCGAAGCGCCTCGACCTCGTCTACCGCCGCGTCGCGCACGAGGTCGCGCATCAATGGTGGGGGCATCAGCTCGTCGCCGCCGACGCGCCGGGCGGCACGATGCTCACCGAATCATTGACGAAATACGCGGAGCTGATGCTGCTCGCGAAGGCGTATGGTGCGGAGCAGGTGCGCCAGTCGCTGACGTACGAGCTCGACCTCTATCTCGCGGGCCGCACTTCACAGGTCGGTGGCGAGCCGCCGCTGGCGCAGTCGGAGAATCAGTCCTATCTCTACTATCGCAAAGGCGCGCTGGTCATGTACGCGCTGAAGGATCTGCTGGGCGAGGCGAACGTCAACAGAGCGCTGCGCGAGCTATTGCGCGAGCAGGGCGGCCCGCATCGCAGTCCAACCACCGCGCATTTGCTCGCCCATCTGCGCGCGGTCGCACCGCCTGCGCAACATGCGCTGATCGATCAGTGGCTCAATGACGTCGTGCTCTATGACTTCAAGCTCGCGTCCGCGCAATCGCAACGGCTGCCGAATGGTCATTACGAAATCACGATGCGCATCGACGCCGCGAAATCGGCGCACGACAAAACGCTTCCACTACGCGAGTCGATCGACGTCGGCATTTACGCCGCCGACGAGACACGCCTGCACCTCGCGAAATATCCGCTGCACGACGGCGCGCAGGAGATTAAAGTCACGGTGGACCGCGAACCGCTTTTCGCGGCAGTCGATCCGTACATCTCCCGCATCGACCGCAATCGGTTCGACAACACGAAACGGATTTCAGGCCCGGCGAACCGGCCCGCTCAATGAGCTCGGCACGTCGAACGCCGTCGACACCGACGCTCAATCGATCGATGAGCTCTCCGCCGGCCCTCCCGTGACTCTCGACAACGCCGCACCGGCCGCGGACAGCGGGATCGCCAGCATGTCCGGATTGACGGAATGGTCGCGGCGCAAGTCACGCCGGCGAACCGACCTCGCCAGGACGCCCAATGGCGACACGATCACGATCCTGGAGCGGCGGGCTCTCCGCCTGCCGAGCGTATGGACGGGCTGAGAGCCCGTCACTCCAGCTCAGACAGGTGCAAGTAAGATCGCGCCGTGCAGGCTGAGCTGACCCTCGTCACCACCATCGCCACGGCGCTCGGCGTCGCGCTGGTGATGGGCTTTCTGGCCGCGAAGGTGCGGCTGCCGCCGCTGGTCGGCTACCTCCTGGCGGGCGTCATCGTCGGACCGCACACGCGCGGCTTCGTCGCGGACGTGGCGCTCGCGGGGCAGCTCGCCGAGATCGGCGTGATGCTGTTGCTGTTCGGCATCGGCCTCCACTTTTCGCTCGACGATCTCGCCGCTGTGCACAAGATCGCCGTCCCAGGCGCGATCGTGCACACCGCCGCCGCGACCGTTCTCGGCGCCGTGCCGGCGTTGCTTTGGGGCTGGGGCTTCGGCGGCGCGCTCGTGTTCGGTCTTGCGCTCTCCGTCGCCAGCACCGTGGTGCTGCTGCGCGCGCTCGAGGCACACGGCGCACTCGAATCGCTGAACGGCCGCATCGCCGTCGGCTGGCTGATCGTCGAGGACCTGATCATGGTCCTGGTCCTGGTCCTCCTCCCGCCGCTCGCCGGGATCCTCGGCGGACAAGCGGAGACAGGCGACAGCCGCGGAATCGTGATGACGCTCGCGATCACATTCGCGAAAGTCGGCGCGTTCGTCGTGCTGATGCTCGTCGTCGGACGACGCCTCTTCCCGCGCATCCTTTGGCAGGTCGCGAAGACCGGCTCGCGCGAGTTGTTCACGTTATGCGTGATCGCCGCCGCGGTCGGCGTCGCGTACGGCGCGTCAGAGCTCTTCGGCGTTTCATTCGCGCTCGGCGCGTTCTTCGCCGGCATGATGATGCGCGAGTCGGAGCTGAGCCATCGCGCCGCCGAAGATTCGCTGCCGCTGCAGGACGCGTTCTCGGTGCTCTTCTTCGTGTCGGTCGGGATGCTTTTCGATCCGAGCGTCATCATCGAACGGCCGCTCGAAGTGCTGCTCGTCAGCGCGATCATCATCATCGGTAAAACGCTCGCGGCGATTCCGCTGGTGCTCGTGTTTCGCTATCCGCTCAGCACCGCCCTGACGGTTGGCGCGAGTCTCGCGCAGATCGGCGAGTTCTCATTCATCCTCGCGGGACTCGGCGTCGCGCACAAGCTGATGCCGCCGGTTGGACACAGCCTGATCCTCGCCGGCGCGCTGATTTCCATCGCACTCAATCCGCTCGTCTTCAGCGCGATCGCGCCGGTGCAGCGCTGGATTCGTGCGCGCTCCGAGATCGCGCGCCGCCTCGACCTCAGTCCCGATCCACTGGCCACGCTGCCGATGAGTGTCGATCAGGATTTGCTCACCGGCCACGTCGTGCTGGTCGGCTTCGGACGCGTGGGACGGCGCATCGCGGAGGCGATGCTGAAGGAGCGGATCTCCTTTGTCGTCGCGGAGCAGAACCGCGAGCTCGTCGAGCGGCTGCGCCAGCGCAACATCCCGGCCGTGTCCGGCGACGCATCCGATCCCGCGGTGCTGATCCAGGCGCACGTCGCGCGCGCGGACATGCTCGTCATCGCCACGCCCGACACATTCGGCGTGCGCAAGATGGTGGAAGTCGCGCGCATGCTGCGGCCGGCGATCGAAGTGGTGGTGCGCACGCACAGCGACGAGGAAGCGGCGCTGCTGCGCAACGAAAACATCGGCACCATCTTCATCGGCGAGCACGAGCTGGCCCTCGGCATGACCGAATGCGTGATGAAGAAGATGGGACGGTAGAATCGCTGACCAGTTCCTCGGGTACCTCGGGTTCCTCGGAGTTCCTCGGAGGGGATGACGACAACGGCTACCCGAGGAACCCGAGGAACCCGAGGAACCCGAGGAACTCCGAGGAACTCCGAGGAACTCCGAGGTACTCCGAGGTACTCCGAGGTACTGTCTATGAGCGCACTGGTCGAGATCCGGAACGTCCACAAAGTCTACAAACGCGATTCGTTCGACGTGCCGGTGTTGAACGGCGTGTCGGTGAGCGTGCCGCGCGGCGACTTTCTCGCGCTCATGGGGCCGTCCGGCTCCGGCAAGACCACGCTGCTGAACCTCATCGCCGGCATCGACCGGCCGACGAAGGGACAGGTGATCGTGGACGGCAAAGAGATCTCCGCGTTCAACGAGACCAGGCTCGCCACGTGGCGCGCCGCGCACGTCGGCTTCATCTTCCAGATGTACAACCTGATTCCCGTGCTCAACGCGTTCGAGAACGTCGAGCTGCCGCTGCTGCTCACGCACCTCAAGAAGCGCGAGCGTCGCGAACACGTGCACGCTGCATTGTCGATCGTGGGCTTGCCCGATCGCATGAGTCACTACCCGCGCCAGCTCTCCGGCGGCCAGGAACAGCGCGTGGCCATCGCGCGCGCCATCGCCACCGATCCCACCATCCTGGTGGCCGACGAGCCGACCGGAGACCTCGACGCGAAAAGCGCGCACGAGATCCTCGACCTCCTGCAGATGCTCAATGCCGAGCATCAGAAGACCATCATCATGGTCACACACGATCCGAAGGCCGCGGATCGCGCGCGGCACGTGCTGCACCTCGACAAAGGCGTGCTCGTCGAGTCCGGCGAGGACGCACGTGCGATGGCAGGGGATGCTGAAAGATGAAGTTCGGCAAATTGATCCTGCGGAACCTCTTTCGCAACAAGCTCCGCACCTTTCTGACGCTGGTGCTGATGGCGGCGATTTTCTTCTTCGTGGCCACGCTCTTATCGATTCTCGCCAATTTCGAGACGGCCTCCAATTCGGGCGCGGGACAAAACCGGCTGTGCGTGCAATCGGCGATCTCGCTCGCCAATCCGTTGCCGCTGGCGCACGAGCAGGAGATCCGGGAGATCGAAGGTGTGGTCGACGTCGCCAAGCTGCAATGGTTCGGCGCGTATTACAAAGAGCCGAACAATTTCTTCGCGAATTTCGCCGTCGACCACGACAAGATGACGTCGGTCTGGAATGACTATGCCATTCCGAAAGATCAGCTCGAGGCGTATATGGCCGACCGCACCGGCGCCATCGTCGGCCCGGAGCTCGTGAAACGCTGGGGTTGGAAAATCGGCGACCGCGTTACGCTGACCAGCACGATTTATCCCTTCAATCCGACGCTGACCATTCGGGGCGTCTACAAGCACAGCTTCGACACGTCGTCGTTCTTCTTTCACTTCGATTACTTCCACGAGGCGACGAAGGAGATGACCGGCTCTACGGTCGGTACGTTCTGGGCGCGCGTCAAGAACTCGCAGGACATGTCGCGGATCAGCGGCGAGATCGATGCGAAATTCAAGAACTCGCAATATCCGACCGAGACGTTCACGGAGAAAGAGTTTCAGCAGCAGTTCATGGCCATGATCGGCAACATCAAACTGCTGTTCACGACCGTTTCAATCTGCGCGATTCTCATGGTGGTACTGCTGGCGGCCATCACCATGAGCATGGCCGCGCGCGAACGTGTTACCGAGATCGCAGTCTTGAAGGCCATCGGATTCTCGCGCGGCACGATCCTTACGCTCATGCTGATCGAATTCGTCACGCTCGGCCTGTTTGGCGGAGCATTGGGCACGTTCGGCGCGAAAGCCGTCCACGCCTCCGTCAACATGACTGAGATCACCCAGGGGTTCCTGGTCGGGTTCGGCGTCAATACGGAGACGGTGCTCACATGTCTCATTGCGGCGATTGTGGTCGGCTTCCTGGCCGGCGGTCTACCGGCCGTGCGTTCCGCGCAATTGTCCGTCGTCGACGGGCTGCGAAAGGTCTGGTGAGCCGTGGCCATTCCGCTCAAGTACAACATCGGGAACATCATGAGCCGCAAGGTCTCGGCGATCATGACCATCCTCGGTATCGGGATCGTCATCGCGGTCATGGTGGCGATGATGGCGCTCTACAACGGCGTGCAACAGGCGCTGGTCTCGTCGGGCTCGGAAAAGAACATGATCGTTCTGCGCGAGGGAGCGCAGACCGAGGCGACGAGTTGGGTGACCAGGGAGAAATATCGGATCATTCAGTCGTTGCCGGGCATTGCGAAAGGATCCGACGGCGACCCGCTCGTGTCGCCCGAGCTGGTGATCATCTTCAAGCTCCCGCGCCGCGACAATCCCACCGGCTCCAACATCAACGTTCGCGGAGTGACGCCGGAGGCATTCGAGCTGCGGCCTTACATCGGCATCGTGGACGGGCGGATGTTCCGCCCGGGCCTCAATGAAGTGATCGTGTCGCGGCGGATGCAGAAGCGTTTTCTCAATACCGGCGTCGGCGAATCGTTCAAGTTCGGCACGCAGACGTGGACGGTCGTCGGCGTGTTCGACGCGGATGGCACGAGCTTCGATTCCGAAATGTGGACCGACGTCGAGCAACTCAGCCTGGCGCAGAATCGTCCGCAGTATTCATCGGTATTACTGAAGCCTGTCGACGCGACAGCGTTTCGCTCGATCGCAGATGCGGTCTCGACCGACAATCGGCTGAAACTGCTCACCAAGACGGAGTACAAATATTACGAGGATCAGACGCAGGGTCTGCTCGGCCTGCGCGTGCTCGTCACCATCGTCACTTTCTTCATGGTCCTCGGCGCCACGCTCGGCGCCATGAACACGATGTTCTCCGCCGTGGCCTCGCGCAAACGGGAGCTCGCTACGATGCGCGCGCTCGGCTTCAAACGGCGGGACGTCCTGTTGTCCGTCGTGATTGAAGCGATCGTCGTCAGCGGCATCGCCGGCGTGGCTGGCGTGCTCCTCGCGTTGCCCGTCAATGGCATCGCCACGGGTACAGCGAATTTCCTGACATTTTCGGAGGTCGCGTTCAATTTCAGCATCTCGCCGGAGGTGGCCGGTTTTGCGATCGCGCTGGCCATCGTGGCAGGAGTGATCGGCGGGTTATTGCCGGCGATCAGCGCGGCGCGGCTGCCGATTACGAAGGCGTTGCGGGAGATTTGAAAGGCCGGTTCTTCGGTTCCTCCGAGTTCCTCGGGGTGGCCGGGCTCGCGCTGGATGGCATCGTGAGCACAATTTTCATCGTGGCTCCAGTCGATAGCCGACCTTGCGCACGGTCAGGATGTGGCGCGGATGCGCGGGATCGCGCTCGAGCTTCCGCCGCAGCTCGCCGATGTGCGTGTCGATCGTGCGCGTGATCACGGCGTCCGAATAGCCCCAGACCTGCCGCATGAGCTCGAGGCGCGTGACGACGGCGCCGCGGCGATCCGCGAGCGCGACGAGCAGGTCGTACTCCTTCGGCGCGAGCTCTACCGGCGCGCCGTCCAGCGTCACCGCGTGCGACGCGCGATCGAGCTCGATGTCGCCGAACCGCTCGCGCGCCGCGGTGACGATCGTCTTCCCGTTCGCGCGGCGCAGCAATGCTTCGACGCGCGCGAGCAACTCGAGCACGCCGAACGGCTTAGTCAGGTAATCGTCCGCGCCGAGCTTGAGGCAACGCACCTTGTCGCTCTCCTCGCCGCGCGCGGTGAGCACCAGCACCGGCATCGTCAGATCGGCTTCTCGAATCGCGCGCAGGATGCGGAAGCCGTCCATGCCGGGCAGCATCAGGTCGAGCACGACCAGGTCGGGGCGCGTGTTGATCGCGCGATCGAGCCCGACGGCGCCATGCGATGCGACGTCCACGGCGTAGCCCTCGATCTCGAGGTTGTTGCGCAGACCGTAGGCGAGATCGCGGTTGTCCTCGACGACGAGCACGCGCTTCATGCGGGCAGCTCCACGACAAAGCGCGCGCCGCGCGATCCGTCTTCGCACCACGCGCGTCCGCCGTGCAGCGCGGCGAGCTCGCGCACGACCGCGAGACCGATGCCTGCGCCGGCAATGGCGCGCGTGCGTTCGCGCTCCAGACGCACATAACGCCGCCAGATGCGCTCGCGCTGCCGCGGCGGAATGCCCGGACCTTCATCGTCGACGGCGATGCGGATCGCATCGCCGGCGCGCGCGACCTCCACGCGGATCGTCTGTGCATCCGGCCCGTACTTCACCGCGTTGTCGAGCAGGTTCAGCACGATCTGGCGAACGGCATCTTCGTCGACATTCGCAAACGCCGGCGACGCGATATTGGTCTCGATGTTCGCAGGTGACATGAAGCCGGCCATCGCATTCATCACGATCGCCCCCACGTCCGCAGGTGTCGGCGCGATGCGCAACACCCCGCGTTCGCCGCGCGAGAACTGCAGCACGTTCTCCACGAGCTGCGTGAGCCGCCGGGCCTCCTGATCGATGATCGCCAGCGAGCGTTGCCGCTCCTCGTCAGAGCGGATGCGGTCGAGGCGCAACGTCTCGACGAACATGCGGATCTGCGTGAGCGGCGTGCGCAACTCGTGCGAGACGCCGGCCACGAAGTCGGAGCGCATCCGTGCGAGCGCGCGTTCGCGGCCGATCTGCAGCATCGCCGCGATCAGCAGCACCACGCTGACCGTCAGTGATACGAGATAGACAGGCGATTGCCGCGTCATGCTGCCCGCGACGATCAGCTCCGCCGCCTCGGGCGTCAGTGCCGTCTCGACGACGATCCCGCGCAGCAGTCCCGATTCGGCGCGATGCTGCACGGCCAGTCGCGGATCGATCGGCGATTTCGTAGCGAACACCATCTGGAGCGACGGACTCTCAGCCCCTCGATCCTCGTTCCAAACACGCGCCGCGATCGCGTCATTCGTAATGCGTCCATCCGCGAGTGATGGTGGAAACAATGGCCGCATCGTCAGCGCGAGCCCGAAGAATGGGCCGAGAGCGGCGCGGTTCACTCGGAAGCCACTGATGCGCTGGTCCTTGGTGGGCAGGCTGTACACGTAAACGTGTTCGCCGATCCACAACGGCTCCTGTTCTTCCGGCAAAGGCGGATCGGCGAGGATCTTAGCGAGCTGCGCACCGAGCTCGCGATTCGCGAACGGCTGCCCCTGCTCGTAACGAAACGTCTCGCGCACGAGGCGCACGTTGCGCTGCTCCAGCGGCGTTTTCGCGGCGGACAAGAGCTCCGCGGCACTCGGCAGCACGGGCGCGCTCCTGATCGCTTCCAGTACGCGATAGATGCCGTAGTAGCTGGCCTGATTCTCCGCGCGCCGCACCAGCTCGTCGGCGGCGACGCGTGTCCAGTCGCGCACCACCTTCTCCGCCGCCATGCGATGCGCGCGCGCCGCATACTGCGCGCGCATCGACATCCACGCCGTAACCACGAGCGTGGCCACGAGCAGGCCGATCACGATCGACATCCGCGCGCCGTCGCGAGTCATGAATCGCGGCATGTCGCGCAGCATCGGGCATTGCGGCGCGGCGAGCAACGCTCCTGACCGGTTCCTGACATTGCGCTGACGCGTTCCCGGCCCGCGGGTTCACTCGCTTCGTTACGTTGCGAGCATGCGCCGAACCGTACTGCTCCTGATCGTCATCGCATTCACCGCACGCGCCGAGCAGAAGAACGTGAAGCTGCTCACCGGCCTCACCGACCTCGAGCTCCAACGCACCATGAACATGATGCGCGCCTCCCTCGGCACCCACTGCGATCACTGCCACGTCATCGACAAGGAGTGGGATTTCGCCAGCGACGCGAAGCCGGCGAAGCAGCGCGCTCGCGACATGATCAAGATGGTGATGGATGTGAATCGCACCGCGTTCGAAGGCCGCGCGGAGATCTCGTGCTTCACGTGTCATCGCGGCGCGGTACGGCCGGTGTCGCTGGCGACGCTTCCGCAGATCCCGCCGCCGTTTCCCACGCCGCAACGCAAAGACCTGCAACTGCCCGAGGCGCGCACGCTCGTCGAGAAATATGGGAAGGCGCTCGGCGATGCGACTCGACTCTCGTCACGAACACTGAAAGGCGACGTCACGCGAGGCCCGATGACGGTGCCGATCGAAGTGCATGCGAAGGGCGCGAGGGTCCGGCAGATCACGCACCTCCCGAAAGGCGCGCTCACGCAGACCTTCGACGGCACGACCTACTGGTGGCGCGATCACGAAGGCATCGAGGTGATGCCTCCGCGCGGACAGCAGGAGTTCCGCGCGGTCGCCGACGCGTTCGCGCCCGTGCTGCCGTCCGAGATCGGTGCGGACGCGCGCACCACCGGCAAGGACAAGATCGGCGATCGCGACGTGTGGGTCGTCAGCAGCGGCTGGAAGAAGTTCTACTTCGACGCCGAATCGGGCCTGCTGCTACGCAGCGTGCTGGTCACGCCGACCGCGATCGGGCGATATGCGCAGCAGACCGATTACGAGGATTACCGCGACGCCGGCGGCACACGCTTCCCGTACCGGACGCGCTTTTCACTCGTCGATCCATGGTCGGGCTCGACGCGCGAGTACAAATCCGTCGAGCTGGGAGTGCCGATCGACGACGCGATCTTCGCCAAACCGCAGTAACTCCTATGGAGTGCGGCAGCGGAGCTGCCGCACTCCATATTCAGCTCGCCGGATTCGGCGGCGCCAGCCGCGCCAGCGATGGCGCGTGCAACCGCGGGCCGTCGTACGGCACGGCGCCGAACCGCTCGCTTCCCTCCTCCCACTCCCGCCGCGCCTCCGCGATCTCCTCGGGAGTGCGCGCCACGAAGTTCCACCACATCAGCACCGGCTCGGCAAACGGCTCGCCGCCGATGATCAGCACGCGCGCGCCACTCGTGCTGCGCAACGCCAGCTCCGCGCGGTCGGTGCCGACGTAACACATCGTGTTGCGTGCGAGCGGCTGTCCTTCGAATTCGACTTCGCCTTCCATCACGAACAGTCCATGTTCGCGATTCGCGCGCGCTTCGAGCGTCAGCGTCTCGCCGCGATGTACCGTAGCGTCGATACCGACGATGTCCGAGTAGCCGTGCTCGATGATCATCTGCACGACGCCGCCGCGAAGCTCGATGCGCGGCACTTCCGGCACGTGCTGAAACGATGGTCCGATGTTGCGATAGGCATCGGGCAGCGCGATCCATAACTGCAGTCCGTTCAAGCGTCCGTTGTTGCGCCGCGGCGTTTCCTCCGCGTGTGCGATGCCGCTGCCGGACGTCATCAGGTTCACGCCGCCGGGACGCACGAGCCCTTCGCCGCCGATGCTGTCGTGATGCACGACTTCGCCATCGAGCAGCCACGAGACCGTCTGCAAGCCGATGTGCGGATGCGGCGCGACATCCATCGGTTTGTCGCCCGTGAATGAGAGCGGCCCGTATCGATCCAGAAAACACCACGGCCCGATCAGCCGCCGACCGCGCACCGGCAATGCGCGCCAGATCGGCAGTTCGCCGAGGGAGGTGGTGCGTGCGGGATGTTCGTCGAAGGCGCGCGGCATCGGCGCGATCACTGATCGTTCTTCGGTCTCGCCTGAATCGGGAGCTGCAGGAAATGGCCGCTCTCGAAAACGACGTCGTCCTCGAGGCGCTCGCGATACCGGATCTCCGCCTCTTCGTCTTCGGCTCCGTCTTTCTTCGCGGCGATGCGGCGGCTGTCCCACTCGAAGTTGCCGTCGGCGCCGGCGCTCACGAGACGATACGCCGCGCCATCCGGCGACGCCGCGTACGCATATGCGTTGCCCCAGATGTCCTTCTCGGGAAACTCGGCCACATATGCCGGCGCAAGCACTTCCTTCAGCGATGCGTAGTCGCCGATGGGATAGCGGTTTTCGTTGTCCATCGCATATGCCTCGATCGCGGTCGAGACCGTGCGGATGTCGGACATCGTGCGGCGCCACGGCCGTTTCTTCTCCTGAACCTCGCGCACTTCCGTCATGACCTCGTCGATCTTTGGGGCGACGTACTGGACGCCGGCTTCCATTCCTTCGCGGACCAGGTCGGGCATGACCGCGATCGATTTTTTTCCGGTGGGCGTCTGGTAGAACGCGGTGAGATCGACCAGTTCGGACTCGGTGAAGTACTTCGCGTAGATGCGTATGGTTGCCTCGCGCATCAGACCGGCGACGTCGATCTTCGCGATGCGCTCGCGGAACAGCGCGAACATCTCCTTCCCCTCCTCGACCGCGGCCGAGTCGTCGCCGTTCGCCGCGGCCTCGTCGAGGAACTGTTTCTCGATGAGCGCGAACATCGAGTCCATCATCGCGTTCCCCTGTTTGCCCTGGCCGGTGGAATCGAGAAGCTGCTCGATCAGCTCGCGCTGCCGAGCGGACGGGTTTGGCTCGGTGGCGGAAAGCGGAATGGCGACGGCGATGAGCAGAACGATCGACAACAACTGGCGCATCGCTCGATTCTACGCGTCTTCTCCGGCGGGATAAGTGGAGCGACGGGCTCGCAGCCCAACGTTTCTCGTCCACCCCGACGGGCTAAGAGCCCGTCGCTCCAGAAGCCGCCCGGCAGCTGTAGCAAACGAGCAAACGAACCGAAAACGGATCGTCTCCTACACGATCCTTGCATGGCGTTGTCGGCATGAACGTCCTTGCCCTCGTCCTCGCGGCGGTCGTTACTCAGGCCGAACCCACTGTTGCGCTCCAGCCCGTCACGGATGGTCTCGACAATCTCGTCTCGATCACACACGCGCACGACAACCGCCTGTTCATCACGCAACAGTTCGGGCTGGTCCGGATCTACGACGGCACGCGCCTGCTGCCCGATCCTTTTCTCGACGTGCGCCATCTCGTCACGAGCAATGGAGAGCAGGGCCTGCTCAGCATCGCGTTTCATCCCGACTACGCGGCGAACGGACTGTTCTACGTCAACTACACGAACCTGGCCGGCCACACCGTCATCGCGCGCTACAGCGTCTCGCCGCAGAATCCGAATCGAGCCAATGCTTCGTCGGCCGTGCCGATCCTGACCATCAATCAGCCGTTCGCGAATCACAACGGCGGGCAACTGCAATTCGGAAAGGACGGGTATCTCTACATCGGCATGGGCGACGGCGGCTCCGGCGGCGATCCCGACAATCGCGCCCAGAACCTCGGCGACCTGCTCGGCAAGATGCTGCGCATCGACGTGAACAGCGGGTCGCCGTACGCGATCCCGCCGTCGAATCCATTCGTCGGACAAACAGGCGCACGGCCGGAGATCTGGTCCCTCGGACTGCGTAACCCGTGGCGTTTCTCATTCGACCGCTTCACGGGCGACCTGTGGACCGCGGACGTCGGTCAGGGGCAATGGGAAGAGATCAACTTTCAACCGGCGACCAGCATCGGCGGCGAGAACTACGGGTGGCGGCGCATGGAAGGGACGCACTGCTTCAATCCTTCGACGAACTGCAACACGGGCAACCTCGTGCTGCCGGTCATCGAGTACAACCACAACGTCGGCTGCTCCGTCACCGGCGGTTACGTGTATCGCGGCTCGCGTTATCCGCGTCTGAACGGAACGTATCTGTACGGCGACTTCTGCAGTGGCAGGATCTGGGGCGGCACGCGCAACGCGAACGGCACCGTCACCGTCCGCGATCTCCTCGACGCACCGTTCAACATCAGCACGTTCGGCGAAGACGCGAACGGAGAGGTGTACGTCGGCGACTACGGAAACGGCATCCTCTATCGCATCACCGACGCGCGGCCACTGTCGCCGCGGCGCCGAGCCGTGCGAAAGTGAGCGGGTGACGCGGCGCTTCGACCGACTCGTCAGCGAGCTGGGAGACATCGAACTCTCCGATCGCGCGACGAACCAGTTCTCGCACACGACCGGCGATCTGCAGGGCAACGCAACGCGGCGGCGCAACCTTCGTCTGTATCTCGAAGAGATGGCGGCGATCGCGCCGCGCATGTTGCTGATCGGCGAGGCGGTGAGTTACCGCGGCGGACGTCTGACCGGGATCGCGTTCGTCAGCGAGACGATCATGCTCGCCGGCGTCGACACGCGCAGCGGCCGCATCCTCGGCGCCGATCGCGGCTATCGCAAAGCGACGCCGGGACCGAAGCTGTCGACGGAAGCGAGTGCAACGATGGTGTGGGCGACCATCCGCGCCGTACAGCCGCTGCCGTTGCTGTGGAACGCGTTTCCGTTTCATCCGTTCGGGCCGGGCAAGTTCGAGTCGAATCGCGCGCCGTCTGCAAACGAGTTGCTGATCGGCGAGCGCTTCATCTCGCGGCTGCTTGGTCTGTTCGCGTTCCGGCAGATCGTGGCGATCGGCAATCACGCGTCGCTTTCGCTGCAGCGCATGGACATCGCTCACACCAAAGTGCGCCACCCGTCGCAGGGTGGCAAGAACCTGTTCGTCGAAGGAATGGCGCGACTGTCGCAACCAACGGAGGACCCATGAAGAAGAGCCAGATCCAGGAGATCAAAGAAGGCCGCGCGATGCGCGAGCGCACATGGTCCGGCCGCCTGCAACCGTACGGCCCGATGGTGACGCTGAAGACGAAAAACGCGGTGAACCTGACCACGGTGCCCGCGAGCGCGAACGAAAAGTACAACGGCGGGAACGAAGATCCGGGCGGGGCGGAGGGATGATGAGCAAACGTTCGAGCCCGCGATAGCCGCAACGGCGGAACCAGCGTGCGAGAATGAGGCACAACGGATCGGTGGCCATAGAACCAAGAAAGCCACCGTGACCGAAGCGTTGGAGGAGTACATCCAGCGACGCAAGCAGGCGCGAATCCTCGAGCTCTTCGGAACGGTGCAATTCGATCCGAAGTACAACTACAAAAAGCAGCGCCGCAGATCGTGAAAGTGCTCGTTGATACGTCGGTCTGGTCCGTTGCTCTTCGCCGCAGGAATCAGGCTCCGAACGACCCTGTCTCGTCCAGTCTCGCCGTTCTGGTAGAAGACGGTCGCGTGGCGATCATCGGACCGATTCGCCAGGAATTGCTTTCCGGCATCAGGGAGCGCGCGCACTTCGAACGGCTGCGCGATCATCTGCGTGCGTTTTCGGATACTGCAGTGACGACGGACGATCATGAAGAGGCAGCGGCGTTTTTCAATCGATGCCGGGAGAAAGGTATCCACGGTTCGAACATCGACTTTTTGATCTGTGTGATCGCGGCCCGTCACGGTTTCTCGATCTTTACGACAGACGAGGACTTCGGTCACTTCGCCAAGGTACTGCCGATCGCGCTTCACGCCGCGAACTAGCCGCCGAGGTGCGACATTTCCACGCGCAGCGGCTAGTGTTCCGTCCGCGAAATGTCGCGAGCAACGCAGAGATCGCGGCGCAACGTCCACCCGCCCGAAGGGCTGCGGCCCCAACGGCCTGCTCGGTGTGTCGCGCCTGCTTGCTGTGTCGCGCGATCAGACCGTCGGAACCGCAACTACATTGCATCCAATGCGCAAACGGAACACTAGTTGTGCTTCGGATCCTCCTTCGTCGGGTCGTGTACGACGTTACAGATCTTCTGCGTCGGATGGACGACGCGCTCCGATGACGTGCAGCACCACGAGTAGACACCTGTCTTCGGATCGGTTGGACCGTGGATGTTCACCGTGAGATTGATGGTCTGTCCGGCGGACACGCCGGTGACATCGAGGTTCACCGACACGGGCTTTCCGACTGGCAGCGGCTTGGTGGTGGTGAGCGGACTCACCGTCACGCCCGGCGTGGTCGAGAAGATCTGAACGCTCTGTGCGTCGCTCGGGCCGTTGTTGGTGATCGTCAATTCGAGATACGGCTTGCCGGTGAGGATGTCGCACTTCCATTCGCTCTTCACGTCCGCGCATTCTCTGCATTCGGGAAGCGTGAAGCAGACCTGCTGCTCCGGACAGCACCATGTCCCTCGGTTCTCGCCGCCCATGAGGCGCATGTTCAGGCAGACCCGTTCGCCCGGCTCCGCATTCTTCACCTCGAACGTGCCGGAGACCGTTTTCTGGCCCTGGACGGGAACGGCAGGCGTCAGCGGGATCGACGTCGACGGTTTCGGCGAGAGGATCGTCACGTCGGGATCGGGGGAAGTCACATCGAGCAGGTTGGCGGCGGCGGGAAACGGACTGAGATTCGTAAAAGTGAAACTCCACGAATACGTACCGACGCCGCCGTTCATGCCCTGACATTCGATCCGCGTCGGATCGATGCGCGCGCACGGACAATTCGGCGGAGGCGGATTGGAGTACGTGTACGGCGCGAGGCCGACGGTGACTTCGGCCATGTAATCGCCGGTCGCGCCGTCGTATTTGACGACTTTGCCCGGCTTCGACTGATCGGAGGGAGCCAACAGGTGAACGGCCCAGACATCGTTGTGGGCATCGACGATCAGTCCGTGCATGTCCTTCGTGGCGACCGTCGAGTTTTTGGCGTTCGTGTCCCAGATCAGCGCCTTCGTCAGCCCATTCCACTTGACGACTCTCCCCTGTGAGTCTCCGGCCAGGATGTTGCCGTCAAGATCGATGGCGATGGCGTACGACCCGAAACTCTGAGAGGCCGGAAGATTCGACGCGAGGAATCCTTTCGACTTCGAATACGTGAAGTACGTGTTTCCTCCGACTCCACCCGGAAGATTTCCCCGGTGAGAGAAAAAGACCTCGCTCTCCATGCCACAGCGGTTCATGAGCGAGATCCCGTAGTCGAGCCCGAGCTTCGAGTGATCCAGCACAGTTGCGGTCGGAGTGGGAGCCTTGGTGTCGATCATCGCCGCGTGGTTGCCGTTCGATGCGCTGAACAGGATTCCCTCGGAATCGACCACGCAGCCGTAGGGATTGTGCTGGCCGGTGTCGATCGGCTGGCCGATCTGCACGCCGTCCGGAGTGAACCTGTAGTACTTGTTCGTCAGGTGGATGCCCACCCAGATGTTTCCTGACAGGTCGAGACAGAGCGAACGGCCCTGCCGTCCCTTGTCGCTATCGACGCCTACTTCGATCGCCCAGGCGATCCTCTGGTCCTTGACCTCGGTCGTGTCGGTGAGGTCGTACTTCGCTTTGTCGATCGTGTCATTCGGGGCAGAGCCGGCATCGATCATGTCGAGCGGATTGGGACCGGTCGAAGTATTCGTGCCGCCTGAAGGGAGGATCTTGAGCAACACCGGGCGATGGCTGGAGAAGAAGCGATTGAGGACGTACACGTTGCCGCTCGAATCGACGACCACTCGTGAGGGCGCTGGTCCACTGCGCGCCATGTCGACCTTCGCCGGATCACGTGTGAAGTGATGCGGACTGCCCGGTCCGAACCAGGTCCGATAGCGGGCCACTTCCTTGTTCTGGTCGATGTCGATCTTCGAAAGCGTGTCCTCGCCCGCGTTCGCAACATAGATGTACGACTGCGCGTGTGCGGCGCACGCGGTCAGGAACATGAGCAGGAACATTGCGGTCCGGTAACTCTTTGCACTCGACATCGGACTCTCCCTCTTTTGAGGAGAGTGCTGGCGGCGGCATTCCCTACCCGCAGCAATAACGCGAGTGCGTGCGGACACGTTCGCGGACACGCGGCGGGATGGTGTAGGTGAGGCCGATCTGGACGGTGAAATCGCGCGAGGTAGTCGTCACCGGAGGATCGCAGATCTCGACCGACGGTGAGACCAACGGTGTCGTGCACGCTCCCGGGACCGACTCGGAGTGTTCCGACCAGACCAGCGAGAGCGGCAACCGGATGCGGCGGGAGAGTTTCTGCGTGTAAGTCGCCGCGACCGTGGTTTGCGCTGATCTCGTTTCGTCGTACGTCCAGGTGAGATCGAGCCTCCCGTCACGTTCGTTCAGCGGAGATGCGAACGTGCGACCGTACGCGGCGGCGTAGGCGAATTTCGCCGACTCGGATGCAACGGAGAACGACAAGCGGCCCTGCTTCGCCGCGGCGGTTCGCGTGATGTATCGCTCGAGCGCGTCCGCGCAATCCGCTCCTTCCTCGCACGACCGGCCTTCCGCCGCGCGGAAGGAGTTCAGATTCCGCGGGCCGAGCTCCCACGTGAGCATGGCCCGCGTCTTCTCATCACCCGCAAGAACGGAGGCATAGAGCTGCGGCTGATTGCCGAGCAGTGTCGTGAAGTCCGCGACGAGCTTTGCGGCGGCAGGCGGAAAATCGCTCCTCGCCGTCATCTCGAACCCGCGAATGACCTCGGCGCGCGATTCGCGATCATCAACGATCGCGTCGAACGGTTTGTCGAAGCTCGTCCACGCGATGCCGCCAAAGTCCTCGCCGTACGCGGGTGTGATCACCGCGAGCAACATCGACTCGAAGAGTCGCACATGCGGCGCGATGCTGCGGCCCAATCGGCGCGTGGCGGGATTGAACGAGAGCGTTGCGCGGAGCTTCGACTCGTCGAGGACAGCCTCGGCTTGCACCTGCTGGCGCGCGACCCGCATCGTGTAGGTCAATGCCAGCGTTTGGTCACTGTCGTGATGTGCCGAAGCGACGCTGAGAAAGTCCTTCGACGACGAACGCGCAGGCGAGGACACGCTGCCCACTCCGTGGTTGGCCGTCGCGAGATCCGCCTCGATCACCGCCATCCATTCCTTCAGCAGAAGCCGCGCGCACTGCCGCGGCGTGTCGCGGTCACTGCACCGAACCTCGGCTGCCCGCATCCGAGTCGCGGCCAAGGCGATCACGATCGACCACACCACGGTGCTCCACTGCCATCTAGTCGACGTTGAACGCACGAAGCACGCGGTCGAGGCCCTTCCTTATTCGGGGTGGGCCTGCAACCGGCGAATCCCTACCCTGACTTACCCCCCGATGTGCGACATCTCCACTTTGCGCAGACCCGGTGTAGCGGCGGCGCGCTCGTCCGAATAGCGATCCGTGCGGCTGCGCCAGATGTTCGCGAGCACTTCCGCGACCTCGGCGTCGCTCGCTCCACCGCGCAGCAGCGAACGGAGGTCGTGGCCGCAGCCGGCGAAGAGACAGAGATAGAGCTCGCCGTTCGCCGCGAGACGCGCGCGCGTGCACGTGCCGCAAAACGGTTGCGTTACCGACGTGATGATGCCGATCTCGCCCGCTCCGTCCGCCCATTGCCAGCGTTCGGCGACTTCGCCGAAGTAATGCGCGTCAGCAGAAACAAGCGGCGCGATCGTTTGCAGCGACCCCAGGATCTCGCGGCCGCTCACGACGTCGTCGATGCGCCAGCCGTTGGAGTTCCCCACATCCATGTACTCGATGAAGCGCACGATGTGGCCGGTGCCGCGGAAGCGGCGCGCGATGGCGGGCACGTCGCGGTCGTTCATCCCGCGCTTCACGACCACGTCGATTTTCACCGGCGTCAGTCCCGCGTCCGCCGCGACGTCGATCGCCTCGAGCACGCGCGCGACCGGGAAGCCGACGTCGTTCATCGCGCGGAACGTGGCGTCATCGAGAGAGTCCAAGCTGATCGTCACGCGACGCAATCCGGCGGACTTCAGCGAGATCGCCTTGTCGCGCGTCAGCAGCGAGCCGTTCGTCGTGAGCGCGATGTCGTCGATCCCGCCGATCCCCGCGAGTTGCGCAACGAGGCGTTCCAGATCGCGGCGCAAGAGCGGCTCCCCGCCGGTCAGCCGCACCTTGCGCACACCGATCGCCGCGAAGTGTTTCGCGAGGCGCGCGATCTCCTCGAAGGTCAGCAGCTCATCGCGCTCGAGGAACGCGAAGTCGCGGCCGAAGACCTCCTTCGGCATGCAGTACGTGCAGCGGAAGTTGCAGCGATCGGTGACCGAGATGCGCAGGTCGTGAATCGGACGTCCGAGCTTGTCGACGAGCACGAATCCGAAACTACGCCGGAGGGAACAAAAACTCCAGCACCGTGCGCACGCGCCGCTCCCACGCACGCTCGCTGTGATCGGCGCGGCGGTCTTCGTAGTAGCGCAGCGATTCCTCGCCCCATCCCTTCGACGCAATCAGGTCGCGCAACGCGCGCGCATTCTGCAGCGCCTCCAGTCCCTCGCGTCCGCCGGTGTCTGCCCATAAGCGCGGAGGTGGTCCGTCGTACGCCTTCACCGTGTCGAGAATCGCGCGTTGTCCCCACCACACGGACGGCGACATCACGGCGGCGCGGCCAAACACGTCCCGCCGCGTCAGCACCGCGTGCAGAGACAACAGTCCGCCGAGGGACGATCCCGCGATACCGGTGTTGGCGGCATCGGGAAGCGTGCGATAGCGCTCGTCGATGACGGGCTTGAGCTCCTCGATGAGCATGCGCACGTACTCATCCGCGCGGCCGCCGCCGTTGTGTTTCTCATCTTTGACCGGCGTGTATTCGTCGAGACGTCCCGTACCGGCGTGATCGACGCCGACGATGATCATCGGCGTCGCGGTGCGCTCACCGATCGCGGTATCCGCGGCTTCTTTCAGTTTCCAATGCTGTCCCGGGATGTACGCGCGCTCGGCGTCGAAGAGGTTCTGTCCGTCCTGCATGTAGAGCACTGGATAGCGGCGATCGTCGCGATCGTCGTATCCGGCGGGCAGGTACACCGTGACCTCACGCGTGTTGCCGAGGATCCTGGATTCGAATCCGTGGATGCGTTCGATGCGGCCGGGACGGATCGCCGCGCGGCGATTCTCCAGCCTCAACACGCGACGGAACGTCGCGCTGAGCGCTTCACTCATTTCGCGCACTGGGGCTCCCTGTTCTATGTGATTTCCCGATACGCGCTGCGGTAGTAAACGAGCGGCTGGCCGTCGCTCGTCTGCGCGTCAAGGACTTCGCCGATGAAGATCGAATGGTCGCCACCGGGGAGCTGCTCGTGCACGCGGCACTCCAGCGTGCAGATCGCGCCGTCGATGAGCGGAACGCCGTTCGCGCCCTGCCGCACCGTCACGCCCGCGAACTTGTCGTCCGCCTTCGACGCGAACTTGCCGGACACGTCCGCCTGCGTCCGCGCGAGGATGCTCACGCCGAATACTCCCGCGGCGCGAATGGCCTCATGCGTCTTCACCGATTTCTCGATGCAGACCAGCACCAGCGGCGGCCGCAGCGACAGCGACGCGAACGACGCTACGGTCATCCCGTAGGGCATTCCGTCATGCTCGGTCGTCACCACCGTGACGCCGCTGGCGAAGTGCGACATGGCCTCTTTGAAGCGGGCTTCGTCGATCGTCATGACCGCGCGGAGTGTACTGCAAACTTTTGCGCAAACGGTGCGTATGAACGGGCATGCGCCGACACCTCGCAGCCACGCTCGCTCTCGCCACCGTACTGTTCATCGCCGGCGCCGCAATGGCCGCCGAGGATACGATCAAGAAGGGCTTCAACGTGGCGGATGGAGGGACGCTTCGCCTCGACAGTGCGTACGGCGACGTCCGCATCGTCACGGGCGGCGACGGAGTGGCCGTCGAGGTCATCCGCAAGGCGGATGGCCGCCGTGGCGAGGAACGGATGCGCGAGCACAAGATCGAATTCCGGCAGGACGGGAACGACGTGATCGTCGAGGGAGATCGCGACGGCGACAACCACGGCTGGTCGAATTGGATTCGCTGGTCGGATGAAGACTACGAGGTGCAGTGGAACGTGCGCATCCCGAAGACGTACAACGTCGAAGTCAAGACGTCCGGCGGCAGCATCGAGACGGATGACATCGGCGGCACGCTGGACGCGCGGACCTCCGGCGGCGGCATCAAAACCGGCCGTCTCCTCGGCAATGCCACGCTGAAGACTTCCGGCGGCGGGATCCGCATCGGTGGCGGCAACGGGGACATTCTCGCGCACACGTCCGGCGGCTCGGTCGAGATCGGCGATACGACAGGCGAGGTCGAAGCGAAGACTTCCGGTGGCTCGATCTCACTGGCACGCGTCGGCGGCAAGGTTCTCGCGCGGACTTCGGGCGGCGGCATCCGCATCGACGACGCGATGGGCAGCGTCGACGCCTCGACCTCGGGCGGCTCGATCACCGCGCGCCTCTCGCGACAGCCGGCGGGCGACTCGAAGTTGTCGACCTCGGGTGGCAGCGTCTCGGTGAGCGTCGCCAGCGGCCTGAACTTCGAGCTCGATGCGCGCGCGAGCGGCGGCGGCGTGCGGTCGGACATCCCACTGCTCGTGCAGGGACTGAAGGACGACGACTCGCTGCAGGGTCGCATCGGCAACGGCGGACCGAAGCTGGTGCTGCGGACGTCGGGCGGCGGGATTCGGGTGAAGCCGTTGTAAGAACCGCCGTGTCCTCTGTGACCTCCGCGGTGAAAATCGATTCACCACAGAGACACAGAGGTTAGATGTTGTCCACGATGTACTTCGCGAACTCGCTCGTCTTCACCTTCATCGCGCCGGTCATCTGACGCTCGAGGTCGTACGTCACGCGCTTCTGCTGAATCGTCTTCGCCATCCCGCGCTCGATGCCGTCGGCGGCTTCCCACCACTGCATGTGGCGCAGCATCATCACGCCGCTGAGGATCAGTGAGCCGGGATTGATCACGTCCTGCCCCGCGTACTTCGGCGCGGTGCCGTGCGTGGCTTCGAAGATCGCGACTTCGTCGGATTCATTCGAGCCCGGCGCGATGCCGAGACCGCCGACCTGCGCGGCGAGGGCGTCGGAGATGTAATCGCCATTCAGGTTCGTCGTGGCGATCACGGAATACTCCTCGGGACGCAACAGCACCTGCTGGAACATCGAGTCGGCGATGCGGTCCTTGATGACGATCCTTCCTTCCGGCGCCTTCCCTGACACCTCGGACTCCGGAATCGTGACGTCGCCGAACTCTTCGCGCGCGAGCTGATATCCCCAGTCTTTGAACGCGCCTTCGGTGAACTTCATGATGTTGCCCTTGTGCACGAGCGTCACCGAGCTGCGCTTCGTCGCGATCGCGTATTCGATAGCCTTGCGCACCAGCCGCTTCGAGCCGAACTCGGAGATGGGCTTGATGCCGATCGCGGAGTTCTCGCGGATCTTCGAGGTCGTGCGACGCTCCATCGAGTTGAGGAAGCCGATGACCTGATTCGACAGCTCCGATCCCGCGGGCCACTCGATGCCCGCGTAAACGTCTTCCGTGTTCTCGCGAAAGATGATCATGTCGACCTTCTCCGGCGCTTTTACTGGCGAAGGCACGCCATCGAAGTAGCGCACCGGGCGCACACACGCGTAGAGATCGAGGACCTGGCGCAGCGTGACGTTCAGCGAACGAATGCCGCCACCGACCGGCGTCGACAGCGGACCTTTGATCGAGACGCGATAGTGCGCGAGATGATCGAGGGTTTCCTGCGGCAGATACTCGCCGAACTGCTCGTTCGCTTTCTCGCCCGCGAACACTTCGTGCCAGTGAATCTTCCGCTTGCCGCCGTACACCTTCTCGACCGCGCCGTCGATGGCGTACCGCGTGGCGCGCCAGATGTCGGGACCAGTGCCGTCGCCTTCGATGTACGGAATGATCGGATCATCGGGGACGACGATGCGGTTGTTCTCGTAGCCGATGCGCGTGCCGGAAGTGGGGGGCGGGATGCGGTCTGACATGGGCGCGAACTGTAGCGGAACTCCGCGGGTGCGGAAAGAGTCGCAGAGGCTCAGAGGGTCGGCTGCACGGTCCCGGTCTTCCTCTGAGACTCTGAGACTCTGCGACTCTGCGACTCCGGCTTCCCGACCAGCGAACGTAGCCGTCGCAAGTTTTCGCGATCGGACTGCGTGTCCACCGTCTTCGGCGTCTCGATCACTTTCGGGATGCGCGCGAAGCGCGGGTCGTTGAGCAGAAAGCGGAATGGCTCGAGACCGAGCTCGCCCTCGCCGATGTGCTGGTGGCGATCGACGCGGGAGCCGAGGGGCCTCTTGGAGTCGTTGAGGTGAAAGGCGCCGACGTTGTCGAGGCCGACGAAGCGCTCCATCTCGTCGATCGTCCGCTCGTAGCCATCGCGCGTGCGCAGGTCGTATCCGGCGGCGAAGACGTGACACGTATCGAAGCAGATGCCGACGCGGCGCTTGTCGTCCACGCGCGCGATCATCTGTCCTAGTTCTGCGAACGTGCAACCGACGCACGAGCCCTGACCGGCGGCCGTTTCCAGCAGGGTCACCACGCGATGATTCGGAATCGCCGCGTGTACCGCGTCGAGTGAGCGCGCGATGCGATCGATGGCTGCGTCGGAGCCCGCGCCCATGTGTGCGCCGGGATGCAGCACGACGGCGTGGATGCCGAGGCGTTCGGCGCGATCGAGCTCGTCGGTCATGGCGGCGATCGACTTGCGATGGAACTCCTCGTTCGTCGTGGCGAGATTGATCAGATACGACGCGTGTGTGAGCAGCGGCTGCACGGTGCGCTGCGCGGCGAATGTCGCGCAGTCGTCGTCGGTGAGGATCTTTCCCTTCCACTGATTCGAGTTCTTCGCGAACAACGCCACGGCAGACGCATTGATCGCAGCCGCACGCTCGAACACGGTGGGCAGACCACCTTTGGTCGAGATGTGCGCGCCGATGAGGTCGCCGGGTGCGTCAGGGAAAGCGAAGCGGGACATGGACGCGTGAGAACGCGCTCATTGCAGGCGGAAATTCACCGTCACCGTGTAATACACATCGATCGGCTCGCCTCGATACGTCGCGGGGCGGAAGCGCCAGCGGCTGACCGCGCGGCGGGCTTCATCGCCCAAGCCGTAGGGGAGGTCTTTCAGAATTTCGAGGTTGTCGATGGTGCCGTCGCGGCGGACGATGCCGCGGATCACGACCGGCCCCTGCACGTTCGCGCGCCGCGCCGCGGCGGGGTAGCGCGGAATGGCCCGATCGATCTCCTCCGGCTGCGTGCCGCCGGGCGGAACAGCGCTGTAAACGCCGGTCGTGCGCTCGATCGGCTCGGGCTCCGGCACCGTCGCCGCGGGCGGCTCGACGACAGGCGGCGCTGTCGCGGCTGTATCGGCGACCGGCGGCATCGTGGTACTGGACGGCACTTCCATCTGATGCGTTCCCGATGAGCTGATGTCGACGGCGTCGACATCGACGTACGCGATCCCTTTGTCGTGCTGCACCGCGTAAAAGTCGTGATCGCGCGTGTGGACCGTGACGTCGGTGCCGGCGCTGAGCGTGCCGACGAGTGGATAGAAAATGCCGGGGCCGGCGTAAAGCTGCGCGCGCTCGGTGACTTCGCCGAGCAATGCCGGGAGCTTGCGGATCGCCGCATGCCGCGTGAGCCGGCGCTCTTGTTCCGACGTGCGCTCGAGATTCGCGCGCTCAGCCCAGCCGGAGAGTCCGTCCGCGTTCTGCACCCGCACCCAGCCGCCGCGGTCTTCGAGCAATGTGAGGCGCTCGCCGGTGGTGGCGGTGGCGACGACGGGCGCGCGTGCATTCGGCTCGGGACGAATGCGGATGCGCTGCGGCAGGACAGTCAACGTCTCTGTTTTCTTCTCTTCCTCGCGCACGCCGTCGCCGCTGCGCAGCACGATCAGCGCGAGCAGAGTGAAGAAAAGCACGGCCAGCCCGATGACGACGAGGAGGCCGCGTGTGTGGCGGGTCTGCAGATCAGCCATTCTTTTTCATGAGCAGCGCCATGATCGCTTTCTGCACGTGCAAACGATTCTCCGCCTCGTCATAGATCACCGACTGCGGCCCGTCGATCACCTCTGCCGACACTTCCTCGCCGCGATGCGCCGGCAGACAGTGCAGGAAGATGGCCTCTTTCTTTGCCTTGGCCATCATCGCGGCGTCGACGATCCATCCCTGGAAATCGCGCAACCGTTTGGCCGACTCCTCTTCCTGACCCATCGACGTCCAGACATCGGTCTCGATGATGTCGGCGTCACGCACCGCTTCCTCGATCGACTCGGTGACGATGAGCTGCGTTCCCGCTTCCCTCGCGTCGGCCGTGGCTAGCGCAACGACATTCGGGTCGGGCTTGTACCCGGACGGCGTCGCGACCGCGATGTGCATCCCGACCTTCGGCGCGCCGAACATCAGCGAGTGCGCCATGTTGTTGCCGTCGCCGATCCACGCGAGCTTGCGGCCTTTCAGCTCGCCGCCAAACTTTTCCCACGCCGTGAAGTAGTCGGCCATGACTTGACACGGATGCGAGAGATCGGTGAGGCCGTTGATCACCGGCACGCTGGCGTGCTCGGCGAGATCGGTGACGGTCTTGTGCGCGAACGTGCGCGCCATGATTCCGTCGACGTAGCGCGAGAGCACCTTCGCGGTGTCGGTGATCGGCTCGCCGCGTCCGAGCTGAATGTCGCGCGACGAAAGAAACAGCGCGTGGCCGCCCATCTGGAACATGCCCACTTCGAACGACACGCGCGTGCGCGTCGATGACTTCTCGAAGATCATCGCCAGCGTCTGTCCCTCGAGCGTTCTGCGGAAGCGCTCCGGTGCGGCTTTCATGTCGCGCGCGAGCTCGAAAAGCTCCCGCACCTCGTCCGCCGTGTAATCGTGAATTTCGATGAAGTCTTTGTGTCGCATGGCGCGCAGATTCTAAACTGCGGTTTCACATGGGCTATCAGGTGCCGATGATCGAGGTGGCGGTGACGGTTGCCGTCGCCGGTCTCGATCCCGAGGAGCACTTCCTGTACCTCGCGCCGTTCTCGGAACGGCGCGATGGGCCGGAGACCGTCGCCGACTATGTCAACGGCACCCGCCGCTTCTTCCCCATGGTTGCGGGCGGCGTGCCGAAGATGGTGAATCGCGACCAGGTGCTTTGGATGCGTTACGAGAAACTGCATTCCATGGAGTTCGACACGACCGTCGTGGAGAAGCTGACGATCCTCGAGCTCGTCGATGGCTCACGCATCGAAGGGATCGTGCCGATCGATCGCCCGCGCGAGCAGTCGCGGCTCTCCGATGTGCTGAACGACACGCGCGAAGAGTTCCTGCGCATCGATGATGACGTAGACACGTTTTATGTGAACAAGACGTTCATCCGGCGAGTGATTCCGCGGTGAGCACCGACTTGTAGCTTCTCCGCTCCGCGAGGGGAGAAGGTGCCGAAGGCGGATGCGGGGTCCAGGACGCGGCGCCCCTCACCCGGCCTTCGGCCACCCTCTCCCCGCAAGCGGGGCGAGGGCTACATAGGCAACATCACGCGATGAGATGTCGATCGACTCGACCTTCTTCGACCAGCTTGATCAGGTGCGCGGTGATCTGAATCTCCGCCGCACGATGCAGCCGCTCATCGAGCTCGGGATAGATCGTCGCGCGCATCTGCTGCGTGGTCGTCGCGCCTGACGCGACGGCGGCGAGCACCTGGCGCTCGCGCTCGAGGCGATGAGCGATGTATTCGTCGATCAGAGCAACGGCGTCTTCGCGCATCGGACCGTGCGCGGGATGGATGCGCTTCGGCTGCAGCGCGCGCAGCGTGTGCAAGGAGCGGAGGTAATCGCCCATGTGGCCGTCCGGCGGAAAGATGGCGGTGGTGCCGGTGCCGAGGATCGTGTCGCCGGTGAAGAGATCGCCGTCGGCGGTGAAGTAGCACACATGCTCGTTCGTGTGGCCGGGGGTGGCGATGACGGCGACGCGCGTGCCGTCGACGTCCAGCGATTCGCCACCGCTCACGCGCCGGCCGACGACGGAGTCATCGAGCACGTCACGCGGCGCGATGATCTCGGCGCCCGTCATTTCTTTCAGCGGCACCGCCGCCGGCGCGTGATCGCCGTGACGATGCGTGATGAGGATCGTGCGCAGGTGCGGCATCGCCGCGCGGATGGCCTCGATGTGCGAGTCGATCGCCGGGCCGGGATCGAGCACTGCCGTGTCGCCGAGGAGATAGGTCTGCGTGCCGGTGAGCGTGAAGGGGCCGGGATTTGGAGCGAGGAGCGCGCGGATGTTCATCGCAGCGCCGGCTTTCCGTTGATGAGCACCGGTTCGATGGGCTCGATGACCGCGTCTCTGCGCGATTCGAGCAGCGTGGCGGTGTCCGTGAAGCCGAGCAGCGCTTCGAGATTGCGGAGTGTCGGGAAGACCATCTGCATCTCGCGCGCGGCGTGTCTCGCGAGCGCCTGCCGCGGATCGATCCACGTCACGTCGACGACTTCGTTCTGTTCCGCGGTTGCAATCGCGGCGCGTGAAACGGCGGCGAGGAAAAAATACGTATCGAAGCGTTTCGAAATCCCGACCGGCGTGATCCAGCGCGAGGTCCAGACGAGCTTCGCCAGCTCGAGCGGCGCTTCATTTACGACATCGCGAAACGCGAGCGTACCTTCGAGCAGCTCGCGACGTTTGCGGTCCGCATCGGCAAGCGGCGCGCCGAGCCAGATGCCGGTCTCTTCGAACGTCTCGCGCACACCGGCAACACGCATCGCATCGAGCGCTGACCCGTCGCCGAGCTCTGCGTCCGTGCGTTCGGCGATGCCGCCGGGAAACACCCACGCATTCGGAACGAACGAACTCTTCTCGTGGCGCCGCAGCATCAGCACCTCGAACGGCGCATCGCGCACGACGATCACGCTCGCGGCGGGCAGCGGCGTCACTTCTGCCATCCCACCCACTCCTCGCCGTCCGGCCCGCGTTCTTTCTTCCAGATCGGGACCGTCTGCTTGATGCGATCGATCATCAGCCGGCACGCGGCGAACGATTCACCGCGATGCGGCGAGGACGCGACGATCGCGATCGAGGAATCACCGACGACCAGGTGGCCCAGACGATGGACGACGGCGAGTGCGGCGTCGGGAAATTCCGATTGCACGTCACGCACGATGATGTCGATCTCTTTCTCCGCCATCGGACGATAGGCGTCGTAGAAGATCGATTCGACGGATTTGCCTTCGTGATGATCGCGCACGACGCCTTCGAAGAGGACGTACGCTCCATCGGAGCGCCGCATGACGCTGGCGACGAGTTGTTGCGGATCGATGGGGTCCTCGGTGAGATAGCTCATCCACCCGCCACGGGAGGGATGAACGCGAGCTCGTCGCCGTCGCGCAGGACGGCGTCGGGCGCCGCGTAGCTTTCGTTGATGGCGATCATCGGCGGCTGCGTGTAGTCCGCGAGCTTCGCATATGAGCGCCGCAGCGATTCCCACACCTCGCGCGCGGTCGTCCCCTCGTCGACGGCAAGCTCGCGCTCGTCACTGCCGGCGATGTCGCGCAACACCGCGAAAAAAAGGAGCCGCACCTTCATTCGCTGCATTCTATCGGTGCGGCGACGAGGACCGTGCGTGTGTATCGACAACATATCGGGGGCCGTGTCGTCGCGACTTTGATCGCTTTTTGGTGGCGCCGCGCCTCTTCACTGGTTGCTGGCAGTTGCATTTCCGCCGACCGCGTGGCGAACGATCGACGCGACGCGGAGTCATGCGTCGCGATGGCGGTGAGGATGCCTTATGTTGTTGCGCAAGCAAAAACAAGGCACCAATAAGTAAGCCGACGCAGGCGCCCAGGATTGCGTTCGGCAAAGTGGGCGTTCCAAGTAGCGCCAGCGCACGAAGGAGATACTCGGCGTCCGAGGCAACGCCTCCCAACAACCATATCAGCCTCAGAACGGGCGGGAGTAGATGGGGAAAGTCTAGAAGCCACTGGCAAACAGAACGTACTACTCGACTGCTACGAGCGCGAAGATCGGCCACGGCGTGTTGCTACCGGCTGCTGTAACAGCCGGTAGCCCTCCAAAGCGGTTGCCCAGCACACCAACTCTATGCACCCCCGCCGAGTTCAGCTGGTTGAGCTCAGCGGCCCAGTGCGTATCCACTAATAGATACGCGGTGTTTCGTCCTCTCAGGTTCTGTGCCAACTGGTTATGTGAAGGAAGACTCCTCTTCGAGGTTGGGTCAGTACACATGTGGTGGCGCCGCAAAAAAGTGCCGGTTTCACTGCCGAGGAAGTCATTCTCTATTAATCATTTAAATCCGGCTTGAGGCTACCTTCAGCAGAAGTCTGGCATTCCTTTTGCCCTTCCGCCGTTCACCGAGTCCGCAAGGGCCCGGGCCAAAGCGTTGAGTCGACGGCTGCTGTAACAGCGTTGACTCGTAGACAGAGTTGCCCAGTCACAAACTCTATGCACTCCCGCTGAACTCAGCTGGGCGAGTTCAGCGGCCCTTTTTTGTCGCGTCGGCTAAGTAACTACGACGATCGTGCCAACCGCAGGGTTGCCATTTGCTGGCTTCAGGTCTGCGCGACCGTGAAACCCGTTTCCCCGCTATATGTAAGATTTCCGCTGTCTATCGGTAGAATTCACGGCCGATGTTCGAGAGCCGGACCATCGTGGCCGACGCCCTGGCCATGCACCCCAAAGCCCGCTGGGTTTTCGCCGCCTATCACCTCGGCGGCTGCAACGCGTGCAACCTCGCGCACGAGGAGACGCTGGAGCAACTTGCCGTCAGCTACGGGCTTTCTTTGGATGCGCTTTTGGGGGATCTGAACTCGCTCTTCGCGAGTGCTGAGTCTCAGAGTCTCAGAGGGTCGGCCTCATAGGCAGCGCCTGAAGGAAAAACGCTGAGACTCTGAGACTCTGAGACTTCCCCCGCGCTGCGGCCGCCTAAAACATCCATCGCACCCCCACCGTGGTGTGCACGTTGTGCGGGCGTTTGATGTCGACGCGCGCGAGCGGCGGAAAGTCCTCCTCGTCGAACGGCGAGCTGGTGGTGATGTCGGTGATGTTGCCTTCGATCGCGAAACGGTCGCTGATCCACCAGCCTACGCCGGCGCCGGCAGCAACTCCCCAGCGCGACTGATTGTCTTCGAACGCGGGCTGCGTGTTCGGACCGTCCGGCGCGTTGCCGCGATAGATCGCGTATGCGGGTCCGGCCATGATGTGAAAGCGGAACGCGCCACCGCGGTTGATGCGAAAGACGATCGGCAGCATGAACGTGGCGACGTCGAGGTCGCCCGCGTCGAGCTCACTGCCGCCGCCTTCGCCTTCCTGTTCGCTGCGCAGCGGAGCGTTCGTGAACGTGCCTTCCGCGCGGATCGCCCAGCGATCGGTGAGCCTCCGTTCGAGATCCACGGCGAAACCGATACGCGTGCCCGCGGTGAGGATGATGGTCTGGTCGCCGCCCGGACCCTCACCGGTGCCGACGCGGGAGGTGCGTTCCACGAAATCGCCGAAGACGAAGGGGCCGGTGCCCAGGCCAAGGCTCCAGTCCTGAGCGGCGAGCGGGAGCGTGACGGCGAGCGCGAGAGCAAGAAAGGCAAACTTTTTCATCATGACGGCGGTCAGATTTGCAACCTGAGAGCCAGCAGTGGAAAAAGTTTCCTCGAAAATCGGTAAGTCCGCTCAAGCGCTTTTTTTCACAAGCGAAATCGATATCTCTCTTGATCTCTGACATTTCGACGGTTGCGGCCGTCGCAGAGCGGTTGGTTTTGGAGTTATTTCGAGAGAATTCAAAAAGTTGGCGCGCGCCTAGCAGTGAGCCAGGTCACGATGAATCAGGTTTCGACAGAAACAACGAAACCGCACTTGCGCGGGTCTTGCCTACCTCGCCTGCGCACAGTGGCCGCTGCGGGCTCCCTCCTTGACTATTGGACCGATTTTGGACGATTACTCACTAAGCTTCCTTGAACCCTACCAACTGGCCGCAGCGGTCCAAAGCGATGTACCACAACGGAGCCGAAAGGCTCCGTTAGAGCTTTAAGGCGGCTCCCGACGGGCTGAGAGCCCGTCGCTCCAGATGGCCTCACTATAATCGCGCGCCAATGCCCGCGAAGAAGAAGCCTTCCCTGTTCATCATCGACGGCTCCAACAACGTCTACCGTTCCTACTACGCGATCCGCAACCTGACGAACTCGTCCGGGCTGGCGACGAACGCGGTGTATGGATTCGTCACGACGTTGCGCAAGCTGCTCAAGGACCACGATCCCGATTGCATCGCGGTCGCGTTCGATGAAGGGCAGGAGACGGCGCGCACGTCGACGTTCGCCGACTACAAGAAAGATCGCAAGCCGATGCCGGACGATCTCTCCGTGCAGATCCCACTCGTCTACGAAGTGCTCGAGGCCTTTCGCATTCCGGTCATCCGCTCCGTCGAATGGGAAGCGGACGATTTCATCGGTTCGCTGGCCTGCAGCGCGCGCGACCGCGGCTACGACGTGGTCATCGCCACCAGCGACAAGGACTTCTTCCAGCTGGTCGGCGACGGCATCCGCCTCTATCACACAGGACGCGAGGTGCTGTACGACGCGAAAGGCGTCGAGGAGGCATTCGGCCTGCCGCCGGAGAAAGTCGTCGACGTCATGGCCATCTGGGGCGACGCCATCGACAACATTCCCGGCGTCCCCGGCATCGGCGAGAAAGGCGCGAAGGGCCTCATCCAGCAGTTCGGCTCGCTCGACGCGATCTACGAGAATCTCGAGCAGGTCGCGAAGCCGGCCATGCGCAAGAAGCTCGAGGAAAATCGCGACAAGGCCTTCCTGTCCCGCGACCTGGCCCGCATCAAATGCGACCTCGATCTCGACATCGAGTTCGACACACTCAAGCGCACCGAGCCCGATCGCGCGAAGCTGCACGAGCTCTTCTCGCAGCTCGAGTTCGCGTCGCTGATGCAGGAGTTTCTGCCCCAGGCGCCGGCAGTGCCAAAGGACTATCGCATTGCGGCGAATGCGGATGACGTTCGCGAATACACGCGCGGCCTCGACTCGGTCGCGTTGTGGCTCGAGCCCACCACGATCGAGGGCTTCGATGCTCCGATGGCCGCGTCGATCTCCGTTCGCCCCTCCGACTCGCTGCTGATTCCGCTCGCTTCGCATCTCGGCGGCAACGCGGAGATGGCGGATGCGCTGCGCGAGTTGCTCGCCTCACCTCGTGAGTTCGTTACGTACGACGCAAAAGCGCAATCGCGCCGCCTGCGCGCGGCCGGTTTGCCGGTGCCTGCGAAGTGGGCGGACGTGATGCTGATGTCGTATGTCATCAATCCCGGCCTCCCTTCGCACGCGCTCGGCAACATCGCGCGCGATCGTCTGAAAACGGACGTGCAGGTGCGCAAAGACGTGGCGAAGACGGCACCCCTGTTCGCCCTCGATCACGAAATCGGCGCTACCGCCCTCGGCGCGTATCAGCAGTACCTCGGCGAAAAATCAGACGTGACCGTCGCGCTCCGCACGATGCTCGAGCCCGAGCTCAGCCGCGATGCCGCGCTGGCCGACATCTACACGCGCATCGAAATGCCACTCTTCCCCGTGCTGGCCAGCATGGAGGAACGCGGTATCCGCATCGACGCGGATCTGCTGCGCACGATGTCGAAGACGATGGGCGAGCAGCTCGCGGAGCTCGAAACGCAGATCTACAAAGAGGCCGGTACGGAGTTCAACATCAACTCGCCGGTGCAGCTCGGACACATCCTGTTCGAGAAGCTCAACTATCCGGTCCTCAAGAAAACGAAGACGACCAAGAACTACTCGACCAGCGTCGAAGTGCTGCAGGAACTGGCCACGCACGGATTCGCGGTGCCGCAACTCATTCTGCAGCATCGGGAGCTGCACAAGCTCAAGGGCACGTACATCGACGCGCTGCCGCAGATCGTCGGCAGCGATGGCCGCGTGCACACGACGTTCAACCAGGCCGTGGCCGCGACAGGGCGTCTCTCGTCATCCGATCCGAACCTGCAGAACATCCCCATCCGCACGGCCGTCGGCCGCGAGATCCGCAAGGCCTTCATCGCCGACCAAGGCTCGGTGCTGATTTCCGCCGATTACTCGCAGGTCGAGTTGCGCGTGCTCGCGCACATCTCGGGCGACCAGTCGCTCATCGAGACCTTCCAGCGCGGCGCCGACATTCATCGCGCCACCGCGTCGAAGATGTTCAACATCCCCGAAGAAGAGCTGACCGCGGAGCAGCGGCGCGCGGCGAAGACGATCAACTTCGGCGTGCTGTACGGCATGTCGTCGTTCCGCCTCGCCAACGAGCTCGATATCTCGACCACGCAGGCGAAGGACTGGATCGACGCGTACTTTTCGCGTTATCCGAAGATCCAGGAGTATCTCGACCGCACGCTCGTCGAAGCGCGCAACACCGGCAAGGTGACGACGTTGTTCGGGCGCGTGCGCTACATCCCCGAGATTCACAATCGCTCGTTCACCGTGCGCGGCAACGCGGAGCGCATGGCTACGAATGCGCCGATCCAGGGCACCGCGGCGGACATCCTGAAGATGGCCATGATCGCGCTCGAGCGGCGGCTCAACGCCCACGGCTCCGGCGCGCGCATGCTGCTCACCGTACACGACGAAATCGTGATCGAAGCGCCGGAGACGGGCGCGGCCGACGTGGCCGGAATCGTGAAAGAGACGATGGAGAATGTGTTCCCGCTCGCGGTGCCGCTGGCAGTCGATGCGCACTACGGAAAGAGCTGGTACGACGCAAAAGAGTGACGAGACCCCTCATCCGCCTTCGGCACCTTCTCCCCTCGCGGAGGGGAGAAGGCTACATCAGGGACGTGTCCCCAGGTAGCCCTCGCCCCGCTTGCGGGGAGAGGGTGGCCGAAGGCCGGGTGAGGGGCTTTCTCCTGCTGATCGCGATTTGCATCGCGTGCAAACCCGCAACGGAGCCCGCGGCGAACAAGACCAGCGCTGCCGGCCCGACCGTGCGCGCGAACGTCATCTCGATCAGGACGGTCGAGCAGCCGGAGCAACGAACGCTGACACACACGATCGTCGTTGCCGGCGATCGCGCCCGTGACACGAGCGAGCACGATGTGTGGCGTCTGTTCGACACGAAGGCAAACACCGTCACATTCGTCGACGACATCGCGCGTACGTATCGCATCGAATCGTTGCAGGCACTGCTCACGCAACGGCGCGCGGCGACGAGTCAGCCGCTGCCGCCGCACTATCCGCGCGCGAAGCTCGTGCGTCCGGGCACGAAGAAGCCGCTGCAGGGCGCGACCGCCGAGCTGATGGTGATCGAGACCGGCGCGTACAAACGCGAGCTGTGGCTCGGCGAACATCCCGCCATTCCGCGCGGCCTCTTCGCGATGATGCACGCGAGCGAGCCACCGACATTGCCGCTCGCGCCGATGATGCGCCACGTTGACGAGGTGCTGATGACCGCGCGCGGATTTCCGCTCGCCGACCGCTCCGAAGTGCCGAACGGCAAGGCCAGGCTGGTGGTCGATCGCAGCGTCACCGGCATCGCGCCGAAGGATGTGCCCGAGGCGTTGTTCGCGATCCCCAGGGGCTATCGCGATCTCAGTCCCGCTACTGCAGCTCCAGCACGCCCCACTTCGAAGGATCGAACTTGAACTCGCGATCCGTGAAACCGCTGGCGAGGCCCGGATCCGCGCAGTCGTCTTCGAGGTCCGACGGCCAGTAGTAGAACTTCTGCTCCTCCGGCGTGAAGGAGAGGAAGCCGAGGACGATGGGGACTTCGCGCTGGCCGCGGATGGGGATCTGATACTCGCGCTGCGGCGCAGCCGCATGGCTGGTGTTCGCGAACCAGCCGTCCGTCGACAGGAACTTCTGCCGATCCGCCGTCGCCTCCGGACTCGAGCCGGTGTCGCGATTCGACCAGGTGAAGCCGCGCGTCATGCGCCACTTTCCCTTCTCCGGCTCGAAGGCCGCAGTGCCGAGCGCTGCGGACGCGTGCAACACGCGCACGCCCGTGCGGCCGCGCGCACAGACGCTGCCGATGCCGGGCTTCGCGCCGACCAGCGCCACGTACAGGAAGTTGCCGTCGTGCATGAGCATCGCGTGGCCCATGTTGTCCGCGAGCGGCACACGCGCCGCGCCGCGCCATTCCAGCGGGAGGATCGTGCCGTCGACTTTGGGCGGACTACCGACGTGCGGCACCCCGATGCGGCTCTCGGCGGCAAAGAGAGAGAGCGAGAGAAGGGAGAGAGAGATGAGTGCGATGAGACGACGCATTTTTTCAGAGTACCAGCCGCGAATCTCCGATGCGTTTGGTGGCGCCGTCCTGGTCGAAAAACTCCAGTAACGGAATGGCCACCTTGCGGGAGATCCCGAAGAGGTCTTTGAACTGCCCAACGTCGATGGTCTCGCCTTTCTTCTCGGCGAGTTTTTTTCGGGCGGCCTCGACCGTGTCTTTGTGCAGGTAGACGCCATCCGCGAGCCGCACCAGCGTCCCCTGCTTCACGAGGTAACCGATCATTCCTTCGATCACCTTCGGCTTCTGCGGAATGGCCTTGATGATCTCCGACGTCGCCGGCGTCTGCAGGCCCGCCTCCGCGAACTTCGCCTCGATCGCGCGCGCCAGCTCGCCTTCCGTACCGCCGAGCGTCTTGGACCGTCCGGGAATGTCGAGCGCGTCACCCTGCACGACGGCGATGCGTTCCTTCGCCAGATCGTTGAGCAGAAAGTTGACCGGCGCGCCCGCCGGAATCAGCTTCTGCACGAACTCGCCTTTCGGAACGTTCAGCGCCATCTTGTTCGACTTGAAGTACGCGTCGAGCAGTTCCATGCTGCGGCGGCGGAAGTCGGCGAGTACATCGTCGTGCAGAAACGTCGAGGCCGTGCGCGCGACGTTCGACACATTCTTCAGTTCTTTCGTCAGCGTCTCGATGCGGATACCGGTGCGCGCCTGAATCTCTTCCATGCTCAGGCCGCGCAGCCCCTGCAGTTTCGCGGTGAGCTCCACGCGTTCGGCGAGCGTCCCGGTTGCGAGCGTTTCGAGGATCTCGCGGCGCGTGCCGCGACTGAGCTTGCCGAGGTGCGGGTCGAGGATGGTGGCGCCGCCGATGGTGGTGGCAGGTGAGTAGCGACGGATGACGAAGCGATCGCCCGCGGCGGCGACGACCGGCGCTTCGAGCCGCACCTGCGCGAACGCACTCGCGCCCGAGCGCAGCTCGCCGCCGGTGTCGTCGACGAATCGAATCGTGCCGAGGAGCTCGGCGGAGAGGTGGTGAAAGCGGATGCGCGTTTGTTCTTTCAGCGGCTTCGCATCCGGCAATAGCTCGAGCTTCACCGTGATGATCTGCGAAGGACGCAGCGTGTTCGGATGCAGCACCTGCTGGCCGCGATGTAACTCATCGAGCGGAACGTCGGCGAGATTCATCGACGTCCGCTCGCCGGCCGATGCTTCATCGCGCGGTTGACCGTGAACCTGCACGCCGCGAGCGCGGCTGCGATGTTCGCCGGGCAGCACCTGCACTTCATCGTCCACGCGCACGCGGCCCGCGTACGTCGTGCCGGTGATGACGGATCCGAAGCCTTTCATGGTGAACACGCGATCGATCGGCAGACGGAACACGCGCCTCGTGGCGTCGCGGTCTTCGACGTCGGCGATCGATTGCAGGATCGCGGCGCGCAGCTCGCCCAGTCCCGCGCCGGTCGTACTGCTGACCGGCACGATCGGTTTTCCCTCCAGGAAACTGGCCGCCACGAGCTCTTCGACTTCGAGGCGCACCAGCTCGAGGATGTCGCGATCGACGAGATCGCTCTTGGTCAGTGCGACCAGGCCGGTGCGGATGCCGAGGAGTTTGCAGATCGCGAAATGCTCGCGGGTTTGCGGCTTGATCGATTCGTCGGCGGCGATGACCAGCAGCGCGCTGTCGATGCCGCCGATGCCGGCGAGCATGTTCTTCACGAAGCGCTCGTGGCCGGGGACGTCGACGAAGCCGATCTGGTACTGGTCGGTAAACCAGCTCGCGAATCCGAGGTCGATGGTGATGCCGCGCCGTTTCTCCTCAGGCAATCGGTCCGTGTCGATGCCGGTGAGCGCGCGCACCAGCGAGGTCTTGCCGTGATCGATGTGGCCGGCGGTGCCGATCACGCGTTTCTTGCGGGTCATGCGGCGCGAATCGTACCCTCAGCGCACACATGCAACTCACTGAAGTGAATGTGCGCGCCTCGGATGGATATGTCCTGCGCGCAAATCACTACGACGCCGGCGGCGACTCCGTGCTGCTGATCGGGTCCGCGCTCGGCGTGAAGCGGCGGTATTACGACGCGTTCGCGCGATTCATCGCGGACCGGGGACGCAGCGTCGTGACGTTCGACTATCGCGGTATCGGCGACTCGCGTCCGACGTCGCTGCGCAAGTTCGACGGGACGATGTCCGAATGGGGAAGGCTCGACATCAACGCCGCGATCGACTGGATCGCGAACGAGTTGCAGCCGCGAACGCTCACGTACGTCGGACACAGTTGCGGCGGTCAGCTCCTCGGGCTCGCGCCAAACGCGGACCGCATCGACCGCATCGTCTTCTCGTCCGCGCAGAGCGGCTACTGGGGTCACTGGCCGGGCGCGCGCAAATATGCGATCGGCGCGTTGTGGGTGACGATGCCAGTCATCGCCACCATCGCCGGCTACTTTCCCTCGCGCATCCTCGGCCTCGGCAGCGAAGACCTGCCGCGCCGCGTCGCCACCGACTGGGCGCGATGGGGCCGGCATCGCGACTACCTGTTCGGCTTTCACGATCCGGCGCCGTTCGCGAAGATCACCGCGCCGATCCTCGCTTGGAGCTTCGTGGACGATTCGTATGCGCCGAAGACGGCCGTCGACGCGCTGCTGCGGTTCTACGGACGCGCGGAGGTTACCCGCCGCCACGCCGACGAGCCGGGCATCGGCCACTTTGGCTTTTTCCGCCGCGGCCGAGAGCGCTTGTGGGAGGAAACCGTGACGTGGCTCGACTCGCGATCGGGTGCATAATCGACGCTCCTTCAACAACAGCCCCTCGATCGGAGGTCGTCATGGCGCTCGTCGTACGTGCCTTTCCTGTCCGTGACCGTGATGGAGTGAACTCGTTCGTCCGCGAGCTCGGGCAGCGCGACATGCAGGCCCGCGAGTTCTACTGCGGGCTCGGCGTGCGCCGCGAGTCGTGGTTCTTTCAGCATGCCGGCAGGGGACAGATCGTCATCGGCGTGACTGACGTGGGGGAACCGGTCGAGGAGAAAGCGGCGCAGTTCGCGGAAGCGGACGACGGGTTCTCGACCTGGTTCAAGGCGCGCATCTACGCGCTCTCCGGCGTCGATCCCGACACGACGCCGCTCGGACCGCCGTCGGTGATGGTGCATGACTCGAGCGGCGAGAGGCTGCCGATGGATGCGCGGCTGGTCGTGCGCGCGTATCCGCTGCGCGATCGCGCGTCGCTCGATGAGTTCATCGGCGAGCTGCGCGCGAAAGGAAATGAAACGCGCAGTTTTTACGAACGTCATCGCGTGGAGGAATCGTGGTTCCTGCAGGACACCGATGAAGGACCGATCGTCATCGCCGTGCTCGCGACCGACGATCCGGAACGCGCGGCGCGGACGTATCAGGAATCGTGCGAACCGTTCGACGAGTGGTTCAAGCAGCGTGTGATCGAAGTGTCCGGCGTCGATCCGAACAAGACGCCGCTCGGGCCGCCGAGCGAACAGATCTTCGAGTTCACTGCGTAACCATCTGGAGCGACGGGCTCTCAGCCCGTCAACGTCCACGGCCGGCGGGCTAAGAGCCCGTCGGTTCAGACAATCTATCTCCGTACACTTCCCTCAACTGCGGCGGCAACTGCCCGCCCAACCCGAGCGACTCCTTGATGTCGCCGGCGTTGACGATGGCCTGTCCGCGGAAGTGATTGTTCGTCACGACGAACACGTCTTTCCTCTTCGCCATCCTGTCGATGCGCTCGACCCACGGCTCGAGCTCTTCCTTCGAGTACAGATAGTTGTAGCGCTCCCACGACTCCTCGTGCGCGAACCATTTCTCATAGTTGCGGCCGTGGAAGCGCACGTACGCGAGCGGACCGGTGACTGCATCGGCGGGCTTCACGGAATCGCTGAAGAGCGGCTGGTCGACGTTCACCCATGACACGTCGTGCTCTTCGAGAAACTTCACGAAGTCGTTGTTCTGAAACGTGGCGTGACGCACCTCGAGCGCTTTCGGGTATTCGTCGAACGCGCGAAAGAGCGTCGCCAGCTTCTCGATCGATTCCGGCGTGTTCTTGAAGCTCCAGGGGAACTGCAGCAGGATGGCGCCGAGGCGGTTGGCTTCCATGAGAGGGTCGAGGTAGGTGCGGAACGCATCGACGTCGGCATCGATCAGCTCCGCTTTTTCGTGCGTGAACCCGCGGAACACTTTCGTGGTGAAGAGAAAGTCGGGATTGTTCGCGACGCGGCGGACCCAGCTCTTCGCGTGCGTCGGCGGAGGGATGCGGTAGAACGGCGAGTTGATCTCGATGGTGTCGAAGAACGCGGCGAGATAGGCGAGATGATCGAACTTCGAGCCGTGCGGCGGATAGACGACGTTCTCCCAATCTTTGTAGCTCCAGCCCGCCGGACCGACCCTGATTTTATTGGCATTTTCCAATGGTCAACACCTTGACGTTCTTATTTTGAGTTACCGCTTTCCGCGTTGCCTTGCCTGTGAAAACTATGTTAAAAGTCGCGCCATCGGGATCAATATGACACTCCACATCGGACAGCGGCGTTCGTTGGGGAGCGTTTTGTATCCCGGTGTCGGAAGGGGGTCGATTCCTGGTTTCTTTCATCCATCAACAGCGGGGTAGTGTCGCGGTCCCCGCAAATGTCCCGACGTCGCGGCAATCAGACTTTCACGCAACAATCGCTTAGGAGATCAAGGTTTCATGGACACATTCAACGATAAGTCCCTCAACTGCGCAGACTGCGGCCAGGAGTTCATCTTCAGCCGGAACGAACAGGCGTTTTACGCAGAGCGCGGATTCACAAACGAACCGAAGCGTTGCAAGAACTGCCGCGACAAGAGAAAAACCTCCCGTGACGGCAACGGCGGCGAAGGCCGCTCGCGCCAGATGGTGAGCGTCACCTGCGATAGCTGCGGTGTGCCGACCGAAGTTCCCTTCACCCCGGTGAGCGGAAAGCCGGTTTACTGCCGCGAGTGCTACAACCAGCGCCGCTCGAACTCCCGCAGCTCGAGCTGGGCGTAGTACTCCACAAACAGCCCCTCCGACCTTCACGGCTGGCGACATCGCCAGCCGTTTTCGTTTCCGCTATGATCCGCGCCGCTTGAGCCGCCCCAACCCCCGCCCCGTCGATTCCGTCCTCGATCTCATCGGCAACACGCCCATGGTCCGGCTGCGCACCATCGGGGGCGGCGAGGCCGCGGAGATCTTCGTGAAGATGGAGCTGCTCAATCCCGGCTTCTCGGTAAAGGATCGCATCGGCATCGGCATGATCGAGCGCGCCGAGCGCGCGGGTCTGCTCAAACCGGGCGGCACGATCATCGAGCCGACCGCGGGCAACACCGGCGTCGGCCTCGCGCTCGCCGGAGTGCAAAAGGGTTATCGCGTCATCCTCTGCGTCCCCGAGAACTTCTCGATCGAGAAACGCGAAGTGATGAAAGCCCTCGGCGGCGAAGTGCACCTCACGCCGAAAGACGGCGGTATGAAGGCAGCGATCGCGCTCGCGCAGGAGCTCGCGCGCGACATCGAAGGCGCATACGTGCCGCAGCAGTTCGCCAATCCATTCAACACCGAAGCGCACTACGAGACCACCGGACCGGAGATCTGGGAACAGATGGAAGGACGCGTCGACGGCTGGGTCGCGGGCGCGGGCACCGGCGGCACATTCACCGGCGTCGCGAAGTACCTCCGCGAACGGAACCCCGACGTGCAGTGTTTCATCGTCGAGCCGCAGGGCTCGATTCTGAAAGGCGGCGAAGCGGGACCGCATGAAGTGGAAGGGATCGGCGCATCGACGTTCATCCCTCCCGTGCTCGACATGAATCTGGCCACCGACGTCATCAAGGTCGACGACGACCCCGCCTTCGACATGGTCGCGCGCCTCGCGACCGCCGAAGGCATCCTCGGCGCGTCGTCCGCCGGCGCGAACGTCACCGCTGCGCTCGAAGTCGCGCAACGCCTCGGCTCCGGCAAACGCGTGGTCACGCTCATCCCCGACGCCAGCGAGCGCTACATGTCGAAGGGGATCTACTCGCGCTGGCGCAAAGATGAGGCGAATTGAAAATTGAAAATTGAAAATTGAAAAATCAGGCGGCGCCGGCTTCGCGAGAACCGCGTCCGTTTTTTCAATTTTCAATTTTCAATTTTCAATTTCGAACTCGCGAGAACGGAGCAACGAAATGGGATTCTCCACCGACTGCATCCACGCCGGCCAGGAGCCGGAGCCGCAGACCGGCGCCGTCACGGTGCCGATCTTTCAGACTTCGACGTACGTGCAGCCCGAGCTCGGCCGCCACAAAGGCTATGAGTACGCGCGCACGAAGAACCCGACGCGCTCGGCGCTCGAAGCGAATCTCGCCGCGCTCGAGCGTGGCAAGTACGGACACTGCTTCGCGTCCGGCATGTCCGCGACCGATACCGTCTTCCGCCTGCTGAAGTCGGGCGACCACGTCGTCGCGGGCGAGAACATGTACGGCGGCTCGTATCGTCTCTTCAGCCGCGTCCTCGAAAAGTACGGCATCAGCTTCACGTATGTCGACACGTCCGACGTCAACGCGGTGAAGAACGCGCTGCAGCCGAAGACGCGCATCGTGTTCCTCGAGACGCCGACGAATCCGATGATGACCGTGACCGACCTCGCCGCATGCGCGGAAGTCGCGCACGCCGCCGGTGCGCTGGTGGTCGTCGACAACACGTTCTGCTCGCCGTACATCCAGCGCCCGCTCGAGCTCGGCGCCGACATCGTCGTGCACTCGACCACGAAGTTCCTCAATGGACATTCCGACTCGGTCGGCGGTGTGGTGATCTCGAACTCCGACGAGATCGGCGAGCAGATCGGCTTCCTGCAGAACGCGGTCGGGGCGATTCTGTCGCCATTCGATTCATGGCTCGTGTTGCGCGGCGTGAAGACGCTCGCGGTGCGCATGAAAGCGCATGAGGCGAACGGCAACGCCATCGCGAACTACGTCGCCAATCACCCGAAGGTGATGAAGGTCTACTACCCCGGCCTGACCGATCACCCGCAGCACGAGCTGGCCAGGCGGCAGATGAACGGCTTCGGCTCGATGATCTCGTTCGAGCTCGGCTCGTATGAAAACGCGAAGAAGTTCCTCGATCGCGTGCGTCTATGCTCGCTCGCAGAATCGCTCGGCGGCGTGGAGACGCTGATCTCGCATCCCGTGTCGATGACACACGGCTCCGTCCCGCAGGAAACCCGCGACCGCCTCGGCATCACGCCCGGCCTGGTGCGGATCTCGGCCGGGATCGAAGATCTCGAAGATCTCATCGCGGATCTCGAGAATGCGTTCGACGGCATCTGAGCGATACTCGGCGCGATGCCGGAGATCTCTGACGCGCTTCCGGGCGCAGAGCTGATTCGCGAGGGATTGCGCGACATCGCCGCGGGTGTGGAGTCGGTGCCGGCGCTGCTCGTGCTGATCGGCGCGCCGCGCCTGCGACAGCTCGGCTTCGACGTCGCCGACACGCCATACTTTCCGGAAGATCGCCTATACGAAAAGCTGTCTGAGACGTATGGCGACGGCGCACATTCGCAATACAACGCCCTCATCCGAACGCTGGTGAGTTTCGAGCGCGCCGCGGAATGCGTGAGCCGGTAAACGCGGATCGCCTCCGCCGTTTCATGCGCGAGCTCGCCGTGCGCTCACGTGCGTCCGGCCGTGTCTATCTCACTGGCGGCGCCTCAGCGGTTTTGTTCGACTGGCGGAAAAGCACCGTCGACATCGACATCACGATCATCCCGGAAGACGATCGCGTGTTGCGCGTCATCCCGGAGTTGAAAGAGGCGCTGCATGTCAACGTCGAGCTCGCGTCGCCGGCGCACTTCATCCCGCCGCTGCCTGGATGGGAGGAACGCAGTCCGTTCATCGCGCGCGAGGGAACGCTTTCGTTTCACCACTACGACTTCTATTCGCAGTGCCTGGCGAAGATCGAGCGCGGCCATCGCAAAGATCAGCAGGACGTCGCGGCGATGTTGCGCAGTGGTCTCGTCGAGGCGCGACGTCTGCTCGCGCTGTTCGATCAGATCGAGCCGGAGTTGTATCGCTATCCGGCCATCGACCCAGCGCGATTCCGTAGCGCGGTGCTTGCCGTCGTGCGGCAGCTTCCGCTGCCGCTTTGAAAGCGGCGGCTTTGCCGCCCGCACTCCAAAAGTACAATGGCCGCCGCATGTTCCCTGGCGCGCTGCTCGTGCTCGCGTATCTGATCGGGTCCATTCCGTTCAGTTTTCTCGTGGTGAAGCTCGTCGCGGGGAAAGATGTGCGCGAGCACGGCAGCATGAACGTCGGCGCCACCAACGTCGCGCGCACGGCGGGCAGGATTCCGGGGATCGTGGCGTTGCTCCTCGACATCGCCAAGGGCTACGCGGCCGTGATGATCGCGAGGTACATCGTCACGCGCGCGGAGTGGCCGTTCGAGCCGGGCGTGCTGCCATGGCAGTCGCGCGAGATGTGGGTCGCGCTGGCCGGACTGGTCGCGATGCTCGCGCACATGTTTCCGGTCTGGCTGCGCTTTCACGGCGGCAAGGGTGTGGCCACCGCCACCGGCGTGTTCCTCGGCCTCAACCCGATTGTCATCCTCGGCGCGATCCTCGTGTTCGCGATCGTGCTGCTCGCATCGCGCTACGTCTCGCTCGCGTCGATCCTCAGCGCCGCGTCGATCCCGCTGCTCTTCCGCTATCTCGTGAACGGCGCGCCGTTCTGGCATACGGTGATGAGCATCGGCATCGCCATCGCCGTGATCCTCAAGCATCACTCGAACATCGCGCGATTGGTGCATGGCACCGAGCGAAAGCTCGGCCAGAAAAAGGAGACGCCATGAAGATCTCCATCATCGGCGCAGGCTCGTTCGGCACCGCGATGGCGATCGCCGCCGCGCGCGCGGGCAACGACGTGCTGCTGTGGGCGCACGATCCTGACGTCGCCGCTGCGATTCGCGAGACCGGCTCGAACGACGACTACCTCGCCGGCCAGAAGCTGAGCGATCGCATTCATGCGACGAACGACCTGGCGGAGGCGGCGACGTTTTCCGAGACGATGTTCATGGTGGTGCCGAGCCATCACTACCGCGAAGTACTGACGAACCTGCGCGGCCATCTGCCCGGCCGCGCGAAAGTGATCTCCGGGACGAAAGGCATCGAGAACGAATCGCTCGAGCGGATGTCGGAGATCACCGCGCACGTGCTCGGCGACCAACTGATCGCGTTCGCCGTGCTGTCCGGTCCTACGTTCGCGCTCGAGACCGCGCGCGGCGATCCCACGGCCGCCGTGATCGCGTCCAAACAGGCTGACTTCGCGCAGGAAGTGCAGCAGGTGATGTCCTCGCCGTCGCTGCGCCTGTATCACTCGAGCGACGTCGCCGGCGTCGAGCTCGCGGGCTCGCTCAAGAACGTGATCGCCATCGCCGCCGGCGTCCTCGAAGGCATGGGTCTCGGCTCCAACACCACCGCCGCGCTGATCACGCGCGGCCTGCACGAGATGACGCGTCTCGGCCTCGCGCTGGGCGGACGGCTCGAAACCTTCGCCGGCCTCGCGGGCATGGGTGATCTCGTGCTCACCTGCACCGGCGCTCTCTCGCGCAATCGCACCGTCGGCGTGCTCCTCGGCAAAGGGCAAACGCTCGAAGAAATCCTGCGCGATGCGAAGTTCGTCGCTGAAGGAATCAAGACGTCCAAGTCCGCGCGCGCGTTGTCAGAGCGGCATCAGATCGAGATGCCGATCGCGACCGAGATGTGCCACGTACTCTACGACGGTGAGTCGCCCCGCGCCGGCCTCCAGCGCCTGATGACGAGGACGCTCAAAGCCGAAGTCGCGTAAGCCGCGTAGACGACGTATCGCGACACGCCGTCGTACACGAGATACGACAGCGGCATCAGCATCGCGGCGTACAGCCAGCGGCTTCGCTCCACGAGCGCCGACGGAACGATGGTCAGCCAGTACCACGGATGAATGGCCGGCGAGCAGACGAGCAGCGCGGCGACCGCGGTTGTCACGCGATGCGCCATCACGATCGCGCCGATGGCGATCACGCCGAGGATCGCGCGCGTGAGGAAGTCGGCATAGAGGTGGCGGTACACGAAGTCTGAGACGAGCTCGAAGCGCAGCGGGTGATGCGTCCAGATCGTTTTCGTCGGAATCATCTCGACGATCGCGCGCACGAGGTCGTACAGCGGCGAGTTGAAGATCCAGCGCGTGGCGTAGTCGCGCAAGCCGGGCATGATCGGGCCGCAAAGGAATGGGAGGATGGGGAGGAGAAGCGTGGCGGCGAGCGTGAACGGGCGGCGGCTCGTGCGCAGCAACACCGGTAGCGCTGCCGCCGGAATCACTTTCAATCCGGTTGCGAGTCCAGCCGCGATCGTCGAGCGGCGTGTCAGCGCAACGAGGAGCAACACACCCGCGAGCAGATCGATGTGCGCGCTCCACATACCTTCGAAGAGTACGAGCGGGCACGTCGCATACGCGAGCGCCCCATGTCGTCGCAGCAGCACGATGGCAATCAGATCGGCCGCGATCAGCAGCACGCGCCAAGCAGTCAGCTCGTGCACGACGCGAAACAACAATTGCGCGAGCGGCGGATAGATCGAGCGGATCTCGGGATGATTGATGCGCGCATCGCTCGGCGTGTATGTGTATGGGTTGCCCCCGGTCGCCGACACGCGGCCATCGGAGAGGTAGCGATAGACATCGCCGGAGAGCAGCGGTTCGTGAAAGAGCAGCAGCATTCGCAAAGCGACGGCGACGGCAAGAGTCATCCAAAATCTGGAGCGACGGGCTCTCAGCCCGTCGACCCCGTTCGTCAATTCGACGGGCTGAGAGTCCGGCGCTCCAGATAGGGGCAACCATGCGCCTGTCGCCACAAGATATATGGCCACGAATCCGATGAAGCCGTAGCGCGTCGTCACGTGCGGCGCGAGCGCCACGGCCGCCGCGAGTAGAATCAGCGCCAGCCCATGAGCCTTGCCGAAACGGGCGTCGTGACGCTGTATTACCTGGTGCTCAGCGTCCTCGCCGTCTACAGCATTCATCGGTTGCATCTTGTCAGATTGCGCCGTCGCACGCCGCCGCCGGCGCGGCTCACCGCGGACGTGTTTCCGCCGCTCACCGTGCAACTGCCGCTGTACAACGAAGCGAACGTCGCGCGCCGGCTCATCGAGGCGGTTGCGCAACTCGAATACCCTGGCAGGCTCGAGATTCAGGTGCTCGACGACTCGACGGACGAGACCACCAGCATCGTCGCCGACACGATTCGGCGCAGCGGGATTTCGATCTCGCACGTCCGCCGCTCGTCGCGCGATGGGTTCAAGGCCGGCGCGCTCGCGCACGGCATGCGTCTCAGCGACAGCGAGCTGTTCGCCGTCTTCGACGCCGACTTCGTTCCGCCGCGCGACGTACTGCGGCGCATGGTGCCGTACTTTGCGGACGAGCGCGTGGGGATGGTGCAGGCGCGCTGGACGCATCTCAATCGCGATGAGTCGCTGCTCACCCGCGTGCAGGCCTTGTTTCTTGATGCGCACTTTGCCGTTGAATCCGCGGCGCGCAATTTCGGCGGACGCTTCTTCAACTTCAACGGCACCGCCGGCGTTTGGCGGCGCCCCGCGATCGAACAGGCAGGGGGCTGGTCCTCGTCGACGTTGACCGAGGACCTGGATCTTTCGTATCGGGCGCAGTTGGCGGGGTGGGACTTCGTGTTTCTCAACGACGTCGAAGTTCCCGCGGAGCTTCCCGCGGCGCTACGCGGATTTCAGGATCAGCAGCATCGCTGGGCCAAGGGCTCGATTCAAACCGCGCGCAAGCTCCTCGGATCGATCGTCGGCAGCCGGCTCGAGCCGCGCGTGAAATCGGAAGCGATCTTTCATCTGACGAACAACTCGGCGTATCTGCTGACGGTGCTGCTCGCGTTGTTGATCGTGCCGGCACTGCTCGCGCGCTATCGCCACGGCTTGCAGTGGATGTTTTTCATCGACGTGCCGCTCTTCCTCGCGTCGACCGGATCGGTGCTGCTCTTCTATCGCGAGGGACAACGCTGGGCGGGCCGCGGTTCGCCGCCGCTGCACGAGCTCCTGGCCGTGCTGCCGGTCGGTGTCGGCATGTCGATGCGCAACGCAGTCGCCGTGCTCGAAGGGCTCGTGCACGAGGGCGGTCACTTTCAGCGCACGCCGAAGACCGGCGACGGAACACGGCGTGCAAGCGACGTTTCCCGGCGCATGCCCTTGGCCGAGCTCGCGTTGGCAATGTTCTTCGCGGGCACTGTCGCCGCGTTCGGCATCTCCGGACACTGGGCCGCGCTTCCGTTCCTGGGGATGTTCCTCTCCGGATACTCCTATGTAGTCGTAAAATCAGTAACTTAAGTGCATGTCCTTCTGGCCCTCTCGTTGCAGTAACGAGCGAGTGACTGGAGGACAAATGCTGAACTTTCTGAAGAGCCTTTTCGTCTTTCGCCTCGGGCAGACGTCAGCTCGCGGCGCCGCCCGCATGGTCGGCCTCGGCCGTCTCGGCCTGATCATCGGTCTGATCGGCGGCTACCGCGCGCTCAAGCGGCACCGCCACGCGTAAGAACCGTCCCTCGGGTTCCTCGGGTGGTTTTAACCCCTCCGAGGAACCCGAGGTACTCCGAGGAACTCCGAGGTACCACGTGTCAGGTACGATGCGCTGAATGTCTCCCGAATCGCTGCTCGAGCAGTTCGGATACTTCGCCGTCTTCATCGGCACGTTCCTCGAGGGGGAGGCGATTCTCGTGGCCGCCGGCTTCTTCGCCTCGCGCGGCTACCTCGACGTCTTTGCCGTGACCGTGGTCGCCTTCGCCGGCGCGTACGTCGGCCACCTGTTCTGGTTCTGGCTCGGCCGCGTGCACGGCGTGAAGCTGCTCGAGAAGTTCCCGAGCATGAAGCGGCACTTCGGCAAGAGCGTGCGCGTCTTCGAGCGCTACGGCCCGGCCGCCATCATCCTCACGCAATGGATCTACGGATTGCGCATCACCTGCGCGGTGATCATCGGGATGTCGCGCATCTCGATCATGAAGTTCCTGATCTATGAAGCGGTGAGCTGCGCGGTGTGGGCGGCGATCATCACCGCCCTCGGGTTCTATTTCGGGCGGGTGATCGAGTCCGTGCTCGGCCGCGTCGAGCACATCGAGAAGTACGGCCTGATCATCATCGTCGCCATCGCCGTCGGCTTCTGGCTGTACCACCGCTGGAAGGAACGACGCGAAGACGCGGCGTGAGCAGCACCCCTCATCCGCGCTTCGCGCACCTTCTCCCCTCGTGGAGGGGAGAAGGCTACACAAGGACATCAACCGTTGATGTTGATGCGCACGGCGTTCGTGCCGTTGGCCCACACCATCACGCGCTGTCCCTTGCTGAGATAGCCGCGCACGGTCTCGATACCGTCCGGCGCATAAACGAGCGTACGGTTCGTGAGCGTGTATGTGGTCGGCGTTCCGCTGGTGGCGACGGTGATCGTGTTGCCGTTCACTTCCGTCACCACGCCGGTCGTGCCCGGGGCAGTCGTGCTGGCGCATGCGCCAAGAAACAGTGCGAGCGTAACGAGCAGAATCAAGCTGCGCTTCATGATGGTGTTCCTCTTTTGCGTTAGATTTCGACGCGCTTCGTGCGTCTGCACCTAGGAACGTCCCAGATCGCAAAAGGTTTGGGGTCGGCAGAAACGAACCGGTGAACGGATTGTTTCAATGACTCAGAAACGCGCAGCCGTGTACACCGTTGCCTGTTGTGCTTCGTAATTACGAGCGTAGTGCGCCATCAGCACCAGTCGTGTCAGCACTTGCCGATTACGCGATGGTCCAATGATCTTGACTTCGAATCCGGCCGGATAACCAGGTAACGATACGTCGGACTGTCCGAAAACGGACAGTGGCTGCGGAATCGGAAACGCCGGTCCTGAAGAACGCGGAAATCCGACCGAGTAAAGCACACGGCCGCTGATGCGACCGCCGAACAAACCCGGCAGCAATGACTTCGTACGCACGATCGGGATCGTCGGGGAGTTCAACGGCGGATCGAACGTACCATCGGTAGCGCTGGATAATTGATAGAACGCCGATGCCAACGGACGGCCGGGATCCCAGGCGCGGCTGAGCCCGGCATTCATCAGTTTCTGCACGAGCACACCCCGATTGGCTGTTACCGACGCTAACTGAAAATAATCGGCATACTCACCGCTCGTGGCCAGCATGAGATCCACCGATTGTCCGCTGCCTGCGAACGACTGGCCGGTGTGATTGCGAAGATAGAAATATTCGAACGTGTAGCGGTCGGCCAGAAACTCGATGTCCGGAGTGCCTGCGCTCGAGTCGTGATCGTACAGTACGGCGAGCGGCGCGAGCTGCCGCACGAGAAACAGCGTATTGCCCGTAAAGCGCGCGGCGGCGGTGTCGGGCGTGAACGTCGTCGTGGTGTCGTCGATGACCGGTAGACGCGACGTGGTCCAGATGGACGGCGTCGTCGGAAACGCCAGCGCACTTCGATAGGCGGCGCCGACGGCGTCTTCTTCATACACGAGCTTCGCTTGCAAAACTTCTGTCTGAATCGTATTGACGGCTTTTTGCGACAGGACCGCCAGGTCATTGTGGCTTTCACTGAACACCGTCGCGGTCATGGTCTGTTCAATGAGCTGATAGGTGACGATCATGATGACGCTCACAATGGCCAGCGTCACAGTGATCTCGACCAGCGTGAAGCCTTTCTGAGAGGATCGCATGATCACCTCTTGATGAACGCACGGTACTGATGAAAGGAGTAATGCAGTGGGATCTCGTCACGGTATGCCTCGACGCGGATCACGTAATTCCCTTTCGGAAACTGCGGCGCGGGCACGTTCCACAGATAGGACGTGGCAGTCTGCAGATATTCGGGACCGGGGCGGACGCCGACCGTCGCACGGGTGTCGTCTTCCATGTAAAGCCACGTTTGCCCGTTATCGCGGCTATACAGCGGCACATACCGCACCGTCGTGTCTTCCGTGAACGTGTCGGCGTAATCGGGTGTGTACGGTAAGCCGTCCCAACGCGTCCAGGCGGCCTGCCACTGCACGTCGAGATTGGGCGGGTTCTCGAGGTCGACATCATCATTAGGCCAGGTGATGACGACGCGAGGAAGCTCGCGGACGCGGGCAGGATCGGGGACGCCGGCCTGCGAATACTGACCGGCCGCGAGAAAGCTCTGGATGAGACTGAGGAACGACCAGCGCGAGATGAATGCCACGCCCGACTCGCCGGTCGGCGACAAACCATTCACCACGACGAATGCGGCGTCGGAGCCGTTGCGCAACGAGAGCAGCGCACTGCCGGGAATGTTGCTGCTGTGGCGATAGAACTCCGCTTCGCGCTGCAGTGTCGAGGCTGCGCCGTACGCGGACTGCAGGAAGTGGTCGGGATTCATGCCGGTGTCGTCGACGTCAATGTCGAATGGCCGGCTGTTCGCGATCGTGGGCGGCAGCGGCATCTTGTAAGTGCTGGCGATGGCGTTGCCGCCGGCTGCGCGCGTGCCGGTAGTGTTGTCGGCGTAGCGGTGGTGGAACGTCTCGTCGAGCTCCCCACTCCAGAAGAACGCCGTCGATCCCGCCTCGGCCGTCCGGCGTTCCGCATTGCGCAACGACGTTCCCTCCGGCAGACGCGTGTTGATCGAGCTGCGCAAAACGCGACGGAATTGTCCTGCCGCGCTGCCTGCTGGCAGGTTGCCGGTGGTGGACCAGGTGTTCCATGTCGAATCGGGAGCGAGCTCGCCGAGCCACGACATCGACCACCAGTAATCCGTCGCGTTTGAGCTCTCGCGGATGTACTTCACACCGCCGCCGGTGATGGACTGTTCCCACTGCCAACCCGTGCCGCCCGTGAATGGCACGGATGAGACGGCGATGCTGTTCGGAAAGCCGTTGCTGTCGTCGTAGCCGATCTCGCCGCCGATACCGACGTAGAAATACGAGAACCCGGTCATGGTCGTGTAGACCGAATGCGATCGCGTGACCGCGGTGCGCAGAATCTGCATCATGCGCGATACGTCCACTTCGATAGCGCTCTCCCACCCGTCGTTGTTGGCGTTGTTGTCGGACGTGTTGTTCTTGATGCCGAACCATTCCGTCGGCGTGCCGGCGCTATACGACCAGCCCGGCCACGTGGAACGCGCGTTCACGTTTGCGTGGAAGTCGTCAAAGTAGCGGTTGTACCCCATCCCTAACGCGTCCGCGCGCGAAAGGCCGGACGCGGCGTGCGGCAGTTTCATGTCCGCGTAAGGACAATGGCGCGGATCGCCGATGAGCTGGAACCGCTCGGTCATCGGCAGGTGCGCTTCATTGGCCGCATCGCCGAACAGCCATGTGTCCGTCCCGCGCCACGCGTACGTGCGCGAGAGATTCGGAAAGCTCGTGGCCAGATCGGCACCGATTCGAGTCTCGATGGTGATGACGTCGTTGTCGGGCAACACGTCGGTCGGAATATTCAGAATCCACCGAGCCGTGTTCTTGACACCCTGTCCTGGCGTCGCGAGCGTGGTGCTGAACGCCACGGGGGATGTTCCGTCCGGGAGGTTCTCGACGGGCGACGGGATGTACTCGAGCGCATAGAGACGCCGCGACGGATCGAGGCCGCCGCCGTCGCATGTCGAGGTCGCGGTCACGCAGGGAGTCTTCATTGGCGAGTTGTAGAGCCGGATGATCGTGTCCCCGCCCACCTGCGCGGAGGACCACCACATGCGCGTGGGGGTCGAGGTCGGGCTGCTCGTGGCCGACCCGTCCGCGACGCTGTACGTATCGATCGCGCCATTGCCGTCGAAATCGACGCCGCCGCTGACCGCGACCACTCCGTTTGCGGCGGGCGTCCATAGCACGTCCTTGAGGACAATGCTGATCGGCAACGCGCTGTGGTTCTGCCCGAGCCATTCCGCGATTACGCCCGGATTGGCGACGTTCGTGTGATACGAGTAAACGCGCAACCGCAGCGCGTCGTCGTTGCCGTAGCGGAGCCGTTCCGGATGTGTCACCACTCGCACGTGCGGCAGCGCGCCGGGAGCTTTCGCGGCGTCGGAGTAATTGCGTACCGGCGGGAAGGGGAACAGCTCACCGTGCAGGTTGATGACGATGGCGTTCCGGTATCGCCCCGGACGCATGATCATGTCGTCGAGCAACAGGCGGAAGGTCGGTGCATCGTCGGTCTCGAGCTCGGCTCCGACGCGCGCATTGAACAATGCGAGCTCGTCCTCATAGCGCATGCCGTGATTGAACTGATCGGCGAGCGCGTACGGGATCGGATTCTCGTCCGGGTCGTAGCCGTTGGTCAGCGTGCCGTCGATCGCCACCTGGCCATTGAAGAAATCAGGCGGGTAGTAATTGTCGACCGCCGATCCGGCCGGCATCTTGCCCGGATAAAAATAGACCGATGGGATCGCAGCGGTCGATTCGGCCGTCTGATTGACGTACGGCGTATAGAACGGATCGCGTCCGTAAGACAGCTTACGAATCCAGTGCTTGCGGAACTGCAAGCCGGGATGCCGCGCCTCGAGGTCCTGCATCGCTCCTTCGACGAACGGCACGATGTTCTGCATGTGCAGCCACCATCCCGGTACGTTCTCGATGGCGATCAGATAGACGTCGTAGACCTGCGTCGGCGGCGCGTTCTGGCCGATCGTGCTCAATGCGCCCGCGACTTCGGCGAGCAGACGCGGACCGGTCGCCTCGTCGACGAACACCTTCACGTTGACTAGCCGCAGGTCGTTCACGCCGCGCATTTTCTGGACCGTGATGCGGCGCGTGAACAGCCAGTTCGTGCCGCGGAGCCGGTTTCCGCTGGCGGGATGCGCCGGATCGCTCACGTTGAGCTGCGTGGTGAGCAGCGGCACGTTCGTCGTGCCGTTGTCGTAATCGTCGAGCACGATCGTGGTCGCGCCGCTCTGCGTCTGAATGAGCGCGCGCAACTCCTCGAGCATTGAGATCGCCTTCTGCGCCGCGAATTGCCGGTTGAGATTGTCGCGTGTCGAGCGCATCGCCGTCGCCACGAGCCGCGTCGACGAGATCACGATGACCCCGACGATGGCCATCGCCACCAGCGCTTCGACCAACGTCATGCCTGCTTGGCGCTTCATGTCAGCCTCCCTGCCTTTCCACCACATAAGGACTGCGGCTGAAGAGGTAGTTGCCGAGTTGCAATCGGATCTGGTCCAGCATCGCCGCGTCGTAATTCACCTCGGCCACATCCGACCCGCCGGTGACGCGCGCATCGCCGTTCGAGATCACAGCGCCATTAATGATCCCGGGCGGCGCCATGTGGAAATTGCCCTGCACCCAGACCAGGCCGCTGTAATACGTGTCGGATTGCGGATTGAGGATCAGATTGCCGAGGACGACCAGGATGCCGCTGCCGGTGAGCTTCTTTGTCGGATTGAACGTGGCGTTGCCACGGATGACGATCAGCGCCATGTCCGGAATCGGATCGGGCAGATCGCGCTCGTCATCGACCACGAGATCGGCCATTGAGAGCAACTCCGTCTGCGTCACGCCGAACACGCCTTCGATCGTGAACGGCAGCGTGGTCGTGCTGCTGGCGGGATTGCCCGTAATGCTGCCGCTGCCGCCCGGAGTTCCTGTCGAAAGCCGATAAGCGGCGCCCATTCCCGCCGCGCCGCCTTGTAGCCGCGAAGGCCGCGTCACACGAATTCTCGAGCCTTCTGTGGCCGACACAGCCGCGTTCGCCGGAAGCTGCAATGCCAGACGCTGAATGTCGACGCTCATCGTTCGCCGCGCGAGCACGAAATTCGGGCCGCCCGGCCCCTGCGACGGATCGTTGCGCACATACACGATGCCGTTGGACTCGAGCTTCCACAGGGCACCATCCGCCGCTTTTCCGCGCTTCCTGCTGACGTCGGCCACGGCGGTGCGGCGTACTTCGTAACGGCCCCACACCCGCCCTTGTGCGGCGATCTCATAAGAGCGGACGATTCCGAGCGCGAGGTCTTCGGATTCGCCGGCCTTCGGATCGAACGCGGTCACAGGCTGCTGGTTCTGATGGACGAACCAGGACAGCGCTTCATTGAGGCCCGATCCCGCGGCATTCGTGGCCTGCCCTTGTGACTGCAGTTGCCGCACGATTCCGCGTCCCGCATTTGCGGTCATCGTATGGATCGTCAGCAGCAGCAACAGGATCAGCGTCGACGCGAAGATCACCAGGACCAATGCGGCGCCGCGCTCGCCACTACGTCCTATTTGTCGTGCAGGGCTGTTCATGAAGACACGTCTCCCATGGCCTCTCGGGAAGGCTTCGCGAGTCATTGCGTTTTGTGCAGAGACAAGTAGAGGGGCGTTACGCCCCTCTGTTCGGTTCGACGACCGGCGAAATCAGCTCAGTGGATGTGAGTTCCCTGCTGTTTCCTCCAAAAACAAAAAGGGGCCGTTACGCCCCTCTGTTGGTATCGAGTACCGCGGAAATGTGTTGTGCGTCACAAAATATCGGTGGCTCGTTTCGCCAACGTCACGAGTCGCGTGAAAAACGCGCAAAAAAAATGACCCCTGGCCCGCAGAAGTGGCGGACGAAGGGTCAGTTTGCAGACCGCGTAGAGAGCGACACCCAATCATCCGCGCGCTGCGCACCTTCTCCTCTCGCGGAGGGGAGAAGGTGTCGAAGGCGGATGAGGAGTTGAGGCTCTAATAGCCGATGTTGACGCGCGCCGCGTTCTGCGAGCCCGGCACCAGCCACACGTTGACCGTGTGACCCTTGACGATGTCCGCGCTCGCGGCGGGAACACCACCCGGCCAGGTGATGATCGAGTCGCCGACGAGCGTGACCGTGGTGGCCGAGCCGCCGGCCGGGGTGATGGTGATGGTGTTGCCGTCGACCGCGGTCACCATGCCGCTGACGTTCGCGGGACCGGTGACGGCAGTCGTGGCGCAGGCGACGGTAAACAGTGCGAGAGCGATGAGCGAGAGCGAAAGAATGCGTTTCATGCCCCGCTTCTACGCACGCACCCGTCCGTGGTTTGTCAACGACGGGCAACCAAAATGTAACGACCGCTTTGCGTCACACGCAAACGCGTTTTCAGCCTTCGTAGGCCTTGTGTTCCAGTTCGGCCTGCGCTGCCGCGAGCCGCGCCACCGGCACGCGATACGGCGAGCACGACACGTAGTCGAGGCCGACGGAACGGAAGAAGCGGATCGAATCCGGATCGCCGCCGTGCTCGCCGCAGACGCCCACCTTCAGCTTCGGATTCGCGCCACGTCCGCGTTCGGTGCCGACGCGCACGAGTTGCCCGACGCCTTCCTGGTCGATCGACTCGAATGGATCCTTGCCGAGGATCTTCTTGTCGACGTAGTCGGGAAGGAACGAGCCGGCGTCATCGCGTGAATAGCCGAACGTCATCTGCGTCAGGTCGTTCGTGCCGAACGAGAAAAACTCCGCCGTTTCGGCGAGCTTGTCCGCGATCAGCGCCGCGCGCGGGATCTCGATCATCGTACCTACGAGAAACTCGATCTCGACGCCCGCCTCGTCCATCACTTCCTTCGCCGTGCGCCGGACCGACTCGGAAGTCATCTGCAGCTCTTTCGTCGTCCCCACCAGCGGAATCATCACCTCGGGACGCACATCGACGCCGTCCTTCTTCACGTCGCACGCGGCCTGGAAAATCGCGCGCACCTGCATCTCGTAGATCTCGGGATACGTGATGCCCAGGCGGCAGCCGCGGTGACCGAGCATCGGATTGAGCTCGTGCAGTTGCGCGACTTTGTTGCGCAGCTCGACGAAGCCCCAGTTCATCTCGCGCGCGACCGATGAGATCTGCGCCTCGGTCTGCGGAAGGAACTCGTGCAGCGGCGGATCGAGCAGGCGCACCGTTACCGGCATGCCGTCGAGCGCGCGGAAGATGCCTTCGAAGTCGGCCTTCTGAAACGGCAGGATCTCGTCGAGCGCCTTGCGCCGTCCCTGCTCGTTGCGCGCGAGGATCATCTCGCGCACGCGCAGGATGCGCTCGTCGGCAAAAAACATGTGCTCGGTGCGGCACAGGCCGATGCCGTGCGCGCCGAAGAGCCGCGCCACGCGCGCGTCGTTCGGCGTGTCCGCATTCGTGCGAATGCCGAGCGTGCGAATGCCATCGGCCCACTGCAGGAGGCGATCGAAGTTGCGGAACGTCTCCGACTCCTCCGGCTTCATCGACTCCTCGAGGAGCACCTGCACGACCTCGGAAGGCCGGGTCGGCAAGTCGCCGCCCATGATCTCGCCGGTGCTGCCGTCGATCGAAAGCCAGTCGCCTTCTTCGAGCGGCTCGTGTCCTTCGCTGCGCAACTCGCCTTTGCCGTAATCGACGCGCATCAAGCCCGCGCCGACGACGCACGGACGACCCATGCCACGCGCAACGACCGCCGCGTGCGACGTGAGACCGCCACGCGTCGTGAGGATGCCGGCGGCGCTGTGCATGCCGGCGATGTCTTCCGGCGAGGTCTCGATGCGCACGAGGATGACCGGACCGTCTTTCGCCATGCGCACCGCGTTGTCCGCGTTGAATGCGATCCGTCCCGCGGCCGCGCCGGGACCGGCCGGCAAGCCGCGTCCAAGGAGACGGCCGCCCTGCAGCGCCTTCGTTTTTTCCTTCGCGTCGAAGACGGGCGCGAGCAACTGAATGATCTGGTTCGCCTCGACGCGCTCGATCGCCTCGGTCTGCGTGATCAACTTTTCGTCGACCATGTCGGTAGCGATCTTCACCGCCGCGAATCCCGTGCGCTTGCCGGTGCGCGTCTGCAGCAGGTACAGCTTGCTCGATTGAATGGTGAACTCGATGTCCTGCATGTCGCGGTAATGCGACTCGAGTTTCTTGTACACGTCGACGAGCTGGTTGTACGCCTCGGGCATCGACTGCTCGAGCTCGGTGATCGGCAGCGGCGTGCGAATGCCGGCGACGACGTCTTCGCCCTGCGCGTTCGGCAGGTACTCGCCGAAGAATTTGCGCTCGCCGGTCGAAGGATTACGCGTGAACGCGACACCGGTCGCGCAATCGTCGCCCATGTTGCCGAACACCATCGATTGCACGTTGACGGCGGTGCCCCAATCGTCGGGGATCTGATTGAGCTTGCGATAGGTGATCGCGCGCTGGTTGTTCCACGAATTGAACACGGCGCCGACCGCGCCCCAGAGCTGTTCGTTCACGTCCTGCGGAAAGTCGGAGCCGAGCTTCTCGCGTACTAGCCCTTTGTAGGTCGCGACGAGCTCGCGCAAGGAGTCGGCGGGAATCGCGGCGTCGTTTTTCGCGCCGACGCGATCGCGAAGCTCGTGCAGCTCGTGCTCGAAATGTTCGCGATCGATCTCCAGCACGACGTCGGAGTACATCTGAATGAAGCGGCGGTACGAGTCGAGCGCGAAGCGTTCGTCGCCGGAAGATTTCGCGAGCCCCTGCACGGTTTCGTCGTTCAGGCCGAGGTTCAGGATCGTGTCCATCATGCCGGGCATCGAGGCACGTGCGCCGGAGCGGACGGAGACGAGGAGCGGCTTCTGCGAGTCTCCGAATTTGCGATCGACGGATGCTTCGACCTTCGCCAAATTCTCCGCGACCGCGTCTTTCAATTGCGGCGGATAGGACTTGCCATGCTCGTAGAAATAGGTGCAGACGCCGGTGGAGATCGTGAAGCCGGGAGGAACGGGAACGCCGATGTTGGTCATCTCGGCGAGGCCCGCGCCTTTGCCGCCGAGGACGTCTTTCATCTTGGCGTTGCCTTCGGCGTGGCCGTCGCCGAAGTAGTAAACATACTTTGCCTGCTGCTCGCTCGTCATCGCACGCGGATTATCTTCTAAAGCCGTTCGAGGTCGATACGACTCCACAACGACCGTTGGATCGCCGATGGCTTCTCGATCGTTGGCGAATCGCTGCCGCTCGCGACGAACTCGATGCGCGTGATGTCGATCCCGCGCGCTTGCAATGCGTCGTGAATGGCGTCGAGGCGGAGATGGGTACTCCGCCGATTGGCGCCAGGATCGCTCCCTCGAAACTCGCGCGCGATGATGCGCAAACGCTGCTTCGGCATACTGGCGATGAGCGCTGCCGCGTCATCGAGCGCAGCGCGGCTCGGCTCGTCCAGCATGCGCTCCTCGTCGTCGAAAATGACGCCCGACATCATCCAGCGGCCAGTGCGGCGGAATATGGAGTGCGGCAGCAAACCCGCCGCTTTCAAAGCGCCGGCAGAGCCGGCGCACTCAACGCGACTCCCGATCCAGGCCGCGCCGTAACTCTGCCAGGCCGGTTCTTCGTGAAAACGAATCGCGCTGATGCCGCGGCCGTCCGGCGTGAGCGTCGCGGCGGCGTAGCCCCACATCGGGCCGCGCATCCACATCAGCTTCGCCACCCGTCCTTCGATGCCGCCATCGAGATACGTCGGCCGTTCGCCGCCGATGACGCCGGTGACGCGCGCGCCGCGTTGTTCGAATCGCGCAAAGTGCGAGGTGAGGTCCCAGCAACCGGTGAACGATGCGCGCTCGCCCGCGCGCAGCTCGCGGCCGATCGCATGGACGGAAGCGAGCACCGCGTGTTGCTCACTCGGCTCGATCGGCTGGACGCGGATGTATCGCGCTTCGAACGGCGGGACGTCGACGATGGTAGTGCCTTTGTTCGCGGGCGCCAGCATTTTGATCTCGCGCCACGTCTCGCCGTCCGCCGACGCCGAGATGCGCACGTTGCGCGGCGAGCGGTTCGCATCGAGCGTGGTGACGCCGACCTGCTCCACGCGCGATGGACCGCCGAACGCGAAGTCGAGCGTCTGCTCGGGACCGAATGGCGGCGACGTCCACGTGGTGAAGCTCATGCCGTCGATGGCGTGCAGCGCGGACGACTCGAGATTGAGCTCGCCAGTGCGGGATACGACTGAAGCGCCGTACGCGATGTTCAGCAGGTTGTCGCCGTCGATGTCGAGCGTCGGCATGGCGATCGGAGTCACTTCCGAGACCGGCATGCGTTGCGGGGCGGGCGCAGGCGGCGGAGGCGGTTCGCGCCGGCACGCGGCGACGAACAGCAGGACGAGCGCGATCCGACGGTTCACGGCCGGTAATCGCGGCGATCGACGACGATTTTCGTGACGTCGGCGATCTGCGCCACAGCGTTGCCGATCTTACGCAGAAGCGCCATTCGATTGTTCCTCAACGATGCGTCGTCGACGTTCACCATGACTTCTTTGAAGAACAGTTCCAGTTCCGGAGCCATCTCTGCGAACGCCTGAAGGGCCTGCCGGTATTGACGTTCACGACGCAGTTCCCCGATACGGGACAGCACTGAATCTGCAAGCTCGTTCAGTCGTTGCTCTACCGGCTCCTTCAGCATCGACGGCGTCACCTCGGTCCATGGGTAGTCGCTCGTGATGTTGGCGATGCGCTTGGCAGAATCGAGGACGGACAAGAAGTTCGCTTCACTGCGCACGCCCTTGACTGCCGCGATCCGTTCAACGAGATCGGTCAACGGCGCGTTGTTCCACCCGAAGACTTCCATGGCGGCACGGATCTCGTCGTATTCGAACTGCCATGCCGACGCCTGGAGGATCGTGGCGATGCGTTCTGCGAAGAAAAAGTGCAGATCATGGGACACGGAGTTATCCGCCAGGTTGAACGCATCGAAGCCGAGAGCGATCAACTGACTCAGGCTGATCTTCACCTCGCGCTTGTCACGATTGAGCAGGATCTGCGCGACGCCCTGCGCGGCGCGCCGGAGACCGAACGGATCCTTCGAGCCTGTCGGTTTCGAACCGACGCTGAAGAATCCGACCAGCGTGTCGATGCGGTCGGCGAGCGAGACGACGGCGCCGGTGCGGTTGCGCGGCAACGCGTCGTCGATGCTCACCGGCTGATAGTGATCGTAGATGGCCTGCCAGACGTTCTCGGGCAGACCTTCCTCGCGCGCGTAGATGCCTCCGATGCGCCCCTGCAGGTCGGTGAACTCCTTGACCATCTCGGTGACGAGGTCGGACTTGCACAGACGCGCGGCCATCGCCGCGTCCGCGTCGTCGATGCCCGCCGCTTCGCAGATGCCCCTGGCGATGCGCTCGATGCGCTCGGTCTTCTCGCGATAGTTGCCGAGCTTCTCCTGGAACTGCAGATGCGAAAGTTGCTCGAGCCGTTCTTCGAGCTTCTTGCGGTGATCGGTCTCGTAGAAAAACTTCGCGTCGGCGAAGCGCGCGTTCGTCACGAATGAGTTGCCGTACGCGGCGTGCCCTTCGGGATCACCTTCGTTGTCGAGCACCGCCAGGAACGAGTTGAGCAGGCGCCCATCGCGTCCGCGGATCGGCAACTGCTTCTGATGCACGCGCATCACGGTCACGAGCACTTCTTCCGGCAGCGCGAGGTAGTCGGAACGGAACT
>Ga0196977_1000058_pt1 | contig 79468 bp, 58 predicted proteins | sample S3v_1013CmetaG_FD_148634 | JGI IMG/M metagenome (GOLD analysis project Ga0196977, IMG submission 148634) | Soil microbial communities from Anza Borrego desert, Southern California, United States - S3+v_10-13C | ecosystem: Environmental > Terrestrial > Soil > Desert | place: USA: California...
CGCGACGATGAGGATCGCCGCGGCGGCCATCATTTGCTTTCCCATGAGTCTGTTTCTTAGCTAGGGGCGTGCCCGGGACAAGTACCTCGGAGTACCTCGGAGTTCCTCGGAGTACCTCGGCAGGGGCGAACTTCCATCTCCTCCGAGGAACTCCGAGGTACCCGAGGTACTCCGAGGTACTCATCAAGGTACACTTTTCGCGGTCGTGATCACGTATCTGAAAGTGCGCAACCTGGCCATCGTCGAAGAGCTCGCCATCGAGCCGGGAGCGGGGCTGAACGTTCTGACCGGCGAAACGGGCGCCGGCAAGTCGCTGCTGATCGATTCGCTCGAGTTTCTGCGCGGCGCGCGCGGGTCGACCGAGATGATCCGCGCCAGCAGCGATCGCATGACCGCCGAGGCTGTCTTCCAGTTGCCGACGAGCGTGCGGAAGGAGCTCGACGAGTTAGGAATCGAGTGCGAGCCGAGCGATGGCGGACTCGAGCTGATCGTGCGTCGCGAAATCGCCGCCGGCGGACGTGCGCGCGTGCTCGTGAACGGCTCCCCGTTGTCCGTGCGCGAGCTCGGAGACGCGATGGATGCGGTGCTCGAGATCCACGGCCAGCACGAGTCGCATCAGCGAGTTGCAGGGCAGAGCTACCGCGAGCTCGTCGACGAATACGGCAATCACTTCGCGCTGCTCGAAGCGACGCGCGACGCGCACGCCGATTGGAAACGCGCTGCCGATCAACTGCACGAAATGACCGAGGCGCAACGCGATCGGACGCTGCGGCTCGATCTCCTGAAGTACCAGGTCGACGAGATCTCCACGGCGAAGCTCGATCCTTCCGAAGACGAAACGCTGCGCGGCGAGAAGTCGGTGCTCAGTCACGCGCAGGAAATGATCGCGGCGACGTCGGGCGCGTTTCAGCTCGTTGATGAGGACGAGAGCTCCGCGATCGCGCAGCTCGGACGCGCATTGCACCTGCTGCAACCTCTGACGAAACAGATCGACGACATCGCGCAGCTTTCGTCCGAGTTGCAGGACGTGCTCTACCGCCTGCAGGATCTGGGACGCTCGCTCGGAGATCTCGCGGAGAACACGCGCCACGATCCGGCGCGTCTCGAACAGATCGAAGACCGCCTGGTGACCATCGATCGCCTCAAGAAAAAATATGGCGGCTCGCTCGAAGCCGTCCTGGAACACCTCGGCCGCGCGCAGGATGAGTACGAACGCCTCGCCGACTACGAGGCGAATGTCGAGAAACTCCAGCAGGCCGAGGCGACGCGGATGAGTGCGTATCGCAAGACGGCGGAGAAACTCAGCGCCGCGCGCAAAAAAGCCGCGCGTGCGTTCGAGCAGGCCATCCAGAAGGAGCTGAACGACCTGGCGATGGAGCGCACGACGGTGAAGGTCGAGGTGAGTGCGCGCGACAGTGCGCCTTCGCCGGACGGCATCGATCGCATCGACATCCTGATCGCGCCGAATCGTGGCGAGGAGCCGAAGCCAATGCAGCGCATCGCGTCAGGCGGAGAGCTGTCGCGCATCCAGCTCGCGATCGCGGCAGCGCTGTTCCGCGCGTCCACACGCGCGGCGGCGGCGACGCTCGTGTTCGACGAGATCGACGCCGGCATCGGCGGACGCGTTGCGGAAGTGGTCGGGCGCAAACTGCAGCAGCTCGCCGCGCGCAATCAGGTCATCTGTGTGACCCACCTGCCGCAGATCGCGAGCTTCGGAGCGACGCATTTCTATGTCTGGAAGGAAGACGCCGCCGGACACACGCGCGCGCGCATTCGCCGGCTCGATGATGCCGAGGAGCGCGTGGGTGAGCTCGCCCGCATGCTCGGTGGCGAGAAAGTCTCAGCGTCGGCCGTCGCCCACGCGCGCGAGCTGCTGGCGGCATCGACGAACGCATGACCCGCCGCTGGCAGATCGCCGATGCGCCTTCGACGCTGCAGCTCAACGAGATCGCGAAGGTCCTCATGAGCGGTTCCGTCGTGCTGATGCCGACCGACACGATCTACGGATTGCACGCGCTGGCGACGAACGAAGACGCGGTCGCGCGCGTCGCGGACATCAAAGGCCGCGAGGAAACGAAACCGTTCATCGTCCTCGCGTCATCGATCGAGCAACTGGAGCCGCTCGGCATCATCGCGGAACGCAAAACCCTGCACGCGCTCGCTTCGATCTGGCCTGCGCCGCTCACCGCGATCCTGCCGCTCCGTGAATCGATCGCAGCCAGTCGCGGAGCGTCGACGCTCGCGGTGCGCATCCCCGCGCTCGAGTGGCTGCGCGAGCTCGTCGCACGCACCGGTCCCCTGGTTTCGACGAGCGCAAATCGCAGCGGCGAACGCGCCGTCGACGACCCGAATTTTCTTGCCCGCGACTTGCAGGAACAGCTCGACGCCGTCGTCGACGGAGGCGTCCGAAACGGGGAACCTTCGGCGATTCTGGACCTTACGTCAGGCGAGCCGCACTTCCTGCGCGAGGGTGAAGAATCGTTTACACAGAAAGTGTGGAAAACGCTGCGGAAAACGCTGTGAAAATCGCTCAGACCCGCAAAAATCAGCCGGTTTCAGCTCTTTGCACACAACGCTGTGCGAATCGGGCTAAGTGATTGATTCCGCTCATCTTCACAATAAAAAGCCTCATCCGTATCCAAGCACGAATTGGCTCTTGACAAAGATGCCCACCGCGCGTTGCGGCTGATTGTGTAATGCGCACGGCCAAAACCGCCCTGTTGTCAGGTCCTTCACAGGGAGTTGACACGTTTCGCACGCTCAGAGGAACCAGCGCATCGCCAGAGTGGCCATGCCCAGGAAGAGGAAAAAGCCGCCGGTGTCGGTGAACGTCGTGACGAAGATGGAGGAGGCCACCGCGGGATCGAAACCGAAGCGTTCCAGCACCAGAGGAACCAGTCCGCCCGCGATCCCGGCAATGACCAGGTTGCCGCACATCGCCAGCAGCAGGATGCCCGCGAGCACCCACTGTCCCGTCCACACGCCGACGATGAGTCCGGTGATCGCGCCGATGGCGATGCCGTTCGCGAGGCCCACCAGCAACTCTTTCCAGATCGCGCGCAGACCGCCGCGCCAGTCGATCTCGCCGAGGGCGAGTCCGCGGACGAACACGGTCAGGGTTTGCGTGCCTGCATTGCCGCCCATGCCGGCGACGATCGGCATGAACGCCGCGAGCGCCGTCCATTTCTGAATGGCGGGCTCGAACATGCGCACGACCGATGACGCGATGAACGCCGTCACCAGATTCACCGCCAGCCACGGGAAGCGCGTGCGCCACGTTTCGCGCGCAGGCGTCGTGACGCGCTCGCTGATGTCGACGCCGGCGAGGTGCAGCAGGTCTTCTTCCGCCTGCTCCTGAATCACGTCGAGGACGTCGTCGACTGTGACCACGCCGACGAGCCGGTTCTGCGTGTCGACGACCGGAATCGAGAGCAGGTCGTACTTCGAAACGAGCTGCGCGACTTCTTCCGGACTGGAGTCGATCTGCGTGCGCACGACGCTCTGCACCATGAGGTCTTTGAGCTGCGCGTTCGCGTTCGCGAGGATCAGGCTGCGCAGCGAGAGCACGCCGACGAGGTGACTGTCGGCGTCGATGCAGTAGACGTAGAAGAAGGAGTCCTTGCGCGGATACTGGCGGATGGCCTCGATCGCCTGCGCGACCGTAAGCTCCTCGTCGAGTGCGAGGAACTCGGTGTTCATCAGCGAGCCGGCGGTCTCTTCTTCGCCTTCCAGCAGCGATTCGAGCTTCGCGCCTTGCGTGGCGCCGAGGAGGTCGAGGATGCGCGCGCGGCGTTCTTCGTCGAGCGTGTCGAGCAGGTCCGCCGCGTCGTCGGGAGCGGACGAGCTGCAGATCGACGTCAGCGTCGGATCGTCGAGGGAATCGAGGATCTCCTGCAGATCGCTGTCGTCGAGATCGAGCAGCGCGCGCGCCGCCTTCCCCGATTCGATCAGCAGCGAGAGGATGCGCCGCCGGTCTTCCTCGAGCAGCAGCGGCAGTACCGGCGAGAGGTCCGCGGGCAGCGTCTTTTCGATGATCTTGCGGAGCTGCGGATAGGCGCCGTGCCGCAGCAGCTTCGTCAGCAGCTGCTGGTACGAACGCGCATTGGAAGGCGCGTTGTGCGGTGCTGGAGCGCGCGTCGCCACGGTGGCGCATCGTAATGGACAAAGGAGTGCGATACCAGCGATAGAATCGCCGCGTCATGACCACGACTACCGCGCCCGAACCGCAAACAAAAACAACGCCGCAAGCCAACGCCCGCCAGTTCGTCAACTTCATGTTCTTTCGCGTCGCTCGCGCGTTCCGCGCGCTCCCCGCGCAAGAAAAAGCCGACGCAAAAAAAGAATTCGCCGAGATCCTCGGCCGCTACACCAGTCCGATGTTCGTGCTGCCCTACTCCACCGTCGGCCTCAAGGCGGGCATCGACTTCATGTTGTGGCGCATCGGCTACGACCTCGACCCGTTCCAGCGCATGGCCGCCGATTTCAACAAGTCCGTGCTCGGCCGCTACCTCGATGTGCCCGCGTCGTATTTCGCGATGACGAAACACTCGCAGTACGTCGACGAGCACGTGCATGAAGGACAGGAAGGGCGACGTCTGCGCATCGTGCCCGGCAGACGACCGTTCCTCTTCGTCTATCCGTTCGTGAAGACGCGTGACTGGTACCTGCTGCCGATGTCGGAACGGCAGCGGATCATGAACGAGCACATCGCCATCGGCCACAAGTACCCGCGCGTGAAGATCAACACGACGTATTCGTTCGGCCTCGACGATCAGGATTTCGTGGTGGCGTTCGAAGCGGATCAGGCCGACGAGTTCCTCGATCTCGTGCAGGAGCTGCGCGAGACGGAGTCATCAAAGTACACGGTGCGCGACACACCGATGTACACCTGCCGGCGTGCGGCGATCGAGGAGATCCTGGATAGTCTCGGGTGACCGAGCATTCTTCGCGTTTCGCTCGAGTGGCGTGGTCCTTAGTTTCAGAGTCTCAGAGTCTCAGAGTCGCAGAGGGTCGGCCTCATGAGCAGCGCCTGAGGGATACCCTCTGAGACTCTGAGACTCTGAGACTCTGCGACTCTGAGACTCTGAGACTCTGCGACTACATCCTCGCGAAGCGGCCGCCTTCAATTTCGGTTATGCTGTTATGCCATACGAAAAACCGGAGGCTGTCATGATCGTAGCGCTTCTCCTGGCCATTCTCATCGCGCCGCTTGCGGCGGCGCACACCGGCGATGAACGCCCGGTCGGCGACGTGATCATCGGCCCCGCGCCCTATAGCAACGGTCCGACTTCGGTCGCCAGCGACGGCGACGGCTTCTTCGTCGTGTGGCGCGACACCCGCGACGGCGATGCCATCCTGGCGAAACGAATCGCGCACGACGGCACCCTCATCCAGTCCGGAATCGAGATCGTGCGCAGCGCGCCGCTCGCGTCGACGTCCGAACCGAAAGTCGTCTGGACCGGCTTTTCATACGCCGTGTTCTGGAAAAGCAGCACGTACAGCGAGGGATCGCCCGAATGGTCGATCTGGGTCGCGCGGTACAACCGCGACGGGATTCTCGTCGACGGGCGACACATCGTCGTGGAGCGCACGCGTGAACTGCACTCGGTCGCATTCAACGGAACGCATTTCCTGCTCTCGTACCTCGATCCATTCGGACTGCGGCCGCGCGCGTGGCTGCTCGACGTCGACGCAAAGCCGTTGAAGCATCTGCTCCTCGCCGATGTGGAGGTCTTTCCCGGATCAGGCATGGCCTCGACGGCGAAAGGCTCCGAATTCCTCGTCGCGTGGGAGGACTGGGATCCGGAAGTGTGGGACGTCGTCCACGCGATCCGCATCGATGGAAGCGGCGACGTGCAGGGCAGCGTCCGCAGGATCGGAGAGGGAAGGTATCCGAAACTCGCCAGCGACGGCGCGAAGTACCTGCTCCTCTCGAAACATCGATACGAGAACGAACCGTGGGTGAGCCGGATCGTCAGCGGCGATCTCTCGCAAAGCTCCGCGCCCCGGATCGTGCCGAACACCACCGCGTATAACGCTCCCACCGTCTTGTGGCATCGCGACCGTTACCTGTTGATGAACCGCGATCTCCTGATGCTCGACCGCGAGGGCAACGCCATCTCCGATGTTGCCGCTTTGCTGAACGATCCAGCGGGACAGCCAATCAGTCCATCCGCGGCCGCCAATGCGAGCTCGCGATTGATGGTCACATGGACCTCGTGCTGCTTCGGGACAGACACGGCGGCGATTGCACGTCTCTTCGACGGTCATCCTCCGGTAGCCTCAACGCCGAACGTTCTGCTTTCGGCCAGTGCAAATCGGCAGATCGATCCCGACATCGCCCACAGCCGGTCCGGCGAGCTCGTGGCGTGGCGCGAGCGCGACGGCGTTTATGCGACCCGCGTCGACGGATTCGGCGTCAGCGTCGATGGCCGCGGCATCGAGCTCTCGCGCGATCGCATCACCGGTCCGCCGCGCGTTGCGTTCAACGGCACCGACTACGTCGTGACGTGGCGTGAACAGAACTCTGTCGAGGTGCGCTTCATCTCGCCGTCGACGGGACTGCGTTCCGAACGCATCCACATCGATGCCGCCGGATTCGACGCCGGCGTTGGTCTCGCGGTCGCTGCGGACGCGGCGTATGTCGCATGGACGGCCGAAAGAGTCTGGCTTTTGCGCATCGATCGACAAACGCGCGCTGCCGACGGAGTTGCACTCCCGATCTCGCCGGAGGGAGCCGGTGTGACCGACGCGACTGTCGCCTCGAACGGCTCGCAGTTACTGGTCGCGTGGCACGAAGTCACCGAGTCGTACGGCTACCCGTACGGTTGGTCGTCTGACATCGTCGGCCGCACCTGGGCCGCGCGTGTTACCGCGAACATGACGCTTCTCGACGCCGCGCCCATGCACCTCGGCGACAACGGCGAGGCCTATCCCCACGCGATCGGCATCGCTTCGAATGGAAGCGACTGGCTACTGACGTGGCTCGGATCGGCGTACGACCACGAGACGCACTCGAGTGCGCAAAAGATCGTTGCACGCCGCGTTCTGCAGAACGGAACGATCGAAGGCAACAAGCCGGTCGCGATCGCCGCCGGCGTCGCGTCGTCGCTGCTGTGGACCGGAACGGATTACGCGATCGCACGCAAAGACAACCAGGCGCGCCTTCACCTCGGCCACATCGCGAGCAATGGAGCGCTTGCGATTCAACGCGACCGCGAGATCACGGCGACGGAATCGTCGCAGGAGCGAGTCGGTCTGACGCTGATCGCCAGCCGGCCGGCGATCGTGTACGCGCGCATGTCGCGCGCACCCGAGCATGGGAATGTCGAGCGCGTATTTCTGCGCCTGCTGCCGGGAGCGCCGAAGAGGCGCGCGGTTCGATGAAAGCCGCCGGACGACGCTAAACCTCGTCCTCGCCGCGCTCCGTCTCAACCGCCGGCCGCTCCACCTCATGCAGCCCGCCTTGGTACGTGCCGCCGCCGGTGGTGCCGAACACGCCGCCTTCGCCTTCCGGCACGCCGTAGCGGCCGGGGCCGGTGCGCGCGGCTTCGTCGTAGCCTTCGTTGGTCGGATCGTTCTTCTCGCGCGGCGGCGTTGCGCCTTCCGCGGTGTAGTCGATGTCGTTGTCGCGATCAGTGGCCATAATGCAGCTCGACAGTGCAAACGCCGCTCCCGGTCGACGGGCTCATCGATCGCGTCGTCTCCCTCGTGCGCACGGAGCGGCGCGCGGTCATCGTCGCTCCGCCCGGCGCCGGAAAGACGACGCGCATTCCGCCCGCGCTCACCGCGCTCGGACGCACGATCCTCCTGCAACCGCGCCGCGTGGCCGCACGCACGCTCGCGCGCCGCATCGCATTCGAGCGCGGGTGGAACATTGGCGAGGAGATCGGCTGGCAGATCCGCTTCGAGCGCCGCTTCACCGATCGCACGAAGTTGCTCGTCGCCACCGAAGGGATCCTCACCGCCCGCCTGCAATCCGATCCGCTGCTGAGCGATTTCAACGTGGTCATCCTCGACGAGTTCCACGAGCGGAGCATCCACGCCGACCTCGCGCTGGCACTCGTGAAGCAGGCCGCCGACACGCGTGACGATCTCGCGGTCGTGGTGATGTCCGCCACCATCGACGCAGCACCTGTCGCCCACTTCCTTGGCGCGCAGGTGTTGGAGATCGACGCACGGCGTCATCCGATCGACATCCGCTACGCCAATTTGCCAATGATCCGCGCGATCGAACAGGTCGCGCGCGATGCGAAGGGGCACATCCTCTGCTTTCTCCCTGGTGCGCGTGAGATCGAAGACGTCCGCCGCGCGATTCCACACGCGCTTCCGCTGCACGGCTCGCTTCCGGTCGAGCAGCAGGAGCAGGCGCTCGCGCCGTCGCGCGAACGCAAGATCATTCTCGCGACGAACGTCGCCGAGACGTCGCTGACAGTGGAAGGCGTCACGGACGTCATCGACTCCGGCACGCATCGCACGCTTCGTTTCGATCCGAACACGGCCGTCGATCATCTCGTGCTCGAGCAGATCTCGCTCGACTCCGCCGATCAACGCGCCGGCCGCGCGGGCCGCACTGCTCCGGGCCGCGCGTTGCGATTGTGGGACGAGCGGATGATTCTCCGCCCGCAACGCGAGCCCGAAGTTCGCCGCGTGGATCTCGCCTCGGCCGTCCTCGACATCATCGCGTGGGGTGGCGATCCGAGGACGTTCGAATGGTTCGAGCGTCCGCCCGACTATCGCATCGACGCCGCGCTCGAGCTTCTGCGTCGCCTGGGAGTCACTGACTCGCGCAGCGCAGCGGAACTAAGACTCATTCCGCTGCATCCGCGTCTCGCGCGCGTGCTGCGCAATGGTGGTCAGGCGGCGGTGCGCGTCTGCGCGTTGTTGTCCGAGGATGTGCGGAACATCGGCAGCGGCGACGCGCTCACGCTCGCCGATTCGCCACGTCTCGATTTCGCCGCGCGCGAGCTCGCGCGAGATGTGAATTCTGGAACGACGGGCTCTCAGCCCGTCGGCAGCATTCGACGGGCGGAAAGCCCGTCGCTCCAGACTCGGCGCGCGTTACTCGCCGGCTATCCCGACCGCGTCGCCATGCGGCGCGAGCCCGGTTCGCTGCGACTTCTCTTATCGAGTGGCACCGGCGCGGCGTTGACGCGGGAGAGCGGCATGCACGACGGCGAGTTTCTCGTCGCGCTCGATGTCAGCGGTGGCGCGGAGGCGCTCGTGCGCATCGCCAGCGTCGTCGAGCGCGACTGGCTCACGCCGACGCGTGAAGACATCATTCACACGATTAAAGGCGACGGCAAAGTGCGCGCGACGAAGCGCGTCTGGTACGACGAACTGCTGCTGCGTGAGATCAACGTCGCGCCCGATCCGCTCGAAGCGCATCGCCTGACCGAGGAGTGGCAGCGCGCGAATGTCGATCCGGAGCTCGCGCGACGCATTGCATTCAGCGGGGGGGACGAGCGCCGCGTGCATCAACTCGCGCCGGAACGCATCGACCTGCCGAGCGGCCGGACGGCGAAGCTCGAATACAAAGAGGACGGATCGGTGGTTGCATCCGTGAAACTGCAGGAGCTCTTTGGCCTCGCCGATACGCCGCGCATCGGGCCGAAACAGACGCCGATCACGTTCGCTTTGCTCTCCCCTGCCGGACGGCCCGTGCAAGTCACGCGCGATCTGCGCAGCTTCTGGAACGGCGCGTATCAGGAGGTGCGCAAGGAACTGCGCGCGCGCTATCCGAAACATCCGTGGCCGGAGGATCCGTGGACCGCGGCAGCGACGCATCGGACGAAACGAAAATAGAATGCGCTGCGAAAGGAGACTGCCCTTGTCTCGAATCCTTGCCGCCGCGGCGCTGCTGCTCACGCTGACCACGCCCGCGCTCGCACAGTCACAGGAGTCCATGCAAAAACTCGAAACGGAGCTCGTCGCAAAATACGGAGAGGCGCAGCGCCCGCGCATCCAACGCGGCATCAAACAGGTCGCGCAGTTCTGGCGCGCGGAGGATGGCGATCAGGCCGCGTTCGAAGAGCTGATCCGCACGCATTTCGCGGGCGATCAAGTCACGCTCGACGCGCTCTTCAATCGCCTGCACTTCGTGTTCGAGTCGATCTACGGACACATGCAGGAGATCGGACGCGATCTCCGTTGGCAGTCCGATCTCGACATCGGACCGGTGCTGCCGTTCGACGAGATCCTCGCCGGCTACGAGCCGTCCGCGCACATCAACGACGACTTCTTCAAGAACAAGATGGCGTTCGTGGTGCTGCTCAACTTCCCGATTACGACGCTCGAGCAGCGGCTCACCGAGGGCGAGAAGTGGTCGCGTCGCGAATGGGCCGAAGCCGCACTCGGACTCGCGTTCTCGAAGCGCATTCCGTCCGAGGTCAGCCTGGCCATCGCGAAAGCATCCGCGGATTCATCGCAGTACGTGGCCACGTACAACATCTGGATGCATCACTTGGTCGACGACAAAGGCGCGCGGCTCTTCCCCGCGAAGATGCGCCTGCTCGAGCACTGGAACCTGCGCGACGAGATCAAGGCGAACTACAGCGCGGAGGATGTGATATCGCGGCTGCCGAAGCAGCGGATGATCCAGCGCGTGATGGAGCGGATCGTCGATCAGTCGATCCCCGAGGCCGTGATCGACAATCCGAACGTCGACTGGAATCCGGTCACGAACGAAGTGAAGCCCGCCGCGGTCGATGATGCCGACGACGGTGAAGGTCGTGCCGCACCCGCGAAGATCACGAACGCGCGCGAACCCGACACGCGCTACGCGCGCATCCTCGACACGTTCCGCGCGTCGAAGCTCGTCGATCCGTACTCGCCGACCGCACCCACACACATCCGCCGCTCGTTTGAAGAAGGCCGGCAGATGCTCGAATCGCGCGTGCAGGCGATGCTCGAAGAGGTCGTCTCCTCGCCGCTCGTGCCCCGTATCGCGAAGCTCATCGAGCAGCGCCTCGGCCGCAAGCTCGAGCCGTTCGACATCTGGTACAACGGTTTCCGTCCGCGCGGCAAATACTCCGAGGCGGAGCTCGACGCGATCACGCGCAAGCGCTATCCGAACGCCGAGGCCTACAAGAAAGACATGGCCAACCTGCTCGTGAAGCTCGGCTTCACGAAGGAGCGTGCCGAGTATCTCGCAGCGAACATCGAGGTCGATCCGGCGCGCGGCTCCGGACACGCGATGGGCTCCGCGCGGCGCGGCGACAACCCTCGCCTGCGCACGCGCGTCGGCAAGGAGGGGATGGACTACAAGGGCTTCAACATCGCGGTACACGAGATGGGGCACAACGTCGAGCAGGTCTTCTCGCTGAAGAACATCGACTACTACTCGCTGCAGGGTGTGCCCAACACCGCGTTCACGGAAGCACTGGCGTTCGTGTTCCAGGCCAAAGACCTCGAGTTGCTCGGCCTGGCCAGTGCGACCGCGGAATCACGCGCGCTGCAGACGCTGAACGATTTCTGGGGCACCTACGAGATCGCGGGCGTCGCGCTCGTCGACATGGCCATGTGGCACTGGATGTACGACCATCCCGGCGCGACGCCGGAGCAGCTCAAGAACGCCGTGGTGCAGATCTCCAAGGACATCTGGAACAAATACTACGCACCCGTCTTCAACAAGCGCGACGTCACGCTCCTCGGCGTCTACGCGCACATGGTCAACAACTTCCTCTACCTGCCGAACTATCCGATCGGACATCTGATCGCGTTCCAGATCGAAGAGCAGATCGAGAAGACCGGCAACCTTGGCGCGGAGTTCGAGCGCATGGCCCGATATGGAAGTCTGCCGCCGGATCAGTGGATGAAACACGCGACCGGCGCGCCGGTGGGAGCCGAGGCGCTGTTGCACGCGACGGAGAAGGCGTTGGGAGTGGTGAAGTAAGCAACCCCTCATCCGCCCGCCGGGCACCTTCTCCCCTCGCCGAGGGGAGAAGGTCACGGCGCGAGGGTTACTTCGCAGCCGCGGCGGGTGCAGCCGCGACTTTCTTGTCCATCTCGAGATTGATCGAGACCTTCACGTTGTCGCCGAGGAGGACGCCGCCTTCGTCGAGGGTGCGGTTCCAGACCACGCCGTAGTCTTTGCGGTCGATGGTCGTTTCGATCTCGAAGCCCGCTTTCTCGCCCTTTGCGGTTTTGCCGAAGCCGAGGAATGTGACGGGAAGCGTGACGCGCTTGGTGACGCCGTGCATCGTGAGATCGCCCGTGACGTCGAACTCGTTCTTCGACTTCGGGGTTACGCTCGTGCTCTTGAACGTGATGGTCGGAAACTTCGCCACGTCGAAGAAGTCGGCGCTGCGGAGGTGGTTGTCGCGGTTCGCGTTGCCGGTGTCGATGCTGGTCGCCTGGATCGTGAAATCGACCGACGACTTCGCCGGATCGGCACGATCGATGTTGACGTCGGCGGTGAAGTCACGGAACTGACCGACCACGTTGGCCATCATGTGACGGACCTTGAACGTCGCGGTCGAGTGATTGCGGTCGACGACGAACGTCTCTGTGGCGGTCTGAGCGAAGAGCGGCAGCGCCGCGAACGTGAGGACGAGAAGGGTGCGCGTCAGTTTCATGCGCGGTCGGAACGCTCCGGCGACCTCGACGCTTCCCGCGCCGCGTGAATCCCGGCCAGGCGGCCGCTGGCCCACGCCCACTGAAAGTTGTAACCACCGATGCGGCCGTCGACGTCGAGGATCTCGCCGCAGAGATACAACCCTGCGCGTTTTCGCGATGCCATCGTCGCGAGATCGATCTCCGCGAGCGGCACTCCGTCCGCCGTCACCTCCGCAAAATCGAAACCACGGTCGCGCACGACCGGCATCGGCATCTCGACGAAAGCGCGCACGATCTTGCGCCGCTCGTCTTTCGTGAGCTGGCCAAGCGGTACGGCGTCACCGGCGAGAATTGCGAGGAGGCGCTCCGGAACACGTCCGCGCATGACGCCGGCGACAGTTGCGCGCGGATTGCCGCGCATCAGGAGTGACTCGACGGATTCGAACGTCTCGCCGGGGAGGAAGTTCGCGAAGAGCTGACCGCGCGTCGCGATCCAGTGGCGCGAGATGTCGAGCACGACCGGACCGCTCAGCCCGAAGTGCGTGAAGAGCATGGAGCCGCGTTGACGCACCAGCACGCGGCCGGTATCGGCGCGTACCGACAGTTCGGCGTCGAGACTCGTGCCGCTGAGGTTCGCCATCCAGTGGCCGTCTTCGAGCACGAGCGGCACCAGCGCCGGGAAGACCTCGCCGACCGTGTGGCCGAGGGAGCGCGCGAGCGCGTAGCCGGTGCCGTCGCTGCCGGTTTTCGGGATGCTGCGGCCGCCGGTGGCGAGGATGAGGACGCGGGCGTCGATCGAATCGTCGATCCGGAACGCCGGCGTCTCGCCGGCTGAGCGGGCGGCGTCCTCGCCGCCGTCCCCGAGAACGGGAGCGGGACGCTCCCTGCTCAGCCGGCGGGACGCCGCCGTTCCAATCTCCGTGACCTTCACGCCCGTGCGCAGCTCCACATCGGCCGCCCCCACCAGCGCGTCGAGCACCGTCTTTGCGCGATCGCTGGTCGGAAACAGCTTCCCGGTTTCCTCGCACTTCATCGTCACGCCCATCGCGGCGAACCACGCGATGGTCTGCTCAACCGTAAACGTGCGCAGCACTTTCGCAATCGCGTTGCGGTTGCCGTTGAAGTCGCCGGGCGTGACCACGTCGTGCGTGATGTTGCAGCGGCCGCCGCCGGAGATGAGGATCTTCGCGCCGAGCTTCTTCGCGCCGTCGAGCAGCACGATCTTCGCGTCCGGCGCCGTGCGTCGTGCGAAGATCGCCGCGGTCAGTCCCGCAGCGCCGCCGCCGATGATGGCGATGTCGTACACAGTCGCAGAGAAGTAACACAACGGACTCGTTTTCGGGCTTTGATCCGCCCGAACTCTGCGACTATCCTCCGCGTCCTATGCGCCGCCCGCTTCTCCTGCTGACCACGCTCGTCATTGCCACATCCTCATTCGCTCGCGACGCCGCGCAGCTCCAGATCGCGCTTCGCAAACTCGCCAACGTCGGCGGTGCTCTCTACGTCGCCGCGCATCCCGATGACGAGAACACCGCCTTCCTGGCGTGGTCGGCGAACGAGCGTGGCTATCGCACCGCGTATCTCTCCGTGACGCGCGGCGACGGCGGCCAGAATCTCATCGGCGACGAGAAGGGTCCGCTCCTCGGCGTCATCCGGACTCAGGAGCTGCTCGCCGCGCGGCGCATCGACGGTGCGGAACAGATGTTCACGCGCGCCATCGACTTCGGCTACTCGAAGACGCCGGCGGAGACGTTGGCGATCTGGGGTCGCGAGGCGGTGCTCGCCGACGTGGTATGGGCGATCCGCAAGTTTCAGCCGGACGTGATCGTCACACGCTTCCCCACCAACGGCGAAGGCGGCCACGGACACCACACCGCCTCGGCCATGCTCGCCGAAGAAGCATTCGTCGCCGCCGCCGATCCGACCAAGTTCCCCGAGCAACTGAAGTGGGTCTCGCCATGGCAGGCCAAACGGATCTTCTGGAACCGCTTCTCGTTCCGTCCCGTCGATCCGAATGATCCCGCGCTCGCTAACTCGCTGCGCGTCGACCTCGGCACCTTCAATCCGCTCCTCGGCCGCGCGTACACCGAGATCGCCGCCGAAAGCCGCAGTGAGCACAAGAGCCAGGGCTTCGGTTCCGCCGAACGCCGGGGCTCGATCCTCAACTACTTCGACCTGCGCGCAGGCGAGCCCGCGCAGAAAGATCTCTTCGAAGGCGTCGACAGCCGCTGGTCGCGTTACCCCGGCGGCGAGAAGATCGGCGAGATCCTGCAGCGCGCGGCGGACACGTTCGACGTCAAGGATCCGCAGGCGTCTTTGCCGCTGCTGCTGCAGGCGCACAACGCGTTCCTGCAGCTTCGCGCGAATCCCGAGTGGTCGCTCGCGCGCAAGCCGTGGCTCGAACAGAAGCAACGCGAGCTGCTCGAGGCGATCCGCGAATGCGCCGGCATCGCCATCGACGTCGCCGCGGCCGACTCGATGATCGCGCCGGGACAGAAACTACCGGTGAGCGTCACGGTCGTGAATCGCTCCGACTATCCGTTCCGCCTCTCCATGGTCGCGTCGCTGTTCGCCAATCCGAGCAAGGCGCCCGGTGTGAAGCTGGAGAACAACAAGCCCATCAAGACCGACATCGTGCTCGAGCTTCCCGACGCGACGATCCGTACCCAGCCGTACTGGCTCGCGCAGCCGCCGTCGCGCGGGTTGTACACCGTCACGCAGCAGGAGCTCGTCGGCCGTCCCGACAATCCGATCGAGATTCCGATCCGCGTGTCGCTCGACGATCCGTCGATGAACACGTTGATCTTCACGGTGCCGACGGTATTCCGCTGGACCGATCCGGTGCAGGGCGAGCAGGTGCGCGAAGTCGATGCACTGCCGCCAGTCGATGTGCGCCTCGGCTCGAACGTTTATATTTTTCCGGACGCGAAGCCGCGGCCGGTGACAGTCTCCATTCGCAGCCTCGGCGGCGCCGACTCGAAACTCGACACGACGGTGTCGCTCGCGCTGCCGCAGGGATGGAAGTCGGAGCCGGCGTCTGTGCCGATGACGTTCACGGGCAAAGGCGCCGAAGGTTCGGCGATGTTCAACGTGACGCCGCCTGCCGGTGAATCGACGGCGATGATGCGCGCCGAGGTGAAGGTCGCGGGGATGACGGTGACCGAGGGAGTGGCGGAAATCGATTACCCGCACATTCCGGCGCAACGCATCCTCGGCGATGCGAACGCGATGGGCGTGCGCGCCGACATCAAACGCCGCGGCTCGCGCATCGGTTATGTGATGGGCTCCGGCGACGACGTCGCGAACATCCTTCGTCAGGTCGGCTACGACGTGGTGTTGCTCAGCGACACCGATCTCGATCGCGGCGACTTCGCGAACTACGACGCGATCGTGACCGGCATCCGCGCGTACAACACGCGCAAGCGCCTCAAGTCTGCGCACGCGCGGCTGATGCAGTACGTCGAGAACGGCGGCACGCTGGTCGTGCAGTACAACACCGCGAACGGCCTCGGCGATCTCGTCGTCGACACGCCCGGTCCGTATCCGATGAAGATCTCTCGCGATCGTGTGACCGTCGAAGAAGCGCCGGTACGGTTCATCGACGCCACGCATCCGCTGCTCGCCGCGCCAAACAAAATCACGGCCGCCGATTTCGAAGGCTGGGTGCAGGAGCGCGGACTGTACTTTCCGGGCGAGTGGGACGCGAAGTACACGCCGCTTTTCGCGATGAACGATCCGAACGAGCCGGAGAAAACCGGCGCGCAGTTGCACGCGAAACACGGCAAAGGGGCGTTCATCTACACCGGGCTGGCGTGGTGGCGGCAACTGCCGGCGGGCGTGCCCGGCGCGATCAAAGCGTTCGTGAATCTGGTGTCTGCGGAATGAAACGGAACGCCGGCGTCTCGCCGGCTGAGCGGGCGGCGTCTCGCCGCGGTCCTGGGACGGGAGCGGGACGCTCCCTGTTCAGCCGGCGGGACGCCAGCGCTCCGACTCGCTTGTACTACGCCGTCCTGATCACGCTCGCCGTGGAGGTCATCCTCTTCTACGTGTTCACGAGGATGCTCGCGTGAGGCCGGTCGACTGGGTCGTCTTGTGCGCGACGCTCGCCGCCATCGTCTTGTACGGGATGTGGAAAGGCCGTCGCCAGGATCGCCTCGCGCAGTTCCTCCTCGCCGACCGGCAGATGCAGTGGTACACGGTCGCGTTGTCGGTGATGGCCACGCAGGCCAGCGCGATCACGTTCCTCTCCACTCCCGGACAGGCCTACACCGACGGCATGCGCTTCGTGCAGTTCTACCTCGGCTTGCCCGTCGCGATGGTGATCCTTTCCGTAACGGCGGTCCCGATCTATCACAACCTCAAAGTCTTCACCGCCTACGAATATCTCGAGACGCGCTTCGGCCTGGGCATGCGCACCGTGACCGCGATCCTCTTTCTCATTCAGCGCGGCCTCGGCACCGCGATGACGCTCTTCGCGCCGGCGCTCATCGTCTCGCTCGTGCTCGGATGGAACATCCACCTGACCACGCTCGTCATCGGCGTGCTGGTCATCCTCTACACCGCGACCGGCGGCACGAAAGCGGTGTCGTGGACGCAAACGCATCAACTGCTGATCGCGCTCGGCGGCATGGCCATCGCGATGATCATCGCCATCCGCTCTCTTCCCACCGGCGTCGGATTCACCGATGCGGTTCGCGTCGCCGGAAAAATGGGACGGATGAACGTGATCGACTTCACGTTCGACCTCACCACGCCGTACAACTTCTGGTCCGGCCTCTTCGGCGGATTGATGGTGGCGCTCGCGTACTTCGGCACTGACCAATCGCAGGTGCAGCGCTACCTGACCGGCGAAACGATCCGCCAGAGCCGTCTTGGCCTGCTCTTCAACGGCCTGGTGAAAGTGCCGATGCAGTTCTTCATCCTCTTCGTCGGCGCGATGGTGTTCGTCTTCTACCAGTTCGTTGCTCCGCCGCTGTCGTTCAATCCCGTGCAGCGCGAGAAAGTGCGCGCCAGCGCGTACGCCGAAGAGTTCCGCGGACTGGAAGCGGAGCACGCGCGCACGTTCGAAGCGAAACGCATCGCCGCCACGGAGCTCGTTGCCGCCATGAACGCGAACGATGCGGCGGCGGTCGAAGAAAAGAGCGTCGCGCTGCAGACGCTGCAGAAGAGCTATGACTCGACTCGGACGGCGGCGTCGGCGCTGATCCGCAAGAACGATCCGCGCGCGGACAAAGCGGACACCGACTACGTCTTCCTCACGTTCGTGATGCAGAACCTGCCGCCCGGTCTCGTCGGCGTCCTGCTCGCGGCGATCTTCTGCGCCGCGATGTCCGCGACCGCGTCGGGACTCAACTCACTCGCATCAACCAGCGTCGTCGACGTGTGGAAACGACTGCTGCTCCCCGGCCGCGCCGATCATGAATACGTCGTGGTGTCGAAGTGGATGACCGTGTTCTGGGGAGCGTTCTGCATCGCCTTCGCACTCTACGCGAACCAGCTCGGATCGCTGATCGAAGCCGTGAATCGGGTCGGCTCGTTCTTCTACGGAACGATGCTGGCGATCTTCCTGGTCGCGTTCTATGTGAAGTGGGTGCGCGGGCAAGCGATGCTGCTCGGCGCGATCGTCGCGGAGATCGCGGTGATTCTCTGCGCGGTCTACTCGAACATGGCCTGGCTGTGGTGGAACGTGGTCGGCTGCGTGGTTGGTGTGATCGCCGCGATCGTGTTCGAGGCGATCACGCCATCTGGAGCGACGGGCTCTCAGCCCGTCGAATCACCACCGACGGGCTGAGAGCCCGTCGCTCCAGGTTTGCTGTTGTCGGTCACCGCGCTTGCGCGGTGACCGATAACCACCCAATAGTTAGCTACTTCTTCCAGAGATCGATATTGCGCTGGATCTCGCTGGCGAAATCCGCCTGATCCGGCCGGGCCTTCGCCTTCGCGGCTTCGGCGGCCTTGATCGCATCCGCCCTGCGGCCGGCACGCTCGAGGAACCGCGCCTTCAGCCAGAGATTGCCGATGTTCTCGTCGACCGCGAGTGACTTGTCGAGCCAGTCCGAGATCTCCTGATCGGTGGCGACGCCCTTGTTGTCGAACGCAAAGTTCGCGGCCATGTACGGCGCGCGCCAGTCCGGCTTCATCGCGTTCTTCAGCGCGGTGAGTGTCTTCGCGGTCGAGTCGGTGTTGATCGTGAACGGCACCGCGATCTTCTCCCAGCGCAGGACGATCTTGGCGGTGTCGGTGGTCATTTCCGGAATCTCGAACGACATCCACTCCATGTGCGGCGCGCTCTGCGGCGTGACGTTGACGCGCACGACGTCCTTCGCGGCGTCGTGGCTGTAGCTGCCCCACTGATCGGCGACGCTGTTGAAGATCACGGTCCACTGCGACTGGCCGGGAATCGTGTGCAGGCTGTACGTGCCCTTGGCGAGCTTCTGATCTTCGACCGTGACGTCGTCGCTGAACGTGATCGTGGTGGCCTCGTTCGCGCCGGTGCGCCAGACCTTGTCGTACGGGACGAGCGCGCCCCAGATGGCGCGGCCCTTCACGCCCGGACGGCTGTACTTGATGGTGACGTCGGTAAGGCCGACGGCCTGCGTGAGCGTCGCCGTCGGGCTCGGCCGCGGCGTACGCACCTGTGCGAGAGCGCTGGTCGTGACGAGCAGCGCGACTGCGGTGATGAGTGTTTTGCGCATGATTCCTCCTGTTTTTTCGCGCGGATGCTACCTCAATCCCAGGTGATCCAGCGGTTGTCGAACACGGTCTTCTCGCCACGCCCATCCGTCACCTCGACCTGCACGTCCGTCCTGCGCCGGATGTTTCCCGGACGGCCGATGAACTGGCCGACGTAGCGCGTGCGCGCGAGGTGCTTGTCGCGCGGACAGCGCAGCGCGAGAAACGGATCCTGCGAGAGCTGCGCGGGCAGCTTGACTGTCCGATTGTCGAACCAGAGATCGACGCTCTGGATCCCGTGCGGCGACATCGCCCAGCCCGAGAAGATGGCCGAATGATCGAAGCGCAGGCGCGGCGGCGGAAAGTCGAGCGCGCCCATCGTTCCGGCGCTGCAAGTGGGCTGTCCGGCGAGGAAATCCTGGAGTTGCTGAGTACCTCGGAGTTCCTCGGGGTACCTCGGAGTACCTCGGGGAGAAGAGGCCGTCGACCCTCCGAGGTACTCCGAGGTACTCCGAGGTACCCGAGGCACTCCGAGGCGGAACACCCAGGAGCCGGCCCGCGGCGAATGGAATCGCCGCACGAATCCGATCCGTCCGCGGTCCAGCTCGCGACGCAGCCATTCGTGGATGACCGGCGCGCGTTCGCCGAGGGAGTCGGCGTGCACGATGAGCAACTCGACGCCGGATTTGGCGAGCGCATCGAGAAACGCGTCGGGAACCGGTGTCTCCTTCGACATCGCGCCGAGCCGGTCGCGGCCGGGCGGCGCGAATCCGGAGACGCCGTTGATCATCGGCCGGTGATGCACCGTCGCGCGGAACAGATACTCGTATTCGCTCGCGCCATCGTCGAGCGGGATTTGCGCGATCGCACGCACGGGCTGCGTCGCCAGCCAGCGATCGACCTCCGCCGGTTTCGGATCGGTGAGATACCAGCGGATCGGCGCAGCCCAGAGCGTCGCGAAAAACATGACCGGTACGACCAGCGCGATCCAGCGATTGCGCCGCGCGAGCGCCGCCGTCAGCAGCGCGATCAACATGGCCATGCCGATGTACGCGATCACGGCCCATCGCGCCGGCACGCGCAACGCGCGAAAGCCGGGCATCGCGCCGTAGAGAAACTCGTGGAAGACGAAGTTGAGTCCGAGTGAACCGAACACGCCGATGGCCATCCAGAGCAGCGCGAGGGAAAGTTGCGCCTTCTGCTTCCGCGCGATCACGAGCGCGAGCAACGCTGCGACGTACGCGAGCGCGCCGGGATACAGCCTCCGCTCCGGCTCCGTGACGCGGCCGGGCAACCAGTCGCGGAGCTGCGCGGAGTAGCCCGCGACCTCCGCACGCGGACGGAGCATTCCGTACATGTCGGCTACCGCCGCGTACGGATAGAGAAACGGCCCGAGGATCAGCAGTGCGCCGCCGGTCGCGATCGCGAGCTCACGCCACTGACTCCGCGGGATGAGCAACGCCGCGGTGATTGCTGATGCGAGCGCGCCGAAGAACAGGTAGTGCACGTTGGTCAGGCCATTCATCACGAACACGGCCGCGAAGATCCACGCGCGACGCCGCGTCGGCGTTCGCGCATAAGCGAGCAGCGCCACGAGCAGCAGCGGCAGCCAGCCGCCCCAGATGTGCTGCAGGTGGGGCAGGTGCGTGAAGCGGAACGGCACAAACGCGTAGAAGACGCCCGCTGCCATCCCGGCGATCCACGATCCGGTCAGTCGTTGTCCCAGAAGGTACGCGCCGAAGCCGGAGAAGACGAAGCCCGCCAGCAGCGCGATGTTGTGCGCGGCCAGCGCGCTCACGCCGATCGCGCGCAGTGGAAAGAGCAGCATCGCGATGCCGTACATGTTCTCGCTGAACGCGAGCGAGTACTCCGCGGGATGAAAAGCGTTCGCATGAAAGAGCGAGAGCGGCGCGCGGAAGGTCGCCCACCAGCCCCAGTCCAGGATCCACGTGGTGATGTACGGATCGCCCGGATCCGAAACGGCGCGGTCGAGATTACGCGCGAGCGGCCATGTCATCGCCACGCTCATCACGATGAACGCGACCGCGGCCGTGGCGTGTTGCCTCCTCATCGCGGCGGGATGCTAAGCTATTTCTCATGCCCGCTCCCATTCCGTTCACGGACAATCACGAAGACCTTTCCACCGATCGCGGCTATCAATTCAAGTTCTATTGCGAGAAGTGCGGGAACGGCTACATGTCGTCGTTCCAGACGTCGAAGATCGGCATGCTCGGCTCCGCCGCGCGCGTCGCCGGCGGCCTCCTCGGCGGCGTTTTCGGGCGCGTCGCGGACAGCGCGTACGAGGTGCAGCGTGCCGTCGGCGGACCCGCACACGACGCGGCGCTCAAGGACGCAGTCACCGAGATCGCGCCGACGTTCAAGCAGTGCACGCGTTGCGGCAACTGGGTTTGCCAACCGATCTGCTGGAACAAGAAGGCCGGCTTGTGCGAAGGCTGCGCACCGGACATGGATGAAGAGATGGCGGCGGCGCAGGCCGAGGCCGCGCGCGAGCAGATTCACGAGAAGGCGCGCACCGTCGATTGGACGAAGCAGCGCGACGTGAAGACCATCAGCGGTGCCGTCTGTGGCGAATGCGGAGCGAAGACGCAGGGCGGCAAGTTCTGCCACGACTGCGGCGCGACCCTCTCCCCGAAGAGCGCGTGCGCGCAATGCGGTCATCAGGCCGAGGGGACGCCGAAGTTCTGTCCGGAGTGTGGGCAGCGTTACTGACGCGGGCCGTATGGCGCGCGCCCGGCAACGGGCTTGCACCAAAGTGCAGCCGTGCAAGTCATCGTCCTCTTCGGCGGTCCGTCGGATGAGCGTCACGTGTCCGTCGCTTCCGCGCAGAACGTTCTTCGCTCCGTGCACGGTGACCCGCTCGCGTGGTTCTGGGCGCCCGACGGCGCGGTCCACGACGTGAGCGTGCGCCAAGTGCTCGCGCACGAGAAGCCGTTCACGACCGACTTCGTGCCGTCGCGTCCGGCGATTTTTCCCGACATCGAACAAGCGCTCGACACGTTGCCGGTCGACGATCCGGTGTTCCTGCTCGCGCTGCACGGCACCGGCGGAGAAGACGGCACGCTGCAGAAACTGCTGGAAGAACGCGGACTGCCGTTCACGGGCTCGGGCTCGGAAGCCAGCGCCGCCGCATTCGACAAGGAGCGCGCGAAGGAGCTGGTGAAAGATCGCGTGCGCATCGCTGAATCACGCGTCGCGCGCAACAACGCCGAGTTGAGCGCGATCGTCGACGATCTGCTTTCGCGTCACGAGCGGGTCGTGCTCAAGCCGCTCGCCGGCGGATCGAGCCGCGGCCTCTACTTCCTCGACCGCGGCGAAACTGCGCCGCGCGATCTCGCGTTTCCGTACATCGTCGAGCAGTTCATCCGCGGACGCGAGCTCACGGTCGGCGTGATCGATCACGGCGAAGGACCCGCTGCGCTTCCGGTCATCGAGATCGAGATCGACCCGAACCGCACCTTCGACTACGAAGGCAAGTACCTCGGGCAAGGCACGCGCGAGATCTGCCCCGCGAACATCCACGGCGAGCTCGCCCGCGAAGCGCAGCGCGCCGCAGTCATGGCGCATCGCGCGCTGGGTTGCGAAGGCTATTCGCGCACCGATCTCGTGGCGTCGGAAGACGGCGTGTACTACCTGGAGACGAACACGCTGCCGGGCTTGACCACGAGCTCGCTCGTGCCGCAGGAGCTCCTCGTCGTCGGGATCTCATTCGACGAATTTCTGCGGCGGCAGTTGCAGCTTGCGCTCGAGCGCAGAAACACTGTGCCTTCTCCGTCGTAACATCTATCCGTGGAACCGACCGCCATCGCTCTGGCCGTACTCCTCGGCGTGGGACTCTCCGCCTCGACAGGACTGAATACGTTCCTGCCGCTGCTGATGCTTTCGGCGGCGGCGCGCTTTCACATCGCCGGCATCGAGCTCGGCCGGAAGTTCGACTGGCTCTCGTCTGACGTCGCCATCATCGTGCTGATCGTTGCGTCGATCGCGGAGATCATCGCCGACAAGGTTCCGGCCGTCGATCACTTCCTCGATTCGATCGGCACATTCGTGCGCCCGCTCGCGGCAACGGTCGCAACCGCCTCGGTGCTCACCGGCGCTGACGTGAATCCCACCGTCGCTGCTGTCGTCGGGCTGATGATCGGCGCGCCGACGTCGCTCGGCTTTCACACGTTGAAGGCGGGTACGCGCGTGGCGTCGACGGCGACGACTTTCGGCTGCGCGAATCCGATCCTCTCGCTGATCGAGGACGTGATCTCGTTCGCGCTGACGATTACCGCGATCTTCGTCCCGCTAGCGGTGCCGGTCGCGATTGCCCTGCTGGTCTGGCTGCTCTGGCGCATCGCGAAACGGATTCAGACGCGCACGGCGTAACGCCCCTCACCCGGCCTTCGGCCACCCTCTCCCCGCTGCGCGCGGCGAGGGCTACAACGCGGGAGCGTGGCGAGTAGCCTTCTCCCGTCGGCGAGGGGAGAAGGTGGGCGAAGCGCGGACGAGGGGTGACTACCGCGCCGGTTTGTTCAGCACCGTGATCCGCCCTTCGACCTTCGGCTGGAGCGCTTCGTTCCCCGCGAGCTGCTGAATCAGCACATCGCGAATCGGCGCCGCGAACGAGGTCTGAATGCGATCGCGAGAAATGGTCTTCATGACATCGATTGCACCGTCGCCGCCGCTGGCGATGAAGTCCGGCATGATCACCGTGTACAGCTTCGTCGGATCGATTGGCGAGCCGTCGTCGAGCGTCGCGTTCTGGAATCGCTCGAGCCCCGTCTTCGATGCGTCGTACGTGTAGCGCACGCCGCTGACCTGCATGATTCCGCGCTGCCCGGTCGACGTGTATCGCAACAACTCGACGAGCTGTTCGCCGGTCATGATCACGAGCGTCGGGTAGTTGTCGAAGGGACTCACGGCGTAGATGTCGCCGTACGTGAGCTCGCCCGCGGGCAGCTCCGCGCGGATGCCGCCGGAGTTCATGATGCCGACGTCCGCTCCCGCCGATCTGCGCAACGCATCGGCGAGCAGATTGCCGAGGGAGGATTCGGCGGAGTAGACGCGTGTGAATGCGGCGGCGGTGGCGATGCCGACCTTCTGATCGCGCTTCGCGGCGACGCGCCGCAGGAACGGATCGAGCACCGTGGCCACGCGCGTATCCGCCACCATCGTCTCGCCCGCGAACGTGCGCCGCACGAGCTTGGCGCCCTTCGCAGCGCTACGCGGATCGCACGATTCCGTTCCCTCGTACACGAACGAGCAGATCATCGTCGGCATCCGCATCTCGCTCTTCGTGACCTTGTTGTTCGTCGTGTCGATCCAGAGGTCGACGGTCGCGAACTCGCGGCTCAGCGCCTGTCCCTGCACGGTGGGGATGCCGTTCACGTAATGGCGCATGTTCGCGTGCGTATGACCTGCGAAGAATGCGTCGATCGTCCCTGGCGGCAGGCTCTCCAGCAGTTTCACCGCCTCAGTCTGCAGGTCGCAGCTGTCGAGCTTGTGCTCGTCGCTCATGTCCGTGCAGCGTCCGCCGATGTGCGCAATCACGATCACCGCGTCCGCGCCCTGCTCGCGCAATTTGCGCGCTTCATCGATCGTGGCCGCCACCGGATCGGTGAATGACAACGACTCGACGTTGATGGCCATCGTCACCGCCGGCGTATCGGGCGTCGACAAGCCGATGATGCCGATGCGCGCGCCGCCAGCGCGGGTGATCATCGAAGGCCGCGCCCACGCCGGCGTCTTCCCGGTTTCCTTCTCGATCATGTTGGCGGAGAGCAGCGGAAACATCGCCAGCTCCGCGTTGCGCTTCAGCGCGCCGAGGGGATCGTCGCCGCGCTGCCGTGGAATCGGCTCGGGACCGACCGGACCGAAATCGAATTCATGATTGCCGACCGCGGCCGCGGTGTAGCCCATCGCGTTGTAGCCGCGGATGACGGCTTCGCCTTCGAAGAGATTCGACTCGAGCGTCCCCTGGAACATATCGCCCGAATCGACGAGCAGCACGCGACCGGGGTTCTGCGCGCGCAGTGCCTCCACGTGCGTGGTGAGCACGGGCAGCCCGCCCCACAACACGCCCTCCCCTCCGCCCGGCGGCGTCTCGACGTGACCGTTGAACCAGCCATGAACGTCGGTGGTGCCGACGATGACGACGTGGACGGGCTCGGGAGGCTTGCGCGGCGTCACACACGCCGCGGCCAGGAGGAAGATCATCAGGGGAAGGGACCGTTTCATTGGCTCGGCATTATAGGGGGCGCCCTCGACCCCGCCCGAGTCGTAGAGTCTTAGAGTCGTAGAGAGACGCTTCGCGAGCGTGCGGTTATCCTCTAAGACTCTAAGACCCTACAACTCTACGACTCCGATGAAACGCATGTCTTACCAGATCGCCGCAACCGCAACCGCAACGCTGCACCTCCTGTTCATCCTCTTCGTCATCTTCGGGGGCTTGCTCGTCCTCCGGTGGCCGAAGTTGATGTGGATTCACCTCCCAGCGGCGGTGTGGGGTGTGCTGATCGAGTGGTTTAGCTGGTATTGTCCGCTCACGAAGTGGGAGAACTATTTTCTCCAGCAGGCCGGGCGCGCCGGCTATGACGGCGGTTTCGTCGCGCACTACATCATGCCCGTCATTTATCCCGCCGGCCTCACGCGGGGGCTCGAGATCGCGATCGGCGTGTTCGTGCTCGTCCTCAACGCCGGCATTTACATGAGAGTCTTTCGATAGCATGCACACAGTCGCAATCCCGCAACACCCCGTCGAGACCCTCGACACGACCTTCTCCAACCTCGGCCTCTCCGCGGAGGTCGTGGCCACCATCGAGAAAATCGGGTTCGTCCATCCGACGCCGATTCAGGCCGCGGTCATCCCCACCGCTCTCACCGGCAAAGACGCGATCGGCCTCGCCCAGACCGGCTCCGGCAAGACCGCGGCGTTCGTGCTGCCGATGGCGGAGCGCCTCACGCACGGTCACACCGTCCGTGGACTGATCATGGCGCCGACGCGCGAGATCGCGCTGCAGACGAAAGCGTTCCTCGATCTGTTCGGAAAAAAACACGACCTCCATACCGCGTGCCTCATCGGCGGTGTGCGCATGAAGCCGCAGCTCGACGCGCTGCGCGACAAGCCGGATGTGGTCGTCGCCACGCCCGGACGTCTGCTCGATCACGTGAACCGGCGCACCGTGAATCTCGACAACGTCGAGATCCTCGTCCTCGACGAAGCCGATCACATGCTCGATCTCGGATTTCTTCCGCAGATCCGCGACGTCCTGCGCCGTCTCCCGCGCGAGCGGCAGACGATGATGTTCTCCGCCACGATGCCGGACTCGATCGAGATGATCGCGCGCGACTTCATGCGCGATCCGGTGCGCATTGACATCATGCCCGCGGGCGGGGCGGCCGAGGGGATCACGCATCGGTTGTACATCGTGAAGGAGGCGGACAAGCGCAACCTGCTGCTCGCGCTCCTCGATCAGGAGCTCGGCTCGACGCTCGTGTTCACGCGCCGCAAGATCGACGCGGAGTGGTTGTACTCGGTGCTCGATCGCAAGGGACATCCGGTCGCGCGCATTCACGCGGACCAGTCGCAGAACAAGCGCGTCGACGCGCTGAAGACGTTCCGCGAGGGCGAACATCGCATCCTCGTCGCGACCGACATTGCGGGCCGCGGCATCGATATCCCCGGCATCGAGCACGTGATCAACTTCGACATTCCGGAGAACGTCGAGGACTACGTGCACCGCGCCGGCCGCACCGCACGCGGCCGCGCGAAAGGCATCGTGGCCACGATCGCCACCTGGCAGGACCTGCCGATGGTGCGCAAGATCGAAGAAACCCTCGGCGAAAAGATCCCGCGCTGCACCGTCCCCGGTGTGGAGGCGTGGGAGGAGTCGGAAAAGAAACCGGCAGCGAAACGGCGGCGGGTGTAATCGTCGCCCGTCAATCCCTCACAAACCCTGTCGCGCCGATCTTCTCCGGCGGCTCCTTTGGCGTCGACCCGCGACGCCGGCTCGCCTCGATCAACGCCTCCCCTTCCGCCGGCACCGCCACGTCTTTCGCGATCTGCGCACGCGCGCTGGCGAGATACACGGCCACGCCTTTCTCCGCGTAGATCTCCTCGATCGCGGCGGCGTCGGCGTCGATGACGATGTAGTCCTGCAGCCGCGTGGAAAAGATCGCGAACTTGCCGTTGGACTGCTTCTCGATGCGCCACGCCATGCGCGTGATTATCGGCGGAAGCGCAGGCCGATACGCCACGCGCGCGGCTGGCCGAGGGTGACCACCGGCGTCGCGCTGGCCTCGACGTCCTCGTTCGTGAGGTTCTCGAGCGCGAACGTAATGTCGAACGCGCGCGCGATCGGATGCGACGCGACGACGTCGGCAACGAGGTAGCCGTCGAGCGGCAGTTGGTTGCGATCGTCGTCGAATTGCGAGGACGACCAGCGCAGTTGCGCTCCGATGCCTTTCCACGTCGCCTGCGCGGTGAGCTGCATGCGCGCGACCTGCGGGACGCGTTTTCCGCGCAGCTCGCCTTCGCGCACGGTGGCGTCGACGAACAGCGCGCCGACTGACCCGCGCCAGTCACTGCCGAATCGCCAGTCCGCATCGAGCTCGGCGCCGATCGAGCGCGTGCGGCCGAGGTTCTGACGCTGGCGCGTGATGAGGGCGGGAGTTTGCGACAGCGTCACGTTCGCGATCGTGTCGCGCACGTCCATGAAGAACACGGTGATGCGCGCGTTGCGTGCACGCGCGCCGATCTCGAAGCCGGTCAGGTTCTCCGAGCGCAACTCCTCGTTCGGCAGCGTCTCGATGTTGCCGACGCGAAACCCGCGATGGAGTTCGTTCAGTGTCGGAGCGCGGAACGCGCTGTATGCGGACGCGGACAGCGACAGCTCATCGAGCGCGCGCCACAGCACGGACAATCGCGGATTGAGCTGCGTCTCGTCGCGATATGCATCGCCGCGCACGCCGGCGGTGATCGAGAGCCGTGGCGTCACCGCGAATAGATCCTCGAGGTACAACGCGCCGGTGCGTTGCCGGCCGCCCGCTTCGACGTGAAACGTCCCGGCCGGCGTAAATCGCAACTCGTCGCTCACCCCATCCGCCTGACGCACCTCCGCACCGCCGACGAGCACATGCCGATCGCCAAAACCGCGCGTGTACTGCGCGCTGCCGCCGTAGCCGCGAGACGGCACGCGCTGCTCGACCGTGAGCCGCTCGCTGTTGCGATCCGCCGCGATCGCGGAGAAGGTTTGAAAGTAATCCTGGTCGCTGCCGTACGCACGCAATGCGAGTGCGCCGCCGAACATCGAGAGATCGCCGCCGAGGGCGAGATGGAGGATGGTGGTGTCGTTGACCTGCAGCGGCGTGCCGTTGTTGCGCGACTCGCGATAACGCGATGCGCGCGCAAACATCCCTCCATGCCGCAACGTCGCATCGAGCGTGGTCGAGCGCGAGTCGGCTTCGACATCGGCCGCGCCGCGCTGATCCGGCCGCACGAGAACATATCCGCCCGTCGACAACAGGTCTGCCGCCACGCCCCATGTCTCACCGGCGGCGTACAAAGATGCGCTCCGAGTCTCTTGCGATCCGATCGATGCGTCGACATCGACTCCCGCGGACTTGCGGCGGATGAACTGGATGACGCCGCCCATCGCGGAGCTGCCGTATAAATCGGAAGCGCCGCCGCGCAACACCTCCACGCGTTCGAGCGACGCGCGGGGCACACGACCCCAGTACACCCAGCCGCCGAACGGATCGTTGAGCGGCACACCATCGTCGAGTACCAGCGCACGCGATGCGCCGCTCGCGCCGACGCCGCGCAGCGTCACGCCCTGGGCCGTTGGATTCGCGACGCGGCTTCCCGTGCGCCGGAAGAGCGTGAATCCCGCGACCTGCCGCAACGCGTCGTCGAGCGTCGGCGCGGCCGACGTTCGCAAGGCTTCGCGCGACAACACGACCACGCTTGCGGGCGTGTCCGCGACGCGCGTCTCCGTGCGCGTCGCGGTGACCGTGATGGTCTCCGAAGTCACGGTTTGCGCGAGCAGCAAAACGGCGGCGAGCATGCTAACGTCCGGCCAGAAGCAACATCATGACCACGAATTTTGCACCGGCCTGGTTTCTCCCGGGACCGCACTTCCAGACGATCTGGGGCCGCCTCGCGCGTCCGCGCAGGATGGTGTCGTTCCGCCGCGAGGTTCTCGAAACGCCGGACGGGGACGAGCTCGTGCTCGATCACGTCGACGGGCCTGCCGGCTCGCCGCTGCACTTCGTGTTGATGCATGGGCTCGAAGGCAGCTCGTATTCGGTGTACATGCAGGGCATCCTCGCCGTCATCGCGCGCCACGGCTACTCGGCGACCGCGATGAACTTCCGTTCATGCGCGCGCGATCCGCACAACATCGTGCGCATGCTGCCCAACCGCCGCCCGCGTTTCTATCATTCGGGGGAGACCGGCGATTTCGATTTCGTCGCGCGCACGCTCGCCGCGCGCATGCCCCGCCAGCGGCTCGCCGCCTTCGGCGCCTCCCTCGGCGGCAACGTGCTGCTCAAATGGCTCGGCGAGAACGCGGGGCAGCAACTCGTCGCCGCCGCCGCTACTCTTTCCGTCCCCTACGACCTCGGCGCCGGCGCGCGCTTGCTCGAAGAAACGCGCGCGGGACGCTTTTACGTGTCGCGTTTCCTGGCGACGCTGAAGAAAAAAGTGTCGCGTCCCGACATCGCGCCGCTCATCGACCTGCAACGTGCGTTGCGCGCGAAGACGTTCACGGAATTCGACGACGCGGCGACGGCGCCGCTGCACGGCTTCGCCGGCGTGGAGGACTACTACGCGCGCGCCAGCTCGATCCACTTCGTGCGGCACGTCGCCACGCCCACGCTCGCGTTGAACGCAGCGGACGATCCATTTCTCCCTGCCACCGTGTTGCCGCGCGTGAAGATGAACGCGTCGGACGCGGTCGATTTCCGCACCACCAATGCGGGCGGCCACGTCGGCTTCATCAGCGGCGGCGCGCCCTGGCGCTGCGAATACTGGGCGGAAGAGCTGGTGGTGCGGTGGCTGGTCGAGAAGGCGGAGGCGGCTTGACGTCTGGAGCGACGGGCTCTCAGCCCGTCGAGCGTGCGTCGCTCCAGCTCCAGGCGGCGTTCGCAGTCTGGGGCCTGGCCATCGCCATCGGCATGGTCTCGATCTGGGATCGTCCCGCACCTCCCGATCAACTGCCCGGATTCGCGCGCGCGTATGGCTTCGACGCGCATGGCCCGTTCCGTTGGGTCGCGGGGCTGATGCTGCTGCCGATCCTCGTGCCGCTGGCGATGCGGCCGATCACGCGGCGACTGGCGATCGCGCAGGCGTGGGCGCGCAATGCGGTGCTCGTGGCGCCGTTCGTGGCGCTGTGGCTCGTGACCGTGCATCGTGTTGTGTCATGGGCCATCGTGCCGTGTGCAATCGTGATCGCGATCTGCACGGTGCTTCGCAATCGCGACCTCGGATTCACGCGCCGCGACGCCGTCCTCGTCGCGGCGTTCCTGCCCACGCTCCTCGGCATCCGCGACATCGACATCGGTCTGCAGGGCGACGGCGAGATTTACGTCGCCGCGTTGATCGTCTTCGCGATTCGGATCGCAGTCGCGCTCATTCCGTCGCCGCTGCCGCCCGCGCTCGCGTTCATCGCCGCGCCGTTGGGACTGGTGTTGCAGACCGGCTTCTTCGCGCGCGATCAGCGTTACTTCGGCTGGCACGCGCTGGCGATCGCGGTGATCTCGCCGTTCGTGCTGCGCGTGTTTCTGCGCAACGCGCGGGTCGCCACGCGCATTCTCGTATTGATCATCTATCCGCTGACGCTCTACAGCTACGCGAACGCGCTTTCGCTCACCACCGCGGAAGGAAAGCCGCGCATCGACTTTTTCGAAGATGGTCATGCGCTGCAGCCTGCGTCCGAATATTTGCGCGGCGAGCTGCCGTATCGCGACACGCTTCCCGCGCACGGATTGATCGAGGATGGGCTGTTCGACGTCGCGGCGATGAAGCTCGGCGGCGTGACCCTCGGCAGTCGCACGAAGGCGCGGGTCGTGGTTGGATCGCTCGTGACGGTCGCACTGTACGCGGTCGCATTCGCCGCGACCGGTTCGGCGGAAGCGGCGTTCTTCGCGGTGCTGCTCGCGTTGATGACGGGTGTGTGGCGCGGGAGCATCCGCTTCCTGCCGGCTCTGATCGTGCTCGCGTGGCTGGCCGCGGCGGTGCGTGGGCGAAGACCGCGCCTCTTCGCATATGCCGGCTTCTTCGTGGTGATCTGTGGCTTGACCAGCCTCGATTTCGCCGCGTATGCGTTCCTCGCGCTCGTCGTGGCGGCGTTCCGCACCGGGCGTGTCGCGATGAAACACGCGGTCATCGGGATCGCCGCGGCCACGATCCCGCTCTTCATCACGCTGGCACTGTTGGGCATCCTCGACGACTTCCTGCGCGGCACTTTCATCGAGACACTCAGCGCCGGACCCGCTTACACGATGAACTTCTTCACACCGCCGCCGGCGATGGAGAGCATAGCCGCGTTTCCCGACGTGCTTGCCGTGCTGCTCAATCGCGACGCGTTTCCGTACATCTTCTGGGGCATCGCCGCGATCTTCGCCGGCGTGATGCTCACGCGACGCGCATCGCGGCGTCTCGAGCCTCTGGTGATCCTCGCGGTGTTCATCGTCGCGACCGCGATCTCGTACGCCGAGCGGCATCACCTGTACTTCGGCATGCTCGCGGCGGTGCTCGTGATCGCGCTGATTCTGCATCTGGTGCGCCGCCGTCACGTCGCGATGGCGACGCTGGCCATCGTGGCAACCATCGCGATGGCCGGCCCGACCACACACATGGGCGTCATCGGCTGGATGCGCCGTGGCCGCGGTCCGATGGGTCCCGGATTCAGCGAGCTCGCGCACATCCCTCGCGCGCGCGGGGCGTGGATTCACGAGACCGACGCGAAAGTGATCGAGAGCGTGCGCAAGTACCTCGCGCTTTCCATGCACCCCGACGAGACGTTCTTCGACTTCACGAACAGCGGCCTGCTGTACTTCGTCTTCAACCGCGACTGCCCGATCCGCGAGTACGAAGTGGCGTTCTACGAGACCGAGGAGCGGCAGCGCGAGGTCATCCGCCGCATCGAATCGAATCCGAAAGTGCGCGCCGTGCTCGTGCCTCCGCACCCGCACGGCCGCATTACCGTCGACGGAGTCCCGAACGCCGAACGCGCGCCACTGGTGTGGGCCTACCTGCAGGCGAACTTTCACGCCGATTTCGAAGAGGGCGACGTCGTGTTCTGGCGTCGGAAGTAGACTGATGACATGAAGCCGTGGCTCCGGATCTGCGCGTCGTTCGACGAGGAAGCCGAAGCGGACCGCGAGTATTGGCAGCAGTTCTCTGCCGAGCAACGGGTGGCGCTGATCGATGAGATGCGTCACGAGTGGGCTGCGATGACGAACGAGCCGAAACCGAATCGCGATCAAATCGACTTCGTTCGCCTGCTCGCGAAGTATGAAGTCCGTGCACTGATTGTCGGCGCGCACGCACTCGGGTTTCACGCGCGACCGAGATACACGAAGGATCTGGACATCTTTGTCGATGCGTCGGCGGAGAATGGCGCCAGGGTCGTTTCCGCGCTCCACCAGTTCGGCTTCGCCGAGCTCAATGTCACCGCCGAAGACCTCGCGGAGCGAGGTCGCGTCATCCAACTTGGATTTCCCCCGAATCGTATCGACATCATGACCAATCTCACCGGCGTCACCTTCGAGGACGCATGGGAACACCGTGTTCCAGGTACCTTCGGGAGCGAGCCCGTCTTCTACATCGGCAAGACGGAGTTGATGCGCAACAAGAGCGCCGTCGGACGCCATCAGGACCTGGCCGACCTCGATCTTCTTCGCCGGTTCAGTTGATAATCCGCGCCGCATGAGCAAGTTCGCCGCGTTTCTCGCGGAGCGGTACCCCTTCGCGCTCCACGCGCTCGACGATGCCGGCGAGCTCGACGTCGCGAAGCTGCGGCACGCCGTCGAGGCCTTGCCCGAGACCACGCCCGGAGTCAGCGCGAGCGCGCGTTTGGAGCAGGCCATCGACGAGATCGTCGACGCCGCGGCCGGTTTTCATCGGCGCGAAGCGATCGCCGCATCGCTGACGCGCGACGAGAAGCGCGGCATTCTGCGCGGAATGTTGCTGACGCGCGCGACCGACAATCGCCTCAAGCAGTTCTTCACCGGCGGCGAAGTGCGCTGGGGCAACACCTCGTTCCAGGGCAAAGGCTTTCGTTCCCTCGGCCAGGAAGCGATCTACGCGGCGGTGATCCGCCTGCAGCCCGACGACCTCATCTCGCCGATGATCCGCGACCTCGGCGCCGTCCTCGCAAAACACAATCATCGCGACACCGTGCGCATGGTCCTCAGCGCGCAGATGGGCAAGTCCGGACCACCGATGAACGGCAAGGATCTGCATGTCGGCGACTGGGCGCACGGCATCCTTCCCGCGATGGCGCCGCTCGGCAGCCCCGCACTGACGATTGCCGGGGTCGCGCTCGCGTTTCAGTTGCGCAAAGAAGCGCGCGTGGCGGTGTCGTTCGTGGGCGAAGGCACCACCTCGCTCGGCGAATGGCACGAAGCGATCAACGCGTGCGCCGCGCGCAAGCTCCCCGCGATCTTCTGCGTGCAGAACAACCAGACCGCGCTGTCGACACCGGTGCGCGAGAATTCCGCCGCGCGCGTGTTCGCCGACAAGGGACCGGGCTACGGCGTCCCGTCGATCACCATCGACGGGACCGATCCCGAGGCGATCGCGGCCGCGTTCACCTGGGCGGCGGAGCGCGCGCGCGAAGGCCGCGGTCCGGCGCTGATCGAGCTCGTGGCGATGCGCATGTGCGGCCATGCCCATCACGACGACATGCTCTACCTCGGCAAAGACCCGCAGTCGTCGTGGTCGTATCCGGCGCTCACCGAGCAGGGCTACGCCGACCGCGAGACATACGAGTTCTGGCGTTCGCGCGACCCGATCGCGACGTACGCGGCGAAACTCGAAGCGGAAGGCATCATCGCCGCAGGAGAAGTCGAGTCGTGGAAAAATGAGATCGAGCAGTTCGTCGAGAGCGAAGCGCGCAACGTCATCGACGCACCGTGGCCCGACGGCGCCGAAGCGGGCGACGGCGTATTCGCGAATGAACCGCGCCGCGCGCACATCGAAGTGCTCGACGAAACGCATCGCAAGAATGCGTCGCGCAACATCAAGTTACCGGCCGTGGAAGAAGCGCCGCCGTTCGATGCGAAGGGGAAAACTTTCCTCGAAGCAGTGATGCTCGGCATCGGCGACGTGCTGCGCGCCGACGAGCGTGCGTTCGTCTACGGCGAGGACGTCGGCGGCAAATACGGCAACGCGTTCCTGCTGCTTCGGCCGCTGTTGAAAGACTTCGGCGATCGCATCATCAACTCCGTGCTCTCCGAAGGCGCGACGATCGGCGTGTGCACCGGCGCGGCGCTGGCAGGCATGCGGCCGATCGGCGAGATGCAGTTCAACGACTTCGTCGCCAGCGGCTTCAACGCGCTGGTCAACAACGCGGCCAAGATCCGCTATCGCTGGGGCGGTTCGCTGCCGTTCGTGCTGCGTATGCCGTGGGGCGGGCTGCGTCACGCGGGGCCGTATCACTCGCAAAACACCGAGGCGTGGTTCTATCGCACACCCGGGCTGAAGATCGTCGTGCCGTCGACGCCGCACGACGCGCGCGCGCTGATGATCTCCGCCGCGAACGATCCGGATCCCGTGCTGTATTACGAACACATCGCGCTGTATCGCGATCCGAAGATCAAGCAGGTGTTGCGAGACGAAGCGCCATCGCCCGTGCCGATCGGCAAGGCAGCGCTCCGTCGTGCGGGCGATGATCTGGCGATCATCTCGTACGGTGCGTACGTTCACGACGCGTTACACGTTGCGGAGACGCTGGCGAAGGACGGGCATTCGATCGCCGTGCTCGACTTGCGCACGCTCGCACCGCTCGATCGCGAGGCCGTGCTCGCGGTCGCGCGTCATTGCAATCGCGTGCTGATCGTGCACGAGGACACACGCACCGGATCGATCGGCGAGTCGCTCGCGGCGATCATCCAGGAAGAAGCATTCGAATACCTCGACGCGCCGATCCGGATTCTCGGCGCACTCGATACGCCGGTCCCATATTCGCCGCCGCTCGAGGAAGTGTTCCTGCCGAGCGTCGAGCAGATCGAGCATGCGGCGCGGCTGCTGTTGAGGTATTAACGAGTACCTCGGAGTACCTCGGAGTGCCGCGACGGATCCATCCCCTCCGAGGAACTCCGAGGTACCCGAGGTACCCGAGGTACTCGTGACTGGCTGGACCGCCTCGTGCATCGCGTCGATCGAATGGACTCGCCCTCACCCGGTCCGGCGATCGAAGAGCTCGCCCGCCGCGCGGATCGCGCCATGCGCACCTTTCGCGCGAGAAGCACCGCCGAAACGACTTTCAACTTCGTCCGCGACGCGTTGCTGTCGGCCGACGAGCACGATGCGGAGACGCGCGTGCTGAACGCGCTGGAGAAGCAGCGCGGCTGGTCGCGCCGGAGCCAGACTGAATTCGTGTGCACGTTCGGCGACCGGTCGTCCGTCCTGACCGTGCCACGGCCGTTCGATCCGGATCAGCTCGCGCGCCTGATCACTCGCGTGGAAGTGAACGTCTTCCTCGGCGGCGGTGCCGATGACGGGCTGATGCGCGAGCTGCAATCGCTCGCGCAGCGCGAGCTGCAGAAACTCTTCGACGCGGAGGACGAGCTCACTCTTCAGTGAGGCGCCGGACGTAGTTCTTCGGCGCGTGATCGGCGAGATAACGCGGTGGCGACTTATGGATGCGCGCGATCGTGCGCAACACGCGCAGGATCGTGGTGGTGAGCGCCGGCTTCGTTTTCGCGACGCCAATCCGATGCTCGGTGCCGGCGTGTACGAACCCGAACTGCGCCGGCGGCACGACCGTGACGATGTCGCGGCCGCCCACGACGCGATGAATCGGTAGGCGCGCGGTCTCGCGTGCGAACGCACTGTTGCCGACCAGCGGACAGCCGAACGCGTAACACGCCTGCGCCGGCCGCTTCGCCGCCGCGAGCGTGGCCAGTGCGGCGCCGAGGCTGTGACCGGCGTAGAAAATCGGACAAGTGAGCTTCGCGAGCTCGGCTTCGATGTCGTTCCAGATCTCGTCGAGCTGCGCCTTGAAACCGCTGTGCACATCGATGATGTCGGGATCGGAAGTCACGTGCAGATCGGCCAGATCGGCCGCGAAATCACCGATCTCCTGCTCCGTTCCGCGAAACACCACCGCTGCCCACGCGGGCTGCGCCGACGCGACGAGAATCGCCTGCCCGCCCGTCTCCGGCCCATTGAAAAACTTCACCTCGCGCAGTCCGGCCTGTTCGAGAAAGAACTGCCGCGGCGGAACGAGCGGCTCCTTTTCCGGAACGTCATGGCGATAGACCAGCCGGCTGAGCTCGGCCAGCCACCACGCGTTGCCGCGGTCGTAGCTGGTCAGCAACGGATTGAACGGAGGAAGCACGGCGCGATCGAAGAAATCGTTGTCGTCGCCGGGATGGAGCAGCTCCGCCCAGGTGGTGGTTGGCATGATGGGGAGCCTCGATTGTCTCACCATCTGCAGCGACGGGCTCTCAGCCCGGCGATTTGCTTCGCGGACGGGCTGAGAGCCGGTCCCTCCAGATGGGTTCACACGCCGCGATATTGCTCGCGCACCCATTGCGCGTCGGCCTCGCTCAGCGCCTCGCCCACCGCCGCGGCTGCTGTCACCTGTTTCGCGTTGCGCTGGCCGAGCAGCACGCACGCGGTCGGATTGCCGGTGAGCAATGCGCCCACTACCGCGTGCATCACCGGTTCGCTGCTGACGGAACCAAAGCGCTCGCGCATCGCGGCGGCGGCGCGTTTGTAGCGCGCGATCGTGTCCGCGTCGCGGAAATCAGCCACGTTGCTGCGGAAGTCGCCTTCGCCATATGCGACGGGCGCGTCGTATTTGCCGAGCAACAGTCCGTGCTTGAGCGGAGAGAAGAAGGCGACGCCGGTATCGTGCGCATCGACCCACTGCTTCAGCCCCGATGATTCGTAATCGTCATCGACCAGGTTGCGATACGGCTGCACCACGTCGGGATCGACGCGATCGACGAAACGCATGATCCGCTTCCCATCCCAGTCCGAGAGTCCGATGAAACGCACCTTCCCTTCGTCGCGCAGGCGGTGCATCGTCTCCCACGCGCCGTCGAAGTAACGATCGTCCGGACCGAAGTCGCAGTGATGGAAGTAGTAGAGATCGAGCACGTCCGTGCGCATGTTGCGTAGCGAGCGCTCGGCCTGCGCACGCATGAACTTCGGATCGTAGAAGTGCTTCGACGGTCCTTCCACGTAGCCGAACTTCGTGGCCAGAAAAATCTCGCGCCGCGGCACCGCGTCCCACACCTGGCCGATCAACTCTTCCGAATGCCCGTCGCCGTACGCATCCGCCGTGTCCCAGTGCGTGATGCCCGCGCGATACGCCGCGATAAGCGCCTCTTTCGCCTGCGTGTCGTCATGCCCGCTCCACCCGACCGACACTCCGGAATCAGTCACGCGCGGCCCGCCATGGCCCCAGGTGCCGAGGCTGACTGCGGGGACATTCACGTTGGTGCGGCCGAGGCGGATGGTGCGCATGGCGGCGCATTATAGTGACGCGCGTTTCATGACCTGCGTCTTCTGCACGAATCCTCGAGAGGCCGGCGACGTCGTGTACGAGGACGCCCGCGCGTGGGTGCTGCTCCATCCCGACTGGTCGCCGCGCGGCCACGCCATGGTCGTCGCGAAAACGCACGTCGAAAACGCCTCGCAGCTCAGTGACGAGGAATGGCTGCACCTCGCGCGCGTGTGGCATCGCGCCGAGCGCGTCCTGCTCGACCTCACCGGCCAAGAGCGCGCGATCATCCTGAAGCTCGGCATCGCGACGCCGCATCTGCACTTGCACATCTATCCGATGTCCGCGCGCGCAACGCGCGAAGAAATGTTCGACGCGATCGACGGAAAACACCGCGAAAACCGCGATGACGACTTTGTGTCGAACGTGACAACGCGACTTGACACCTCGGCTGCCACTGAATGAGCATTCAGCGGCCCATGCCCACAGCCACTGAAATCGAGTCTTTCCGCGGAACGTCGAAGCGCGAACGCATCCTTCGCGCCGCCATCGACGTCTTTGCCGAGTTCGGCTACTTCAACGCCAAGGTCTCGCAGATCGCCAAGGCGGCGGGCGTGGCCGACGGCACCATCTACCTTTACTTCGACGGCAAGGAAGACCTGCTCATCACGATCTTCCGCGAGCACACGCGCAACTATCTGCACTCGCTCGAGCAGTTGCTGGCCAACGTCAATCGTGCCGAGGAGCGGTTGAGGATCGCGGTGAAGCACCATCTCGATGCGCTGGGCCGCGACCGAGCACTGGCCGTGGTCTCGCAAGTCGAGCTGCGCCACAGCCTGAAGTTCATGAGCCTCTTCTCACAGGAGGAAGTGGCCGACTACCTCAACGTCATCCGCAAGATCGTCGAGCACGGACAGCAGGAAGGAACGTTCCGCCGCAACGTCCACCCCCAGCTCGTGGCGAAATCGGTGTTCGGCGTCCTCGACGAAATGGTGACGTCATGGATCCTCTCGGAGAAGGTGTATGACCCTTCCGCGCAGTCCGATCAGATCGCCGATCTGATTCTCACCGGATTGTTGTGAGCACACTCCCGACATCGGACAAGCGCCGGCGTCTCTCGCAGGACGACTGGCTGACGATCGCGATCTGCATCGCGGTCGTGTTCGCGTCGATCGCGATCATCGTCCGCTACTTCGACGCCGCGTTCCCGCAGGCGGCCATCGAATTCAAAGTCGACCGCAACGCCTCGCGGCCGATCGCCGAACGCCTGCTGCGCGAGCGCGGCATCGACACGCGCAACATGAAACACGCCGCGCGGTTCGACTCCGATGACGAAGCGCGCGTCTTTCTCGAGCGCTCCCTCGGATTGGAAAACGCGAACGCCGTCATGGCGGGCGACGTCCACGTCTGGTCGTGGCATCACCGGTGGTTCCGGCCGCTGGTCGAAGAGGAAGTGAGCGTCGACGTCGCACCGACCGGCGAGATCATCGGCTTCCTGCATCACATCCCCGAAGATCGCGCCGCGCCGCCGCCGAGCGCGACGCCGCCCGTCGAATTTCTGCGCAGCATCGGCGTCGACATCGCGAATCTGAATCTGATCGAACAGAGCGAACGCCGCCTGCCGAAACGCGTGCAGCGCATCTTCACGTGGGAGTCGTCATCGGTCCGTCCCGCCGGCGCGCAATACCGGCACGTCGTGACTGTCGACGGCGACAAGGTCACCTCGTACGCGCAGGAGCTGAAAGTGCCGGACGCGTGGAAGCGCTCGTACGGCGAGATGCGCTCGAAGAACCGCGCGGCCGGTCAGGTCGATCTGCTCTTCAACGGCGCGCTGATGATCGGCGCGGTGGTGATCTTCATCATCCGCCTGCGCCGCGGCGATCTGCCTTTGCGTTTCCTTTTCGCCATCGGCCTCACGTGCGTCGTGCTGCTCATCGCGTCGGCGGTGAACGAGCTGCCCGCGGAACTTGCGTACTACGACACCACGACGTCCTACCCGGCCTTTCTCGGCAAGATCACGTTGCTATCGGCACTGCGGAGCGTCGGTTTCGCCATGCTGCTGATCGTGATCTGCGGGGCCGGTGAAGTGCTGTATCGCGAGCGCCTGCCCAAGCAGCTCGCGATCCCGCGGCTCTCGTCGCCGAAAGCGCTCTCCTCGCGCCGTGTCTTCATCGGCATGATCCTCGGCTACACGCTCGTGCCGCTGTTCATGGCGTACCAGGTCGTCTTCTACCTGACCGCGCACAAATTCGGCGCGTGGGCGCCCGCGGAAGTGCCGTACGACGACATGCTCAACAGCGCGCTGCCATGGGTGGCGGTTATGTTCGCCGGATTCTTCCCTGCTTTCTCCGAGGAGTTCCTGTCGCGGGCGTTTGCGATCCCGTTCCTGCAGAAACTCGTGCGCTCGCGCTTCTTCGCGATCGTACTCGCCGCGTTCATCTGGGGCTTCGGACATGCCGCCTATCCGAACCAGCCGTTCTGGATCCGCGGCGTCGAGGTCGGACTGGCCGGTGTCGTCGCCGGACTGCTCATGGAGCGCTTCGGATTGCTGCCGCTGCTGATCTGGCACTACACGATCGACGCCGTCTACACGGCCACGTTGCTGTTTGCGTCGGGCAACACGTACTACATCGTCTCCGCGGCCATTGCCAGTCTGCTGTTCGCGATTCCGCTGGTGGCTTCGATCGCGTTATATCTGCGCAATCGCGGCTTCATTCCGGACGACGATCTTTCGAACAACACCATTCCGACCACGCCGCCGGAGCCGCATCGCGAGGTCGCGATCGCGGCGGCGCAGTTCCCGGAGGGGATGCGACCGACGCGCAATCGCGTGTTGCTCTGCGCGGTGATCGTGATTGCGGCGGCGATCGCGATCGCGTTCCGACCAAGCTCGCCGTCGGACGCGATCGATTACAAGATCACCGGCGAGAAAGCGAAGGAGATCGCGCGCACGACGATTCCTCGCCTGGACCGTTTCACATATGTCATCGCGGCACCAGTGGAAGGATTCCGTTCGTGGAATCCGCACTCGTCGCGCGAAGAAGGCGGCGCGCCGGCCGATTTCGACGAGATCGCCGCGACCTGGCTGGTGCGCAATGGCATGAGCGTCGAGAAGCTGCTCGACATCTTCCGCAACCGCATCGAGGCCGGCACGTGGGTCGTGCGCTTCTTCACGCCGATGACGAAGGAAGAGATCTTCGTCGAAGTCGATCCGCGCATCTCGCGCGTCGTCAGCTATCACCGCTACCAGGACGAACGAAACCTCGGCCGCACGCTGCCGCAGGACGCCGCGCTGGCGCTGGCCCGGCGCGCGTTCGCGACGTTCGGCATGGACGAACGCGACTTCGAACTGAAGGAAGCGCTCAGTTTCCAGCAGCCGCGGCGCCGCGACTGGCTGTTTCACTTCGATGAGAAGACGCCGCTCGCGCCAAACGCGGTTCGCCGCGTGACCGTGCGTGTCGGCGGCGGCGCGGTCACCCAGCTCAACAAGACCATCAAAGTGCCGGAGAGCGTGTATCGCGAGGCGACGAAGGAGACCTTCCTGAACGTCGTGCTGTTCGTGCTGAAGATCATCGGAATGGTGATGTTGCTCGCGATCGTAATCACCGGACTCATTCTCGCGACCCGCGCGCACGGGCTGCCGTGGAAACGCGCACTGCGTTGGACGTTGATTCTCTCGGTGATTCCGATCGCGTCGTTCGCAGCACATTCCGAGCTGCTGTTGTTCGGATACAGCACCACCGTGGCATGGGAGACGTTCACGGTCGGACTGATTACGTCGTTCGTGCGCGATGTCGCGCTGCAGGTGGGCGTGATGTTCCTGGCGCTGGCGGGGCTCGAAGCTTCGGTGCCGTACGCGCTGAGTCTCGTTACGCGCGAAGGGCGCGCGCGTTTCGGCCGCGGCGCCGCGATCGCCGCGTTGACTGCCGTATCGATCGTGATCCTTTTCGGAGTGATGCAGCAGTACATCGCGCACGCGATGCCTTTCGCCGCGACGGTGACGTTCTCCGTGCCGGAAGAAGTGGCGACGCCGCTGCCGGCGGTCACCGAGACGTTGCAGGCAATCTTCGGTGCGATCGTGTTCGCAGCCGCCGCGGCGCTCTATGCGAGCGCGATCGGGAAACACGCTGCGGTCATCACGATCGTGGCGGTTTTCTGCGCGTCCGTCGATCCGCTCGCGTCGATGGCGCAGGCGCCGCTGATGCTCCTCCGCGCGCTGGTGATTGCGCTGCTGGCGTGGGTCGTCGCGCGATACGTGCTCGACGGCAATCCGCTGGCCTGGCCACTCGCGGTCTTCATCGGCTCGATGGTGCAGACCGCGGCCGCATTGCTGCAGAACGGCCGCCCCGACCTGCTCGGCAACGGCATCGCCATGATCGTGTTCGCTCTGGCGACACTTGCCTGGTTCGCCTTCTCCCCACGGCGTGGGGAGAAGGTGCCGAAGGCGGATGAGGGGTCGTCCGCTTTATGAATCTGCTTCTCACCCGGCCTTCGGCCACCCTCTCCCCGCCTGCGCGGGGCGAGGGCTACTCGAATAAGAAGGGCGGATGAGGGGTCGCGTGCCTGAGTCCTTCTCATCGCGAGTGATGCGCTGGAAGTTCAACCTCTTCCCCGCGTATCGCGGCAGCGGCGGACGCGTGACGTACATCGCCGACGATTTCAGCGAAGTACGCGTGAAACTCCCGCTGTCGCTGCGCACGCGCAACGCGGTCGGCACGATCTACGGCGGCTCGATGTACGGCGCGGTCGACCCCATCTACATGATCATGCTCATGCGCCTCCTCGGCCGCGGCTACATCGTGTGGGACAAGTCCGCTTCGATCCGTTTCCGCAAACCGGGACGGGATACGCTGTACGCGACGTTTCGCATCGATGAGGCCGAGCTCGACGCCGTCCGCGCCGCTACGTCCGGTGGCGAGCCGGTGGATCGCACCTACAATGTCGAGCTTCTCGACGCAGCGGGCGTCGTCCACGCATCGATCGAGAAGGTCATCTACGTGCGGCGCAAATAGACATCTATGAACCTCGGAATCGGCGACTACCAATACTCCGACCTCTACTCCTACGCGCGCCTGCGCGACCTCGCTCTGACGTTCGATCGCTTCGTCGAAGAACACGACCCGGAGCTCTTCGCGCGCTTCGACAAATACCGGCGCGCGGTGCAGAGCAGCACGGAACATGGGTTGGGGACGCCGGAAGAATCGGCGCTCCTGATCGCGGTGGGGCGCGAGCTGTCGCTGTTCCTGGCGAAGCTGTTCCGCGTCGAAGAGCACGTCGCAGCGCTGCAGGCGCGGACGCAGCGCGATGCGGAAGTCGCGCGCTTCAAGAAAGAGTTCGTCGGAAAGCGCGTCGCGAAAGTGCAGAACGTCATCGCGAACGGCGACGGTCCGATCCTCGACGATGCCGCTCCCGAGCTCGCGCTCGCGCGTGAAGCGAATCGGCTGCTCGATCTCGAGAAGCAGTCACCCGATGAAGCACGCGCGCCGATGGAAGCGCTGGTGAACTGGACGGCGGCGCAATGGAAGGCTGGTCGCTTCGAAGGGTGGACGTCGTTTCGCCTGCCGAAGCCGCTGGTGTTCGATCGCCTCGTTGCGACGGAGCCTGTGGATGCAAACCGCTTCGGCGGCGTGCATCACGAGTTCCGCCGCCGCGACGGCTTCGAGCTCACCGACGCGCGCATGACGCCGCGGCAGATCACCGACGAGGCGCACTACTGCATCTATTGTCACGAGCGGAAAAAGGACTCGTGCTCGCGCGGCTTCCAACAGCCCAACGGGACTTACAAGCCGAATCCACTGGGGATGGCGCTGGAGGGTTGCCCGCTGGACGAGCGCATCGGCGAGATGAATTTTCTCCGCGCCGACGGCGAATCGATCGGTGCGCTCGCCTTGGTGATGATCGACAATCCGATGTGTCCCGGCACGGGCCATCGCATCTGCAACGACTGCATGCGCGCCTGCATCTTTCAGAAGCAGGACCCGGTCAACATCCCGCAGATCGAGACGGGCGCGCTGACGGACGTGCTGTTCATGCCGTGGGGCTTCGAGATCTATTCACTGCTCACGCGCTGGAATCCGCTCGACGTGCGCCGTCCGATGGCGCTGCCGTACAACGGCCGGAACGTGCTGGTCGTCGGACTCGGCCCCGCGGGCTACACGCTCGCGCATTACCTCGCCAACGAAGGCTTCGGCGTAGTGGCCATCGATGGCCTGAAAATCGAGCCCGTCACGGTTCCTCGGAGTTCCTCGGGGAGCCACCCGAGGAACCCCGAGGAACTCCGAGGAACCCAAGGAACTGTTTTTGAGCCGATCCCTGATGCGCGCGTGCTCTGGGATGACCTCGACGATCGCATCCTGGCCGGCTTCGGCGGCGTGTCGGAGTACGGCATCACCGTGCGCTGGGACAAGAATTTTCTGAAGGTCATGCGCATCGCGCTGGAGCGCAAAGAGAACCTGCGCATGTACGGCGGCGTGCGGTTCGGCGGCACGCTGACGCTCGAAGAAGCGTTCGACGAGCTCGGCTTCGATCACGTCGCCATCGCCGCCGGCGCCGGCACTCCGACCATCGTGCGCATGAAAAACAACCTCGTGCGCGGCATGCGGCAGGCCTCGGATTTTCTGATGGCGCTGCAGCTCACCGGCACGTTCAAGAAGAACTCCCTCGCGAATCTGCAGGTGCGATTGCCCGCCGTCGTGATCGGCGGAGGACTGACCGCCATCGACACCGCCACGGAGCTCTTCGCGTACTACCCGGTGCAGGTCGAGAAGGTGCTGGAGCGCTTCGAGACGATGGGCGCGGAGCTCGGCGAGGAGCGCGTGCGCTCGGGGTATGACGCGGAGGAGATTCTCATCCTGGAAGAATTTCTTGCGCATGGACGCGCGGTGAGGGCGGAACGCGAGCGCGCGGCGAACGCGGGAGAGGCGCCGAACTTCATCCCGCTCGTGCGCTCGTGGGGCGGCGTCACGCTCGCCTATCGCAAGTCGATGCTCGACTCGCCCGCGTATCGCCTCAACTTCGAAGAGATCGCCAAGGCGTTCGAGGAAGGCATCGCATACGCGGAGATGCTCTCGCCGGTCGAAGCGGTCGCGGACGAATTCGGACACGTGCAATCGCTGCTGTTCGAGAAGCAGATCGTCGAGGACGGCCGCTGGCAGGACTCGGGAACCATCATCGAGCTCCCCGCGCGCACGGTGATGATCGCCGCCGGCACTGCGCCGAACGTCATCTACGAGAAAGAGCATCCGCACACGTTCAAGCTCGACAAGTGGAAGCAGTTCTTCCAGTCCTACTCCCTCGGCATCGAGAACGAACTGATCGAAGACGACGAGGCGGCGCGCGATCGCGGCTTCTTCACGTCGTATCAGCATCCGTCGCGGCGCGAGAAGCTGGTCACGTTCTACGGCGACAACCATCCGAAGTACGCGGGCAACGTCGTGAAGGCGATGGCGTCGGCGAAGTTCGGATACCGCCACGTCGTACGTTTGTTCGAGACCGAGCTCATGTCGATGGACCGCGCGGATGCAGCGCAGCAGGAGCGCGATGAGCAATGGAACGCGCTCGTGGCGAAACTCGATGATGGACTGGTCGCCACCGTACACGAAGTGAATCGGCTGACGCCGACGATCGTCGAAGTCGTCGTGCGAGCGCCGTTCGCGGCGCGGCACTTCAAGCCGGGACAGTTCTTCCGGCTGCAGAACTTCGAGACGTACGCACCGAAGATCGACGGCACTTCGCTGGCGATGGAGGGAATCGCGCTCACGGGCGCGGCCAGCGATCCGGAACGAGGTCTCCTGTCCGTGATCATCCTGGAAATGGGCGGCTCGTCACGCCTCTGCGCTCTGCTCCAACAAGGCGAGCCCGTCGTGTTGATGGGACCGACCGGCACGCCGACCGAGATCCCGAAAGACGAGACAGTGCTGCTCGCCGGCGGTGGTCTCGGCAACGCGGTGCTCTTCTCGATCGCGCGCGCGCTCAAGGACAACGGCTGCCGCGTCGTCTACTTCGCCGGCTACAAGAAAGCGGTCGATGTGTTCAAGCGCGACGAGATCGAAGCGGGCACCGATCAGGTCATCTGGTCTGTCGATGCCGGCGAGCCGATCGAGCCGCGCCGGCCACAGGACCTGAAGTTCGTCGGCAACATCGTGCAGGCCATGCAGTGGTACGCATCCGAGGCGCGCCAATTCGATCTGCGCAACGCAACGCGCCTGATCGCCATCGGCTCCGACGGCATGATGCGCGCGGTGAAAGACGCGCGGCATGGCGTGCTCGCGCCGCATCTGAATCCGGAGCACGTCGGCATCGGCTCGATCAACTCGCCGATGCAATGCATGATGAAACAGGTCTGCGCGCAGTGCCTGCAACGCCACGTCGACCCCGCGACCGGCAAAGAGTCGTTCGTGTTCTCGTGTTTCGACCAGGACCAGCACCTCGACCGCGTCGACTTTACGAACCTCCGCGCACGCCTGCGCCAGAACACGGTGCTCGAGAAGCTGAGCAACCTGTGGCTCACGCGCGTGTTGGCATCCGGAACGCCGGCGTCCCGCGCCGGCTGATGCGGCGGCGTCCCGCGCCGCCGCCGGTGAAGGGCGGCGGAATCTTTCCCGCGTGCCTCGGAGCATAAGGCGGCGGCGCGGGACGCCGCATCAGCCGGCCGGAGGCAGGCGCTCCGTCTTACACGTCCGCACGTTGCGCAGGAACAAGTCAGGCACGCCGGCGTTTACGCGAGTCATGCACCCATCGCTGCGCCGGTTCTGCGTCTCTCTCGTCGCCTGTTTCGTAACGCCTGCGCTCTTTGGCGCGATGCGCGGCGTCGTCTTCGATGCGAAAGGGAGTCCGCTGGCAGACGCGCGCGTCACCGCCGAACGGTGGGGAACACCGGAGGCATCGCAGACACGCATCCTGAACGGAACGAAGAGTCCGCTCCTCGACGAAGCGGTCACCAACAAGAACGGCGTGTTTGCGCTCGCAGCGAAGCTCGGCGGAGTGGTGGAGCTTCGCGCCGAACACGAGGGCTTCGCGCCTGCGCGGCAGCTCGTGCTGGCTGACGATGAGAACGTCGTCTTCGATTTGAAGCCCGCTGCGCGCCGCACCGGCCGCGTGACCGCGAACGGAAAACCGGTCGCCGATGCTCTCGTGATCGCGTACGCCGAAAATCATTCAACAGCTTCGTGGACGACGCGCACCGCGGACGACGGCACTTACGCGATTCCTGATCCGAAGCAGTGGTCCTCGTCGCTCGTATACGTTCATCCGGATCACGCACCGTTCTCGCAGGAAGACACTTCGCAGCTCGACGTCGTGCTGAAGCCCGGCGCGACCGTCTCGGGGACGGTGACGGACTCCGCCGGCCGGCCTGTGGCGAATGCGCGCGTGTTCGCAGGACGATGGACGACCGCCACTACCGGCGACGATGGCACATTCAGCTTGCCGCATGTCGCGGACGAGGAGAAGAGGATCGTCGCCGTGGACGGCGCAGCAGCCGGAAACGCACCGCGCAACGCGAAGAGTGTGCCGCTCCGTCTCGAGCAGCCACGTTCGATCAGCGGCACCGTTCGCGATGCCGGCGAGCATCCGTTGGAAGGAATGCCGGTGCTCGCGTATGGCGTGTCGAAACATGGGGCATCGGCAATGCCTTTTTTCAACACCGCCGTCACAGACGCCAAAGGCAACTATCTGCTCAGTCCCGTGGAAGCCAGCGAGTATCAGGTAGTGGCATGGGGCGTCAGCGCTCTCGATTTCGACGCGAAGCCGGTGTCGCTGCGCAACAGCCTTTCTGCACGCATCGATCTGACGGCCAAGAAGCGCGAGTTTCTCACCGGCGTCGTCGTCGACGAGAACAAACGGCCGGTCGCTGGTGCGTTCGTGCAGTACAGCGTCCCGCAAATGGGACTGGTCTACGGATTCGTAGATGCCGAACAGATGCCTTCTGCCCGCACCGGCGGCGACGGCAAGTTCAAGCTCCCCTACCACGAGCAATTCATCGCCAGCGGCATGACCGTGCGCCTGCAGGCATTGAGCCGCGGTTACGCCGTGGGCCTCAGCGAGCCGCTGAAACGCGATGTCAGAACGGTCGACATTGCGCTACCCCGCGGCATCGAGCTCGCCGGAATCATCACGGACGCGGCAGGCAAACCGGTGGCCGGCGCCGGCGTCGCGCTTTTGCAGGATCCCACCGGCGGCGTGCCGATGCCGGTCGACAGCGCCATGTCCTCGGGCATGATGCAAGCGTTCGCCGAGTCCGATGGCAGCGGACGATTCATGGTGCACCTTAATGCCGCCCCGCACGACCTCGGCGTCTGGAAAGAAGGCTTTGCCGGCTTCCGGATGGGGGAGGTCACTCCGCACCAGGATCGCGAGCCGTTGAAGATCGTGCTCGACAAAGGCGTCGAGATTCGCGGACGCGTCATGAGCAAGAGATCGGCTGATTCTCTGGCCGGAACGATCGCCGCGCGCAGCGACGACATGGCGATGGCGTATGCGACAGGCACGGTGGCCGCCGACGGTACGTTCGTGATCACCGGCATGCGCGCCGGAACGTATACGCTGAACTACGCCAGCGAACAGGGGCGCTCCGCGGAACGGAAGACGGACGCGCCCGTCGCGGACCTCGTTCTGGAATTGCCTGAAACGGGTGAGGTGCGCGGTCGTGTCATCGACGCTGCAACACGCCAGGTTCTTCGCTCCTATACCGTCACCTTCAATAACGAGATGAAGTTCGTGGGGGACGAGGAGACGTTCACGCTTCACGCAGCACCGGCGACGGGCGATCTCACCGTCGAGGCCGAAGGCTATGTCGAAGGGAAGACTCGCGTCACCGTCGAGCCGTCCAAGCCGGCCGAGGTGACGGTGGCGTTGACGCGCGGCCGGTCGGCGCGCGGCGTCGTGCGCGACGATCAGGGTCTCATCGCCGGCGCGTGGATATCGATCGCCGAGACCTACGAAAACATGACCCATAGCGCGGAGAACGGTGAATACGAGATGACCGGTTTGCCGCGCGAGGCGCTGACGATCGAGGTGAGCGCGAAAGGCCACGTCAAGCGCAAGGTGGAGATCCCGGCCGGCGATGACGATGCTCATGTCGACATCGTGCTCTCGAGAGGGCGCAAGGTCGCTGGTCACGTATTCACAAGCGATGGCGCACCGGTCGAACGCGCGACCGTGACCGCGTCCGGCGAGGATAGCCAGTCCGCGGTGACCGATGCCGCGGGCGCATACACCGTCGAAGGTCTGGACGACGGTCGTTACACGGTCAGCGCAACGCGCGACGAGCTGAAATCGGACTCGGTGCCACTCGGAAGCGAGATTCCGCGCGATCTCGTTCTGGTCATGAAACCGAGTGCCGGCGCGGGGAGAGTGCACGGCGTCGTGAAGGGATTCAGCGGCGGCACCTGGAACTTTGGCGTCGTTCGCACCGGGCCGGGGGATGCGCACGGGATGATCGGACGGAACGGCAAGTATGTCATCGAGCGCGCGCCTGCCGGCTCGCTGCAACTGCAGGCGTGGGCACAGTCGCCCCGCGGCGAAGCGACGACGCCGGCGGTCCAGGTGACTGTCATCGCCGGCGGCGACGTCGAGGCAAACCTCGCGTTTCGCGACGACATCATCATTCGCGGCACCATCACCGATTCCGGGACACCGGCGGTAGGACGAAAAGTCACGTTCCGTTCGCAGATGATGGTCTGGAGCACCGTTGCGCGCGACGGGGGTCAGTACGAGCTCGTCGGCGTCGAGCCAGGTGTCCTGTACGACGTCGAGGTCGAAGGAGGAACCCGGGCGTACTCCACGCGCCATCACGTCTCCGGCTCCGGCACGTTCGACATCGATATCGAATGGTCGCGCGTAGAGGGCCGGGTTCTCGACGCGAAGGGCACTCCCGTGGCGGAAGCGGCGGTGGAAGTGAGGACCGAAAACCAAAGCGCCGGCAGCGTGACGACCGATGCGAACGGCGCGTTTACGATTCCGGTAGCGCACGGGTCGCATGTCGTCAGCATCAGCAGAAAAGGATTTGCGACCTTCACGCAGCGGGTCGACGCGGGCGCCGCTCCGCTGCTCGTCACGCTGAAACAGACGGATGGCTTGAGCGTCCGTCTGACGGACGCGCGCGACGGCCGCACGCTCGGCGGTTACGCCGTGGCCGTCGATGCATCCGGACTGCAGGCCGCAAGGGCCGCGGACGCGGAGAAAGACGGGACACTCTTCGTGCCGGTCGCCGACGGCGCGTATCGCATCTCGGTGTCGGCAAACGGTTACGCATCTCAGTCCGTGCGCGTCGTGGCGCCGCATCAAGGCGAGCTGCGGATCGCGCTCACACCCGGCGGCACGCTCATCATTCGCACCGAAGGCGCCACCAGCGATCTCGTGAAGCTGGTCCTGCCGAACGGCGAAGAATACGTGCGGTGCCAGTGCAACGGCATCGCCGAGATCCGTCTCACAGGCGCGACGACGACAGTCGACCACGTCGCGCCCGGCACGTACACGATGCAGGTGCTCGACGAGCGCGGGCTGGTCAAGACCAGTCTCCCGATCGCGATCGCGGAAGGACAGACGACGGAGGCAGAGATTCGGGTGCCGGAGTAAACAGCGCGTTCCGCAAGATCTTCCCCACCTCTCCCGCTCTCGAGAACAAACAAGCGTGCGCGCCGGGCACCTCCACCAAATTCAGGCACGTGCGGTCGGGCAGCGGATCGCGCGTTCCCGCGATGAAGATGCCGGCGGGTGGATCACAGCCGAAGTCGTGTGCGAAGCGCGCAGCCGTACGCACCCATCGCGCAATGCCCGTGCGCCAGTACGCGCGCAGCACGTGGCGATACAGCGCCAGCGGCTCGCGCAGCGCGTCGAGCGCGAGCATCGCGCACATGCGCATCATCGGGTGGCGGTTGCGAGTCCAGAGCGGTCCGACGAACGCCGCCTTGCTCACGAGGTCCGGCCGCATGCGCGCGAGATGCGCCACCGCGTTGCAGCCGAATGAATGTCCGAGCCACACCGCGTCGCGAATGCCCATCGCGTCCGCCCACTTCGCGAGTTGCGCCGCATGCTCTTCCGGGCCGCCCGCGGGCGCGTTCGCGCTCTCGCCGAATCCCGGCAGATCGGGCGCGATCGGGTTCCATCCACCGTCGAATAACACCGCCGCCAGCCGCTCGAGATACGCGCTCGACATCCCCAGGCCATGCACGAGCACGATGTCGCGTCGCGGTCCCGCCTGTCGATGCGCGATCCCATCCGTCCATCCGGCGATGCCCCACGAAAAAACCGGCTGCGCCGTCTCCGCCTGCGGCGCGTTGTCGATGAAGTCCAGGAACACGCGATTGAATTCATCGGCCGAGTCCCACATCGCCACGTGCGACGCACGCGGAATCACCACCAGCCGCGACTCCGCGATCTCGTGCTGCATCGCCCGGCCGTACTGCAGCGGCACGAGCGGATCGTTCTCGCCCCACACCAGCAGCGTCGGCACGCGCACGGCGCGCATCATCTCGCGCAGATCGCTGCGTACGACGCGCGTGCTCGCAATCGCAACGGAAGCGGGACCGGCGCGCAGAAAATCAGGCACGAGCAGCCGTGCGATTCGGAATCCGCCGAAGGGCGGCTTCGGAAGCGGACGAATGTGCGGCCGCGGATCGAGCTGAAAGGGCATCCCCGCCGCATTGACCAGCGTCAGCGAGCGCACCAGATCGGGACGCTCCGCCGCGAGTTGAATCGCGATCAGTCCGCCCATCGAGTGACCGGCGAGATGCACCGGTTCGCCGAACGTCTCCAGCCACCGCGCGAGCAACGCCGTCACCTCCGGGAATGGCGGCAACACCGCGGGCGTGCCGAAAAAGCGCCGGTTCTGGCCGAAGCCGACCAGATCGATCGCGGCGACGGTATGCCGCTCCGCGATCACATCGAGGTTGCGCGACCACCAGCGCGACGAGCCGCTCAGGCCGTGAATCAACGCGACCGGAGGTCCGCTGCCGGCGCGCGTCTCCCACAATTCGTATGGAGGAAACGCGACGCGGCGCGCGGTTCTTATCGCAGCCGTCCCTCTTCCACCATCAGACAACGGTCCTGCACCACCTTGATCCCCGCCTCGGCTAACTGCTGCGCGGCCTCATCGTGGCGGATGCCGAGCTGAAACCATACGTACTTCGGCTTCGCGGCCAGGATGTCGTCGACGTGCGGCGGAATGTCACTCGGCCGCCGGAAGACATTCACCATGTCCACCGGCCGTCCGATCGCGGCGAGCGTGCGGAAGACCGGCTTGCCGAGGATCTCGGTGACTTCGGGATAGTAGGTGGGGACGGGAATGATCTCGTAGCCCGCACGGTCCATATGCGCGGGCACGTAGTGCGCAGGCTGCCCGCCGTGGGACTCGGGCTTGATGCCGAGCACGGCGATCGTTCTGGTGTCTTTCAGCATGGCGGCGATGCCGCGCGCGTCGTTGATCAGATTCTGTTTCCAATCGGACATGGCGGCGTACGTTATCACTCGTTGTATTCTTATTCGACTTTTCGGAGCGCCGGCCGCATGAAACGAACGACCCTCGCAATCTTCTCCCTTCTTCTGACCGTCGCCGCATTCGGTGCAGAGACCGAGCGCTACCTCGTCGCCACGAAACGCGGCGCGCACGCGGACATCGTCGCGCACGCGAAACAACTCTTCGGCGAAACGATGGAAGAGCGCGCGGTCGCGACGCTGCAGACCTTCGCCGGATTCGCGGCCAGCCTGACCGAAGAAGAAGCGGCGGCGCTGAGCAGGTCGCCGGACGTGCGATGGGTGGAGCGCGTGGTTCCGCGCCACAAGTCCGCGCAGAACCGCCATCCGTTCAAGCAGGCCACGCCGCTCGGTATGAATGCGATCTTCGCGCGTGAGGCACAACGCGGCGCGCCGAGGGGCACGGTCAACGTCGTGGTGATCGACACCGGCATCGACTACCGCCATCCCGATCTCCAGGCCGCGTACATGGGCGGCTGGAACGTGCTCAAGGACAACAACGATCCGCTCGACGACGACGGCCACGGCACGCACGTCGCCGGCACCATCGCGGCGACCGACAACGCCATCGGTGTCGTCGGCGTCGCGCCGAAAGTAAAGCTGTGGAGCGTGAAGATGCTCGATGGCCAGGGCAACGGCGACAGCGAAGGGATGGTCAAGGCGCTGGATTGGGTCGTTGCGCAGAAAGCGGCGCTCGGCGGCAACTGGATCATCAACCTCTCTCTCGGCGCGACGCAGGAGAGCGGGGGCGAGTACGAAGCATTCCAAAGCGTCACCGATCAGGGCATCCTCGTGGTTGCTGCGTCCGGCAACCTGTCGACGCCGAACGTGCCCGCGCCGGTGGTGTACCCGGCGGCGTATCCGAACGTGATCGCGGTCTCCGCGACGACGTTCGACAAGGCGCACGCATCGTTTTCGGGACAGGGACCGGAGGTCGACCTCGCCGCGCCCGGCGTGAATGTCCTGTCGACGGTACCGGTCGGAACGTTCGACGTTTCCTACGTCGTCGACGGTAACTCCGCCACATTCGTGAACGAGGTCAACGGCTCGAAGCGCGGCGTCGTCTCCGCGGAGTTCGTCTATTGCGGCACCGGAAAAATCGGCGACTTTCCGCCGACCGTGGCCGGCAAGATTGCGCTCGTCCAGCGCGGCGACAAGGTCTCCTTCTCCGAGAAAGCGCGTCGCGCGAAAGAAGCCGGCGCAATCGCCGTGGCGATCTTCGATAACGAGCCGGTGCCGTCGCCCGGTTCGTGGACACTGCTCAATAACGACGAAGATCGGCTGTACGACTGGCCGGTGACGCTGCGCCTCACACAGCAGACCGGACAAGCGTTGCTCGCCCTGGGCTCGCATCCCATCACGGTTGCGTACACCACGGACGACTACCACGAGAACAGCGGCACATCGATGGCCTGTCCGCACGTGGTCGGCGCGGCCGCGCTGGTGTGGGCGCTTGCGCCGGATGCAACCGCCGCGCAGATCACCAGCGCGCTGAAGACCACCGCCACCGACCTCGGCGCTCCCGGGCCCGACTCGCTGTTCGGCGCCGGTTTCGTGAATGCGAACGCCGCCGGTCGCCTGCTCGCGCCCGGCGCGTTCCCGAGCATCACCACCGGACGTCCGCTCGGCCTTCGCGGCCGTCGCTGAAAATAAGCGACGCCGCGCCCCGGTTCTCCTCCCCAGATCCGTCCAGGAGGGAATCGATGGCTCGTTCAGTGTCTGTGCTCGTGGCTGCAGTTGCGCTTGCCACGTCTTCGTTTGTTCACGCCGCCGAGGTCGCGGACAACCGCGAGTGTGTGAGGGAGATGGCGCCCGGGCAGATCGTGGCTCGACCACGTCCGCTCGCACTCGCCGAGCTGTTCGCGATTGACGCGGGCGAGTCGGTGCAGACCGAAAACGGCGTCGAGGCCCCGGGTCCGATCGAAGTGGTGATCGTGCGCACGCTCGATGACGGCACGGCCGCGATGGTATGCGTCGACAGCGAAGCCGCAGCGAAGCGTTTCCTCGAGGCTCCGGCCGACAAGGTCGCGACGAAGAAGGCGAAGGAGCAGTAATCACGATGCGCAGAAAGCTCTTCGCTCTCTTTCTTCTCGTGGGCGCGTTCAACGCGTTCGCCGGCACGGGCAAGATCGTGATCAGGAACATCGATCTTCCAAACGTCGGCCTGAACGATCCGACGCCTGTGCCACCGGTCGGCGGCAACAACGGCACGACGCTCGGCCAGCAGCGCCTGAACGTGTTCGAAGCGGCGGCCGCGCGCTGGTCGACGATGCTCGACACGAACGTCGACATCATCGTCGAAGCGTCCTTCACGTCGTTGCCCTGCGACGACTCCGGAACGGTCCTCGCGCAGGCGGGACCGAAAGCGGTGCGCCGCGATTTCACGAACGCGCCGCTCGCGGGCGTCTGGTATCCGATCGCACTCGCGAACAAGTTCGTCGGCATCGATCTCTCGCCAGGCATCGCCGATATCGGCATGACGTTCAACAGCGAAGTCGACAACTCGGTCTGCCGCGGCGACTCGAACTGGTATTACGGCTTCGATGGCCAGGAAGGCAGTCACTCCGACTTTTTCGTCGTCGCAATGCACGAGCTCGCGCATGGCCTGGGCATGTCCGGCGCCACGCGCGCGCCTGGCTTCCGCGACAACCTGCCGTCCGTCTTCGATGTGCACACCTTCGACCGCACCGCGGGGTTGCGCTGGGATCAGATGGACGAGCAGCAGCGCGAGGCCTCGCTCACGAACACCGGCAACGTGGTGTGGGACGGCGAGAACGTCCGCGCCTATCTCGGCCGCTACCTGCAGCCGGTGACGACGCTGACGCTTTCGGAGCCGGCGATCCTCGCTCGCAACTACGACATCGGCACCGCAACGTTTGGTCCGGCGCCGCGCGGCTCGGGGCTGAGCGGCCAGGTGGTCCGGGCGGTGGACGCGGCAAACTCCGAAGGTCCGACGACGTTCGATGGCTGCTCCGCGTTCAGCAATGCGGCCGCGATCTCCGGCAACATCGCTCTGATCGATCGCGGCAGCCCGCCGCTACCCGCGGAACCGTGCACGTTCGTCAAGAAAGTACGCAACGCACAGAACGCCGGCGCGGTCGGAGTGATCATCGTCGATAACTCGCGTGAGACCTGCACGCCGCCGTCGATGGGCGGCGATGCGTCGGACATCACCATTCCCGTCGTCAGCATCTCGCCGGCCGATGGCGATCAGCTCAAGGCGCAGCTGACCGCGGGAACGACGGTCAGCGGCAGCGTACGCAACGATCCGAGCCAGCTCGGCGGCGCATCGAAGGAAGGCATGCTGCGCCTGTACGCGCCATGCACCGACGATCCGGGTTCGTCGATCCATCACTGGGATGTGACGTCGTCGCCGAACCTGTTGATGGAGCCGTTCGTCAACTCCGATCTGCTGCTCGGCGTCGACCTCACGGTCTTCCAGCTCCTCGACATCGGTTGGACGCTTCCGCCGAAGTCGGGACGGCGCACGCTGATCCGCAAATAGCGGCGCCCGGCGCCGATCCGCAACGCGTATACAATCCCCCGCGCTGACGCGCGGGGGATTTTTTTTTCGCGCGCGATTTTCAACCTGAACGGAGACTCACCGATGCGGATCGGCGTACCGACCGAGATCAAAGACAACGAATACCGCGTGGGCATGACGCCCTCGGGCGCGCGCGACCTCTCCTCCGACGGTCATGAAGTGCTCGTGCAGAAGGGCGCCGGCAACGGCAGCGGCTTCGGCGACGAAGAGTACGAAGCCGCCGGCGCGAAGATCCTGCCGGACGCGGACGCCGTATTCGACGCCGCCGAGATGATCGTGAAAGTGAAAGAGCCGATCGAAGCCGATCTGAAGCGGCTCAAGGACGGACAGCTCCTCTTCACCTACCTGCACCTCGCACCGGTTCCACAGCTCACCGCGGAATTGCTGAAGAAAAAGATCGTCGGCGTGGCGTACGAGACCATTACCGACGAGCGCAAGCGCACGCTTCCGCTGCTCACGCCGATGTCGGAAGTGGCGGGACGCATGTCGGTGCATGTCGGTGCGTACTACCTGCACAAGCCGAACGGCGGCCGCGGCGTGCTCCTCGGTGGCGTACCGGGAACCTTGCCCGCGGACGTGATCATCATCGGCGGCGGTGTGGTCGGCACGAACGCGGCGAAGATGGCGGTCGGCCTCGGCGCGCGCGTCACGATCCTCGACGTCAGCCTCGATCGCCTGCGCCAGCTCGACGACATCTTCCTCGGCTCCGTGCAGACGCTCGCCTCGAGCCGCGCCCATCTCGAAGATGCGGTGCGCCGCGCCGACCTGCTCATCGGCGGCGTACTGATTCCTGGCGCAGCCGCGCCGAAACTCGTCACACGCGAGATGATCGGCCAGATGAAGAAAGGCTCCGTCATCGTCGACGTCGCGATCGACCAGGGTGGCTGCGTCGAGACCGCGCATGCGACGACGCACTCGAATCCTGTCTATGAAGTCGACGGCGTCGTGCACTACTGCGTCGCGAACATGCCGGGGGCGGTGCCGCGCACTTCGACGATCGCGCTCACGAACGCCACGCTGCCGTACACGCGGCTGCTCGCGCAGCACGGTTTCGAGAAAGCGGTGCGCTCGAATCCGGGACTCGCGGAAGGCGTCAACGTGTACAACGGCGAGATCACGTACGAAGCAGTGGCCACGAGCCAGGGCAGAAAGTACACGTCACTGGCCGAGATGCTGTGACGAAGATCCGCGTTTCGCTGCTCAGCAACGGCACGCTGCGCCAGGGCGACGCGGCGCTGATCGACGAGTGGCAGCGCGAGTCCGACGACAAGCTCTGGGTGGACATTCTCGACCCGGTGCAGGAAGTCATCGAGCCGCTGCTCGAGGAGCGCTTCGGATTTCACGAGCTGGCCGCGGAGGACACACTCTCCGCGACCACGCTCCCGAAATACGACGCGTTCCCGACGTACGACTTCTTCATCTTCCGTACCGTGGACGTGAACCTCTCCGAGCACGCGTCGGAGACGTTCAAGATCGCGGCGTTCCTCGGCCGCAACTTCCTCTTCACCGTGCATCGCCGCATGGTGAAAGCGATCGATCACGTCTGCAACCGGTTGCCCGGCGATCGCCGCCTGCTCGAGCGCGGCACCGACTTTCTGCTTTACGCGATCGTCGACGAGATGGTCGATGCGCACTTTCCGCTGCTCGAGACGATCGAGGAAGCGGTCGACGATCTGCAGGATCGCATCTTCGAATATGCGGAGCCGACGCATCTCGACGAGCTGCTCCATCTCAAACGCGACATCAACGTGCTGCGCCGCCACTCGCTGCCGCAGCGCGAGTTGCTGAACCAGATCTCACGCGGCGACGCGAAGCTCATCCAGGGACAGCACCTCATCTACTGGCGCGATGTCTACGATCACATGTTCCGCATCAGTGAAACGATCGACGTCGACCGCGAACAGATGACGGCGACGATGGACGCGTATCTCTCCGTCATTGCCAACCGCACGAACGAGACCATGAAGGTGCTCACGATCTTCTCCGCGGTGATGCTTCCGCTGACGGTGATCGCCGGCATCTACGGCATGAACTTCGACCACATGCCGGAGCTCAAGTGGCTCTACGGCTACCCCTTCGCCCTCGGCCTCATGGCCGCGACCACGATCGTGCTGCTGTTCTTCTTCTGGCGGAGCGGCTGGATCTCGTTCCCGCGCAAGTTTCGGCGGCCGCGAATCCGGGTGTGACCATCTGGAGTGACGGGCGCCAGTGCGGACCTTGACAGAATTTCCCGCCCGCCCTATTGTTAGCACTCGCCGGGGCTGAGTGCCAAGCACTCAACCCGGTTCCAGCGAGATTTCCATCGCGGGAGCTCCCTCCCGCAATACTCTCAAACCACAGCAGCGAAAGGAGATACACATGGCATCAGACACCAAGATCCGCCCGCTGTACGACCGTATCGTCGTGCGCCGGAAGGACGCGAAGGAGCAGGTTCGCGGCGGCATCATCATCCCCGACACGGCCAAGGAAAAGCCTCAGGAGGCCGAGGTCATCGCCGTTGGCGATGGCAAGTTCAATGAGGGCGGCAATCGCATCCCGCTCGACGTGAAGAAGGGCGACACCGTCCTCATCGGCAAGTACTCCGGCACCGAGATCAAGATCGATGACGTCGAGTACACGATCCTCCGCGAGGACGAAGTCCTCGCCATCGTCGAAGGCTAAAGGAGACACACCATGGCAAAACGAATTACGTATTCTGAAGACGCGCGGCAGGCGATCCTGCGCGGCGTCAACAAGCTGGCCGACGCGGTCAAGGTGACCCTCGGACCGAAAGGCCGCAACGTCGTCATCGAGAAGAAGTTCGGTTCCCCCACCATCACCAAGGACGGCGTCACCGTCGCCAAGGAAATCGACCTGAAGGATGAGCTCGAGAACGCCGGCGCACAGATGGTCCGCGAGGTCGCCTCGAAGACCTCCGACATCGCCGGCGACGGCACCACGACCGCGACCGTGCTCGCGCAGGCGATCTTCCGCGAGGGCGTGAAGAACGTCACGGCCGGCGCGAACCCGATGGAGATCAAGCGCGGCATCGACGCGGCAGTCCGCGTCGCCGTCGACTACATCGAATCGATCGCCCGTCCCGTCGAAGGGAAGGACATCCAGCACATCGGCACGATCTCGGCGAACAACGATGAAGAGATCGGCGGCATCATCGCCCAGGCGATGGAGAAGGTCGGCAAGGACGGCGTCATCACCGTCGAAGAAGCGCGCGGCCTCGACACTGTCCTCGAAGTCGTCGAGGGCATGCAGTTCGACCGCGGCTACCTCTCCCCGTACTTCGTGACCGATCCGGAGCGGATGGAAGCGATCCTCGAGAACGCCAAGATCCTCATCTATGAGAAGAAGATCTCGTCGATGAAGGACCTCCTGCCGATCCTCGAGCAGGTCGCGCGCCAGGGCAAGCCGTTCCTCATCATCGCGGAAGACGTCGAGGGCGAGGCGCTGGCCACGCTCGTGGTCAACAAGCTGCGCGGCACGCTCAACGTCGCCGCGGTCAAGGCGCCGGGCTTCGGCGATCGCCGCAAGGCCATGCTCGAAGACATTGCCATCCTCACCGGCGGCAAGCTGATCTCCGAGGACATCGGCGTGAAGCTCGAGAGCGTGAAGTGGGAAGACCTCGGCGACGCCAAGCGCGTCAGCATCGACAAGGACAACACCACGCTCGTCACGGACACCGATGACAAGTCGCGCAAGGAAGCGCTTGGCGGCCGCGTGAAGCAGATCCGCTCGCAGATCGAGGACACCACCTCGGACTACGACCGCGAGAAGCTCCAGGAACGCCTGGCGAAGCTCGTCGGCGGCGTCGCCGTCATCAAGGTCGGTGCTGCCACCGAGACCGAGATGAAGGAGAAGAAGGCGCGCGTCGAAGACGCCATGCACGCCACCAAGGCCGCGGTCGAGGAAGGCATCGTCCCGGGTGGCGGCGTTGCCCTGCTCCGCGCGGTCGATGCAGTCGAGAAGGCCATCAAGAGTGGCTCGCTCAGCTACAAGGATCGCGACGGCAAAGAGCGCAGCGTGAAGGCTGACGGAGACATTCGCGTCGGCGCCAACGTCATCAAGCGCGCGCTCGAAGAGCCGTTCCGCCAGATCGTCATCAACGCCGGTCTGGAAGGCTCGGTCGTGCTCAACGAAGTCAAGACCGCCGGCGGCACCAAGGGCTTCGACGCCCGCAACGAAGAAGTCGTCGACATGATCTCGGCCGGCATCATCGATCCGGCCAAGGTCACCAAGCAGGCCCTGCTCAACGCATCGTCGATCGCGGGTCTCATGCTCACCACCGAAGCTCTCATCTCCGAGATCAAGGAAGAGGAGAAGGGCGGCGGCGCAAACCCCGCGGCCGGCATGGGCGGCGGCATGGGCGGCATGTACTAAGACTCACCACTCAAAACGTTCAATCGAAAGGGCGAGCCGCACGGCTCGCCCTTTCTTGATACGGTCATGGGCAGCAAAGTCTAAGGCAGCGCGCCGCGCCGAAGAACACCACGTAGATGGAGAAGGTCGCGCGAAAGACCTTGGTCGAGAGCGCTCGACAACGCGCTCTCGATCGTCGCGGCGGCTTCTTCGAACTTCTCGAGCGCGATCTGCGCGGAAGCGAGTTCGTAACGAATCCGGCTGCGCAGGAGTGCATTCGCGTCGAGTTCCGATGCCCGCTGGAGGATCGCCTCTGCCTTTCTTGCGTCACGCTGCACGTGGAGTGCGTGAGCCCCGATCGCGAGGCCGGTGACGGTGGCATGGGCGCCGTCCGGATGTTCGCGCACCAGCTCTTCGGCTCGCGCAAGTAGATCGGCATGGCGCGCGAAGTTGCCGATCTGAATGGATGCGGCGAGATAGGGATCGGCTCTCATGGCATCCCAATACGACCTCTCACTTCGCGTATCCGGTTCGCGGATCACGACATCGACGGAGCCACTAAGGGGAATGGCCGCGCCTGCGTCGAGATATTGCACCGTGAGGCGATATCGCGCCGGAATAAAGGGAAGGACGGCGGCGGCGAGATCGTCTCTTCCCTCGATCACCGTATGAAACAGCAGAGGGACGGCGACACGCATCGGCGCGTCGGGTGTAACCGCATAAAGCTCCGGTGCGCGCTCATCGATTCCCCATTGCGGACCGAGGTAGCGTTGCTTGACGCCGGAGCGCAGGTCTTCGATGTAAACGTGGACGTTCCCGGCGCCGGGGCTGATGACTGGAAGCTGCGTTGCATCGCCGGTCGTTGAAAGCGTGACATCGAGCACGATCGGAAATCCAGCGACGATGTCTCGCGCTTCCGCGTCGACAGTCAGCCGAAGCTCGTCGGCGCCGAGTGAAATGGTCAGCGCCATCAGGCCAGCGAGGAGCAAAATGCCGTGCTTTTTCATTGGATCACCTCTTCTGAATGGTGCGGATCTTCGCCAGTGAGACATTCGTCCACTTCGTACTGTGTTTCGGTTCTCCGGTTTGCTCCATGATGCCGAGGTCCGAGTGCTCGCACCCGAAGAGATGTCCGACCTCGTGAACGACCGTCTCGTACTCGGCCTCTCCCGATTCCCGCATCGGTTCCTGAAAGATGTGGGCTCCACTTCCGCTGCGCCCCAGATCGTCGACGATGCCCAACGTCACGCGTTCGGAATTCGGATCGCCATCGGCGGTCTCGTACGGTTGAAACGCCGCCAGCACATACACCTGCCAGAAATCGAATGACGCCGCGCGGCGACTGTCATATTTGTAATCCGACGGATAGTTGCCGAACAGCGACGTGTCGCTGTTCGGCTTGAAGGGAGCGATCGGGTTTGGGTTGGAGAGATCGGAGGTGACTTCGACATAGGCCTGCCGAAAGTAGTCCGACAATCGTTTCGTTGCGGGATCTAGCAGTGCGGCACCCTCTGGATAGCCCACGTAATCGTCGTCCTCGAGCTCGAACGATTTTCCGACTATGCTCGCGTCGACGTTCCCATTGACGATGACAACATCGCTCGCAATCAGGTTCGCGGTGTTGGAGCGCACTGTCAGATACGCGCCGCCATTCGCGCGAAAGCGGCCATTTGCGAAGCGATCAGCCAGCCCAGCCTTCCCGGTCAGGCCCGGGCTCGGAATGTTCGGGATCGTAACCTCAGTGGTGTTCGCGCTGCTCCCTGCTTTCACCGCCTTGATCGTCCCGCGGACGACGTTGCCGTTCACCTTGTCCATGCGGTCGGCCTCCAGATGCACCGTTCTCCACACGGTCAGCAGGTCGGTTTTCACTGCACGACTGGTCGGCAGCTTATTACCGGAGGAATCTTCGACAACGGATCCGTTTCCGCTGCGCAGCCGCAGTCCGTTGCTGTACGCTGATTCGAGAGAAGCAGTGGCGATGAAATTGTTCCCTGGCTGGCGGCTCACCGTAAGGAGAACCGATGCTTCACCGTGCGCGTCAGTGGTGGCCGAGGTTCCATTCAGACTGCCTTGGATTGGCGTAGAAGATCCGTCGGGTCGATTGTCATTCCCGTTTGCGTCCTTGTCGAGATCCGTGGCTTCGCTCGTATAAGACTTGTTGTCCCGCCCCTTGTGGACGATCTTCTCATCGCTCGGATCATCGGGATCGAAAACGCGGAAGTACACAGGCACTCCTTTGCCTGCGTTTTTCACCCTTGCGACGACGCGGACCATGCGCCGGTCGACGGTATCTTTGGCGGAACGCGCTTCCGCGAACATGCGCTGACCTCCTCCGGCATTGGGATTCGTCGTCAGAGGACTGTCGATGGCGGTGAACTTCACGGACGACAGCGTGGGAACGCCGATGTTGTACGAGACCGAGGCGGTCGCACTCTCATTCATACCTGACTTGAACGCTTTCGCCTTCAGAGTGACGTTTGAGGTGAACGTCAACGGCGCACTGTAGACCGCAGATTTGCTGGTCGGTTCCTTCCCGGAGGCGTCATACCGGATCGTCGCGCCGGAGGTCGCGGTCGTAATGGTCACCTTGACAGCGTTCACGTAACTGCCGGAGCCGGGAGCGATGTTCGGAGCGGCGACTTTCTTCACGACCGTATACTTCGCGGTCGCCGAAGCGCTGTCGGCCAATCCGTTCTTGAACGCTTTCGCGGTCAACGTCACGCTCGACGTAAAGGTCAGGGTACCGTTATGCACGGGAGAGCTTCCCGTCGGCTCTTTCCCGGTCGTGTCATAGCGAATAGTCGCGCCTGACGTCGAAGTTTTGATGGTGACCTTGACGGAGTCGACGTAGGTCCCCGACTCCGGATTGAACAATGGTTTGGCCGCGGCGATGGTGTACTTCGATGTGGTCGTCGCGCTTGCCGTCATCCCGCTCTTGAAGGCTTTCGCCTTGACGGTCGTCGTCGACTTGACGTTAAAGGAGCCGTCGTAGAGGGGAGAGCTGGCCGTGGGCTCCTTGCCGTTCGTGGTGACGCGAATCTTGGCGTTGGACGTGTTGCTCTTGATGGTCACCTTCACCGAGTCGACGTACGTTCCGGCGTTAGGACTGATGGCCGGTTTCGCGACGGTTGCGGCGTGAGCGACTGCCGCGGTCGCGAGCATCAGAAGGAAAACTGGCGTTCTGAATCGCATTGTCGTGAGCTCCTGCTGTTTGCCGTTGCGCATCTGTTCCTCAAACGCGGTTTACAATACGCCGTTCGGAAAATCGGTCATCCCTTCCCACAAGTGAATAAGTTTTCTCTCCGCCGCGAGAAAAGAAGGATCGGTGTATGCCGTTACGAGAGGTGGGCGCGGAACTGTCCCAGGCGCTTTCCCTGGTTCGCGTTGGCAATCACGCGGTGGTCGAGCCGGTGTTGAACAGTGCTGTCCGAAAGTTGATCGCACACCGTGCCGCCGCTGGACGGTCCAACAAGCTGGATGATCTGCTGCAGATGCCGTGGGAGGGCATGGATTGGGAAGAAAAACAGGAGCAGTTCCTCCTGCTGCGTGCGGCGACGCTCACGGCCGAAGTCGCGGATTACCGGGGCGAAGGGGATCGCGCGGCGAAGGCGCTTCTTCCATACCGCCGGATCGTCGACCACCTCGATCAACAGCGTCACCAGCCGGCGCGCATGTTTCAGTTTTCAGGCGAGGACGATCTCGGATGGAAGCTGTTGCGACAGGAGCTTTTCTGCGCCTGGCAGTTCGCGGTGCTCGAATATCGCCATGGACGCCTCGGCGAGTCGAGACGAATTATGGACGCGGCGCTGCAGATCGCGGACTCGATGGACCCGGGATCGGGTGGGCTGCTCACACAGCTCTACTACGCACAAGCCAAACTTCGGCTACGCGAGCGCGCGTTTCTCGAAGCGTCCGTGATGTTCCGCAAGTCGTTGGTGGCCGCGTCTGTGCGATTCTCGAACGCCGGAGGAGGCCGCGATCTGGAACGGCAGGCCGCCCAATATAGCGTCGCGAAAGCGCTGTGCCTCGGCCTCGCTCAATCGCTGCTCGATCAGGGACGGCTCCATGAAGCGCATACCGTGGTCGTCGCCGGGCGCATGTTGCTCGATCTGACGCCGGACCTCGTTCATCGCTCGTACGCTCAGCAGCTTCTCGGCGCAATCGAGCGCGCCTCGGCCCGCGATCGAGACGCCTTCCTCCTCGCCGCGGCGAGGAAGAACCTCGAGCAGTGCGTCGGGTTTTTCAGTCAGCACAAGCCGGCGGCTGCCTTCCGCGCGCGGTACGAACTGGGACTCATCGATCTGCATCTCGGCGACTCGGTCAGTTCCGAGAAACGGCTCAGCGGTCTCCTCATGGACGCCGAAGCGGCACAGTCGGTGAAGTGGACCGCCATGGCTCACGTCGGACTCGCGCGCGTTGCGCGGCACATGAAGGAATTCGATCGCTCGGTCAAGGAAGCACTGCGCGCACGAAAGATTGCCACGAAGCACAAACTACGGACCGTCGAGATCAACGCACACACCGCGCAGTTGCTGACGCTGTTCGAGCAGTACGCCGATCAGCCGGAGCAGCTGGAGGAAGTCGAAGACGGTATCCATGAATTGCTGCGCAAGATTCCGGAGGAAGACGTCCGCAATCGCGTGATGGGCCTGCTCGTGCACGTGCGCGTGTTGGCGGCGCGCAAAGAGCTCCGCCGGGCGCGCGCGACGTACGAGAAATACGAGCGCATCGCTCATCTGGTCCAGTCGCCGCGCGTTCACGACATAGCGGAGCTGGCGCTGCGGGCGATCTCGACCAACACATTCGTCTGCCCGGCCGACCACGTACCGCCGGAATTCGATCTCGAGAAGAACAAGGAAGCCTTGCGTGACTACGTGGTGCACAAGGTGGAGACGGTTCATCAGTCCCCGGACGAACGTGCCGAGGCGCTGAACGTTGGGGTCAGCACGTACTACAGGCTGAAGGGGAAGTGATACGAATGCGACGGCAGGCCGGCCGAGTTCCGGCCGCGCGGGCGAGCCGCGAGGCTCGCCCTTTTTCATTTGCGCGGGGCGCGTTGCGAGCGCGGATCATTTCGGTCGTCGCGCCACGCGGGATGGTTGAAGTGCAGCACACGATCGCCGTTGAACGACGCGACGGCTTCATCGAATTCGGGAGCGCGCGTCGGCACTTTCGCAGGTTTGCCGAGCTCCGCGATCTGATAGACCTGCCGGGTGGTCGGCTGCGTTTCGGCCTTCTTCAATGCGAGGCCGGCAGCCATGAGGATCGGCGCACCGGCGTTTCGACACGGTCGTGTCGCATGCATTGCGCAGAATGGCTTCGTTGCTCTTGCTGTCCGCGCCACCGATGTCTTCATGGGTGATGAAATTCGCCGTCGGCAGCGCTTCGCGACTGTTGCGATCGAGCGTCGGATCGATTAGGCCGACCATTGCCAGCGAGCGCGTGTGGCCTCGCCGCGTTTCCGTGCAGCATGTCGAGTAACGCGCGATCAGGCCGCGGCAGGATGCGCTGGAACCTTCGCGATCCGCGCCCCATCGCGAACATCGCCTCCCGCACCTCGGCGTAACGCGAGCCAATCGCGCTACTTGCCGAACTGCGCGAAGATCACCATGTTCCCCGCGCCGTCACGAATGAACGTCTCGGTCGCGCCGTAAGGCGTGGTGCGGCGTTCGATGAAGACATCGGTGCCCGGCGGCAGCTTCGCCACGACGACGTCGAGATCCTCGACCTCGATGAACAGCGATGCCGGCCCGATCGTCGACGAACCGGCGAATACGCGCGGCTCGTCGGCGCGAACGCTGTCGACGGTCTGCAGCATCAGCTCCGCGTTATCGCGCGCGAGAATCACGAATCCGAGCACGCCCTCATGTGGCACTTCGGCAGTACGCGTGAAGCCGAGCGCTTCCCAGAGCGGCAGCAATGGCTCGATGGCGGGAACGACGAGAACAGGTGTGATTTTCATACGCGCAACATAGCGCCGCGCGCCGTTCAGCGATTGGAAAAATGGAACGCGTCGGGCGTCGTGCCGGCGAGCTCGCGAAACTCGGCGATGAGGTGTGACTGGTCGTAGAAACCATTCGTGATGGCCACGTCGGCCCAGTCGCGATCGACGCGCTGCATGTCCGCCACGCGACGAAACCGCATCACCCGTGCGAACGTCTTCGGCGACACGCCGACGTGATGCAGAAACTGGCGCGCGAGGTGTTGGCGCGAGATGCCGATCTCGCGCGCGAGCGGCTCGATGCGCAACGTTCCGCCGCTGGCCACGATGCGCGCGACGGCCTCGTCGACGCGCCGATCGCGATCGGGATCGAGCCGGCGTAGCAGCTCCGCTTCGAGCATTGCAACCATCTGGAGCGACGGGCTCTCAGCCCGTCGGGTTCGGCGGGCTAAGAGCCCGCCGCTCCAGATGGTGTCACTTCTCCAATCCTTCCAGATGTCGCCGAGCGGCACACGCGCGTCGGTGATCTGGGCGAGCGGCATGCGCAGAAATGCAGCCGCCCGGCCCGGACGGAAACGCACGCCGAGGAACTCGTACGAGCCGCTCGGCGGCAGGAGGAGCGGTTTCGTCATCGTGCCGACAGCCGCGCTTTCCCCCGCGCTCAGATCGAACACCAGATCGGCGCAGCCGTCGGGGAGCACGCGGTGCTGGCCGGACGGCGCATCATCGCTGCGCGTCCAGAAACACTCGACCCACGGCCGCAATGCCGCGGAAGGCATGAGCTCGACGTATGGCATCGAGCGAAAGTTTAGCGTCAGTCCATATTTTCGATGCCGAGGTACATCACGCGCGGGTCTTTGCGGCTGAAGGTGATGGCGTTGACGTCGTCGAGCGAGCTATGCGTCAGCGTCAGCCAGCGGCCGGCGTGGTCATAGCGGAACAGGTCCGTGCCGTAGTCGAAGATATGCGTGCCGAAGATGAAGTACAGCACATCTCGGTTGATCGGATGCGCCGCCATCGGCGGGCCGTTGGTCAGCTTCACGCCGGGCGCTTCGTCGACGACCGGCGTGTACGTCGCGCCGCCGTCGTCCGACAGATAGATGTGCCGGCCGTGCGACGCCTCGCCGTTGTTGCCTTCCTCGAGGTTGATGCCGAATGACCACACGCGGTTGCCGTCGACAGGCGAGAATACGAAATGAAACACGTTCGCGCCGCTCGTGCCGAAGCCGGCCGCCTGCGTCCAGTTCCGGCCGCCGTCGCGCGAGACGTACGCGCCGTTGGTGGTCGTGCCGGCGACGATGTGGTCGAGATCGTTCGGATTGAACACAAAGCGGTAGAACAGTGGCGCGGCAATCTTCGTCCCGATCGGATTCCACGTCTCTCCCGCGTCGACGCTTTCCCACAGCGTTCCATCGGAACCACCGGCGCGCACGCGGTCGGCGTTGTTCGCGTCGACATTCACTCCGACGAACTCCACGGGCTGGCGCAGTTTCACGGCGCCGCGCGCGTCATACCGGACGAAGAAGAAACGGTTCTCGGACCATGCGTAGACGCGGCCGCCTTTCGCTGGCTCGAGCTTCGGCGGAAAGTCGGAGCCTTCGATCGTGGCGACAACGCGCCAGGAACAGCCGGCATTGGTCGAGATGAGGAGATCGTCGCGATGCCATGCGACGAGCGTGTCCTCTTCGTCGATCATCGCGGCGACGCCGTACGTGTAAGAGATCGGCTGCGGCGCGACGGCGAGTGGCGCGAGCGTAAACCCTTCATTGCGTGTGAACGTGACGGCCGAGCTGCCGGTGACCATCGAGCACGGCGGGTATTGCACGCTCCGGCCGACGGCGCGGCGTTTCCCGGCAGCGTGCATCGAGACGGTGGAAGAGAGGAGCAGCAGAACTACGATGAGGCGTTTCATGCGGGCGCGGATATTAACGTTCCATCTCGCGAGCGACATTCAACATCTCGTCACGAATTGCGGCACGTCGTGTAACGAGTTGCGAATACCCATAGTTTCGGAAAATCCGGTGCAATAAGGCCCGTAAATCCCCAATCACTTCATCGGCCTCCTCAATGACTCGTAGCGCGATATACCCAAGAATCGGTGTGATGAAAGTCACAATGACGCCTGCGGTAATGCTGAAACGCCAGCCAATCATCAACGCAATGGCGATGTACGTCAGCGGATAGCACGTCAGCGCCGCAAGAAACTTCGCCGTGGCCATCGTGCTCCATTCGCCCTTCGAGAAGCGTTTCGCAAGCGCATCGATCACTCGATACGCGGGCCAGTGCACGATTGCGCCAATGAGCGCCAGCGGCAGCAGCACGAGCACACGGAAGAGGCGGCGCGCATCGATCTTCGGCTGCAATTCGTGAACGTCGAGTTTCGCGCGGCGCAGCTCGGCCTCGAATTGCGCGATCGTGTGCTGCAGTTTCGATAATCGCTCCGGATCGCGCGCGCTGAGATAGTGATAGCCCTGGAGAAACCGCCGCCGCAAGTCGAATTCCTGGATGAGCGGCTGGTCGTCGTCCGCCGTGAAGATGTTTTCCGCGCGCGCGATGAGATCGAGCGCCGCGTGCGATTCGGCCTGCAGCGTGACGGAATCGAGTCCCGCATCGATCGTGGCCGTAAGTCGATCCACCTCATCCGCGGGCGGCTCCCCGTCCATCACCAGCGGCTGCACGTGAATCGGCTCGCCGAACAGCACCAGCACGGAACTGCGGAACACGTGCTTGGCCGTGTAATAGATGCCGGTCGGCACGACCGTCATCGCATCGACGTTCGCCCCCAATGCAATGCGCGCCGCGCCGGTCTTCAGCTCCCGTAATTGTGGATCGTCGTGCGTCGTCCCTTCCGGGAACAACGCGATCGCACCGCCGCGCTGCAATACCTCGCGCGAACGCCGAAAGAGCTCCGCATTCGCTTCCGCGAGCGAGCCGCCCTTCATCTCTTCTTTGCGATAAACGGGAATCGCGTCGAACGCACGGATGATCCAGCCAATGATCGGCCAGCGAAACAGCGGCGCCTTCGCCAGAAACGAGACCGGCTTCGGCGCGAAGCACAGCAGGAAGAGCGGATCGACGAGGCCGTTCGGATGATTGACCGCGAAGATGATGGCGTCGCGAAGCGGGACACGGTCGAGGCCGAGCAATTCGATGCGCTTGAAGAAGACGCGCAGACAGAAGCGGAAGAAAGCGGTGATTGGGCGCCGCATCGGTCAAGCGCTCCCCTCATCCGGCCGTTGGCCACCTTCTCCCCTCGCCGAGGGGAGAAGGCTACTCAAGGATATGCCCTCCGTAGCCTTCTCCCCTCGGCGAGGGGAGAAGGTGGCCGAAGGCCGGATGAGGGGTCGCCACCACATCACGACGCCTTTACTGCCGTCCACGCCGCGTAACTCCAGATCAAACCCGCGGCGAGGATCGCGAGCGGCACGATCAGGATGCCCTGCGCGAGCGAGCTCGCGTCCGAGATCATCCCGATCAGCGGCGGCGACGGAATGTCGCCCAGGAAGTGCATCGTGAATACCGACAACCCGACCGCAGTCGCACGCTCGAGCGGCGACACCACGTTCACGATCGCCGAGTTGATCGGTCCCGTGCACATGAAGATGAGCACCTCGGCGATCGTCAGGGCGGTCAGATACACGACCTTGTTCTCGTGCATCAATCCGAGCAGCGTCATCGGCGCGGCGAGCAAGGTCGCGATCCCCGATACCCACAGATACGACTGTCGCGTTTTCGTGAGCAGTTTGTCGCCCAGCCAGCCGCCGATGAACGTGCCGATGAAACCGGTGACGATGACCATCGCGCCGAACGTCACCGTCGCGTCGGACCGCGCCATGCCGCGCGCGCGTTCGAGAAACGCCGGCATCCAGAATCCAAGCCCGCCGAGGGCGAAGGTGTACGCGGCGTAGCCGAGGACCGCGAGCACGTACGGGCGGTTGCGGACGAGATCGCGATACGCGTCGATCGTGCGCGTGCCGCTCGCGCGCGGCGCGTAATCGTCGAACGTGCCGCGCGGCGGATCCTTCACCAGCAATACGAGCAGCGACAACAGAATGCCGGGGAATCCGGCGATCCAGAACGCGGCGCGCCAGCCGAAATGATGATCGGCCAGTCCGCCGAGCACGTAGCCGGCGGCGGAACCGACAGGGATCGCAGCGAAGAAGACGGCGAACACGCGACCGCGGCGTTCGAGCGGAAAGAGATCGGAAAGGATCGCTGGTGCGATCGTGCCGTACGCCGCTTCGCCGACGCCGACCGTCGATCTCGCGATGAACAATCCCCAGAACCCGCGAGCGAATCCCGCCAGTCCCGTGGCCAGGCTCCAGATGGCGACGCCGAGCGCGATCAGCGGCGGCCGCGCGCGCCGGTCTCCTAACATTCCGAACACCGGCGACGTCAAAGCGTAAACAACGATGAAGCCGGCGCCGATCACGCCAAGCTGAGTGTCCGAGAGCCCGAGCGATTTCTTGATCGGCTCGATGACCGCGGCCACGACCCAGCGGTCGATGTAGTTGAAGAGGTTGATGAGCGTGAGGATCGCGAGCGCGTATCGCGCGTGAGGAGGCGTTGGTGAGGACGACACGAGAGGGAGTGTAGCCGGAGCGACCATCTGGACGTGGAACTCGAAACCAGTTGTGCACGAAAACGTAATCAGAAGCGGAAAGACGGCACGGCTATCATTCAACCACCCATGAAACGGTTCGCACCCTACCTCGCATTTGCGCTCGGCGTCGTCGTGCTGCTCGTGCTGATCCCGCGGTTCAACGCGGTGCAGCCGTCCGTCGCCATCACGCGCGGCGAGGCGCAGAAAATTGCGGACGAAGAAGCGCGCAAGCTCGGCATCCCGGTCGACCGCGCATGGACGACGATGACCTGGGTGGGCTCGCCGTACCTCGACCGCGAGTTCGAAAAAGACCCCGAGCGCTTCCGCCGCTCCGCCGATGATCCCGTCGTCGGCCCGCGCCTGGGCGGCTATCGAGTGATGTACTTCCGCGACGGCCTGGAGAAGTTCATCCCCTATGGCCACGTGTACGTGAGCGGCTCGGGCGAAATGCTCGGCGCGCGCCTGCGGCAGCGGCCCGAGACGCGCGGCGCGAACATGACCGAGGCGCAGTTGCGGCCGCGCGCGGACGCGTTCGTGAAATCGCGCGCGCTCGCGGGAGCGCCAGATCCCGTGTTCGAGTCGGCGCGTCCGAACGTCACGCGCGCGCGGACCGACTGGACCTTCCGCTACAAAGTCCCGTCGAAATTCGATACGGGCAATGTCGTGATGTACGTGTGGGTCTTCTTCAACGGCGATCGCTTCGCCGGATGGGACCTCATCGAGGAGTACGCGGACGGCACGCCATTCCGCTACGAAGACCGGATCAGCGGCGCGCTCGTGAATTACGTCGCGCTCTATGTGCTGCTGCTCGTGCTGCTGGTGATGTTTCTCAAGAAGTACCACGCCGGTGAAGTCGGCGTCGGTACTGCCTCGTTTCTGTTCGCAGCGCTCCTGTTGATCTCTCTCATGTTCGATTTCCTCGCGGCGCCGGCGATGTTCAGCGATTCGGGGATGGGCAGCATCGACGCGCAGCAGACCGCATTCGCGATGGGCGGCTTCAAGTTCCTGTTCGCCGACGTGCCGATGGCGGTGCTGGTGTTCCTGGCGTGGGCGGTCGGCGAGAGTTACGCGCGCGAACGCTGGGGTGCGCGGCTGGCGTCCTTCGACGCGATCCTGCGCCGCGATCCGATCAATGCCACCGTCGGCCAGTCGCTGCTCACCGGCGTACTGACCGCTCCCGCGGTCGCAGCAGCGGCGTTCGCGATCGCCGCGATTCCGACATTTTTCGGCATCGCCCATCCGGTCCTCGGCGGCGGCAGCGAGATGATCATCGGTCTCGGCGGCCCGCTCGCGATGCTCTTGAACTCGGTGTCCGAGGCGGTGGCGACGGCGGTGGTGGCGATCCTGTTCGTGCTGGCGTTTGCGCACCGGCGCCGCAAGTTGTGGCTCGGCATCGCGGTCGCGATCATTCTCGTTGCGATCGGTGGAGTGGCAGCGCCGCCCATCGGACCGTACCTGATGCGCCTCCTGTTCGGCTTCGGCGGTGGACTCGCGGCCATCCTCATCTTCCTCGGCTACGACCTGCTGACGACGAGCACCGCGCTCTTCCTCGGCACCGCGCTCACGGCGACGTTGCCGCTGCTCAGCATGGCTGAGGGTGATTTCCGGCGGCAGCTGGTCGTGTCGCTGGTGGTGCCGAGCGTGATCGCGGTGGGACTGGCGGTGGCAGGTCTGCTGACGCGGCGCGAAGTCGTCTACGCGTACGAAGATCTCGCGCCGCATGTGAAGCGCATCGTCGAGCGCGAGCGCGTGAAGGCGGAGATCGATGCGGCGAATCGCATTCAGGCGGCGCTGCTGCCGCTCGATGCGCCGGACATGGCCGGCGCGAGCGTCGCGTCGCATTACGGGGCCGCGACGGAGATCGGTGGCGACTACTTCGATTTCCTGAAAGTCGCCAGCGGCGAGATCGGCATCGCGTTCGGCGACGTCTCAGGCCATGGCCTCACCAGCGGCATCGTCATGGCGATGGCGAAATCCGCGCTGCTCGTGCAAGTCGACTACGACCCTGCGCCGCGCGCCGTGCTCGATGTGCTCAACGAGATCGTGATCAAGACATCGCCGCGGCGCACGATGATGACGTTCTTCTTCGGCCTGCTCGATCTGCGCGCGCAGACGCTCCGCTTCTCATCGGCGGGCCATCTCGACCCGTATGTCTTTCGCGTGTCGACGGGCAAGATGGAGATGCTGTCGTCGTGGGGCTTCCCGCTCGGCGTGCGCCGTCGCGATCCGTTCCGCGAGCACACAGTCGAATTCCAGTCGGGCGATCGCCTCGTGCTCTACAGCGACGGCTTGATCGAGGCGGTGGATGACGACGGCGAGCCGTTCGGCTTCGATCGCTTCGAGCAGGTCATCGCGTCGAACGGCCATCTCTCCGCGGATGAGATCAAGAAGGCGCTGCTGCACGCGGTGCGCAAGTTCACGCGCAACCGCCCGCCGGAAGACGATCAGACGCTGGTCGTGGTCGCGTTCGATGATTCGGCGGAGGACCTGCTGCCGACGCCGCAGCGCTTGGCAAGTGTGCCTGTCGCCGAAACCGTGCACTGACTCTGGAGTGCGGCAGCAAAGCTGCCGCTTTCTATGCGGCGGCGATGCCGCCGCACTCCAAACAGGCGCAAACATCGTTAGAATCCGGCCCACTTATGGCTCAGCAACCCGAACCGAACAAGATCATCTACTCGATGGTCGGTGTCTCGAAGTTTCATGGCAAGAAGCAGGTCCTGAAAGACATCTACCTCTCCTATTTCTACGGCGCCAAGATCGGCGTCATCGGCCTCAACGGCTCCGGCAAATCGTCGCTCCTGCGCGTTCTGGCCGGCGCCGACAAAGACCACCTCGGCGAGACGGTGCTCTCGCCGGGCCACACCGTCGGCTTCCTCGAACAGGAACCGCAGCTCGATCCCACGAAGACCGTGCGCGAGATCGTCGAGCAGGGCGTGCAGCCGGTGCTCGACCTCCTCAAAGAATTCGACGAGATCAACAACGCCTTCGGCGATCCCGACGCCGACATGGACAAGCTCATGGAGCGCCAGGCGAAGGTGCAGGACAAGCTCGACGCGTCCGGCGCATGGGATCTCGACTCGAAGCTGGACATGGCCATGGACGCCTTGCGTTGCCCGCCGCCTGAGACGTCGGTTGCGACGTTGTCGGGCGGCGAAAAGCGTCGCGTGGCACTGTGTCGTTTATTGCTACAGCAGCCCGACATCCTCCTGCTCGACGAGCCGACCAATCATCTCGATGCGGAGAGCGTGCAGTGGCTCGAGCAGCATCTGCAGCAATACCCCGGGACCGTCATCGCGGTCACGCATGATCGCTACTTCCTCGACAACGTTGCCGGCTGGATCCTCGAGCTCGACCGCGGCGAAGGCATTCCGTGGAAGGGCAACTACTCCTCGTGGCTCGAGCAGAAACGCAACCGCCTGGCGCAGGAAGAGAAGTCGGAATCGAACCGGCAGAAGACGCTCGACCGCGAGCTCGAATGGATTCGCATGTCGCCGAAAGCGCGGCACGCGAAAGGGAAGGCGCGCATCAACGCGTACGAGAACCTGCTCAATCAGGAGACGAAGGAAAAGGTGCAGGAGCTCGAGATCTACATCCCGCCCGGCCCGCGTCTCGGCAGCGTCGTGATCGAGTCCGACGGCGTGGCCAAAGCCTATGGTGACAACCTGCTCGTCGAGGACATGTCGTTCCGCCTTCCGCCGGGCGGCATCGTCGGCGTGATCGGTCCGAACGGAGCGGGCAAGACCACGCTGTTCCGCATGATTATCGGCGAGGAGAAGCCGGACAGCGGCACCATCCGCCTCGGCGAAACGGTGCGGCTCGGTTACGTCGATCAGAACCGCACGCTCGATGGCGAGAAGACCATCTTCGAAGAGATCACCGGTGGCGGCGACATCATCCAACTCGGGCCGCGCGAGATGCAGTCGCGCGCGTACGTCGCGCGTTTCAATTTCTCGGGCTCCGATCAGCAGAAGAAAGTGGGCGTGCTCTCCGGCGGCGAGCGCAATCGCGTGCACCTCGCCAAGATGCTCAAGGAAGGCGCGAACGTGCTGCTGCTCGACGAGCCGACGAACGACCTCGACGTCAACACGATGCGCGCGCTCGAAGAAGCGCTCGAGAATTTCGCGGGCTGCGCGATCGTGATCAGCCACGACCGCTGGTTCCTCGATCGTGTCGCCACGCACATCCTCGCGTTCGAAGGCGATAGCCACGTGGAGTTCTTCGACGGCAATTTCACCGAGTACGAAGAGGACAAGAAGAAACGGCTCGGTGCCGAGGCGGCGCAGCCGCACCGGATCCGGTATCGACAGTTGAGTCGATGACAGAGGACGAGTGAGAGACGCCTCATCCGCCTTCGGCACCTTCTCCCAATCACCTGCAGCGAACGACTTAGTAGCCTTCTCCCCTCTCCGAGGGGAGAAGGTGCCGAAGGCGGATGAGGGGTGGCGTGCCGTATCACTCGTGCTTCTGTTGTTGGTCGCCTTTCCGATTCACGCGGCGATCACCAGCTCTGCGCTCACCGGCCGGGTCATGGCCGGTGACGCGCCGGCGGTCGGCGCAACCGTCACCGTCACGTTGCGCGCAACGCAAGCGACGCGCAGCGCCACGACCAATGCGCGCGGCACGTACTGGCTCGGTGCGCTCACGCCCGGCCTGTACGACGTTTCGTTCTCGCGCGCGGGACTCACCTCACTCACGCGTCCCGTGACCATTCAACTCGGACGCATCGCGCGCGCAGATGCGCGGCTCGAGATCAGCGCGGACGAGGAGAGCGTGCAGTCGACCGCGACCACGGTCAGCGTCGCCGAATCAACCGTCATCTCGACGCATTGGTCCGCCGATGAGCTCGAGCGCGTTCCGTTGCGGCGCGACGTCATCACGGCGGCCGCGCTATCGCCAGTGTTCCCGCGCGGCGACACCATCCTCGACGACACTCCCGTCTTCATCCCCTTCCTTCTCGGCGAAGAAGCGCTCGACGAAGTCACGATCGTGCGCGGCGCGCAGCCGATCGAGCTCGATCGCCTCGGCAGCAGCGCCATCCTCGCGCGCACGCGTTCCGGCAGCGATGAATTTTCGATACTGCTGCGCGGGACGTACTCGACGCACGACGACGGCGGCTATGTGCTCGAAGGCGCGAGCGGCGGACGCATCGTGCCGGAGCGCTTATGGTTCTTCGCCTCCGGTTGGGCCGGCGATCCCACTGACATCGGCTTGCAGAAATTACGCGGCCTCACGTTGAAAGTGAATGCACAGGCCGGCGCGGCGCATCACTTCGTCGCTTCGCATTTCGATGCGGACACCGAGCTGCCGCTCTTCGATTTCGGCGGCACGGCCACGGGGTTCCGTTATACCGGCGTGCTGAACGAACGCCTGATCACTGAAGCGGTAGTGAGTCGCTCACGTTACGGCTCCGGCGACATCCGATTTCAGGACGACGAAGTGGCGGCGAAGGTGTCTTACCGAGTCGGCGATCACGTCGTGAGCGCCGGCGGCGGGCGCTCCGATCACCTCGGCAGTGACCTCGACGCGTTCTTCATCGGTGACCGCTGGTCCGTCGGACCGTGGACCGTCGACGCTGGTGTGCGTCGCGACGAACAACGAACGACCTGGCGCGTGGCAGGAGCATTCGATCTGCAAAGCGACCGCGGAAGTCACGCCATCGTCGCGAGCTGGGGCGAATATCTCGAAACACCGCGCCCCTTCGGCCCTGGACCCGTGCTGCGCATCGCCACGCTCGGCTACACGTCATCGCTCGAATCGACCGGTGCCGCACGCGTCGATTTCCTGCACTACGACGGAGCGCTGGAAATGGATCAGGCGCAACTCGACGCGCGCTACCGCATGTTCGATCGGCTCGAAGCCGGCGGCAGTTACGTGTATACGCGCGGCGATCGCCGCCAGTTTCCCGAACATCTCCTGACCGCGCGCGTCGGCGTGCAGGTGCCGCTGGCGGGTCATGAGTTCGCGGCGACGGTCCTCGAACGCTATGAGTTCGACACGTGGCGCACCGACGTCGGCGTCCGCTACGAGGTCCCGTATCGCCGGGTCGCGCTCACCGTCGCCGCCGATGCGGAGGACGTGCTCGAAGAGAGCGAGTACCGCATCTGGGCGCGCATTCGACACTAACCGGACTTACATTGCAGTCCATGCGAACTGCCGTGTCCGTCGTTGCGCTGCTCGTCCTTTCCGCGTGCTCCACCGGTGGAAGCTCACTGAATCCCGCGATCCACATCCGCGACGTGAAGATCCCGGAGGCGCGGACGCCGCTGGCCAGTCAGTTCTCGACGGTGCTCGAGATCGAGATCACCAATCCATCGACGACCGAGACGCTGACCGTCGATCGGATTCAACTCGGCAGCGTCAGCGTCGGCACGTTCACGCTCGATAACGTCATCGAGCGGCCGCAGACGAAGATCGCGCCCGGCGCGACCGAGTTGCTGCGCGTCTGGACGCAGGTGCGCGTCGTCGCGGACACCGCATCGGAAGGCCTCGATCCGTTTTTCATTCGCGGCGCGGTGGAGTTCGTCACCTCCACCGGGGCATTCCGCCGGACGTTCGCGAAGCAGGTCAATCCAAGCACGCTGCGCTGACCCGAATCTGGAAAACCGTTCACGTTACTCCAATCGGTTGAATCGCCTCCAGCGACACCGAACATCCGTTCGGCGTTAACGCGTTACGGTCCTGTCACTTCGGTGTTACGGGATATTCGCCGTGCGCGGGACGGGAACGTGCAACTCCGCTGAATATTCCCAAGTCCACCCCCAATCTTTTTGCGAGAGTTAAGGAGGGTTCATATGAATGCGTTTGGGTTCAGGTTCCCGCGCGCTTTAGTCGCGTTTGCGGTTCTCCTGCTGATCGCCGGCAACGCGTTTGCCCAGGCCACGACGACCGGAGCCGTTTCCGGCACCGTCACCACGGCCGACGGCAGCGCCATCCCGGGTGTCACCGTCACGGCCACGTCGCCGTCGCTGCAAGGTGCGCGCACCTCGTACACCGGCGAGAACGGCGACTATCTGATTCGCGGTCTGCCTCCCGGCAGATATACGGTCGAGTTCACGATGGAAGGAATGGCCAACGTCCGCAAGACGACCAACATCGAGCTCGGACAAACGACGAAGGTCGATAGCGCGATGTCGCTCTCCGCGACGAGTGAAGCGATCACCGTCACTGCCGACGCTCCGACGCTGCTGACCACGACGCAGCTCGGCACGAACCTCGACAGCGAAGAGATCCAGGAGCTGCCGATTCCGCGCGGCGCGAACTTCCTCGCCGCCATCGCGTCGCTGACCCCCGGCGTCACGCAGAACACGTTCAACGTCGGACAGGTGCGCATCAACGGCGCGTTCGGGTACGACAACGTGTTCCTCGTCGACGGCACGGACGTCAACGACAATCTCTTCGGCACCGCGCACAACCTCTACATCGAGGACGCGATCGCCGAGACGCAGGTCATGACCGGCGGCGTCTCCGCCGAATACGGCCGCTTCACCGGCGGCGTGGTGAACGTCGTCACCAAGAGCGGCGGCAACGAATTCTCCGGCAGCGCGCGCGCCGACGTGACGAACTCGGCGTGGCGCGATGAAACGCCGATCGAGACCACCGAGCGCCTCGACAAGAACAACTACATCTACTCCGGCACCCTTGGCGGTCCCGTCCTCCGCGATCGTCTGTGGTTCTTCGCCGCAGGCCGCCAGGAGAAGACGCAGGAATCGCGGAACCTGCCGGTCACCAACATCCCGTACGTCTTCGGCGTCGAGAACCCGCGCTGGGAAGGCAAGTTGACCGCGACCGTCGCGAATCAGACCTTCCAGGTGTCGTACCTCGATAACGAAACCTCGCAGGCGAACAACATCGGTCTTGCCGACCGTACGATGGATCCGCGGTCGTTCGTCACACGCACGCTGCCGAACACGCGCAAGGCCGCGTTCTACAACGGCATCATCACCTCGAACCTCTTCGCCGAAGTGAAGTACTCGGAGAAGATCTTCGGATTTCGCGGCACGGGCGGCACGAGCACGAACATCATCGACTCGCCGTTCCTGACGCGGTCGCACAGCCCGAGCCGTCACTTCAATGCGCCGTTCTTCGATTCGACCGATCCCGAGGATCGGAACAACAAGGATCTGACCGCGGCGGCGTCGTACTTCCTCTCCACGCGCCGCACCGGCACGCACGACTTCAAGGGCGGCTGGGAGCGTTACACGAGCACGCGCGTCGGCGGAAACTCCCAGAGCTCGACCGGCTACGTCTTCAACGCCAACTACAAGACTGCTGACGGCACGACCACCGGCAGCCCGATCACCGATGCGCAGGGCCGCTACATTCCGGTGTTCCTGCCGGTAGGCACGCCGACCTCGGTCGGTCCGATCTCGACGATGGTGAACTGGATCCCGGTGCGCGGCGCCGAGGTCGATCTCGAGACCGACGCGTTCTTCGTCACTGATACATGGACGATCAGCAAGCGCTTCACCGCGAACATCGGCGGCCGCTTCGAAAATACCAGCGGCGTGGCCACTGGCAACATCGACACCGTGAGCGCTTCGCGCTTCACCCCGCGCCTCGCGCTGGCGATCGATCCGCTGGCCAACGGCAAGTACAAGGTCGACCTCACCTACGCCGAATACGCGGGCAAGTTCTCGGAGCGCCAGTTC
>Ga0196977_1000059_pt1 | contig 79074 bp, 58 predicted proteins | sample S3v_1013CmetaG_FD_148634 | JGI IMG/M metagenome (GOLD analysis project Ga0196977, IMG submission 148634) | Soil microbial communities from Anza Borrego desert, Southern California, United States - S3+v_10-13C | ecosystem: Environmental > Terrestrial > Soil > Desert | place: USA: California...
CGGCGGCCCCCTGCTCGGGATGCTTGAGCGCGCACTCCCACTCCAGCACCGCCCAACCGGCGTAGCCGTATTGCGCGAACTTGGAGAAGATGCCCCCGAAATCGATCTGCCCGTCCCCCAGCGACCGGAACCGGCCCGGCCGCTCGGCCCAGTCCGAATAGCTGCCGTAGACGCCGGCGCGGCCGGTCGGGCGGAACTCGGCGTCCTTGACGTGGAAGCACTTGATGCGCTCGTGATAGATGTCGATGAACGCCAGGTAGTCGAGCTGCTGGAGCACGAAGTGGCTCGGATCGTAGAGGATATTGGCGCGCGGGTGATGGCCGACCGCGTCGAGGAAGCGCTCGAAGGTCACCCCGTCGTGCAAGTCCTCCCCCGGGTGCAGCTCGTAAGCGGCGTCGACCCCGTTGTCCTCGAACACGTCGAGCAGCGGCTTCCAGCGGCGGGCGAGCTCGGCGAAGCCTTCCTCGACCAGGCCCGCCGGCCGCTGCGGCCAGGGATAGACGGTCTGCCACAGCAGCGCGCCGGAGAAGGTCGCGTGCGCGGTGAGCCCGAGCCGGCGGCTGGCGCGCGCCGCCATCCGCACCTGCTCCATGGCCCATTCGGTGCGCTCGGCCGGCTTGCCGCGCACCTGGGGCGCGGCGAACGCGTCGAACAGCTCGTCGTAGGCCGGGTGCACCGCGACCAACTGGCCCTGCAGGTGGGTCGACAGCTCGGTGATCGCGACGCCCGCCTCGCGGCACACGCCCGCGACCTCGTCGCAGTAATCCTGGCTGTCGGCGGCCTTGGCGAGATCGAACAGCCGGCCGTCCCAGCTCGGGATCTGGATGCCGACGTAGCCGAGCCCGGCGGCCCACCGCGCCATGTGCTCGAGCGTGTCGAACGGCGCCTCGTCGCCGGCGAACTGGGCGAGAAAGATGGCCGGGCCCTTCATTGTCCTCCTCCGTCGATGTCGGTCCACGCGGCGCCGCGCGCGCTGCTGTCGTGCGCCGCCTGGATGAAGCGCATCCCGCGGATTCCGTCGGCCAGGCTGGCATAGCTCGGCTGCTCGGGCACATGGCCGCGCACGGCGTCGGCGAAGTCGCGATAGATGTTGGCGAACGCCTCGAGATAGCCTTCCGGGTGCCCGGACGGGGTGCGCGTCACGCCCATCGCCGGCCGTCCCAGGTACTGGCGGTCGGCGCCGGCGCTCCAGATCTCCTCCGGCTTGCCGCGCGGCGCGACGCGCAAGTGGTTCGGCTGCTCCTGGTCCCAGTGCAGCCCGGCTTCCTCGCACCACACCGAAATGGCGAGGCCGTTGGCGTCGCCGGTGCAGACCTGGCTGGCGACAAGCGTGCCGCGGCCGCCATTCTCGAGATGGAACAGCGCCATGCCGTCGTCGTCGAGCCGGCGGCCCGCGACCGCGGCGCGCAGCTCGGCGGCCAGCCGGGTCATCTTCTCGCCGGTGACGAACTCGACCAGGTTGAAGGCATGCGTGCCGATGTCGCCGAACGCGCCGGCGAGCCCGGAGCGCTCGGGGTCGACCCGCCATTCGGCCTGCTTGCCCGCGGCGTCCTCGGCCTTGGCGAGCCAGCCTTGCGTGTACTTCACCGCGACCCGGCGGACCGCCCCGAACCGGCCGCCGGCGACCAGCTCGCGCGCCTGCCGCGCCATCGGATAGCCGGTGTAGGTGTGGGTCACCGCGAGCAGCCCGCCGGTGCGCGCGGCGGCCTCGCCGATCGCTTCGGCGGCTTCCAGCGTGTCGGCGAGCGGCTTGTCGCACAGCACCGGAAAGCCGGCTTCGAGCGCGGCGATCGCGACGGGCGCGTGGACGTGGTTGGGCGTGACGATGGCGACGAACTCGGCGCCGTCGGACCGGCCACGCTCGCCGTCGAGCAGTTCGCGCCAGCTCGCGTAGCTGCGCTCGGGCGGCAGACCGATCGCCGCGCCCGAGCGCCGCGCCTTGTCCGGGTCGCTGCTCAGGGCGCCGGCGACGAGGCGGCAATTGCCGGCGATCGCGGCGGCGGTCCGGTGGACCGGGCCGATGAAGGCGCCTTCGCCGCCGCCGACCATCGCATAACGGACCGGACCGGACATTGCCGCCTCGATCACGACGCAATGCGGCGCAGGAAGGCGACGCTCTTCGCCAGCGCCTCGAGCGGGGGCTCGGTGAAGGGCGCCTCCTGCTCGACGAAGTAGCTATGAATCGGCGCCCGCTCGGCCGCGCGGAACACCGCCCGCCAGTCGATCGTCCCTTCGCCGACCGGGGTGGTCCGCTCGTCGTCGACGATCTTTCCCGGGACCCGCTCGGCGGTCGCGAGGTCCTTCACATGCAGCAGGTGAATTCGCGGCGCGTAGCGTTCGAGCATCCGCACCGGATCATGGCCCGCGCCGGCCACCCACCCGAGGTCGAGCTCGAGCACCACGTTGGCCGGCTCGGTCAGGCGCATGATCTCGTCCATCGGCATGAAGCCGTCGTAGTCGAGGAACTCGGCCGAATGGTTGTGGTAGCCGAACACCAGGCCCATCGCGCGGGCGCGCTGGCCGATGCGGTCCATCGCCTCGGCGTTGGAGCGCCAGTCGGCCAGCGTCATCGCTTCGGCGTTGGCGAGGGCCCACGACTTGTTCGGATCGAGCGGCCGGCTCGGCGCGGGCGAGGACGCGACGACATACGTCACGCCGACATCGCGGGCGAACGCCAGCCGGCTTTCCGAATCTTCAAGCAGGTCGCGCAGACTGTAGTGGGCCGAGACGCACTCGAGCCCGGCGGCCCGGACCGCGTCACGGAACTGCGCCGGCGTGCGGCCGTGCCAGCCGGCCGCCTCGACCCGGCGATAACCGAGCGTCGCCAGGGCGCGTAGCGTGCCGTCGAGATCGCGCGCCGCCTCGTCCTTCACGGTCCACAACTGCACCCCCGGCGCGAAGCCGGACGAACGGGCCAAGCCAGGCGCTCCGGCGAGCGCCGCGCCCGCTGCCGCCAGGCCGGCGCGGGCGATGAAAGTCCGGCGCGAAATCGACATCTACCCTCCCCGATTTTTTGTCCATGTTAGCGGTAACAGCGCCGGCGGCAAGGCACATCTGAGCGCAGCCGACGGAACCGCGCGGCTAGCCGACTGTTCGGTCGGCGTGGACACCTCGAAACAGGGTTGGTGGCAGCTGCCGGTCGGCGTGTTCGTCGCGCTCGGCTGCCTCGTCACCGCGGGCTATGCCGTGGTCGAGACCTTCTGGGGCTGACGCAGCGCCAGGCTGAGGAACACCAAGGCGGCGGCGAGGTGGAACAGCCCGCCCGGCACCCACATGATCACCCCCGCCAGCTGCTGGTCTTCGGCCGGCGCGAGGCCGAACGGCGTCGTCCCAAGGGCAGCGTAGCCTGCGTACCACGGGCTGGAATCGAGCGCCATCAGCGCCCCCACCCCGCCGCCGATCATCGAGGTGACGAACAGGCACATGGCCGAGACGAAATGGCCCGCCGAGCCGCGCCCGCGCGGGACCATCGCCCACCAGAACAGCAGCGCGGTGACCACGAACGAGAGGTGCTGGGCGACGTGCCAGCCTTCCGCCCGCAAGGCGCGGTCGAACAGCGCAGGCATGTGCCAGGCGACCAGCGCCAGCGCCTGCAGCGCGGTCGCGACCACCGGCGAGCCGAGCTGGCGCCACAGCGGCAGGCGTATCGCCGGTGCGAGCAGGCTGCGCCCGGCCGCCGGCAGACCCCACAGCAGCACCGGGCCGGCCCGCGCGGCGACCAGCAGCAGGGCGCCAGGCAGCATGATCAGCTCGTGCTCGATCATGTGCATCGTGAAGCTCACCTCGCCCGCCTGATGCAGCGGCGAGACGAGGGCCGCGGCGAGGACCAGCCAGCCGGCGAGAAACCGCCAGGCGCCCGCGTCGAGCCGCCGGCGCCCGCGCTCGGCGCGCCCCCGCAAGCGCATCAACCCGGAGAGATACAGCGCCAGCACCGCTACCAGAGGCAGCGTCACCTCGGGGCTCAGCGTCCACCCGATGGTGTGCTCGTGGCCTTCGTGCGCGCCCGCGGGGACGGCCCACAGCGCCGCCGCCGCGGCCGCGATCAGCCGGCGCACGGCGCCAGGATGATACCGGCGGCGATCTGCAGGACGATCGCGAAGCCGGCGATCAGGGTCAGCAGCAGCCCGATGATGCCGAGGAAGCGGCGGCCCGAATGCTCCGAACGAAATGCGTCGTAGCAGCACAGTGCGCCAAACGCGGCGATCGCCAGCCCGAGCAGCGAGGTCAGCACGACGACCACGCCGCCGGTGGAGGCGCAATCGTCGAACACGCTGTTGCTGCCCCACTGGTGCGACAGGGCCCAGCCGCCGCCCCCGAGGACCACGCCGATGAGCGGCTGCGCCTGGTAGAGGAGGCCCGACCGCGCCATCAGCCGGCCAGCCTCGGCAGCCAGTAGATCAGCGCGTATATCGGCAGCCAGGTGAGCCAGACGAACCGCCAGTAGACGGCATTCTCGGCGCAATCGACGAACTTGCGCCCGCTGACATGCTTGGTGTGCATCAGTGCGGTCAGCACCAGCGTATCGACCCAGTCGGTGGCGATGTGCGCGGTGTGCAGTACCAGCAGCAGCCACACCACCGAGCCGTAGGCGTTCTGGTACCAGAGCACGTTGAGCGAGGCGAACTCGAACGCGCGCAGGATCATCAGCGCCAGCCCGATCAGGCTGGCGGCGATGAGCATTCGCCGGACCGGCTTCAGATCCTCGTGCTCGGCAGCCTTCTTGGCGATGGTGTTGGGAACCTCGCTCAGCAGCATCAGCACGGTGAACAGCGTGCCGGCAAGCAGGTCGGGCGGCAGGAACGGCGGCGGCGGCCACGCCTGGTCCTGGTTCATCAGGTAGAAGTACGCCGCGATCGCCACCGCGAAGGCGGTGCCTTCGATCAGGAAGAACGCCACGATCCCCCACCACGTCAGCGAGCGGTGGCCGAACGCATGCGTCGGCAGCGGTTCGAGGTCGGTCGTGAATTGCGGTTCGCTGGTCATTCGATCACCGGTTCGCCCTCATGGTGCCGTTTGGGCCAGAACCACGCGACCAGCGCCGCGGCCACCGGCGGGGCGCCGATCACCAGCGCCCACGGGGTGAAGATCGACGCGACGAACAGCACGGTGGTCGCCAGCGCGGCGATGAGCGGCCAGGCGGTCGGCTCGGGCGAGGGCTCGCGCACGTCGGGCCAGGCCTCGACCGCCGTGGTGACGATCATCTCGCGGTCCTCGACGCGCAGGCCGTAAGCGACCGGGCGCTCCTCGTTCCATAGCGGAGAGTTGTCGGCGACAATCGGGATGTGCGCGAAGTTGTATGGGGCCGGCGGCGAGGCCGTCGCCCATTCGAGCCCCGGCGCGCCCCATGGGTTGTCCGCCGCGCGCTCGCCCTTGCGCAACGAGAGCAGCATGTTGACGGCGAACAGCGCCACGCTCGCCGCGAACACGACCGCGCCGATCGACGAGATCAGATTGAACGTCTCCCAGCCCATCCCGGCGGGGTAAGTGTAGACCCGCCGCGGCATACCCTGGAGGCCGACGATGTGCATCGGGAAGAACGTCGCGTGAAACGACAAGAAGCTGAGCCAGAAGCCGATCCTGCCGAGCCGCTCCGACATCAGCCGCCCGGCGAACTTGGGGAACCAGTAGGTTATCGCCCCGAGCAGCGGGAACACCGCGCCCCCGATCAGCACGTAGTGGAAGTGGGCGACGACGAAGTAGGTGTCGTGCACCTGCAGGTCGAGCGGCACGCTGGCCAGCATCACCCCGCTCAGCCCGCCGATGACGAACGTGACGATGAATCCGATCACCCATAGCAGCGGGACCATGAACCGCGGCCGGCCGGTCCAGATCGTGGCGATCCAGCAGAAGATCTGGATTCCTGCGGGGATCGCCACCGCCATGCTCGCGGCGGTGTAGAAGGCATAGCCGAGCCGCGGCAGGCCGGTGGTGAACATGTGGTGCACCCAAAGCCCGAACGCCAGCAGCCCGGTGGCGCACAGCGCCAGCACGATCGCCGTGTACCCGAACGTCCGCCGCCCGGTGTAGGCCTGCACGATTTCGCTGACGAAGCCGGCCGCGGGCAGGAAGATGATGTACACTTCGGGGTGGCCGAAGAACCAGAACAAGTGCTGCCACAGCAGCGAATCGCCGTATTCGTAGCTGTTGTAGAACTGCGTCCCGACCAGCCGGTCGGACAGCAGCATGCCGGAAGCCGTCGCCACCGAGGGCATCGAGAAGATCACCATCAGCGAGACGACCAGGATCGACCAGACGAAGATCGGCATCCGCGCCAGGGTCATGCCCGGGGCGCGCTTCTTGAGGATGGTCGCGGTGAGCGATACGGCCACGGCGAGCGCGGCGACCTCGGTGAACGTGACCATCTGCGCCCACACGTCGATCCGCTTGCCGAGCGAGTACTCAGGCCCCGACAGCGGTGTGTACGAGAACCAGCCGGCGTCGGGGCCGATGTTGAGCACGAAGGCCACCCACAGCAGCGATCCGCCGGCGAGGTACATCCAGTAGCTGAACGCGTTGAGCCGCGGGAACGCGGTGTTGCGCGTGCCGAGCATCAGCGGCACGAGGTAGATCGCCATCGCGTCCATCACCGGCACGGCGAACAGGAACATCATCGTCGTGCCGTGCATCGTGAAGATCTGGTTGTAGCGGTCGGGGCCGATGATCTCCTGCTCGGCGCCCGACAGCTGCAGCCGCATCAGCGCGGCGAGCACCCCGCCGAGCGCGAGGAACACCATCGCCGTGACGAGGTAGCGCTTGCCGATCGACTTGTGGTCGACGCTCTTGATCCAGCCGATCAGCCCCGGCCCGTCGCGCCAGGTTTCAGACAGCTTCTCGTGCAGCGGCGCGCCCGTGAAATCGGGCCCGTCGCGCAGGTATTCGCGCGGCTTTTTCTTCTTCGCCGTCACTTGAGCGTCTCCAGGTAGGCGCCGAGAGCGGCGAGCTCGGCCTCGGTCAGCGGCACCTTGGGCATGTTGTTCCCCGGCTTGACCGCCTGCGGATCGGCGACCCACGCCATCAGATTGTCGCGCGTCGTCGGGAGCGTGCCGGCGGCGATTGTCCGGCGGCTGGCGACGTGGCTCAGGTCCGGAGCGACCATGCCCGAGGCGGGAGTCCCCGCCACCGCGTGGCACGAAGCGCACTGGCGGTTCTGGAACAGGGCGAACCCGGCCAGCGCCGCGCCGCCGGTCGGTGCCGGCGGCGGAACGAGCTGCGCGTCGTACCAGCGGGCGAACTCGGCGGGCGTCTCCACGGTCACGTCGAGCGCCATTCGGGCGTGCTGCAGCCCGCAAAACTCGGCGCATTGCGCGCGGAACACGCCGGTGCGCAGCGGATGCAGCGACAGGTCGGCGATACGCCCGGGGATCAGGTCCTGCTTCCCGGCGAGGTTGGGGATCCACAAGCTGTGAATCACGTCGGTCGACTTGAGGGTGATGTGGGCGGCGCGGCCGGCCGGCAGGTGCAGCTCGTTGGCGGTGCGGACGATCCGGCTGGCGACCGGGTCCTGATAGCGCACCTCCCACCACCACTGGTGGCCGATCACCTCGATCTCCAGCGGCGCCGCATCGCCGGCCTCGGCCAAGGCACGGTCGGTCAGCCAGGTGGCGACCGTCAGGCCGGCGAGGATCAGCGCGGTCGCCCCGGCAAAGGCGATGAGCCCGATGTGCCAGATGCGCTCGGCTTGCGCCGCCGGCTCGCCCTGCGCTCCGGCCCGATCGCGACGATGCCGCCGCCCGCGAACCAGCGCCAGCGCGAGGTAGGCGAGCACGAACAGATAGACAGCTGCGGTGGTCCACAGGAACACGTCGAACAGGCCGCCGATCAGCGCGCCTTGCACGCCGTCGCGGCCGGCGACGGACTGGCTGCCGCCGCAACCGGCTCCACACAGGACGAGAAGGAGGGGAGCCGCGCGCTTCATTCCTCGGTCGCGTCGTCCTGCCCGGGCGTGACGCGTCGCACCGGCTTGCGCTCGTCGAGCACCGGCGGCTCGACGTTGGCCGGCTCGTCGGCGCGGCCGGCGAGCATGTCCTGCCGCGTGCGCGCCGACATCGAGCGGACGTACGTCGCCAGCTGCCACGCCTGGTCCTCGGTAATCTTGTCGCGGAACGCCGGCATGCCGTTCGGGCGGCCGTCGAGGATCGTCGCAACCAGTTGGTCGATGCGTCCGCCGTAGCGCCATTCGTCGTCGCGCAACGGCGGTCCCATCCCGCCGCCGCCATGCGCGTGGCAACCGGCGCAGTTCATCCACGCGTAGAGCCGCTGGCCTTGCGCGAGGTGATAGGCGTTGCCGCCGAAGGCTGCGGGCCGGTCGGTCGATTGCAGCGCCCGGCTGCGATAGTCGCGCGTCTCGCGGTCGCACGCGCCGAGCGCGACCGGCAGGAGCAGCAGCAGCAGGCTAGCCGGGGAGCGCGAAGACATAGAGCTTCCCTCCCGGTTCGGTGCGGTGGATGAGGTCGCCGAGCGCGTTGACGAAGCCGAGCGCCGAGGTCGGATCCGCCGGATCGAGCGCGCCGGCCACGATCGCTCCCGACCAGCCGCCCACGCCGGCGAAGATCGCCACGTACTGCCGCCCGTCCGGCCCGCGATAGGTCATCGGCATGCCGATGATCCCCGAGCTCAACCGGTGCCGCCAGAGGAGCTTGCCGTCACGCGCGTCGACCGCCTTGAACCAGCCGTCGAGCGTGCCGTAGAACACCACGTCGCCGGCCGTGGCGAGCGCGCCGCTCCACAGCGGCAGGTCCTCGCGGATGCGCCACACGGCGCGGTTGGCGACCGGGTCCCACGCGCTCAGCACGCCGCGGTAGCCGCCGGGCGCGGCGAACATCCGCGCGTCGGCGCCGAGGAACGGCGTCCCGGCGATGTAGTTGGTGTCGATCTCGCCTTCGTCCATGCACAAGTTGAGGTGCGGGATGTAGACCAGCCCCGTCCGCGGGCTGAACGCCGACGGGTTCCAGTCCTTGCCGCCGGGCGCCGCCGGGCAGATGTTGCGGGTCACGCGTCCCGGCCGCGGCATCTTCTCGGGATTGACCACTGGGCGCCCGGTCTCGAGGTCGATCTTCAGCGCGCTGTTGACGTGGGCATAGGGCGCGGCCGACAGCACCTGGCCGGTCAGCCGGTCGAGGATCATGAAGAACCCGGTTCGCGAGGGCCGGGCGATCACCGGGCGCAGCTTGCCTTGCCACGGGATGTCCAGCAGGATGGATTCGTTGACGTCGTCGTAGTCGAACAGGTCGTGCGGGCTCGACTGGTAGAACCAGCGCGCCTGGCCGGTGCGCACGTCGCGGGCGAACACGCCGGCGGTCCACTTGTTGTCCCCCGGCCGCTGGGTCGCGTTCCACGGCCCGGGATTGCCGGTGCCATAGAAGATCATGTGCAGCTCCGGATCGTAGCTGATCCAGCCCCACGGGTTGCCGCCGCCGATCCGCCACCCGTCCGGATTCCAGGTGTGGATGCCGAGGTCTTCGCCCTGCTCGGCCGGATAGAAGGGCCTGAACTCCGGCCCGATTAGCACGTCGCTGTCGGGCCCGGTGCTCCACGCCTTCCACACCACCGCGCCGCTCCCGGCGTCGAGCGCGGTCAGCGACCCGCGCACGCCGAACTCGCCGCCCGAGGTGCCGACGAGAACGCGGCCTTCGGCCACCAGCGGGGCCATCGTGATCGTCTCGCCCTTGTTGATCTCGGCCAGCTTGGTGCGCCACAGCTCGGCGCCGCTGTCGGCATCGAGCGCGATTGCCTGCCCGTCGAGCGTGTTGAAGAACAGCCGCCCGCCGTCGTACGCGGCGCCGCGGTTGACCACGTCGCAACAAGCGACTCCCTGCGAGGCCGGCAGGGGCCTAGGCTGGTAGTGCCATTTGACCGTCGGCCGGGGCCGGGTGAGGTCGAGCGCGTAGACGTCGTTGGGATAGGGCGTCGTCACGTACATCGTGTCGCCGACGACCAGCGGGGCGGCCTCGTGGCCGCGCGCGTTGCGCGTGTCGAAGGTGAACGCCACCTCGAGCGAGCCGACGTTGGCGGCGGTGACATCCGCCAGCGGGCTGAACCGCGTGCCGGACGGATCGCCGAGCTGCATCGTCCATTGATCGGCGTCCGGCGGATCGTACCAGCTGGCCGGCCGGGCGCGCATGGCGGGCTGGGGGAGGTCCGCCAGACGATCGGCGTTGTCGCCGAGCGCCGGCTCCGGCTTGCGATCGGGCGCGCCGAGCAGGATCGCCCCGGCGATGACGATCAGGATGAGCGCCGCGAGCACGACAAGCAGCCAGCGATTGGCGCCGCTTCTCACCCCGCTCGGTCCCCCTTTGTGGCCCTTGCTGCCAGTCTCAGCCGGGCGCAAGCGGCACGTAGAATGCCTCGACAATGCCCTCGACGGCGGAACGGTTCCGCGTCAAACTTTCATCAAGTTCGCGGCGAAGCTGCTGATTGTCCTTGGCCACGCCGATCGAGATATCGAACACCATCGGCCAGCGGCCCTGGTCCATCCACGGGGTGACCGGCTCGAGGCGCAGCGGGACCGCGGAGCGAGCAGCATGCCAACCGGCCAGCGGCCCCCAGGCCAGCGCCACGTCGATCTCGCCGTTCTCGACCGCCCTGACCACCTCGGCCGCCGGATCGGCCTCGCGGTTGTCGCCGTAGAGCGTGAAGCCGCGGATTCGCTGGGTCAGGCCGCGCCGCGCGAGCGCGTCGGCCGGCGGCGGATTGGCCCCGTCGTCGCCGGCCAGCTGCACGCCGATGCGTAGCTCGCGCAACCGCGGATCGTCGAGCGTCAGGCCGTCGAGCGGCGCGTCCGCCCGCGAGACGAACATGTAGCCCGAGCGATAGTAGGGCCGCGTGGTGGCCAATGCCTCGAGCCCGCTCGGCACGCCCATCCACGCATCGCACTTGGCGGCGCCGAGCGTCTCGCGCATCCACCCGCGGCGCTGCGACCACCACACAACCCGCAGCTCGGCGTCGAGGTCCTCGGCGATGAGTTCGGCGAGCTTGTTCTCCAGGCCCTCCCCGGCCCGGTTCGAGAACGGCATGTTGTTGGGATCGGCGCAGACCGTCAGCGTGCGCTCGCCGCAGCCGGCGAGCAGCATGGCGAGGGCGAGAATTGCCGGCCGCTTCATCGCGCGAGCGCCTCCGCGGTCCACGGCTTGCCTCCGAGATCGACGGTCTCCGCGACCGCGTTGTCGACCAGATCGACGATCGTCAGCTCTCCCGACAGGCCGCTTGCCGCGTAAAGCCGGCTTTCGTCGGGAGCGAGGTCGAGGCCCCATGTGCGGAACCCGGTCGGGAAGCTGCGCACCACGCGGCGCGTGCGCGGGTCGATCTCGGCGACCTGGTTGCTGCGCCCCATGGCGACGAACGCCCGCATGCCGTCGCGGGTCGCTTCCATCTCGACCGCCTGGACGTTGTCGATGTCGGGGAACGCGGGCACGAGGTCGATGGTCGCCTTGGGCTCGAGGGTTGTCGCGTCGAAGACGGCGATCGTGCCGCGCAGTTCCGAACTGACCCAGATTTCCCTCAGCGTGGGCAGGAACAGCACGTCGCGCGGGCGGCTGCCGACGATCGCGGTGGCGCGCGCCCGGCCCGTGGCGGCATCGAGGAAATGCACCGTGCTCGAGGTCTCGGCGGTGCCGACGACGAGGCGCCCGTCGGGCGACACGGCGATGCCCTCCGGCTCGGGCCCGACCTCGGCCTGCCACGTGATCGCGCCGCTGGCGAGGTCGAGCCTGGAGAACAGCGCCACGTCCTCGTTGGCGACGTAAAGGCTGCGGCCGTCCGGCGCGAGGGCGAAGCGCTCCGGGTCGGAACCTGCCGCATAAGCCCGCACCAGGCGTCGCGCGCGCGGGTCCCACGCCTCGATGCGATTGGAATCGCTGGCGGCGACGTAGAGCGTCCGCCCGTCGGGCGAGAGCGCCATCCCGCGAGGCCGCTCGCCGGTCCGGAGCTGTCCTTCGCGGCCGCCCGAGCGTCCGTCGACGATATGCACCACGTCCGCTTCCTCGTCGCTGACGAACACCAGGTCGGGCCCCGGCGTAGGGTCGTCGCAGGCGCTCAAGCCCACCAGCCCGAGACACAGCGCGGCGGCGCTCCGGACTGATTTCGCGGTCACGAGACGCCGAGTGTCGCTGCAGCGGCTTCGAGGCGGGGTTTCTGCCGCGGGTTCGCGGCCGACGCCGAGCGCAAGGCGGCGCGGGCCTCCACCGCTCGGCCAAGCGTCTGGTAGCTGCGCATCAGCATGATCCAGCCGTCGACGTCGCCGGGCTCGCGCTCCAGCCGGGCGGCGAGGCGGGCGACCATGCCTTCGGCCATCTCCTGCTGCTCGGCGGGGCGAATCGACGCTGCGGCGGCGAGCTGCTCCGCCGTCGGGCCGGGGATGCCCGGCATTGCCGCGGCCGGCGCGTTCGGGCGGCGAGCGAGAGCTGCGGCGACGCGCTGGTCGACCTCGATCGCATTGATCCGGCCGACCTGCTCGATCGTTCGCCGCAGGTCGGCTTCCCACGGGGCGCCCGGCGGGGTCTCGCCGAGCAGCGCGAGCCAGGCGTCGAGCGCGCCCTGGTGGTCGCCGGCCAGGTCTTTCTCGACCGCGAGAAAGTATCGCGCGCGGGGGTCCTTCGGATCGAGCGCCGCGGCCTTGTGGAACGCCTCGCGGGCACGGGGCGGCATCGGGTCGCGCTCGCTGGCCATGACCAGCGCCTCGCCGTGCGACGACCACAGCACGGCGCTGTCGGGGTCGGCTGCGGCCGCGCGGGCATAGGCATCGGCCGCGTCGGCGAAGCGGCCCAGCTCGAAATAGGCGAACCCCAGCTGCTGCCAGGCGCCGCCATCGCCGGGCTCGGCACGCGCGCGGCGCTCGAGCGCGGCAAGCGGGTCGGTGGCCGCGGTTTCGGCCTCGGCCAAGCGGTCGTGTTCGAGCAGACGGTAGGCGATCGCCCCCGCCGCCAGCGCCACGGCCGCTATCGCCGCCAGGCCGCCGCCGCCGATCCGGCCCAGCCAGCTTGTTTTCCGCGACGGCCTGTCCATCCATTCCGGCGATAGCAGGCGCGCGAGCGCGCTTCAAACGGCTGGCGGTTCCCCCGCGCTGGCTTATGATGCGCGCTCGTACCCGGGGGATCGGACGTGGCGGCGCAGACGGAGCGGGTGAAAGTGGCGATCGTCGGCTCGGGGCCGGCAGGGCTGTCCGCGGCCGCCCGCGCCGCCACGCTCGGCCTCAGCCACGTGCTGATCGAGAAAGCCGGACACCTCTCCGACACGATCTACAAGTACCAGAAGGGCAAGCACGTGATGGCGACGCCCGCCAACCTGGTGCTGCGCGCCGACCTCGATTTCGCGGCGGGCAAGCGCGAGGCGGTGCTCGGCATATGGGACGAGCAGACCGGCGGTCATCGGGTCAACGTTCGCTACGACACCGAGATTGGCTCGATCACCGGCGCGAAGGGCGATTTCGTCCTCAGGACGCGGTCGGGCGAGGAAATTGCCGCGGAGACGGTGATCCTGGCGATCGGCACGCAGGGCAATCCCAACCTCGTACGCTGCCCGGTGGGCGAGGGCGCCGTGGTGCAATACCAGCTCGACGATCCCGCCGAGTACGTCGACGAACACATCGTGGTGATCGGGGCCGGCGACGCCGGGATCGAGAACGCGATGGGCCTGGCCGCCGATCCGCAGCAGCGCAACACCGTCACCATCGTCAATCGCTCGGCCGAGTTCGCCACCGCCAAGGCGGCCAACGTCGCCGCGCTGCGAGCGATGGAGGCCGAAGGGCGCCTGACCGTGCTGACCGAGACGACCGCCTCGGCGATCGACCCGGGCACGATCACGTTCGACACCCGCGACGGTGAGCGCAAGGTTCGCTGCGATCGGGTGATCGCGCGCATGGGCTCGGCGCCGCCGCGCGCGTTCGTCGAGGGTGCCTGCGCCGAGTTCGAGGACAACGACGGCAAGAAGCTCATCAAACCGGGCACCGGCGTCCAGTTCACCAGCGCCGACCGGGTCGCCTATCCCAGGCTCTCGCCGACGTTCGAGTCGACCGTCCCGGGCATCTACGTGATCGGCGCGCTCGCCGGGTACCCGCTGATCAAGCACTGCCTGAACCAGGGCTACGACGTGGTCGAGTTCATCAACGGGAATACAAGCCTGAAGCCCGCCGACGAGCCGATTCTGCAAGCGAAGTTCAAGGACCTGCCGGGCCAGCGCTCGGTCGACGAGTGGCTGGCCGCGTTCGGCGCCGACATCGCGATCTTCAGGGACGTCTCGCCGCTGCAGCTGCGCGAGCTGATGCTCGACAGCGAGGTGCGCAGCTACCGCCGCGACGAGCCGATCTTCGTGCGCAACGATACTGGCAACTCGCTTTTCGCGATCGCCGAGGGATCTGTGCTGGTCGAGGTGGACAAGGACGATCCGGGCAAGGTGGTGCCGATCGGCAAAGGCTCGATCTTCGGCGAGGTCGGGCTGATCTCGGGCCGCCGCCGCGGGGCGACGATCCGCGCGGCCGAGCCGACGGTGTGCGTCGAGCTGTCGCGCCCCGCCGCGCTCAAGCTGCTGGCGACGGCGCCGGGCGCGGCGCGCGCGGTCGAGCGCATCTCGATCGAGCGCCAGCTGCTGCAGATGTTCGGCTCCGGCCTGGCGCCGCAGGACGTCGCCGAGCTGGTCGACGCCGCGGTGGTGGAGGAAGTGCGCGCCGGCAAAACGGTCATCGAGGAAGGCGTCGACGACAAGGACATCTACGTCATCCGCCGCGGGTCGATGGTCGTCGAGAAGGACATCGGCGGGCGGCCGGTGTTCCTGTCGTACCTCCCGGCGGGCTCCTACTTCGGCGAGATGGCGGTGATCGACGGCTCGAAGCGCACCGCCACGGTCAAGGCGGCGATCAAGTCCGAGGTCGTGCGCTTCCCCGGCGCGGCGTTCACCGCCCTGCTCGCGCGCAAGCCGGCGCTGCGCGACAAGGCGCTCGCCGACATGGACAGCCGCCGCAAGGTCAACGCCTACCTCGAAAGCCATGCCGGCGCCGCTAGCGGCGCGGTCGAGTATTACTCGAAGGCGGCGCAGTTCCTGGTCGACAACGGCATCGGCGAGGCGACCGACGTGCTGCTGATCGACGAGACGCTGTGCGTCGGCTGCGACAATTGCGAGAAGGCCTGCGCCGACAGCCACGACGGGCTGAGCCGGCTCGACCGCGAGGCCGGGCGGACTTACGCGCACCTCCACGTGCCGACGAGCTGCCGGCATTGCGAGCACCCGCACTGCATGGCCGACTGCCCGCCCAACGCGATCAAGCGCGGGCCCGACGGTGAGGTGTTCATCGACGAGAGCTGCATCGGTTGCGGCAACTGCCAGCGCAACTGCCCTTATGGGGTGATCCGGATGGACGCCAAGGCGCCGCCGAAGCCCGGCCTGCTCAGCTGGCTGCTGCTTGGGCTCGGCCCCGGCCCGGGCGAGGCGAGCCAGGCGTGGCGCAAGAAGAACGCCCGCGGCGAGCCGGCCAAGCTGGCGATCAAGTGCGACATGTGCAGCGGCATCGACGGCGGCCCGGCCTGCGTGCGCGCGTGCCCGACCGGGGCGGCGATCCGCGTCTCGCCCGAACGGTTCCTGTCGGCCGCGCGGCTGGCCGAGGAAACCGACTGATGGCCGCGGCCCCCGAGGCGCAGGGCTTCGCCGACCGGCGCCGCGCCTCGGACCACGAAAGCTTCCTCGCCCACAAGCGCCTGCGCTGGCTCAAGATCGCTGCGGGGCTGAACCTCGTCGCGATCCTCGGCTATGCCTTCGCCGAGGTCGAGCCGCGCCCGAACGGCGGGACCTGGTACGGCTACATTCTCGGCACGATCGGCGCGTTGCTGATCGTCTGGCTCTCGCTGCTCGGGGTGCGCAAGCGGGCGATGACCCCCGGCCGATGGTCGCTCAAGGCGTGGACCAGCGCGCACGTCTATCTTGGGCTGGCGCTGATCGTGATCGCCACGCTCCACACCGGGTTCCAGCTCGGCTGGAACGTCCACACGCTGGCTTATGCGCTGATGATGCTGGTGATCGCCTCGGGCGTCTACGGCGTGTGGGTCTACGCGCTGCTGCCGCACAAGCTGAGCGACAACCGGCGCGAGCTGACCCAGGCGCAGATGGTCGACGCGCTCGCCGCGGTCGACCGGCAGCTCGAGCAGGCGGCGCAGCCGCTCGACCGCGCCGACGCCGATCGGGTGATTGCCGCGCTCGCGCAGGATCCGTTCGGCCACGGGCTGATCTCGCGGCTGTCCGGGCGCTACCGCGGCTGCCGCACCGAGGCGGCGATCGCCGCGCTCGATGCGGCCGCCGGCGACCCGGCGCTCGAGCGCGTCGCCACCCTGCTCGGCAAGCGCCTCGCTCAGCTCGAGCAGATTCGCCGCCACATGCGCCTGAAGGCGATGCTCGAGGTCTGGCTCTACGTGCACGTGCCGGTCACCGTCATGCTGCTCGCCGCGCTGACCGCGCACATCGTCAGCGTGTTCTACTACTGGTAGCGCCGGTGCCGTTCCGCATCCGTACCGTCGACGTGACCGCCACCGGGCGCGAGATCGTCCGCGAGCGCGAGCTCGGCCAGGCGGAGCTGACCATCGGCCGCGCGGCCGAGAACGACATTCACTTGCCCGATCTCGCGGTCGAGCAGCGGCACGTGCGGGTGGTTCCGGCGACCGGCGGCAAGCTGCGGCTCGAGGCGCTGGGCAAGCTCGCCTTCACCGTCGATGCGCGTCCGGTCGAGGAGGCCGCGATCATCGATCCGAGCGAAGGCGCCGAGCTGGCGATCGGGTCCTATCGGCTCGAGTTTCTCGAGGAGGACGGCGCCGTCGTCATCGTCGTGCGCAAGATCGCAGCCCGAGAAGGGAGCAAGGTCGACGACCTCGCCGGCTTCTCGCTGGCCCACGTGCTGCCGGGCAATCGCCCGGTCGCCTGGATCGGGCTGCTGGCGATCCTGCTCGCGTTCCTGGCGGTGCCGGTCTGGTCGCACATGACGCGTACCCGGCACAAGCCGGACTACGACCGGGCCGGCGCGGTGCTGATGGACGCGAGCTGGCGAACGGGCGCGCTGAGCTCGGCGCATCACGGGCTCGAGGACAATTGCGAGGCCTGCCACGTGCAGGCGTTCGTCGCGGTGCGGGACGCCGTTTGCGTCGCCTGCCACACCGACATCGTCGAGCATGCCGCGCGACCGCGCCAGGCCGTCGCGCGCGGGCCGCTCGCCCGGTTCGAGCAAGTGCAATGGAACGTCGCACATGCGTTCAGCAAGCCCGGACCCGGGGCCTGCACCGACTGCCACACCGAGCACGAAGGTTCGGGCCCGATGGAGCGGACGCGCGAGCGGTTCTGCGCCGACTGCCACGGCTCGCTCGACGCGCGGCTGGCCGACACCGCGCTCGCCAACGCGGGCGACTTCGGCACCCACCATCCGCAGTTCAAGGCGGCGCTCGTCACCGGACCGACGCTGGCGGAAGTGCTGCGGGTCTCGCTCGACCGCCGGCCGCGGCAATGGACCGGCCTGCGTTTCCCGCACGAGATGCACCTGAGCCGCACCAATGGCGTCGCGCAGATGGCGCGGCGGCTGGGCGCGCGGGGCGGTTACGGCGATCCGCTCGAATGCGCCGACTGCCACCGCCCGACCGAAGACGGAGTGCGTTTCATGCCGGTCGCCATGGAGCAGGACTGCGAAGCCTGCCACAGCCTCGTCTATGACCGGATCGGCACCACCTTTCGCACCTTGCGCCACGGCAACATCGAGCAGATGCGCGCCGACCTGCTGGCGCTCGACGCCCGCGCGCCGCGCGTGACCGGCCGGCGGCGGCCCGGCCAGTACGGCACGCTCTACCGCGCGGACTTCGGCGGCCCCGGCACGGCGCTGCTGTCGCGCGCGATGGGCGAGAAGGGCCTGTGCGGCGAATGCCACACTCCGGCAGGCGGGCGCGGCTCGCTCCAGGTCCAGCCGGTCCCACAACCGATGCGATACTTCGTCAACGGCTGGTTCGATCACGAGGATCACAAGCAGGAGCAGTGCACCAGCTGCCATGCCGCCGACCGGTCCGATGCCTCATCCGATTTGCTGCTGCCCGGCGTTGGCCAGTGCCGGGACTGCCATATGGGCGAGAGCAACCGCACAGCGGAGGTGCCGTCGAGCTGCGCGATGTGCCATAGCTACCATCCGCGCAACGTGACGGTGGCGGCGCTGCCGCGGATCGCGCGAAGATGACGGGTCGGCAGGGGGGAACGCGATGCTGATCGCGCAGATGACCGACATCCATATCGGCTTCGCGCCGGATGAGAAGCCGGAGGAATACAACCGCATCCGCTTCCGCGCGACGCTGAAGCGCCTGCTGGAGGGGCCGAACCGGCCCGACATGCTGGTGCTGAGCGGCGACATCACCGACAACGGCGACCTCGACAGCTTCGCGAAGACCGCCGAGCTGCTGGCCGAGTGCCCGTTCCCGGTGTGGCCGATGGTCGGCAACCACGACACGCGCGAGGCGCTGGTCGAGGCCTTTCCGCAAGTGCGGCTCGACGGGGGCTTCGTGCACTATGCGGTGGAGGGGGAGGGCTTGCGCCTCCTACTGCTCGACACGCTCGAGCGCGGGCGGCACGGCGGCGCGTTCTGCGAGGCGCGCGCGGCGTGGCTTTCCGCTGAGCTGGATGGCGCGCCGGAGACGCCGACGGTGATCTTCATGCACCACCCGCCGGTGGTCAGCGGGATCGAATGGATGGACCCGCCGCGCGGCGAGGGCTGGATCCAGCGCTTCGGCGGCGTGGTCGAAGGGCGTTCGCAAATCCTCGCGATCCACTGCGGCCACCTGCACCGGCCGCTCGCGACCACCTTCCGCGGCATCCCGCTGCACGTGACGTCGTCGGTCGCGCCGCTGGTGGCGATGGACTTGCGCCCGATCGACAAGCACGTCCCCGACGGCCGCGACCTGATCACCACCGAGCCGCCGGCTTACGCGATCCACCGGTGGGACGGGACGAGCCTCGTCACCCACTACGAGCAGGTCAGCGACTGGCGCGTGCTGGCGCACTACACCGGCAGCCTGCAGGCGATGATCCAGGACATGTTCGCCGAGCGGGAATAGTCCCCCTCCCGCTTGCGGGAGGGGTTAGGGGTGGGCCTTTGCGCGGGTGGCTGACAGGCCCACCCCCGGCCCCTCCCGCAAGCGGGAGGGGAGTTAGTCGCCCCCGGCAGCTACTGGCCCTGTCCCCGGCACCCAAGCCGCCATGTCGGGCTCGTCGTTGACCTTCCACGGCACGCCGCCGCGGGTGAGGAACAGGCGTTCCATCTCCGGCCTCGTGAACGGCCGCGAGCCGAGGCGGCCGAACACCGCGATCTGGCCGCCGGTCTCGTCGACCGCGCGGTCGCGGTCGAGGCCCTTGGACATCGCGATCGCGGGCGAGGGCGTCTTCGCCCAGGCGATCAGCTCGGGCATCGGCGCCGGGCTGAAGCCATAGAAGCCGCGCTGGCTGTCGGGGCTGGTCAGCTGCAGGACCTTCATGCCGTTGCGCCCATCCGCGACGTAGGCGAACAGCGAGGCGTTGGTCGAGCCGACGACGACGTCCTCGACCTCGGTCATCGTCCCGCCGAATGTTTCCTGCCGGTAGATGCGCGGCGCCGCCGGATTGGCGACGTTGACGATGACGAGGCCTTCCTGCTTGGCGGCGACGTAGGCGTAAGTGCGGGCGATGTAGAGCCGCCGCGCGTCGGCCAGCGGCACCGTGCCCGAGGGCACCGCTACGGGGTCGCGCAGATTGGTGACGTCGAACAGCTTCACCCCCTCGGCGTCGGTCACCCACAAGTAGCGGAACTGGATCGCGCTGGCCCGCGCGTCGGCGAGCAGGCGCTCGGCGGCGAGCTTCGGGTGCAGCGGATCGGCGAGGTCGACCACCGCCAGCCCGCGCGCGGTGGTGATGTAGGCGACCTCGCCCGCCAGCACGATATGCCGCGCGCCGCTCAGCACGCCGCCTTCGTTCCAGGTGACCGCGCGGCGCAGCTTGTTGTTGCGCAGTTCCCCGTCGGCGAGCGTGTCGACGTTCACCAGGATCAGCCCTTCCTCGGCGTCGGTGATCGCCGCGTAGTGGTAGACCGGAAGGAATGGCTGCTCCTGGTTCATCGCGCGCAACTCCGGTGTCGAGCGGGTCGGGGCGATCGGCTGGTTGGTCGGCAGCGCCATGCAGGTCGCGTTCTTCGTATCGACGTGCGTATCGTGGCCGAGCGCCGAGAACGGCGCGGTCAGGATGCGTTCCGAAACGCCCTTGTTGGCGATCGAGGCGACGTCATAGACGCGAAAACCCCCGCGCCCTTCGGCGACGTACATGTACTCGCCGCGCAGCTGCAGGCAGCCGACCCGGTCGCCGGTCCCTTCGTGGACGTTGGCGAACGGCTCCATCGCGTTGGTTTCGCCCGAGAGGCCGTCGGTGAAGCTCCGGCCGCGCGTCCAGTCGGCCAGCTCGCGGCGGCGCTGCTCGACGAACTGGCGGTAAAAGTCGGGGTAGGCGTACTTGTGCAGGTAGGAGCCGAGCACGGCCTGCGGCTCGTCCCACTCGGTCACGCGGGTCGCCTGGAAGCCGCCTTCGAGCCCGGTCCAGGCGTTGAGGCCGACGAAGTTGACCGAGTTGGTGCCGAGCAGCAGCAGCTGCGCCATCACCGCGTTGTTGTCGTCCATGTCCGACAAGTGGCAGTCGGAGCAGGTCTTGGTCTCGGTCGTGCGCACGGTGTGGGGGAAGTGCGGCGCGAACGCCTGGCTGGAGAAGCCGATGGCGCTGATCGGCGGCTGCTGGACGTAGATCCGCTCGCGGCTGATGTTGGTCGAGCTCAGCACCAGCGCGCTGGTCGAGCGCACCGGGGCGACCTGGTTGCCCTTGGTGGTCATGTGCCGCCCGAGCTGGAACATGTCCTCGCGCGCGACCTGGGGGTTGTAGGTGGCGAAGTTGCGCGTGGTCTCGCCTTCGTAGCGGTGCTCGGCGGTCTCCCAGTTGGCTTCGATCGGCAAGTGGCAGCCGCCACAACTGGTGGTCCACGAGAGATGGCAGGTGAAGCACGCCATCTCGCCGTCGCGGTGCGCGCGCAGGGCGGGCGCGATGCCCGGGCCGAACTCGAACTTGCCGCTTTCGGCGCCGGCCGCGCTCATCAGCTTGGCGCGCGCGGCCCGGGCGTTGAAATGCGGGTTCGCCGCATCGACGCTGTCCCGGACGAGGCTCACCTGCCATTCGAGGTCGGGGTCGACGATCGAGCGCTGCGTCAGCACCCGCCGGCCGAGGCTGTCGAAGGTCCACTCGAAGCGCCGCTTGCCGTCAGGGTTGCGCAGCAGCGCGAGGTCGTTGCCGGCGGGCGGCGCGGCCGGGCCGCTGGTGCGCAGCGTCGGGTAGGCGTCGGCGGTGCCGTGGCAATCCTTGCAGCCGATCTCGATCGCGTTGGCGACCTCGCCGTAGATCAGGCCGTTGCCGTGGCTGTCCTGCGCGAAGTGGCAGTCGGCGCACTGCAGGCCCTTCTCGGCGTGGATGTCCATCAGGTGGACCGCCTTGCCGGGGTTCGTGCCGGGCGGGACGAACTGGCCTTCGCCTTCGCGGCGCCACTTTTCGGGATCGTCGGGGTCGATCACCACGCCCTCGGCGTCGAGCAGGTTGCCCTCGCGATCGCGCTTGAAAACGCCGCGGAAGTTCCACCCGTGGCCGTGGTAGTCGGCGAACTGGGTGTCCCGCAGCTCGGGGTTGAGGTCGTAGACGTTGCGCAGGAAATCGAGGTCGGCCCATTGGCCGCGCGGCGCCGCGCCTTCGGGGTTGCGGGCGAGCACCTCGCGCACTTCGGCCGCGGTCGGATAGCGCTGCTCGGCGGGCCACATCGCCGGGGCGTCGGACTCGTAGTCCCACATCGTGTAGCCAAGGTACGAGTTCAGGAAGATGTTCGGCTGGTGCATGTGGCAGTTCATGCACTGCGCGGTCGGGATCGCGCGGGTGAACACGTGGCGCAGCGGATGGCCCTTCTGCGGGACCGGGTCGTCCTCGTCGCCCGGCCGGCGAACGGCTCCGTGCCCATCGGGCTCGGCCGCTTCCATCAGCCGCGCAATCGTCGGATCGACGGTCACGCTTTGCCCGTCGCGGCCGTACTGCGCGTAGATCAGGCTGTGCCGCGGCTCCCTGTCGTTGGCGTAGATCACGTGGCAGCTGGCGCAGCCCGAGTGGCGGTAGTCGCCCGGCTGGTCGTTGGTGCCCATGAACCACATGAACGGGTCGTTGAGCCGCGTCTTGTGGAGGTTGAGCACCGGTATCGCGACCCTGAGGCCGGTCGCGGGGCCGCGATTCGACTGTCGCAAGTCCGGCCGGCCCGGCTCCTCGAGCCGCTGGATCGAGCCCGTCGGGTTGGGCAGCCCGATCTCGGGGAACTGCGTGCCGATATTGCGCCCCCCGCGCTCGAACACGCGGAACACGTCGGCCGGCGGGGTCACCTGCCAGGTCGGTAGCGGGTAGAGCTCGGCGAGCGCGCCGCGCGCCTGCTGCGCCGGGGTCACCGTGCCCGGCGGATCGCCGGCGCTGACGATCTTGGCCGGCTCGCCTTCGCGCGTGTAGGCCTCGCCGAGCAGGTAATTCTTATACGGCAGGATGCCGTTGTTGTACGCCGCGCCGCCCCAGAACATCGAGCCGGTCGCCATCAGCGAGCGCTCGGCCGCCTCGATCGTCTCGATGTGACAGGCGCCGCAGGCCTCGCGCGCGGCGCGGTAGTCGCTCGGATTGACGAAGCGGACGAACTCGGGCGCCTCGCGGTTGAGCAGGGCGTAGCTCTGCTGCGGATTGGCCGACGAGGGGTAGTGCCAGCTTTCCGGATACTTCGGCAGCACGTGCGCCCGCTTGCGCGCGGCGACGTAGTCCGGGTGGTCGCGCGTCAGCTCGCTGTCGCCGCGCACCGTCGCGTCGCCGCCGTGGCAATCGGTGCAGCCGAGCCGCACCGCCGGGCTCTCGTGCATCGTCGGCGCATCGGTGCGGACATGGCACGAATAGCACCCGTCGGACTTGGCCGAGACCTGCTCGAGCGTCTGCCCCGCCGGAGCGGGCGGGGCGGTGACGCGGCTGTAATCGCGCTCGACCGCGACTTCGCCCTCGGCGGCGCGCAGCGCGTCGCCGGCCAGCAGCGCGATGGCGAACAGCGCTGGGACCGCGAGGAGCCGAAACAGTCCCAATCCTCCCCGGGACGGGGTGGTGGCAGCCCGAAGGGCTGACGGAGGGGGCCCTCCGCCTGGCGCAGCGCGTGCGGCGAGCCCCCTCCACCATGCTTCGCATGGTCCCCCTCCCCGTGCCGGGGTGGATTTGGCGAGGAGGCGAAGCAGGCTGCGCATCAGTAGCTCAGGATCGCGTTGGCGAGGACCGAGATGTAGGCGCGGTCGTTGCCGAGGTTGTCGAACAAGTCGCGAAAGCCGGCGCCCCCGAGCAGCGTCGCGGCAGAAAGGCGGAACACCAGGTTCTGCGTCGCCTGCGGGCGCCAGATCGCCGCCGCCGAAAGGTCCCAGCCGATCGCCTTGGGGATCGACCCTTCGACGCGCAGCGCCTGGAGCGTGGCGGTGTTCTCGAACCACAAGTGGTTGGCATTGCCCGACACGCGCAGCTCGGGCGTGAGGTCGAAATCCGCGCCCGCGCCGAGCAGGATCAGGCCGGGGTTGTTGAAGTTCGACTGCCCCTGTTCCTTACTCGAGCGCAGCGAGTTGAGGATACCGTTGCGGCCGTTGACCGAGATCGCCCGCCCGCCGCCGGCGAACGGGATCGACTGGCGGATCCAGTAGCTGGTGTCGGCGCCGGCGAAGACCGGGTTCTCGAACACCGCGTCGTAGCCGCCTTCGGTGTCGTCGAACGGGTCGCCGTCGCCGCTCGCCCAGGCGCCCGACAGGCGGAAGCGCATCCAGTCCTTGTCGTAGCTCAGCTCGGCGGCGCCGAAATACGCGCGGATATCGGCCTCGCGGTCGGTGAAGAACGAGTTGCGGTCCTCGCCGAGCGCGGCATAGGCGCTCGCGGTCAGGTTGATCCGGCCGATCCGCCCGTCGGCGTTGTAGCCGAGGTACACGACGTCGTACTCGCGCCCGCGCAAGGTCCCGAACAGCGCCGGCCGGGCGGGGAAGCCGTTGTCGTCGATCTCGACGTCGTCGCCCTCGCGGTTGACGTTCCACGCGAGCGTGACCTGGCTGGTCAGCGCCGGGACCAGGAAATCCTGGCGATACACGTTGGCGATCAGCAGCCAGTCCTTGCGCGGCGTCTGCAGCACCGCATTGAGGCCGCTGTTGGTGTCCTTCTCGAGGCGCCAGAACGCGGCGAGGTTGTACTGGAAGCGGTTGTTGTCGCGGTTGCCGAACAGGCGCACGCCGAGCTGCTGGTCGTTGAACAGGAAGCCGCGGAAGTCGGCCTGGAACGGCTGGATGCCGACGCGCACGGAATCGAAGTCGTAGCGTTCGGAGACGTTGCGCAGGTGGTAGTCGACGAACGCTTCCTGCACCCCGAGGAAGTGGTCGAAGCGGTGGCTCGGCTTGCTCGGCTGAACCGAGAGCACGCGCCGCTCGGGCACGTCGGCGTAGTTGAGGTTGAGCGCCAGCGTGAGGCGATACTCGATCTCCGGCGGCTTGAACGCGGTGTTGCCCTTGATCAGCGCCGCCCCGGCGATGAACGTCTGTGACACCACGTAGCTCGCGTCCCTGCCGAACACGTCGAGGCTGCCCGGCCGCTGCGTGGTCTGCACGCCGACCGGGATCGGGAAGGTGCGCGGCTCGATCACCGTGTCGCTGACCAGGTTGGCGGCGAAGAACCAGTCATGGCCGGTGATCAGCGGCCACTCTGCGGGGTCGAGCGGGCGGTCGCCCTTGAGCGTGTTCTGATTGTACGGATCGAACCAGCGCGGCGAGACCAGGCCGAGCGATTCCGCCAGCCGCCAGCGGTCGGGAACCGGGACCTGGTCGGTCGGGAAGGCCTCGGGCGAGGGGGCGCGCACCGCGCCGGGATTGTCCTGCGTCACCGCCTCGGGCAGCGGACCGGTGTAGCCCGGACGGCGGCGGCCCTCGATCGATTCGTCGTCGACCGGCGGTGGCGCTTCGTCCTCCGACGCGGAGGGCGCCTCCGGCGGGGTTACCGGCTCGGCCACCTGCAGCAGCAATGGGATCAGCAGCCCCGGCCCCATCACAGCCCCTGGCAGACGTTCTGCTCCGCGGTGTCGAGGAACGGCGCGAACGGGCAGTTGACGTAGCGCAGCCGCACCTGCCGGCTGCCGACGTCGACGACGATCTGGTCGGCGCGGATCGCCGGGACGGCGTTGCCGATGCCGCCCACGCGCACGCCGGCGCTGTGCAGCCCGAGGAAGCCGATCATGTCGTCCTGGTCGATGCCGTCGCCCGAGACGCCGAGCCCGCCGACCAATTGGCTGCCGCGATAGACGGGCACCGAGCCGGGAAAGATCTGCCTCCCGTTTTGCAGCCGGTTCTGGCCGGGCGCGACTTCGGGCAGGCCGGTGCAACGCTGCGGCGTGTCGGTGGCCGATGCGCCGGTGACGAACGCCAGATGCTGGGCGAGATTGCCGGCGACCAGCGCCGACTGCAGCCCGGTCGAGAACGGGTTGAACTGCGCGACCGGGCGCGACAGCGGGCCCGGCGGGCGGCCGACCTCGCCATCGGGAAAATAGGGCCGCGACAGGTTGCCGCCCGAGCGGTCCGCGAACGCATGCGTGCCGGTCAGCGCGCTCGGCCCGAGGAAAGCGCGCATGTTGGCCAGGAACTGCGGCGCTTCGCCGCCGGCACCGGCCAGCTGCGCGGCGGCGAACGCGCCCGAGAAGAAGTTGGCGGTGCGCGCCTTCTGCAATGACACGTCGATGCCGAACACCGGCGCGTCGGGCGAGCGGACGATGCCGAGCACCTGGCCGCGCGTGTCGACCAGCGAGATCGTCACTTGCGCGCGACTGTCGAGCGGGCGGCGGATCTGTGCGCGCGCGCGGCTCATCACCGCGAACGCTTCCTCGAGAATCGCGCGCGCTTCGGCGGCAGTGAGCGGCTGGCCCACGTCGCCGGCGTCGGTCCCGGCGCGGATCGGGAAGCGGTTGGCCCCGGCGCCATTGGTGAGGACGAACGCGTCGCGGTTGGCGAATTCGGCGGCGGTCGAGGCGCGCACCCCCGACGCCTCGCTGCCGTAGGCCGCTCCGGCCAGCAGCGTCGCCGCCGGATAGTAGCCGGCGACCGGCACCAGGTCGCCGCGTGTGTCGGCCATCGCGAAGCTCGCCGCGCCGAGCGCGGTCAGTTGGCCGTAGCCGGCATCGGAGAAACGCAGTTGCGTCCCGTCGACGGAGATGCGCTCGCCGCGGATGTCCTCGGGCGCGTCGAAGCCGACCGTGCCGGCCAGCGCGATCAGCTCGTCGCCGTCGGCCTCGACGTCGAGCACGTTGCGGTCGAAGCCGTAGCTGCCGTCGGCGATCGCCCCGACCCCGCCGACCAGCACGCCGTTCTTGTACAGCGGAAACCCGCCCGCGTCGGCGGCGAGCCCGAGCGGCGAGCGCTTGGGGCCGATCGTCCCGGCGCCGAGCCGTGCCGACAGGTCGGAGCACGGCAACTGGCTGAATTGCACCCCGAACAGCGGCCCGCTCTCGAGCCCGGCGGTGGTCGGCGCGGGCGGGAAGTGCTGCTGCACGATCATGCTCGCCGTGCGCGTCGAGAACGCGTTGCCGCCGCTCGACAGGTAGGCGCCGGTGATCGCCTTGGCGATCGCCGCGGCTTCGGACGGCACGGTAAGCCCCTGGATGTCGACGCTGGCGCCGTTGGGCGCGTCGGGGATCTTGGCCAGCGCCGGCGCGCCGTTCATGCGGAACACAGCCAGCACGTTGCCGACGCGGTCGACCACCGCGATCGTCGCTGGCTGTCCGAGGCTGTCGGCCTGGGTCACCGCCTGGGCGACGACTTGCCCCACCTCGGCGGCCGACAACGCGACCTGCGCCGGAACGGCGTAGTTGAGAGTCGCGCCCGGGCCCGGCGCGGGACCGGGCGCGCCGCCGCCGCCGCCGTTGCCACCACCGCCCCCACCGCAGCCGGACAGGACCAGCGCGCTCGCCGCAAGCAGCATCGGCACTCTCCCCGGCCGCATCAGCGCAGTGCTCCGATGGCCGCGGCGGCCTGGCCGAGCGCCGCGCGAAAGCGGACGGGATTGTAGGACTCCGGGCTCCTCACGGCCTCGTAGGCGCGGTTGATCTGGGCGCGGATGCCGGCGGCCGCGCCGACCGTCACCCGGCCCTCGCGGACCAGCGCGTTGAGCAGCGTGTCGACCGCCATCACCGCTTGCGCCGAGCCGGCGTAGTCGGTGAACCGCGAGCTGGTCGTGCGGTCGGCGATGGCGGCGACGACCGCGAACGCGTCGCCGCCGTCGCCCGCGGCGAGGGCATCGGACAGCGTCGCGGCCGCGCCGCGTAGCCCGATCGAGGCCGCGGCCGCCTCGGCGCGGCCCTCCCCCATCGCCCGGTGGAACTCGCGGCTGGCGGCCTCGAACGCCTGCACCTGCCCGGGCGCGAGCACGCGCGCGACCGCCGAGAGCATGATCTGGTTCTCGTCATTGAACGGCGGCTGGCCGAACGGGATCGCGCGGCCCGGATTGGTCTCGAACGTCAGCCGCCGCTGCGGCCCGTCGGCGATCGGGCGATGGCAGCTGTGGCAGTCGTAGAAGGTGAACTCGGGGAAGATCCCCTCGCTGCCGAAGCCGGGCCGGGCGAACAGGTCGGCCGAGCGCCGCACCGCCTCGGCCTGGCCGACCGCCCACAACCGGACGCTGTCCGTCCGGCCCTTGCGCTGCGCGTAGTCCGCGTCCTCGTCGTGGTGCTGCTGGAGCGCGCTGAACAAGTCGAGCTCGAACACCAGGCGCGGGTGACCCGCGGCCATCATCCGGTGGGTGACGAACTGGTTTCCGTTCGCGCTGCCGTAATGGCAGTCGAGGCACACCCCGGCGCGGGCCTGGGGATTGTCGAGCGGCGTCAGGCCCGCGGCGACGTTGGCGGCATGGGTGCCGAGGGTGGTGTAGTGCGTCGCGATCCACCCGCCCGCCGGGCCGTGGCAGCTCTCGCACCCGACCCCGTCCGACGACTGGAAACGGGGTCCGCGCTCGGCGGCGGGAGCGATCGTGGCGTGGCAGCCGAGGCACGCCGGCTCACCGCCCGGGTCGCCCATCCCGAGCGTCGCCGCGATCTGCCGCGCCCGGACGCCGCCGAGCACCGCCAGCGCCCGGCTGTGCGCGCCGGTGCTCGACGACGGCTCCTGCCAGGCGGCGATCTCGTCCTGCCGCACGATCTCGCCGTTGCCCTCGGCGCGGCCATGGCAGGTCGAGCCGGCGCACGAGGCGACCCCGGTGTATTGCGCGGCGGCCGGGGCCATCGCGGCGGCAAGGCACAACCCGGCCGCCAGCCATGGTCGCCAGCGCCCCGTCACGGTCGCTCGTCCGCCTCGCGGCAGGTCTCGTCTCCCTCCTCGATCTCAGCATCTTCGCAGCGCGGCTGCCACAAGTCGTCGTTGCCGACCCCGGTGATCGGCTCGTCGACCAGCGGTGGGTCGATCAGCGGCTCGCTCTCGGCCAGCTCGATCAGCGGCGCGGCGAGCGGCGACCCGGTCACCTGGCCCGGCGGCACCGGGCCGACGAGATCGGTGTCGGTCGGCGGCGTCGTGCCCGGCGGCGGCGCGCAGCGCCCGCCGATGACGCAGCCGTTGATGGTCGAGGCCGGGTCGAACGGCCCGCCGGCCGCCGCCGGCATGCCGTTGATGCGGACCAGCGTCTGCGTGTCGAGGCCGGTCAGCGGCCCGCCGGGCGTGACGATCTGCCCGTTGACGACGATGCGCGTCGCCGGCGATGCGGTGACGATGTTGACGCCCCCGGCGGTGAACCCGCGGCGATCGCGCAACGGCTGCGAGGCGCCGGTGTTCTGGATGAACAGCCCGGCCCCGACCGAGAGCTCGAGCGAGCCCGCCGCCAGCGGCTCGGCGCCGCCGCCCGGCTGGTCGAGCAGCGCGTTGATCGCGGCCATGCCGGGCGCCGCGCCGAGCTGGTCGAGCACGGCGCCCGTAGCGATCGCGATCGTGTCGCCGGTCACGCCGAGGCGCCCGAGCGGCGCGCCGCCGGCATCGAGCAGCGCGACCGAGCCGGTATCGGTGTCGAGGCGGACGAGCTGCGGATCGATCAGCAGGCTGTCGCCGGCGCCGGTCGTGGTCAGCGCGACCTCGCCGACGATCGACACCGTCGCCGGCGAAGTGATCTTGAGCTGCCCGCCGGTGCCGATGTTGGCCCCGGTGCCGAAGCCCAGCGCGAGGTCGCCCATCGTCACGTTGCCGGGGCTAGCCAGCGTGATCGACGCCTCGGCGAACACCCGCCCGGCTTCGGCGCCGTCGAGGCTGTAGCCGGCCGGGTTGGCCGCACCGCCGAGGAACATGGTCCGGGTGGCGTCGGCATTGGTCATCGTCACGGTCTGGGTGAGCCCGCGCGCGCCCACCGTGGCCGCGCCGCCGAGCACGACGTCGGCCGCGCGGACGCCGACCGCCGAGCCGCGCGCCACTCCCGCGAGCGTGAACGTGCCCCCCGCGTCGATGCCGAGCGCGCCCGCCGAGACGAGGCCGGTGTCGGCCTGGATGCCGTCCGCGGCGGTGAGCTGGACGGCGCCGCCGGTCACGGTGCCTGTCGCCAGGATGCCGGCGCCGGTGCTTCCGAGCGCGACCGCGCCGGCACCGTCGGTCGTGGCGAGCGTCAGGTTGCCCGCCGTCTGCACCGCGAGGCTGCCAGACGTCGCATCGAGGTCGGCGAAGGACAGCGCGCCCGAGGAAGCGATATCGACCGAGCCGCCGCGCGCGATGACTTGGTCCGTGGAAAGCAGATCGTCGACGGTGAGCGCGCCGCCCGACTGCAACGCGGTCGCTCCAGCGGAGGTCACCCCGGCAAGCGCCGCATCGCCGCCGACGGCGACGGTGACAGTCCCCGCGGCAACAGCCCCCGCCACCGTCAGGCCGCCGCTGGTGCTCACCGGATCGAGCCCGTCGAGCGAGGCCGGATCGTAGTCGTCGGGCAGGTTGGGAAGGAACATCGCGCTGTCCGCGACATAGAACCGTCCGCCGCTCGTGGCGCCGGCCAGCGCGATGTCGCCGCGCCCGAGCACGATCGCGGCTTCGTCGGCGTCGATCGACCCGGCGGCGGTGGTGCCCGCGTCGGCGACGAGGATCGCGCGGCCGGGCGTCCGCACATCGCCGAGCACGAGCGAGCCCGCGCTGCGCACGCGGGTGACGTTGCCAGTCGGGCCGGCGCTGTTGGGATATGAGCCGAACAGCACGCCCGAGCTCGCCCCCGCATCGTCGCCGAGACCCGTCGAGACGAGGTCGCCGGCTGTCAGCACGCGCGCGGGGTCGGCGCCGAACACGCTCAGCCATATCTCGTCGCCCGCGGTGACGTTGCCGACCGCAAGATCGCCGCCGAAGGCGCTCGCCGCGGCATCCGCCCCGGCGGTCAGGTTGCCGAGCGAGGCGCTGCCCGCGGCCTCGATGTAGGCCCAGGTGCCGGCCGCGAGGTCGCCGGCGGTCACGTCGCCGGTCGCCGTGCTCAGTTGCAGCGATCCGGTGGCATTGGCCGCGGCGACGGCGAGGTCGCCCTGCGCCCGCACGAGAGCGTCGCCGGCGGTGGCGCCGAGGTCGGCAAAGCTGAGGCTGCCGGGCGATTGAATTTCGACCGAGCGGCCGAGCGCGGTGACTTCGCCGAGCGAGCTCAGGTCGCCGACGAACACGGCCCCGTTCGGGCTCCGCAGCGATGTCGCTCCACCGGAAGCGACGGTTCCGGCGCTGAGGCCGGTGTTGCCCAGCAGCGACATCGCGCCACCCGACGTGAGGGGGCCCGTGGCGACGAAAGCCGCGCCACTGTCGAGCGTTGCCGCCCCGGTCGCTTGCGTGAACGCGGCGGTCAGGTCGCCCGCCGCGACGACCCGCAGGTTCCCCGCCGTCGCTTGCGCGCTCGCCAGGGACAATGCGCCGAGCGCGGTCAGATCGACCGACCGGCCGAGCGCGGTCACGTCGCCCACCGAGGCGAGGTCGGCCGACACGACGAGCGGGCCGTTGACGGCCTGGAGCAACGTCGTCCCGCCCGATTCGAGCCGCTCGGCGAAAATCCCGTCGGTGCCGGCGACTGACAGCGTCCCATCGGCATCGACCAGCCCGGTCGAGGTGAACCCGCGCGAGGCGACGGCGATATGGCCGAGCGTGCGCAACGGCTGGTCGGCATCGACCAGCACCTCGCGCGCGGTGGTCAGGTCGATCGCTCCGCCGATGGTCAGCGGCGCGCCGCCGATCGAGACGGTGATTCCCGGCCCGGCCGCAGCGCGCGACCCGACGCTGCTCAGCGCGAGGTCGCCGGCAAAGCTCAGCGCCGAAGCGGCGTCGAGCACGCGCGCGGTGAGCGCGACGGCGCCGGCGTCGCTTGCCGCGGTGCCGTCGCCTTGGCCGTTGGCGCCGGCGGTCAGGCTGGCGATGCTGCGCGCTCCGGTCGGGCCGGCGGTGTCGACCACCGCGAAGCGCGCCTGGCCGCCGGCGCCTTCGCCGCCGTTGGCGCCGGGGCCGCCGCCGCCTGACGCTCCGACGGTCACCGCGCCGAGCGTGAATGCGCCGTCGGCGAGATCGACCGAGGCGTTGGCCCCGATGCCGTTGCCACCGGTGCCGCCCGTCCCGGTCGCCGCCGATCCCGCGTCGCCGCCTTCGCCGTTGGCCTGTACGGCCAGGGTCGACGCGGCGAACGAGCCGGTCCAGCTGGCCGCGGACTGCAACGCCGCCGTGCCGCCGGTGCCCACGCCGCCGTCGGTCGCTACACCGGCGCCGTCATGGTCCATGCCGTCGCCGCCGTCGCCGAGCGCGGAGATCGTGGTCGTGGTGGTGACCAGCGCGCCGCCATTGAGCGCGAGCCGCGCGGTGCCGCCGGTGCCGTTGCCCGCCAGGGCCGCTAGCTCGGTGCCAGCCGCGGCAGCGCCGCCGCCACCGCCGAATGCGGTGCTCTCGAGGCTGAGGTTGGTAACGGTGGCGGTACCGCCGTTCTGGGTGAACGTGCTGCTGCCGCCGACGCCGTGGCCCGACTGGTATGGAGCGGCAACCGCCGAGGCGGAAGCGCCGCCGCCGACACCGTTCGATTCGACGAACACCGAGCCGACGGTGAGGGTTCCGGCGCCGAGCGTCAGGCCGGCCGTGCCGCCCGTGCCGTCGCCGCCGTTGCGAGTCGACGGCCCGCCCACCGCGTTGGCGGCGAGCGTGAGCGTCCCCGTCGCAATTCCGCCGCCGTTGAGGATCGACAGGTCGGCGGTGCCGCCGGTGCCAATTCCGCCGCGGGAATCGCCGAACGCGCCGGTGGCGCCGGCATCGGCGAGGATCGACGCGGCGCTTATCGTGCCGTCGTCGGCGAGGATGGCGATGTCGCCGCCCGCCGCGTCGAGGAATGTGGGCAAGGCGACGTACTGCGCGGCTCCGCTCGATGCGTCGGCCAGCAGCGCGCCGCTTATGCTCACGCCTCCTTTGCCAAGGGCCTGGATGGCGATCGTCCCGCCGGCGCCGGGCTCGCCAGCATGGAGCAGCAAGTCGCCCGCCGCCGTCACCTGCTCGCCGGCACCGGCGGTCAGCGCGATCGCATCGAGCGCGAACAGATCGGCGCCGGCCTGGAAGGCGGTGGTTCCGCCCGCCGGGGCGATCGTCAGGTCGTCGGTCGCATAAGCTGTCAGCGCGTTGCTGAAGGTCGCGTTGCCCAGCTCGATGCTGCCGAGCCGGGCCGCCGGCAGCGCGGTTGGCTCGTCGTCGGCGAAGCCCGCGGCGAGCACCACCGCGCTGCCCTCGTTGGCCGCGACCGCCGCCGGGGAATAGCCGATCGCGCCTGACAGCAGCATCGTCAGCGCGGTCGCCTTGGGCACCGCGACCATCGAGATGCGCTGCTGGTCGGCGGCGCTGGTCGAGGCCGGGCCGGTGGTCGTGCCGGTATGCTCGATGCCGGTGCCGTGCGTCGTGCCGACGGTGACCGCGAAGTCGAACAGACCGCCGTTGATGGTCATGTCGAGCTGCTCGGCGGCGATGTAGGCGATGTTGCCATCGGCTTGCACGGCGCCGCCTTGGACCACCCGGGGAGCGACCAGCGCGACGTAAGCATCGATCCCGGTCGCGTTGATTTGCGCGCCCGGTTGGATCTGCACCGATCCGGCCGAGCCGGCGGGCCCGACGAATTGGACCAGCCCGCCCGGCCCGTAAATGCCCCCGAATGCCGGCGGCGAGACGCCCGGAGTGAACTGGATGTCGTCGGTCGTCAGGATCAGGCTGCCGACGTTGAACACCGCCGTCGGCCCGAGGATGATGCCGGTCGGGCTGAAGAACCAGATTTGTCCGCCGGGATTGTTCCCGAGCAAGCTCTGGACGGTGCCGTTGAAGGCCACGGTCGCGGCCGTCGGCGCATTGCCGGGGGTGATCGGCAGGATGCGGTTCAGCACCGTGTAGTCGGTGAGCGCCGGGTCGGCGCTGAACAGGGCGACGGTGCCGGCCGGCTGAAAATCGATCGCCCCCGAACCCAATGAATCGACGGTCGCCCAGTTGATCACGGTTTCCGAATCCAGCACGAGGACGCTGGTGCTCGGCGGCACTCCGGGAGCGCCTGGGCTGGTGAAGACCGCGGCATTGCCGGCAACGGTCGTGGGCGTACCGTTGAAAGACTGCGCCGCGGCGCCCGACGAGAATGCGGCCACCACCGCGCCGAGCGCGCATCCGGCGAGCAAGCGGGCTGGGCGCATCATTCGTCTCCCCACGGCAGCAGGCGGGCGGTCACGGTGAACAGCAGCCGCGCGTCGGGCTGCTTCGCCTGGAAGCCGGCGCGCTCGAGCGGGACCGCGAGCACTACGCCCGCATCGAGCCGGTCGCCCCAGCGTGCGCGCAGGCCGCCGCCGGCGCTGATCACCCGCCGCGGATCGGGCGCGCCCGCCGCGTCGTGGGTCCAGGCCTTGGCGAAATCGGCGAACACGAACGGCTCGAACGCGAAAGCATCGCGCCGGCGCGGGAACAGGCTCCCGTAGCGCAGCTCGAGCGAGGCGCCGAGCGCCCGGTCGCCGAGCGCCACGCCCGGATCGAAGCCGCGGCCGACCGTGTAATTGCCGAGGCTCGCTTGCTCGTACGACAGCAGCGGCCCGTCGGACCATTGCGCCAGCGGCGCCAGCGCGAGCGTGACCCGCGGCGCCGGCCGCCATTCGAACGCGCCTTCGAGCCGGGCGACGAAGGAGCTTGGATCGGCCGCGAAATTGCTGATCGGGGTGTTCGGCGCGAGGCACACCGCGAGCGGCTCGCATGCGTCGCTCGCGCCGAGCCCGGACAGTCCCTGCCGCAGCTCGAGCGACACGCCGCTGCGCCAGCGCGGCTCGCGCGCGGTGAACCCGCCGAGCCCGCGCACGCTGGCCGGATCGACCATCGCGTGCTCGAGCCGGGCATAGACCACGCGCAGCCGGTCCTCGCTCAGCCGCGTGGCCCCGAACGACAGGTCCTGGTCGACCACCTCGAGCCCGGCGGTGGCCGACAGCGACTGCGACTGCCGGCGCACGAACGGGTACGAAAGATGACCTTCGGCGGCGAACGTGTCGGTTTCGAACGGCGCCCCGGCGAGGTCCGGCTCGCTGTGGCCGAGCAGCACGCTGCCGCCGAGCCGCAGGCCGCCGCTGCCGAGCGAAAGGTCGTGCGCGGCGCGGAGGATGCGCTGCTCGTCCCAGTCGATAGTGTTGTAGTAGCTGACCGTCGTCCGGTCGCCGAGGCCGAGCAGGCCGTTCGCGGTCAGCGCGACGAAGGCGCCCTCGCGGCCGGTGGCCCGCGCACCGTAGTTCTGCGCCCCGACGACGGCTTCGAACGGGCGGTAGCTGACCACCACGTCGCCCACCACCTCGCCCGGCTCGCCCCCGGCCGAGCGCAGCACCAGCCGCACGTCGTAGCCGGGCAAGTCCTCGAGCAGCAGCAAGTGCCGCTCGGCCTCGCGCGTGCTGAACCACGGGCGCCCGGTCAGCCCCTCGAGATGCGCCGCAATCAGCCGCTCGGAGCGCCCGGCGTCGCCGCGGACCTGCACTTCGACCAGCCGCGCGGCGAGCACGTCCATCCGCGCCACGCCGCCGGCCTCGATCCGCTGCGGCGGGATTTGCACCGCGGCGAGGAACCCGAGGTCGCGCAGGATCGCGGCCGCGCGATCGCGCACGTCGCACAGCACCGAGACCGGCTGCTCATGCCCGGCGAGGCCGCGCCACGCGGGAGCAAGCGCGCCGGCATCCACTCCCGGCAAGCCGGTGAACTCGACGGACGAGAAGGTGACGCGCGTTCCGGCGAACGACGGGTCGGCCAGCGGGCAAGGCCCGCGCTCGATGTCGCCTTCGACGGTCAGTCGGCTGTCGCGGGCGGTGTCCGGGCGACCGACGGCGAGATCCTCGCGGCTCGGCGGCTGCGGCTGCCCTTGCGCAAGAGCCGGGGCCGGAGCGGCGACGGCTAAGGCGGCGGCGATCGCCGGGTGAGCGAGAAGCGCCGGCATCCGTCGATGGGGCTGGCTCGCGCTAGACGTCATGGACCCCCCATCGCCCCCCACACGACCGCCCGACGCGGCGGCAGCTATCCCTCGTCGATCGCCATTGCCGTGGACAGCAGCTCGAGCTGCGTCGTGCAGCCATTGTCGATCAGTTGCTCGGCCAGCGCCTCGGGCTCCTCGGCGATGGAATCGAGCACCACGAAGCTCATCTCGCTGACGACCACCCCGTCGTCGCCGGCGAGGCGGTAGGTGGTGTCCGCCGCGACCGGCAGCAGGCGCGTGTTCCACGGCGCCAGCATCTCGCCGTCGGCGAACGTGACCGTGTGGCTGGCGCCGCCCTCGGCGGCGCTGATCACGTAGGAGACGTCGCCTTCGGTCGCCTTGCGCCACAGGCGAACCCGCTCGGTTCCGGCGAGGCAGATCTTGCCCGGGCGGTCGACATCGACGTACCACAGGTTGGGTGAGTGCAAGGGCGCGGTGTCGTCGCCGCGCACCGCGCCGGTGCGCATCCGCGAGGCCGAGCGCCGCTCGGTCAGCACGGCAAACGTGCCGCGCTTGCTCGGCCCGGCTTGCTGGTCGAGCGAAAACGTGCCCGCGCCGCGCAGCACGCGGGTGCCCTTGCCGTCGAGCACCGTCAGGCTGTCACCGGCGCGCAGCACGATCCGCTCGCTGTCGCCGATCTTGCGGCCGACCGGGAAGCTGCCCGCCGAAGGCCCGCTGGCGGCGACCACCACGCCCGCCGAGGCGGCGCCCGGCACCAGGGTCGAGGCGGCAGCCGCCGCCACGATGGCAATTGTCCGCAGGCGTAGGGAGCTCATCGGCACTCTTCCCGCTTCCAGAACCCGTGTCCTACCAAGCTTGTCGGCGCATTGTCAGCGAAAAACCAGCCATTTTCTGCCGTCATCCGAGGACGAAAGCCCCGTCCTCGCGCAACTTGCCGCTGCGCTCGAGCAGGTTGGCCAGCGCGCGGTCCGCGGGGTGGCTAGCGACGAGCCCGGCGATCACCGCGAGCGCCGCTTCGCGGTCGGAATCGAGCAGGATCATCGCCTGGTGGAGCGCCGCGCGGCCCTCCTGCGGGAAGCCGGGCGCGGGCTCGAACAGGTCGACCGGCTTCTCGCGCCCGCGCAGCACCACGCGGCCCATCGGCCGCCACCAGTCGAGCCCCGAGCGCTCGGCGAAATCGCGGCTGGCCATGACGCTCGAAGCGAGCGCCTTGTTGGCCGCCTCGAGCCGCGAGGCGGTGTTCATGCTGTCGCCGAGCGCGGTGTACTGAATGCGGCTCTTGCCGCCGAAGTTGCCGACCACCGCTTCGCCCCAATGCAGCCCGACCCGGGTGCGGCCGATCGGCGGCACGCCGGGCTCGACCGTCCGGCGGAAGGCTTCGCCCGCTTGCCATAGCGCGTAGCCCGCCTTGGCCGCCCGCTCGCCGTCGTCGGGCCGGGCGATCGGCGCGCCCCAGAAAGCCACCACCGCGTCGCCGACGAACTTGTCGATCACCCCGCCATGGTCGAGCACCACCTGGCTGAGCATGTCGAGGTAGCGGTTGAGCAGCCGCGCGACCGTCTCCGGCGGAATCGCGTGGCTCATCTTGGTGAAGCCCTCGAGGTCGCTGAACAGCACGAAGATCTGCTTGTGCTCGCCGTGGAGCGCGAGCCGCTCGGGATGCTCAATGATCTCCTCGGCCATCTCGCGCGGCAGGTACTTGCCGAGCGCCCCGTGCGCGAACTGCCGCTGCACCGCGGTCGAGGCGCGCGCGGCGGAGGTGACCGCGGTGAAGGCGACGATCCAGCCGAGCAGCCAGCCGGCCGCGGGCAGGCCGTACGTGTCGACCTCGCGCGCGTGGAGCATGAACGGCAGGCCGACGAGGGCAACGGCTTGAGCGACGAATGATGCGTAGAGACGCCATCCGCGCCACTCGAGCAATGCCGTCAGTGCCGCGCTGGCGACGACGATCAGCGCCAGCGCCCACAAGGTGACGGGCAGCGGCCGCGGCAGGCGTGCGCCGTCGAGCATTTGCGCGATCATCTCTGCATGGACGGTCATTCCCGCCGGTTCGTCGCCGGTGGAGGCGGTCAGCGATGTCTCGACCCGGTCATAATCGACGATATCGCCGCCGATCAGGACATAGCGCCCTTCGACCGCCGGCTTGAGGAAGGGAATCGTCGCCGGATCGACGAAGGTGTCGATCGGCAGCGACGAATACAGCCCAGCGGATTCGTCGGCCGCGCGGCGATAGCGGATAGCGCCCTGGTAGCCCGGGAGCGCCTTCGCCCCATCTCCCGCAGAGGCGAGCATCGCCCGGCCGAGCGTGGGCGGCAGGCCGGCGAATAGCGGTGGCCAGGTGCGCGTGACCCCTTCGGCGTCGCTCAGCGTGACGCTGCCGGCGCGCGCCTTGCTGCCCCCCAGCCGCGCGATCACGCCGTCGAGATATTGCTGCTGCGCGTAGCCGATGTCGGCGGCGTTCACCGACTGCTCGGCATAGCCGACGATCACGGGGGTGCGCATGGCGCGCAACGTCGCGATGAGCTCGTCGTCCTCGTCCTGAGGCTGGTCGAACAGGATGTCGACGCCGATCGCCTTCGGCCGCATCGCATCGAGGTTCCGCAGCGCTTGCGCCAGGAGCCCGCGGTCGAGCGGCGAGCGCTTGCGGGCATTGATCAGCGTCTGGTCGGTATAGACCGCCAGCACGATGCGATCGTCCTGCGGCACCTGCGGGGCGAGAATGAAGCTGCGCAAGTCGTACAGCCGGTTTTCGGCCTGGTCCGAAACGTAGAATTGCCAGCTGTACCTCGCCACCAGCAACGCGGCGAGCAGCAGCAGGCCGGTCAGCGCCATGCGGCGCGGGCCGGCTTCGCGAATGCCGCGCCAGCCGCGCGCGAAAATTCCCCCTCGCATCGCCCTCCGCCGGTCCGCTCAGGAGCCGGCGAACAAGGGCCGCTCGCCGTCGCCGATCAGGGCGAAGCCCGCCCAGTAGAACGGGTGCGAGGTCGCCGGATCGTCCATCAGCGCCTGTTGCGCGGCGAGCAGCGCCGCGCCCTGGCTCACGCCGGGCGCGCTGCGGAAGAAAGCGCCGAACAATCGCTCAGTCGCCTCGAACTCCTCCGGTGCGGACCAGTGGCTGGCGATCACCTGGCGGCCGCCGGCGCCGATGAAGGCGCGCACCAGCCCGTCGAGCGCTTGCCCGCCGCCGCTTTCGAGGCCCGCCAGCCGCGTCGCCTCGAGCCCGGCCATGCTGGCGGTGTCGCACGCCGAGAGGATCACCAGGTCGGCGTCGAGGTCGAGGTCGAACACTTCGGCGAACTCGAGCAGTCCATCCGAGCCGGGGCCGCCGAACGAGGTCAGCAGTGCCGGCTGGGCCGGGCAGCCCTCGCGCGGCGGGGTGACGAGCCCGTGGGTGGCGAAATGGACGATGCGGAACATGTCGAGGTCGCCGCGTTGCTCGACCGCGGTGTCGGTGAAGGCGCTGCCGGTGACGACGGCCGACCGCTCCGGCCCGAACACTTGGGCGGCGAGGACCAGCTCGTCGTCCGGGATCGGCCGGTTCCACGAGGCGAGCGGCACGTCACAGGCGGGATCGGCTGGCGCCTCGCTCCCGCGGACGAGCGCCGCGCGGGTCAGGTTGTCGAGCGGCGCGTTCTCGCCGAGGCCGATGTAGGCCCGTCCGGCCGGCGACGACGGCGCGGCGCGCGCGTCGCGGAAGCTGGCGGCCGACAGCGCGGTGCTGATCGCCTTGTCGCGCCCGAGCCACCGGATTCCGCGGAAGTCGAACTCGTCGCCGCCGGCCTCGACACGGGCATGGTAGGCGTCGACCCCCGCCTGGTCCGCGGTCAGCAGGTTGACCGGCAATTGCAGCAGCGCCCCGTCCGGCTCGAACACCAGGTGATCGAGCCGCGCGAGATCGCCGGCGACCGGGCCGAACAGCGCATCGTGCAGCCGGCGCGCGCTGTCGACGTCGAACGGATAGGTGGCGTTGACCCCGCCGATGCTCAGCGAGATGCTGTCGCGCAAGGCGGCGACAAGGTCGGCCACCTCGCCACTCGAGGCGTCGACCTGCCACGCGGCCGCGCGCTCCGGCGACAGGTACACGGCGAACATCTCGTCGCCCATCCGGACCAGCTTGAGATAGCCTTCGCCGGGCCGCAGCAACGTCTTCATCTCGTCGAAGGTGACGTAGGCGTGCGCCACCGAGCGGTACTCGGGGTAGGCGGAAAGGGCGTCGAACAGCTCGAGCTGCATGCCCTCGAGCCGGCTGCGGCGGTCCTGCAGCTCTGGCAGCGACGCCGGGGCCGCGCCCTCCTGCGCGTTCGCCTGGGCGATCGCCAGATTGACCCGCGTCAGCTCGCGGTCGACCGCGTTGGCGCGGCGGAACAGCCCGGCGGCCTCGCCGGTGCCGGCGGACAACTGCCGGGCGAGCTGGGCGAGCGTCTGCGCCGCGCCCGGGCGCTCGATCAGCTGCGTCGCGAGGAACAGGTCGCCGATCAGCGCGGGCTTCCCCGGCAGGTCCTCGATCAGCATCGCCAGGTACGGCCTGAGCTGGTTCTCGAGCCCGACCAACGCCGAGCGGTCGGCGGCCACCTCGGCGACGATGCCGCGGTACAGCGCCAGCGATTCATCGCGACGGCCGCGGCGGGCGAGGAATGCGGCCAGCCGCGCCTTGGCCGCCTCGACCGACGCGCTTCCCGGATAGCGCAGCTCGGTCAGCACCAGCGCCTCGCGCAGCCGCGCGTCGGCCTCGCCGAAGCGGCCGGCCGCTTCGTGCGCCAGGGCCATCTCCGACAGCACTTGCGCCTCGAGCCGAGCGGCGCTGAGCACGCGCCCTTCCTTGACCTGGAGGATCGCCTCGCGGGCGGCGAAGAACTGGCCGATCGCCTCGTCCTCGCGGCCCTGCAGACGCAGCACGGTGCCGCCGAGCTGGCGCGCCTGGGCATCGATCAGCGCGGCGCGCTCGGCCCGGGTCAGGCGCGCTTCCTGCGCCACCGCATCGACCAGCCCGGCGGCGAGGCCCGAGTTGAGGCTCACCGCCAGCGGCGCGTCGATCTCGACCCCGCCCCGCCCGGCCTCGGCGGGCAGCGCGACGTCGGGCACCGCTCGCGCCAGGATCGGCGCGACCGCCTCGAGCTCGCCGCGATTGAGCGCGTCGATCGCCTCGAAGTTGCGCAGCAGCCGCGCCTGGATGCCGTCGCGCAACCCCATCGCGCGCGCCTCCGCGAACAGCCGCGCGGCCTCGTCGTAGCGGCCGAGGTTGCTGAGCTGCAGCGCGCGGTTGACGGTGGTCTCGTGGCGGCGCTCGGCGAGCGTGGCGTTGGCGGCGATGTCGCCGGTCTCGCCCGGCAGGGGGCGGAAGAATTCCTCGGCTTCGGTGTATTCGCCGGCGTTGTTGCGGCGGTAGCCCTGGCCGATGAGCTGCTCGCCGCCGACCGCCGCGCGCGCCGCGGCCAGCGAGCCCGAGCTACCGATGGTGACGATGTCGACGGTGCCGGGCACGACGCGGTTCTCGACCAGGCTCGCCAGCGCCAGCCGCAGCGCCCCGTCGAACGCGGCGTAGCCCTCGACGACGTGCAGCCAGCCGTCCGCCGGTGCGGCGTAGCTGACCCATTCGAGGTTGCTGCCTTGCTCGCGGCAGTGATGCACGACCGCGCCGGGCACCGCGTCGGATTCGAGGCGTGTGTCGCACTCGATCCGCGCGTCGCGCCAGTGGCCGAGGCGCTCGCCGATGTCGCTCGCCCCCTTCCAGCTCCACGCGGTGCCGATCGGGCGGTCGACGTCGGCGCAGATCAGCGCCCACTTGCGGTCGAACAGGCTCGCCCGCGCCTCGCCGAGCATCACGCCTTGCGCTTCGCACAGCGCGCCCTGGGTGCCGATGGCGAAGCTTTCGGTCTCGCGCGGGCCGGCGGCCCCTGCCGGCTGGCTCGCCGCCAGCACCACCGCGCCGACCGCCCCTGCCGCTGCTCGCCACGCGAAGCCCGCCATGCCGTGCCCTCCTGGGACCGCGATTCCTCCGCTCGCGAGGGTGCGCCATCCCCCGCGGCGAGGCAAGCGCGCTTTCCGCGGCCGCCACGCGCCAAGAACGCGCGGACGTGGACGAGGGTTTGGCCGTGAGCGGGCGGCAAGCGCAGGCCGGCCGCAAATGCGGCTAGCGCGCGCCGGCGACCGGCTGGGCGAGCAGGCAACTGCCGGCCGGGTCGAACACCACCTCGTCGAGCGAGTGCGCCAGCGCGCACTGGCCCGGGTCCACGCGCTCGCCGGCGACGGTGATCTCGCCTTCGCGGGGAATGGCCAGCAGGGCGCCGCGATGCTGTGCGGCGACCTCGCCCGGCGGCAGGCCGTCGATCCGGTCGAGCCGGAAGTAACGCCCGTCGACCAGCGTCACCGTCCCATGATCGGGCAGCCGCTTGCGGCACGCGGGATCGTGGGGCTCGCCCCGGGCCACCGCGATGGCTTCGTCGAGGTGCAGCTCGCGCGGCCTGCCGTAGTCGTACAGGCGGTAGGTGATGTCGGAATTCTGCTGGATCTCGATGATCGAGCAGCCGCCGCCGATCGCGTGGACGGTGTTGGCCGGGATGTAGAAGAAGTCGCCGGGCTTGACCGGGTGCCACACGAGCAAGTCCTCGATCGAGCCGTCGAGCGCGGCCGCGCGCATCGCCTCGGGCTCGACGATCTCACGAAAGCCGATCCCGAGCGTGGCGCCGGGCTCGGCGTCGATCACCAGCCAGCATTCCTCCTTGCCCTGCCGGCCGAGCCCGGCGGCTTCGGTCTGCGCGTCCGACGGATGGACCTGGACCGACAGCTTCTCAGACGTGAAGATGTACTTGACCAGCAACTGCGGCAGCTCGGCCGGCGGCACGAACCAGATCTCGCCGATGCGCTTCCCGGCCGGCGTTTCGAACGGCGCGGGCAGGCGGTCCGTGCCCCACGGTTTTTCGACGGTCTTGGTTTCCAGGAGCATGCGTTTGTAACGCTGCTCTAAACCATCAGGTCCAGCAGCGCGTCGATCTCGACGGTGGCGAAGCCCACCGCGCTGTCGGAAATGCCGTAAGGCATCAGCAGCCGCTCGCCGACCTTGAGCACGCCGCAAGTGTAGACCACGTTGGGCACGTAGCCCGAGCGGTCGGCCTCGACCGCGGTCAGGACCGGCTCGGCGGTGCGGCCGATCACTTTCGACGGGTCGTCGCGGTCGAGCAGCGCGCAGCCGACCGAGTACTTGCGCATGGCCCCCACGCCGTGGGTGAACATCAGCCAGCCCGCATCGGTCAGCACCGGGCTGCCGCAATTGCCGATCTGGATGTACTCCCACGGGTACTTGGGCTCCATCAGCAGCGTGCCTTCGCTGTTCCACCGGTCGAGCCGCTCCGACTTGAGCAGGAACAGGTTCTTGCCGTCCTGCCGGCTGACCATGGCGTACTTGCCGCCGACCTTCTCGGGGAACAGCGCCATGCCCTTATTGCGGGCCGCGCGGCCCTCGATCGGCTCGAGCAGGAAGCGGCGGAAGTCGATCGTGCGCAGCAGCTCGGAGCGGATCGAGCGGCCCGAATAAGCGGTATAGGTGCCGATCCATTCGTACTCGCCGCCGCCGTGGTCGAAGCGCACCAGGCGCAAGTCCTCGAGCCCGCCGGCCTGCTGCTCGGTGATCGGGAAGATCACCGTGTTCGACAGGCTGGAGTCCTCGTGGCGGTGGACGATCACGCCGGTGTCGCTGTCGTGCAGCGAGGCGTCGTCGAGATCGACCGAGGTGGCGAACGAGCTTTGCGGCCACAGCGCGAAGCCGCCGTCGGCCTCGGCGATGCCTTCGCGGAAGGCGACCGAGCTGATGTGTCCTTCGCCGACCGCGCGCAGGCTCATCACGAAACGGACCGCGCCGCCGGTCATTCCGCTCTGGTCGGGGTGCGGCACGATCGACGGGTTCATCAGCGCCGCCGCGGCATAGCTGTATTCGTGGCAGAAGAATGCCCCGACGAGGCGCTTGCGCGTGGTCGAGAAGCCCGAGCAATCGATGCCGGTGGTCTCCTCGACCTCGGCGAAGCGTTCTTCGAACATCTTCTCGGTCTGCCAGTGGCGAGCGACGAAGTCGCGCCGGACGCGGGCGTATTCCGCCTTGACCTTGTTCTCGCTCAGCGCGGCGATGTCCTCGACCAGCCGCAGCGCGCGGCTGCCGGGGGCGTTCTTGGCCTGCCAGCCGAGGTGGAACGGACGAAGGACAACGCGCGACGGGTCGGCGTGGAGCCGCTCGTCAAGTATATGCAGCGGACTGTTCGGCCAGGTCCCTTCGACCCCCACCATGCTCTCCAATCGAATCGCGTTGCTCGGCGCGGGCGAGCGCTAGCACGGAATAATGGGCGAGTTGAAAGGCCAGGATCGATTCTGCACCGCAATTTATGTTGGCTCCGCGCGGGGTGATTCCGTCGCGGCAGCGGCCCGATGCGAGATCGGCGAGCACGGCGCCGCGGTCGTTGGCGCCGAAGAACCAGTTCCACGCCGCCATCGCGTGCGCGAACCAGCGCCGGTCGCCGGTCGCCTCGTAGGCCGCCCGTGCCGCCTCGATCGCCGCCTGCGCCTCGAGCGGCTGCTGGTCGAACGGCAGGCGGGCGTGCTCCTTGCCGAAGCTCTCGCAGCCGACCGGGCGGAAATAGCCGTCGGCGGCGACCTGCTGGCCGGCGATCCACTCGAGCGTCTCGAGCCCGGACATGAGGTAAGTGGGCTCGTTCAGCTCGAGCCCGGCTTCGATCAGCGCCTGCGACAGCCGCGGATTGTCGTAGCCGAGAACCGCCTCGAACCACGCCCAGTCGGGCCGCCGCGCCCCGCCGAGCAGCCGATGGAGCACGTCCGCGCCTCGCGCCAGCACGTCGTGCGACGGGCGATGCTCGGGATGCGCGCGCAGCACCGCGGCGGCGCCGAGCATGGTGAAGGCGATCGTCCGCGGCGAGCCCATCGCCGCGCAATGCGCCAGCGCGGTGTCGTACCAGCGCCACGCCCACACCCGCAGCTCCTCGTCGGGCGCGTTCTCGATCGTGTGGCCGAGCGCCCAGACGGCGCGGCCGTTGGAGTCCTCAGAGCCGCGCTCCTCGCACCAGGTGCGGTCGAAGCGCATGAAATTGCGGAACGCCTTGAGCTCGTCGTTCCATGCGTGCTGCACGAACGCGGCGTAGCCCTGGCTCCGGCGCGTCCGCTCCGGCTCGGGGAGCCCGGCGGCCAGATTCATCAGCATCAGCGCCCGGGCGTTGTCGTCGAGGCAATAGCCGTGGCGGCGGTCGGGCACGATGCCGATCGCGTGCTGCAGCATGCCGGTGCCATCGCTCATCGCGAACACGCCCGACAGGCCCGGCGTGGCGGTAATCGGCGCCGGGCGCGGCGTGGGTGAGATCGCCGCGTCGATCAGCGCCGCGGCGCCGTCGGCGAAGCGCGGCCAGACCGTCTGCCGGCCCTTGGCATAGGCGCGCCGCTGCAGCGCGAGCAGCTCGGCCTTGTCGTCGAGCAGCGCGATGACCGCGTCGGCGATCGAGGTCGCGCAATCGGGGTCGATGAGCACGCCGGCGCCGCCGGCGAGCAGCTCCCGCGCATGGAGGTATGGCGTCGAGACGACCGCCTTGCCGAGCGCGACCGCGTAGCTGAGCGTGCCCGAGGTCGACTGCTGCAGGTTGAAGTAGGGCGTCACGTAGATGTCGCACGCCTCCAGCTGGTCGAGCAGCTCCTCGGTCTCGACGAAGCGGTTCTCCCACCGGATGTGATCGGCAACGCCGAGGCGCGCGGCGCATTCCTGCAGCTTCTCGCGGTAGGCTTCGCCTTCCTGCGCGACGAGGTTGGGGTGGGTCGCGCCGACGATCCAGTAGATCGTGTCGGGATGCTTCCCGACGATCGCCGGCAGCGCCTCGATCACCCGCTCGAGCCCCTTGCCCGGGCCGAGCAGGCCGAAGGTCATCAGCACGTTCTTGCCGGAAAGCCCGAACTTGGCCTTGAACTGGTCCTCGCGGCCGAACGGGCGGTCGGGCGCGCCGTGCGGGATCACCTGAAGGATCTCGTGCGGCGCGCCGTAGACGCTGTCGAGCAGGTCGCGCGAATGGCGGCTCATCACCATGATGCGGCTGGCGCGTTCCACCAGGTGATGGAGGATCGAGCGCTGCAGGTCGCTTGGCTGGCCGAGCACCGTGTGCGGGGTGAGGATCAGCGGCGCGGCGAGGCGGTCGACGAAGTCGCACACCATCTCGCCCTCGGGGCCGCCGAAGATGCCGTATTCGTGCTGCAGCCAGACGGCATCGACGCCGCTCTCGTTAATCTTCCGCGCGGCCGCCGCATATGCCTCGGCATCGTCCTGGCGGATGGTGCCGGCGACGCCTTCGTACTCGAGCGGGTTGCGCGGATCGTCGAGCGCATAGACATCGACGCGAACGCCCGGATGGAACTCGGCGAGCTTCTCGAACACGTCATTGGTGAAAGTGGCGATGCCGCACTTGCGCGGCGTGAAGGTGCCGATCAGCGCGATATGGCGCGGCGCCGGCATCGCGCTGCGATGGCGGGTGAACAGCGAACGGATTTCGGCTCCGTCGAGCGCGGTCTTGGTTCGGGTAACGACAGTGTCGTGGACGGTCATCGGCATTCCCTGGACGATCTGATTCTGGCGGGCGGCCGCGCGCTACGCGCCGCCGACGGGTTCAGAAGATTGGTGCAGTGCAACATAAACCAGAAAGAATAACAAGGTCGTTGTGCACCTGCGAAACGCAAGTCACTGGCAAATTGTTCCTATTTTTTCTCCTCCGCAGCCAAAGCACCCGTGTTGCAGCGCACACACGGCGTCATCGGGATAACAGGGGATGCGCCCGTCGGTTCCAGAATTAACCAACGGCAAGATGGTGCCCGACATCGATCGTCATTGCGCCATGCTGCGCGAGTTGGCCGGCGAAGCGAGCGTAGTCGGCTTTCGGCATGCGCATGGCTGAAAAGGCCCGCCCGTCGCCATGCAAGGAACGGGCGGGCCTATGCGGCGGCGCACCCGCTGCGCCTCCGCGTGAGAGCTTCAGAACGTCTTCTTGACGCCGATCCGGACCTGCCGCGGCTCGACCACGCGGCTGACCCGGCCTTCGACGCCCTCGGGCGGCTCGCCGGGGAACCGCGTGGCGTAGAAGTAGTCGATGTCGTGGCGCGTGGAGTCGAACACGTTGAGCAGCTCGCCGTAGACCTCGAACCCGCCGAAGTTGCGCGGCGTCCAGGCGGCGCGCAGGTTGACCAGCAGCGTCGGTTCGCCGCGGATCGAGTTGTCCTCGATCAGCGGGTGGGTGCCGAGATAGCGGGCGCGGGCGGCGAAATTGAACTCGGGCAGGATCGCCGAGAGCCCGAGCTCGCCGGCCGTCTCGAGCGCGCCCGGCACGAAGTCCTGGCCCGCCGGCAGGCCCGCGTAGTGCGCCTCCGAGCCGGTCCACACCGCGTCGATCGCCATCCATTCGAGCGGGCGCCAGAAACCGGTCAGCTCGTAGCCGTGGCGCTTGCCGGGATCGCTCGGCTCGACCGCGCCCGAATCGCCGACGTAGATCAGCTCGCTCTCGATCGACGACCACCAGTAGACGCCGGTCAGGATCAGGCTGCCGCGCTCGAAGCGGGCGCCGAGCTCCTTGAAGGTGCCTTCGACCACGCCTGGCGCGGGGTCGACGGGGTTGGTCACGCCGCGGGCGTCGTTCGAATGGAAGCCTTCGCCCCAGTTCGCGTATAGCGCGACGCCATCGGCGACCTCGTAGTTGACGCCGACCTTGGGCGCGAGGCCGTGGTCGTTGGCGCGCCCGCTCCAGCTGGTCGCTCCGGCGAGCGCCTCGGTGCGGAAGCGGTACCAGTCGCCGCGCAGCCCGCCGATCACCATCAGCCGCTCGACCGGCCGCCAGATGGCCTCCCCGTAGATCCCGATCGAGCTTTCGTTGACGTCGAACGCGCCGAGGGTGCCGAGGAACTGGCCGCCGGCCGTGTTGTCGAGCCCGACCGGGCCGATGTCGTCGACGCGGATCTCGGTGCCGGCGCGCAGCGAGAGATCGTCGCGCACCGCGAAGGTCCGCTCGATCCGCCCGCCGTAAGTCCAGCGCTCCTCGTACTGCCGCCGTTGGTCGCCGTTGACCGGGTCGTCGAGGAAGAAGGTGAAGTTGTTGAGCAGGCTCCAGTCATAGTGCTGGAGGTAGGCGGTCAGCCGCCAGGCGTCGGACTGGTAGCCCGCCGTGAGCACCTCGCGCTCGGTGCGGCCGCGCAGCGTCGGGTCGAGGGTGCAGTAAATGTCCTCGCACAGCGGAGTGCCGATCGCGCGCTCGGGAATCTGCTCGGTCGGCGCCCAGCTCGCGTCGTAGATCGACAGCGAGGCGCGGAAATCGCCCATGCCGAGCGGCATCGCGTACTTGAGCAGGCCCGAATAGGCCGCGAAGTCTTCGCGCAGCTCCCACGGTCCGTCGTTGAACTTGGCCTGGCCGACCGCGAGCAGATCGCCCCCGCCGACCTTCGCCGAGCCGCCGGCGACGAAGCGGCGGTAGCCATACTCGCCGACCTCGGCGAGGGCGAAGGGCTCGAGCTGGTCGTGAGTGGCGATCATGCTCGCGCCGACGAAGCTGAAGTCGCCGGTGTCGGCGCGGTATGGCCCCTTGCGGTAGTCGACCCGGCGCACCGTCTCGGGGATCAGCCCCTGCACGTCGAGATAGCCCTGGCCGTGGCCATGGGTGCGGAAGTTGACCGGCATGTCGTCGATGTAGAGCGCGTAGTCGGTCCCGTGGTCGAGGTTGAAGCCGCGCAGGAAGAACTGGTTGGCCTTGCCGCCGCCCGAATGCTGGGTCGCGATCAGGCCGGGGGTGGCCTCGAGGATCTCGCCCGGGCGGAGCAGCGGACGGACCTCGATGTCGGCCCCGGCGACTCCGCCCTCGCTGGCGGCGATCGCCTGCCCGATGCGCCGCTCGGCGCGGCCGAAGACGTAAATCATCTCGCCCGCGGCGACGGTGGCCTCGTCGGCGGGGGCGTCATCCGGGTCGGCGTCACCGGCCGCTGCCTCGTCGACCGCCTTATCCTGCGCCGACGCCACCGCCGGCGCCGCGAGCATGGCGGCCAGCGCGGCGCCGCCGAACAGCGCCCGGCTCAGGCTAACGGTGGAGGGCTTCATTCAGGGTTCCGCGGGGTTCTATTTTTTCCGGGCCGCATCGGCCACCGCGCCGTGCTGCGCGCCTCTCGTCAAACCAAGTTAATTACGGTAACCGGCCGCGTTACAACGGCGTTACATCGCCTCGGGGGCAGCTTGAGCCAACACCGTCAGCCAGATCCGAGCCCGTTCGAGGGCGAGCTCCGGCGAGTGCGCCAAAGCGGCGCGCTCGGCGAAAGCGGGCGCCTGCTCGAATTGTTCGATTTCCTCGCCGCGCGAGGCGCCGACACGCCGTCGGCCTCGCAAGGCGAGATCGCCGAGGCGGTCTTCGGTCAGGCCGAGACGAGCGTCGATGACGCGACGGTGCGGGTCTACGTCCATCGCCTGCGCAAGCGGCTGGAGGAGTTCTACGCCGCCCACGGCGAGGGCGCGCACGGCACGCGGTTGACGCTCCCCGCCGGCACTTACGCGCTGCGGCTGGCGCGCGAGGCCCCGGAGCCGGCCCGCGTCAAAAGCGCCGCACCGCGCGGCAGGATCGGAACGCTGGCGCTGGTGGTCGGGGCCGCGCTGGCGCTGGCCGCCACGTTCCTGCTCGGCCGGGCATTGCCAGGCCCGGGCCAGGCCCCGCCGGCCAATGCGCTGTGGCAGCCGTTCCTCGACTCTCCCCGGCCGAAGCTGGTGGTCGTCGGCGACTACTACATGTTCGGCGAGATCGACCCCGTCCGGCCCGAGGAAGGCCGGCTGATCCGCGACTTCCGCGTCAATTCGCCGAGCGACCTCATCCAGATGCAGGATCTCGAGCCCGGACGCTACGGCGCTGCCGAGGATGTCGGCCTCAACTACCTGCCGTTCTCGGCCGCCTACGGCTTGCAGCAGGTCGTCCCGATCCTCGCCCGCGACGGCCGCGAGGTCCGCGTCGTCGCCGCGTCCGAGCTGGAACCCGACATGCTCAACCGCTTCGACGTCGTCTACGTCGGCCTGCTCAGCGGCATGGCGCTGCTCGAGGACATGACCTTCAGGCCGTCCGGCTTCGCGCTGGGAGAAAGCTACGACGAGCTGCGCGACGCCGCTTCGGGCCGGACGTTCACCAGCGAGGAAGCGCGCAACCTCGCCTCGCCGGTCTACTACAAGGATTACGGCTACGTCGCCCGCTTCCGCACGCCCGGCGGGGCGCTGGTGGCGATCGTCGCCGGCATGCGCGACACCGGCTTGCGCGGGATCGCGCCGATCGCCGCGCAAGCTACGCTCCCCGGCTCGTTGGCCGACGCGGCCGGCGAGGGCGACTTCGAGGCGCTCTACCAGATCACCGGCCAGCAGGGCGCGGACTTGTCCGAGCGCTTGCTGATCGCCCGCCAGCGCGGCCGCGCTCAGGAAGGCGGGTAAGGCCCGTCGGGGCTTTCCCCTGAGCCGAACTCCGCGGCCTGCGCGTTCAGCACTCTCACGACCGGCGCCACCCACTCGGCTTTCGGCCTGGTCGGTGCGGCCGATGTCTCCCCGGCTTGCCTCGTCATGCGGGATCCCCCCAAGATTGGCGCTGCGACGAGCATTAGAGCCAGGGGCGGGCCGGCACGGTTCAACCGCGCGACCAGTTCGCGCCGGTTAGCTTGCCATTCACCTCGGCCGGCCTACATTCCACGGCAAAGGCAAGGACTCCTGATGAACGACAATCGCGAACCGGAAGGCAACGGCAATCCCTGGGTGAAGAGCCTGCTGGTGTGGGGCGGGATTTTCCTCGCCCTGCTGCTGGTGGTGTCGATGTTCAGCGGCACCCGCGAGGCGGCGGGCAACCAGCTGCGTTACTCCGATTTCCGCAGCCGGGTCGCCGAGGGCAGCGTCGATGAGGTGAAGATCGCCCCCGACCTGATCACCGGCAAGCTCAAGAACGGCGAGACGTTCACCACCGTGCCGGTGCCGAACGACACCGAGCTGACCCAGCTGCTCGACGAGAGCGGCGTCAAGTATGCCGGAACCGAGCCGCAGCAGCAGAGCCTGCTGCTGATCGTGCTGATCCAGGCGCTGCCGTTCCTGCTGATCCTCGGCGTCGCGTTCTTCGCCTTGCGCCAGGTGCAGAAGGGCGGCGGCTCGGGGGCGATGGGGTTCGGCAAGTCGAAGGCCAAGCTGCTGACCGAGAAGCAGGGCCGGGTAACGTTCGAGGATGTCGCCGGGATCGACGAGGCGCGCGAGGAGCTCGAGGAGATCGTCGAGTTCCTCAAGGACCCGCAGCGCTTCTCCAAGCTCGGCGGCCAGATCCCGAAGGGCGCGCTGCTGGTCGGCTCGCCCGGCACCGGCAAGACGCTGCTCGCCCGCGCCATCGCCGGCGAGGCGCGCGTGCCGTTCTTCACCATCTCGGGCTCGGACTTCGTCGAGATGTTCGTCGGCGTCGGCGCATCCCGCGTGCGCGACATGTTCGAGCAGGCCAAGAAGAACGCGCCGTGCATCGTGTTCATCGACGAGATCGACGCGGTCGGGCGCCACCGCGGCCACGGCCTCGGCAACTCGAACGACGAGCGCGAGCAGACGCTGAACCAGCTGCTCGTCGAGATGGACGGCTTCGAGGCCAACGAAGGCATCATCATCATCGCCGCGACCAACCGGCCCGACGTGCTCGACCCGGCGCTGCTGCGCCCGGGCCGCTTCGACCGCCAGGTGGTGGTGCCGATCCCGGACATCGACGGGCGCGAGAAGATCCTCGCGGTGCACATGAAGAAGGTGCCGCTGGCGCCCGACGTCAATCCGCGCACGATCGCCCGCGGCACGCCCGGGTTCTCGGGCGCGGACCTCGCCAACCTGGTCAACGAGGCGGCGTTGCTCGCCGCGCGGCGCAACAAGCGCCTCGTGGCGATGCAGGAGTTCGAGGACGCCAAGGACAAGGTCATGATGGGCGCCGAGCGCCGTTCCATGGTCATGACCGAGGACGAGAAGAAGATGACCGCCTACCACGAGGCGGGCCACGCCATCGTCGCGGTGCACGAGCCGGCCTCGGACCCGATCCACAAGGCGACGATCATCCCGCGCGGCCGCGCGCTCGGCATGGTCATGCGCCTGCCGGAGCGCGACAACTACTCCTATCACCGCGACAAGATGCACGCGAACCTCGCCGTCAGCATGGGCGGGCGCGTCGCCGAGGAGCTCATCTTCGGCTACGACAAGGTCAGCTCGGGGGCCTCGTCGGACATCCACTACGCCACCGACCTCGCGCGCAACATGGTCACCAAGTGGGGCATGTCGGACAAGCTCGGGCCGCTGCAGTACGAGGACCAGTACGAAGGCTACCTCGGCTACGGCGGCAACCAGCGGACGATGTCGTCGGACGACACCAACAAGCTGATCGACGCCGAGATCAGGGCGCTGGTCGACGGCGCGCACGAGAAGGCGCGCACCGTGCTCAAGGAGCGCGAGGACCAGCTCCACCTGCTCGCGCAGGCGCTGCTCGAGTACGAGACGCTGACCGGCGACGAGATCAAGCAGCTGCTCGACAGCGGCAAGATCGACCGCCCGGACCACCCGTCGGGCCCGGTGATCGCGCGTCCGGTGCGCGGCTCGGCGATCCCCAAGGCCGGCAAGCGCTTCGGCGGCGAGGCTCCGCAAGGGGCCTAGCGCCGCCGGGCTGCCGCTGGCCGCGGGGCGGCCGCCCCGTCGCTCAGCCGATGGCGCCGACCAGCAGCAGCAGGTTGACGAACAGCGACAGGATGATGGTGATGAACACCAGCAGCACCATCGTCCGCCACAACGCCGAGAAGCGCGACAGCGCGTAAGCGCCTCTCAGCTGCTTGTAGATGTGCACCGGCGGGATCAGCACCGCGGCGAAGAACAGCAGGCCGCCCGACACGCCCGGGATCTGCCCGAGCACCGCCAGCGCCACGAACAGCAGCGACATGAAGCACAGCGAGTAGGTGACGAACACCGCGTGGTCGTAAGCCCCGAAGCGCCGCTTCCAGGCGAAGATCAGCCACACGAACGGCACCGACAGCGGGATCAGCAGCCACGAGAACTTGTAGAAGTTCGACTGCAGCTTGTAGGCCATCAGCCCCGGGTTCTGGCGCCACTTGTCGATCCCGTGGTCGATCAGGGCGATACCGAGCGGCTTGTAGGTCACCTTGCTCGTCAGCTGGCTGTCGTTCTTGGCACTTTGTGCGAGAACCAGGTTGCCGTCGGAATCGGTGCTTTCTTCGATTCGCCGCTCGAGCGCGTCGATCTGCCGGTCGACCACCGGGACGGCGGGATTGTCGATGGCCATCGCCTCGCGCGCGGTGCGCAAGCCGGCGAGCTGGCGCTCGAGCGACTGCCCGCCCGCCTCGTCGCTGCCGATCTGGACCGGCGGGCCGAGATCGTCCGGCGTCGAGATGCCGACGAGCTGGAACACCGCGAACATCAGGAACACCGAGAACAGGAACAGCGCCATCGGCGAGACGAAGCGCGCCCGCTCGCCGGCGACGTAGCGCCGCGTCAGCTCGCCCGGCCGCACCGCCAGCAGCGGCACGGTGTGCCAGGTCTTGCCTTCGAAGTGCAGCACGCCGTGGAGCAGGTCGTGGAAGAACGCGCCGAGCGTGCGGTGGACGTGCGCGCGCTGCCCGCACATCCGGCAGTACGGCCCGTCGAGCACGGCGGCGCAGTTGAGGCAGGCGCCTTCGCGCGTGTGCCCGTCGCCCTCGCCGGCCCGCGGCTCCACCGCGCGCCCGAGCAGCGCGCCGTCGGCGACCCCGCCGAGCGCTTCGGCAATCTCGCTCATCCCCTCACCATGCGCCGCATCCTACCGCATGCGCGGCGGGCCGCAAAGAAAAGGCCGCGCCCCTCGCGGAGAACGGCCTTCCCTGGTGATCAGGCGAAGCGGTCAGGCGTCGTAGTCGCCGCCGACCGAGTTCGAGCGGGCCGGCGCCGCGGCCGACAGCCGCATGGCCTCGGCCGACTGGCTGAGCGAGCCGACCTCGTCCGCCTCGTCCTCCTCGTCGGGCAGCACGCGCTGCAGCGACTGGACGAGGCTTTCGTGCAGCGCCTTGGGCCGCACGGTCTGCTCGGCGATCTCGCGCAAGGCGACCACCGGGTTCTTGTCGCGGTCGCGGTCGATCGTCAGCTCGGCGCCACCGGAAACCTCGCGCGCGCGCTGCGCGGCGAGCAGCACGAGGTCGAAGCGGTTGGGAATCTTGTCGACGCAATCTTCGACGGTAACGCGCGCCATCCGGGCACTCCGAAACTAGGGTTGTCGGGAAAGCGGGGCACTTAGGCGGGGAGGGCGGGCAAGTCAAGGTTTCCCCCTCGTGCGAGGGTGTTAGGAGAGGGCATGGCCGACAGCGACGCGCCCGCCGCCGAGTTCCGCGATCCGCCGGCCTTTTCCGCCGAGGCGCACGGCCTCTCGCTGCGCTTCCATCCCGCCGGGCAGGACCGGCTCAAGGCGCTGATCGGGCTGATCGACGGCGCCCGCGAGCGGCTCAAGCTGGCGTTCTACATCTTCGCCACCGACGCATGCGCGGCGCGCGTGCGCGACGCGCTGGTCGCCGCCGCCCGCCGCGGCGTCGACGTGCGGCTGATCGTCGACGGCTTCGGCGCCCTGGCCGACGAGCGCTTCTTCGCCCCGCTGATCGAGGCCGGCGGCACGTTCTGCTGCTTCAGCGCCCGCTGGTCGCAGCGCTACCTCATCCGCAACCACCAGAAGATCGTCATCGCCGACGAGCGCGCGGCGATGCTCGGCGGGTTCAACGTCGAGAACGCCTACTTCGCCGCGCCCGGCGACGACGGCTGGAATGACCTCGCCTTCACCGTCGAAGGTCCGGTCGTGACGCGCATCAGCGAGTGGTACGACGAGCTCGCGGACTGGACCGCGCGTCCCAGGGCCCAGTTCCGCGCGATCCGCCGCAAGGTGCGGCAGTGGGACGCGGGCGACGGGCCGGTGCAAGTCCTCATCGGCGGCCCGACGCGGGGACTCTCGTCGTGGGCGCGCGGGGTCGGCCGCGACCTGCTCGAGGGCGACCGGCTCGACATGACGATGGCCTATTTCTCGCCCCCGCCGCGCCTGCTCAAGCGGATGCGCACGATCGCGCGCAAGGGCGAGACCCGGCTGCTGTTCCCGGCGCGGTCGGACAACGGCGCGACGATCGGCGCGGCGCGCGCGCTTTACGGCCGCCTGCTCGACGCCGGCGCGCGGATCTGGGAATTCCAGCCGTGCAAGCTGCACACCAAGCTGATCGTGCTCGACGACGCGGTGTACCTCGGCAGCGCCAACTTCGACATGCGCAGCCTGTTCCTCAACCTCGAGATCGTGCTGCGGATCGAGGACGCCGCCCTCGCCGAGCGGCTGCGGCGCTACTTCGAGCACCACCTGCCGGCGGCGGAGGAGATCACCCGCGAGATCTACGCCCGCCGCCGCACGCTGCTCAACCGCGTGCGCTGGCGGCTCAGCTGGTTCCTCGTCGCGGTGGTCGACTACACCGTGAGCCGGCGGCTCAACCTCGGACTCTAGCGCCACTCGCGTCCGGGCCGGTGTTGACGACAAAGGCCGGGTAAAGTGGATTGCCGCGCGGGCGCTGCATGGGTCGTCCCACCCGCCCCTCTCCGCGGCGGCGTCGAGCTGGCGGACAAGGCGCAGGAGGGCGGTGTTGCTGGGTTTGCGCGCCGCGCGCACGAACCGCCCCCGCCGCATCAGGATGTGGAATTCGCCCCGATGGGCGCGCTCGGCGAGCTCATCGGGCGTAACCTTCCGTTTCGGGAAGCTGGCGCTTTTCGGCGAGGTTCCGCGATGCAGCGCGATCACCGCGTCCCAGGCATGCGCCAGGCTCTCCGCGCCGGCGCAACGCCGCAGCCGGTAAGCCGCCATCCGGCTCATGCCGACCTGGCGCGCCGATTCCGCGATCGAGCCGGTCTCGGCGAGGCAGCCGATGAACCGCGCCTGCCGTTCGGCCGTCCACCCGTCCGCGCGGACGCGCAGCGGCACCGGGAGGAACGGCGGCACGCGCTGCCACGCGGGCCAGCCGGCGGAGGGGGGCGAATCGGCCATTGGGCGAGCGTGAACGAGACGCGGCGTGTAGGACAACGTTTTCTTTTTGTTCTACCTTCAACCGGCCGCCGCCGGCCGCCGTGTCGACGGCGACCCTAGTCGTAGCCGCTGTCGGCGTATTCGCCCTGGGCGAGGTCGCTGAACTTGGTGATCTTGGGCTCGAAGCGCAGGCGGACCTTGCCGGTGGCGCCGTGGCGCTGCTTGCCGATGATCAGCTCGGCGAGGCCGAACACCTGCTCCATCTCCTGCTGCCACGCGGCGTGGGCCTCGTGCGCCTTCATGTCGTCGTCGCCGCGCGGCACCTTGGGCTCGCGCGAGGCCACGTAGTAGTCCTCGCGGAAGATGAACCAGACCATGTCGGCGTCCTGCTCGATCGAGCCCGATTCGCGCAGGTCCGACAGCATCGGCCGCTTGTCCTCGCGCTGCTCGACCGCGCGGCTGAGCTGCGACAGCGCGATCACCGGAACCTGCAGCTCCTTAGCCAGCGTCTTGAGCCCGCGGCTGATCTCGGAGATTTCGTTGACGCGGTTGTCCTGGCTGCGCTGGCTGCCCTGGAGCAGCTGCAGGTAGTCGACGATGATCAGGCCGATGTTGTGGCGCCGCTTGAGTCGCCGGGCTCGGGTGCGCAGCGCGGCGATGGTCAGCGCCGGGGTGTCGTCGATGTACAGCGGCAGGTCGGCCAGCCGCTGGCTGGCATAGCTGAGCTGTTGGAAGTCGTCGCGGCTGATCTTGCCCATGCGCAGCGCTTCGCTGGGGATGCCGGCCTGCTCGGCGAGGATGCGCGTGGCCAGCTGGTCGCTCGACATCTCGAGGCTGAACAGCGCCACCGCGGCGCCGACCGATTTCTCGATCCCGTCGCGCTGGTCGCGCAGCAGGCGGTCGGCGCAATTGAAGGCGATGTTGGTGGCGAGCGACGACTTGCCCATGCCCGGGCGGCCGGCGAGGATGATCAGGTCGCTGTCGTGCAGCCCGCCGCACTTGTCGTTGATCGAGGTGAAGCCGGTGGTCTTGCCCGAGACGTGGCCGCCCGAGTTGATCGCCGTCTCGATCATCTCGAGCGCCTTGCCGGTGGCCCCGCGGAAGCTTTCCGCCTCGCTGCCCCCGGCGGCGCCTTCGGCGACGCGGAACAGCGACGCTTCGGCCTCCTCGATCTGCCGCATCGGCTCGACCTCCTCGGAGGTGTCGAGCGCGCCTTCGACCAGCTCGCGGCCGACCACGACGAGCTCGCGGAGCAGCGCCAGGTCGTAGATCTGCTGCGCCAGCTCGCGCGGCGCGAGCAGGCCCTGGCCATCGGCCGTCAGCCGCGCGAGATAGCCGGTGCCGCCGAGCTCGATCATCGCCGGATCGGATTCGAAGTACGGCTTCAGCGTCACCGGAGTGACGACCATCTGCTTGTCGAGCAGGACCATGACCCGCTCGAGGATGCGGGCGTGGAGCGGCTCGAAGAAATGCTCGGGGCGCAGCGGCACGGCGAGCTCCTCGAGCACGCGGTTGTCGATCAGCGCCGCGCCGAGGAAGGCCGCTTCGGCTTCGAGGTTGGCGGGCAACGCGCGCCCAGCGGGCGCTTCGGCAGCGGGACGGTCGATGATCTGGGTGGCCATGCCGTCCTGATGGGCGCGTCGGAGTCCCGCGGCAAGATCGAGCGCGACAAACCGGCCTGTGGATAGCGGGCAAATCCTCCCGGGCGGGAGGAATGGCTTGCCGAGCCCATGCTGCATCTGCGAAGGGCGCGTATGTCCAGCGACCGCATCGCGCACCTCACCCTCGACGAAGCCACCGTGCTCGCGCGCAGCCCCGAGGTCGAGCGCGAGCGGCAGGTGGCGTTGCGCGACCTCGCCGCGGACAACCGCTTCGCCCCGCTGCGCGCGGCCGAGCGCGGCCACGCCGGGCCGTGGTCGCTGGCGCTGTCGGTCGACGAGGGCCGCCTGGCGATGGCCGTCCGCGACCGCGACGGCGAGGATGCCGGCACCATCGGCCTCGGGCTCGCCCGCTTCCGCCGCGTGGTGCGCGAATATTTCGCGATCTGCGATTCGTACTACAAGGCGCTGCGCAAGGCCTCGCCCGGCGAGATCGAGACGCTCGACATGGCCCGCCGGGCGATTCACGACCGCGGCACGCGCCAGCTACTCGAGGCGCTCGAGGCCAAGGTCGAGACCGACTTCGCCACCGCGCGACGGCTCTTTACGCTGATCTGCGTGCTCCATATCAGGGCCTGAGGAGGGCGGGGCACGATCATGGGCAGGAAGCGCGCGATCTCGTGGCGTGGGCGCATCGCCGCGCTCGTCCTGCTGCTCGTGCTGCTGGCGGCGGTGTCGGCGTGGTGGCACGCGCAGCACTGGGCCCCTGCGCGCGACGAATACCCGGTCCAGGGCGTGCTGGTCGGGGCGCGCGACGGGCAGGCGGACTTCAACGCGCTGCGCGCGATCGGCGCCGGATTCGTCTATCTCGCGGCGAGCGAGGGCGCGGCCGGGCGCGATCCCGCGTTCGCCGGCAACCTGCCGCGGGTGCGGGCGAGCGGGCTGCCGTTCGGCGCGGTCCATCGCTACGACCCGTGCGTGCCGGCCGAGCGCCAGGCGGCCAATTTCGTCACCATCGTGCCGCGCGACGAGACGCTGCTGCCGCCGGCGATCGCGCTCGACAAGCTGGCCGACCAGTGCGCCGACCCGGCCAGCGAGGCGGCGGTCGAAAGCGAGCTGACGACGTTCCTCAACCAGGTCGAGGGCCACGCCGGCAAGCCGGCCGTGCTCAAGCTCGCGCCGGGGTTCGAGGCGCGCTATCACATCGCCGCGCGGATCGAGCGCAACTTGTGGCTGGAGCGCGACTGGCTGCAGCCCGACTATGCCGGGAGGCCGTGGACGTTGTGGACCGCCAATTCCTCGCTGCAGACCGAGGCCGGCGACGAGCCGCTGCGCTGGGTGGTGCTGCAGCCGTGAGCCCGCGCGACGAGCTGATCGCCGCGGCGCGCGCGGCGGCCGAGGCGGCCTATGCCCCGTACTCGAACTTCCGCGTCGGCGCCGCGCTGCGCTTCGCCGACGGCTCGATCGTCACCGGGACCAATGTCGAGAACGCCAGCTACGGGCTGTCGCTGTGCGCCGAGACGGTCGCCGTCGCCCGGGCGCTGGGCGAGGGTCGCCGCGGCGGGCTGGTCGAAGTGGCGGTGACCGGCAGCGGCGCGGATGTTGTCACGCCCTGCGGGCGGTGCCGGCAAGTGCTGCACGAGCTCGCCGATCTCGGCGGGGGCGATGCGCGGGTGGTGTGCTGCGGCCCGTCGGAAACGCGCGAGACGCGGCTGTCAGAGCTGCTGCCGGCGGCGTTCGGCCCGGGCAGCCTCGGCTAGCGCGGTTGCCGGGATCGGCCTGCCGCCTTCCGCCCCGCGCCGTTCGCTGCTATCGCCGGTTCCAGGAGGATCGCAGACGATGGGTTCATTTTCGCTTTGGCACTGGGCGATCGTCGCGCTCGTCATACTGGTGCTGTTCGGTCGCGGCCGCATCAGCGAGATGATGGGCGACTTCGGCAAGGGCATCAGCAGCTTCAAGAAGGGCCTGTCGGAGGCCGAGAAGATGCCCGACGACAAGCCGGCGGAGGCTAGGCCCGCGCCGCGGATCGCGCCGCCCGACGCCACCGATGCCACGCCAACCCCCGCCCCCGCGCCGGAGAACAAGGACGCGCTCTAGCAGGCGAGGACCGCGGCGATGATGAACCCGGCCGACAACGAGCTGCTGACCCGGGTCGGGCCGGGCACCGCGATGGGCGCGATGCTGCGCGAGTACTGGGTCCCGGCGTGCCGCTCGAAGAAGCTGGAGGCCGACGGCGCGCCCGAGCGGGTGCGGCTGTTCGGCGAGAACTTCGTCGCCTTCCGCGCCACCGACGGCCGCGTCGGGTTCATGCAGGAGGCCTGCCCGCACCGCTGCGCCAGCCTCGCCCTCGCGCGCAACGAGGACAACGGCCTGAGGTGCATCTTCCACGGCTGGAAGTTCAGCGTCGACGGCCGATGCGTCGATGCCCCGACCGAGCCGCGCGCGCAGCGCGAGCGGTTCGCCGCCAGCGTGCCGGTGCGCAGCCACCCGGTGCGCGAGGCGGGCGGGCTGGTGTGGGTCTACCTGGGCGCCCGGGAAACGCCGCCGCGGTTCCCCGACTACGAGTTCACCGTCCTGCCCGACGCCCACGTGCAGCCCTACCGCGGGATCATCCGCACCAACTGGCTGCAAGGGCTCGAGGCGCTGCTCGATTCGGCGCACGTCACCTTCCTCCATTCGGCCAACCTCGCCAGCGCGGTCGGCCGCAGCTACTTCAAGGACGAGAGCGACTTCATGCTCGCCGACGGCGCGCCGGTGTTCGAGTTCGACGAGCGCCCTTACGGCTTCCGCGAAGGGGCGATCCGCGAGGAGGCCGACGACCGCTCCTACGCCCGCGTGCGCGAGGTCTCGCTGCCGTTCTTCTCGTTCATCCCGTCGGCGCCCAAGGGCCCGCGGATCGTCTGCTGCTCGATCCCGATCGACGACGTGACCACCGCGCAGTGGTACATCGCCTACGACACCGACGCGCCGATGAGCGGCAGCCTGATGGGCGCGTTCGGCACGTGGAGCGAGAACCCCGACCACTTCAACGCCGACATGGGCGATGCCTCGAACCTGTGGCTGCAGGACCGCGAGGCGATGAAGAACGGCCACTGGAGCGGGATCCTCGACCGCGGCAACGCCTACGAGGATTTCGCGGTCCAGGAATCGATGGGCCCGATCGTCGACCGCAGCCAGGAATACCTCGGCACTTGCGACCGGGTGATCTATCGCGCGCGCAAGCTGCTGCTCGAGGCGGTCAGGCGCCACCGCGACCGCGGCGAGCTGGCGTTCGCCGGCGACGATATCGACTATCCCGCCATCCGCGCGGTCAGCTTCGCCTTCCCGCGGGAGACGGACTGGCGCGCGGTCGATCCTTACGCGCTGCCGGAAGCCGCCGAATAGTCAGGTCCGGTCGAGCAGCCGCTCGACGCTGTCGTCGGCGGTGCCCTGCTTGCCGTTCTCGCAGCCGACTTCCTCCTCGAGGCTGGCCCTGATCTCCTCGATCTCGGTGTCGGGCAGGTGCTCGATGCCGATGAACTGCTCACGGGCATCGGTGAGCGAGCGGATCAGCTCGTCGAGCTTGGCCTGCATCGCCGCCGCGTCGCGGTTCTGCGAGTTCTGGATCAGGAACACCATCAGGAAGGTGACGATCGTGGTGCCGGTGTTGATCACCAGCTGCCAGGTGTCCGACCAGCCGAACACCGGGCCGGTCACCCCCCAAGCGACGACGATGCTGACCGCGACCAGGAACGCCAGCGGCTGCCCCATGACATGGGCAATGAAAGTGGCGATCCGCGTGAACAGCCGGTCCATCGCGCTGGAAACCACCTGCACCTGGATTTGTGCCCCTAGCGCGGCAGCACCGCGTCGAACGCCGCGCTCAGCCGGGCCAGGCTCGCCGGCACGTCCTTGAGCTTGTCGAGCCCGAACAGGCCGAGGCGGAAGCTCCTGTAGTCCGCCCCCTCGTCGCACTGCAGCGGGACGCCGGCGGCGATCTGCAGCCCGTGCGCGGCGAACTTGCGGCCGTTGTGGATCTCGGGATCGTCGGTGAAGCTGACGACGACGCCCGGCGCGCCGAACCCGTCGGCGGCGACCGACCGCACCCCGCGCTGCGCCAGCATCGCGCGGACCGCGTTACCCTGCTCCCACTGCGCCGCGCGTGCCGCCTCGAAGCCGAACGCCCGGGTCTCCAGCATCGACCGGTGCAACGCGCGCAGCGCGTCGGTCGGCATCGTCGCGTGGTAGGCGTGGCCGCCGCCGAGATAGGCCTCCATGATCGCCCGCCACTTGTTCAGGTCCATCGCGAAGCTGGTCGACTGCGCCGCCGTGCAGCGCTCGAGCGCCGTCTCGTTCATCATCACCAGGCCCGCAGACGGCGGGGCCGACCAGCCCTTCTGCGGGGCCGAGATGAGCACGTCGACGCCGCTCTCGCGCATGTCGACCCACACCGCGCCCGAGGCGATGCAGTCGAGCACCAACAGCCCGCCGGCCTCGTGCGTCGCGTCGGCGACCGCCCGCACGTAGCCGTCGGGCAGGATCAGGCCCGAGGCGGTCTCGACATGCGGCGCGAACACGACGGCGGGCTGCTCGGCGCGGATGCGTTCGACGACTTCGGCGATCGGCGCGGGGGCGAACGGCGCCTGCGGCCCGTCGCCCTGGCGGCGCGCCTTGAGCACCACTTCGTCGGACGGGATCGAGCCGGCCTCGAAGATCTGCGTCCAGCGGTACGAGAAGAAACCGTTGCGGATCGCCAGCGCCTTCCTGCCGGTGGCGAACTGGCGCGCGACCGATTCCATCGCGTACGTCCCGCCGCCGGGGATCACCACCGCGCGGTGCGCGCCATAAGCCTCGCACAGCATCGCGTGGATCTCGCGCATCACCTGCTGGAACGCCTGGCTCATGTGGTTGAGCGAGCGATCGGTGAACACGACCGAGTATTCGAGCAGGCCGTCGGGGTCGACGTCGGGGCGCAAGGCGGGCATCAAAGAATCTCCTCCAATTGTCCCCGATTGACGCGAATCCGGCGCCAGTCAAATTCAACAATAATCAGGCGTTGTCGCTACCACGGGGCGGGAGTAGAACCCGAGCAGGGGCGGCATATCGCCGAGTCTCGGGGGGAAATAAACCGCACGACCAGACGCTTGACCGAACCGCGCACGCGCGCGGCGCCTGATCGTCGGACTTAGGGGAGGAACACGCGATGGCCGGCTGGGAAGAGATCATCAAGGGGACCAAGGGCGACGACATCATCGACGGCGGGACCGGCGACGATTATCTCCAGGGCAAGGCCGGCGACGACATCCTCCGCGGCCACGAAGGCAACGATCTGCTCCACGGCGACGGCGACGACGACTACCTGGTCGGCGGCGCGGGCGACGACACGCTCGACGGCGGCACCGGCGGCATCGACTACGCGGTCTTCTCGGGCTCGGTGAAGGACTACACGTTCACCTCGCAGGGCGGGAACTACTACATCTCGCACACCGGCGGCACGCAGGCCGACGGCACCGACTGGCTGATCCATATCGAGCGGCTGATGTTCTCGGACGCGACGATCGACCTCACCCAGAACAACGCCCCGATCGCCTACGACGACAGCGCCTCGACCGATGAGGACGCCGGCGTCTACAGCAGCGGCTCGACGAGCGTGCTCGACAACGACTTCGACTGGGAAGGCGATTCGCTGAGCGTCACCGCCGGCACGATCGCCGGCGCTTACGGCACGCTCAACCTCAATTCGGACGGCACCTACACCTACACCCCGACTGCCGCCGCCCAGGCGCTGGCTGAGGGCGAGACGGTGCAGGACAGCTTCACCTACACCGTGTCCGACGGCAGCCTGAGCGACACCGGCACGCTGACCATCAACGTCAGCGGCAACAACGACGCGCCGGTCGCGGTCGCCGACACGGCGACCACCGGCGAGAACAGCAGCGTCACGATCGACGTGCTCGCCAACGACAGCGACATCGACAACGGCGCCACGCTGACGGTCACCGCCGCTTCGGTCGCGGGCGGGCAGGGCTCGGTGGCGATCGTCGGCAACCAGCTCGAGTTCGATCCGGGCACCGATTTCGACCACCTCGCCGAGGGCGCCAGCGTCGACGTGGTCATCAGCTACACGATCGCGGACGAGCACGGCGCGTCGGCCTCGTCGACCGCCACGGTGACCGTGACGGGGACCAACGACGGCCCGGTCGCCAATGCCGACACCGCGTCGACGACCGAGAACGCCGCCGTGCTCGTTGACGTCCTCGCCAACGACAACGATGCCGACGACGGCGCGGTGCTGACCGTCGTCGCCGCCTCGGCGCCGAGCGGCCAGGGCAGCGCCTCGATCGTCGGCAACCAGGTCCAGTTCGACCCGGGCAGCGATTTCGACCACCTGGCGGACGGCGCCACGGCCAACGTCACCGTCAGCTACACGATCGAGGACGAGCACGGCGCGTCCGCCTCGTCGACGATCCAGATCACCGTGACCGGGACCAACGACGGCCCGGTCGCCAACCCCGACACCGACACCACGTCCGAGAACGCGGCGGTGACGGTCGACGTGCTGGCCAACGACACCGACGCCGACGACGGCGCGGTGCTGACCGTGACCGCCGCCTCCGGCCCCTCCGGCCAGGGCAGCGTGGCGATCGTCGGCAACCAGGTCGAGTTCGATCCGGGCACCGACTTCGACTATCTCGCCGTCGGCGAGAGCGCCGACGTCGTCATCAACTACACCATCGAGGACGAGCATGGCGCGTCGTCCTCGTCGACCGCCACGGTGACGGTCACCGGCGCCAACGATGCGCCGACGATCGATGCGGCCAACACCACCGCCAGCGGCTCGGTCGAGGAGCTGCCCAACGGCGATCCGGGCGAAGGCACCGCCACGCACAGCGCCGACGGCACGATCGCGTTCGACGACCTCGACCTGTCCGACACCCACAGCGCCAGCGCCACGGCGCAGGGCAGCGGCTACCTCGGCACGTTCACGCTCGATCCGGTCGACCAGACCGGCGATAGCGTCGGGTGGAGCTTCGACGTCAGCGACGCCGACCTCGACAGCCTCGACGAAGGCGAGGAGGTCACCCAGACCTACACGGTCGAGATCGACGACGGCAAGGGCGGCACCGCCACCCAGGACGTGACCATCACGATCACCGGCGCCGGCGACAGCGTGCCGCCCGACGGCACCAACTGGTACATCGACAACAGCGCGGTGGGCAGCGCCGAGACCGGCAGCCCGAGCGACCCGTTCACCTCGATCGCCGCGTTCAACGCCGCGCAGGGCACGCCCGGCGGGCCCGGCGCGGGCGACAACGTGTTTCTGCTCGCCGGCACCGGCACCTATGCCGAGGCCGACGGCATCAACCTGCTCGACGGCCAGACGCTGACCGGCGTGGCCGATGGCGCGCTGCGGCCGACCATCGCGGCTACCGCCGGCGACGGCATCGACGTGGCCGAGAACAACACGGTCGCCGGCGTCGACGTCGTCTCCGCGGGCGGCGCCGGCATCGACGACAACGGCGGCACGGTCGGCACGCTGACCGTCACCGACGTCGGCATCTCGGGGGCCGGCCAGATCGTCGACATCGACAACGGCGGCACGCTGGCGGTGACGCTCAACAGCGCCGCCTCGACCGGCTCGAGCGGCGGGGCGATCGACCTCGACGGGCTCGGCGGCAGCTTCGCCGTCAGCGGCGCGACGACCATCGCCGGCGCCCAGAGCGGCGGCGCGGTCGACGTGACCGGCGGCACGCTCAGCACCGCGTTCCAGGGCGGGCTGACGATCGCCAACACCTCGGGCTTCGGCCTCAACGTGCAGAACAGCGGCAGCATCGCCGTCAGCGCCGGCAGCATCGCCACGGTCGGCGCGACCGCCGTCAACCTCACCAACGTCACGAGCGGCGGGGTCACCTTGGCCAGCGTGTCGGCCAACGGCGGGGTCAACGGCATCCTCCTCTCCGGGACCGGCAGCAGCGCCGGGTTCACCGTCACCGGCACCGGCGTCGCCGGCTCGGGCGGGACCATCCAGGGCACCACCGGCGCGGCGATCGTGGCGACCGACACGATGGACCTCGACTTGTCCTCGATGAGCATCCTCAACACCAACGGGCAGGCGATCCTCGCCACCGACCTGCGCGGCGAGAACTCGCTCACCGACAGCACGATCAGCGGCTTCGGCCTCGGCAGCGGCAACACCGTCGACGGCGTGCGCATCGTCAACACCGACACCGACATGACCTCGTTCACCGTCACCGGCACGACGTTCTCGAACGGCGCGACCGGCAACGATGCGATCTTCATGCAGGCGTTCGGCACCTCGAGCATGGGCCTCAGGGTCGAGGGCTCGACCTTCACCGGACTGGCTGGCGACGGAATCCAGGTCAATGGCGCGAGCGGCAGCACCGGCGACGTCGATGTTCACGTTGTCGATTCGGACTTCCTGAACGCTGCGGCAGGCGGCAATGGCGGCGTCACACTGAATTCGCTCGGCACGATGACCATGCGCGCGGCAGTCGAGGGCGGCACCTTCGACGACATAATGCGGCCGAACACCAACCTCGGTGCGGTCAGCATGACGAACGGAGGCGGCGCGACGGCGCACTTCACGATCCAGGATAACGTCATCGAAGACCTGCTTGGGGCCCGTGCCATCACCTTCACCGGCGATGGCACCAGCTCCACCTTCGTGCTGGTCGACGGGAACAGCATCGATCGGCTGGGCACGACGAGCAAGATCGGCATCAACGCAAACTTCAACGCCAGCGCCACGGGTGATGTCACGATCTCCGACAACTTCGTCGGCCAGAACGGGAATCTTTGGACCGCCGGCAATGGCAACGCCAATGCCATTCTGGTCAACGGCCAAAACAGCACCTCGGTCGACGTTCTGATTGACGGAAATCTCGTCACCGCCAACTCCAATCTCGAAGTCGTGCGCGTGCGGTCGATCAACAGCGCGGTCATGAACGCCACGGTGACGGACAACAATATTCGAGATACGGCAGGCGCCGACCTCGAGTTCGATGCCAGCGCCGGGCTTGCGACAGGAACAGCGACGCTGAACCTCGACATCTTCGGCAACCTCTTCTCGGAGGCAGACGCCGATGTGATCAGGCTGAACGACGCGGCCGGGGGTGTGCTCAATGTCGTTCAGGCGAGCGCGGCCGACGTTTCAACCCTGAACGACGCGGCCACCGTCACGCAGCTCGGCGTGATCTTTTACGGCGCGCCGCCGCCGCCGCTGCCGTTGAATCCCGATCTGCCGCTGATCTGATCCGGAACGGGGGCGGCCGCCGCGAGCCGCCGTCCCCATCAGCCCGATCCGCGGCAATCAAGGCGTTGTCGCACCCCCTGCGCCGCAGTAGAACCGCGGCGGGCGGCGCCGCGCGCCGGCCCCGGGAGGGATGATCGCATGTTCAAGACAGTTCGCTTCGCCGTGCTCGCGGGGGCCGCCTTCATGGCCGCGCCGGCACTCGCGCAAGGCTCGCCGGTGGTCGGCACCTGGGCCACCGCCGTCGAGACCGATTTCGGCAAGTTCGAGGCGACGATGACCGTCGCCGAGACCGACAGCGGCTATAGCGTCGACTTCAAGGACGTGCCGCAGGCCGGCGGGCAAGGCCCCGGGCCGATGCCGAGCGTCGTCAGCGACGTCGTGGTCGACGGGCCCAAGTTCGCCTTCACCCGCAAGCTGACCACGCCGCAGGGCGAGATGACCTTCGCCTACTCGGGCGCCGTCGAAGGGGACACGCTGAGCGGCCAGGTGGGCTCCGACTTCGGCCAGATGAAGCTCGCCGGCACGCGGCAGTAACGCCCCTAGCGGCCGCGCGGGAACTCTTCGCTGCGCGAGACCGGGGCGGCCTTGCCCCAGCTTTCGACCAGCGCGTCGGCGCGCTTGAGCGTCGCGATGAACGCGCGGTAGGCGGGATCGCGGCAGCCCTCGTTGAAGGCGATCTCGCGCGTCGTCGCGGCGCGCGTCAGGCGCAGCGTGCCATAGGGCATGTCGGTCGCGAACAGCTCGCAGTCGTCGCTCGCCGGCGCCGGGTCGGGCAGCTCGGCCAGCACCGCCGCGAGCTCGCGGAAGCCGGTGCTGCCCGCGGCGATCGTGTGGTGCTCGACGCGGAAAGGCCCGACCGGCGCGTCGCGCTCGCCGACGGTCTCGGCCCACTCGCCGCTGCCGTCGGCGCGCACCGTCCAGGCGACCACCGGGCGGCCCCACGAGTTGACCTCGAACGCGATCGCCTCCCACTCGGGTGGCGACGGCGCCGTGCCCGCCGCCGCGCACGAGGCGAGCAGCGCCGGGGCCATCGCGCCCAGGACCCGCCCGCCGCTCACGCCGCGAGCCACTCGGTCAGCGCGGCGAGGCAGTCGCGGGCGAGCAGCTTCGAGCGCTCGGGGCTCCAGCCCTGCTCCGGGTCGGGCAGGTCGGCATTGTCCTTGAACGGCATCTCCAAAGTCATCGCGCAGGCGCCGTAGCGCTCGGCCAGCTGGTTGGTGCTCATCGACAGGTTGGCCTTGCCCGGCTTGGCCGCCGGATAGCCCTTGGCCGTCTGGAAATCGGGGCTGCGCCGATCGAGGATCGCGCGGAAGCGATAGAATTGCTCGCCGAGCGCGTCGCTCCATGACGGGATGCCCTCGAACCCGGCGAGGAAATTGGCGGCGATCGCCTCGTCGCCATGAACGTCCATCGCGAAGCGCACGCCGCTCGCGTCCATCGCGTTGCGCAGCGCCAGCACTTCGGGCGAATTGTCGGCGCTCGGCTCGTGCCACTCGCGGTTGAGGTTGACGCCGATGGCGTTGGTCCGGAGGTGCCCGCGGTAGGAGCCGTCGGGATTGCAGTTGGGCACCACGTGCAGCCTGCACTTCCGGCGCAGCACCCGCGCGACCGGGTCGGCCGCGTCGCACAGCACCTCGAGCGCGCCTTCCATCCACCATTCGGCCATGCTCTCGCCGGGGTGCTGGCGGGCGTAGAGCCACACCGGCACGTCGCCGTCGCCCAGCTCGAGGCAATCGAGCGGGCGGCCGTCGAGGCTGTGGCCGAGGCAGCGGTAGGTGACGCCCTCGCTCACAGCCGCCTCGGCGACGAGGTCGTGGTGCCGCTCGAGCGAGTAGGGCGCGAAATAGGCGAACCAGGCCATGTCGCTCGCCGGGGCGTGGCGGATGGTAAGCATGCCGCCGCCCTCGTCCTTGTCGAAGCTCGTCTCCGCGCGGCCCCAGTAGCTGCGGTCCTCCGACACGCAGGCGCGGTAGTCGACCCACCCGTCGGGATAGGCCGAGCCGTTGAGGTCGCCGATCTTGAGCTCGAGCTCGCGCCCGGCGGCGCCGGCGACGCGGAAATGGAACCACTGGTAGAATTCGGACTGGTTGTCCCGCGGGATGCGCAGCCGCGCGGTGGAGCCCGAGATGGAAACGACTTCGATGTTGCCGCTATCGAACGCTGAATCGATCAGGATATCGCTCATCGCACCTCGATAGTCTCGCCCGAGCGGCCGGGGAAGCCGTCGAACAGCGCGTCGGCCAACTTGCCGGCGGCGGCGCGCTGGTCGGCGAAGTCACTGTTGGCGGTGGCGCTGAAGCGGGCGCGGCCTTCCCACAACGCGTTAACGCCGCCGCTCGGCTTGATGACCACGCGCAGCTCGGTGTCGATCCGCTCGGCCGGACGGTTGCCGCCGAGGTTGATGCCGATGCCCATGCCGACGCCCGAGCCGTACGATCCGGTCGAGCCGCCGACGCCGACGTTGACCGGCGAGCGCCCGCCGCCGGACTGCGCGATCACCCGGTGGACGCCGATCTCGGCCACTTGCTGGGCCATGTCGCCGGTCACCGTGTAGCCGAGCTCGGTCAGCTCCTGCGCCACGGCGTTCTCGAACGCCGCGTATTCCCACGAATCCGTCGCCACGCCGGGTGCGGCCTGGACCGCGATCGGGCCGCTGCCGAGCACCGCCGGCTGCTCGCCGACGAAGCGCGTCACCTCGACCGGGGAGACGTAGGCGGGGGTGGTGCATCCGGCCAGCGAAGCGGCCAGGGCGAGGGCCAGGAGGCGAGCGCGAGCGGTCATGGCGATACAATGCCCGAAGCGCCAACCGGTTGCACGCGGGCGCGGGCGCATTTGCCGTTGCGCCGCCCGGCGTTGCGACCTAGCCCGCTGGCGATGAGCTCCGCCGCGCGCCCGTTCCCCGTCCTGGTCACTGGCGGTGCCGGCTATATCGGCAGCCACGCGGTGCTGGCGCTGCGCGACGGCGGGTGGCCGGTCGCGGTGATCGACAACCTCTCGACCGGCTTCCGCTTCGCCGTGCCCGAGGAAGTCCCGCTGTACGAAGGCGACATCGAGGATGCGGCGCTGCTGGCGCGGATCTTCGCCGAGCAGGGCACGCGCGCGGTGATGCATTTCGCCGGCTCGATCGTGGTTCCGGAATCGGTCGCCGACCCGCTCAAGTACTACCACAACAACACCGCCAAGAGCCGCGCGCTGATCGCCGCGGCCGTCGCCGCCGGGGTGCCGCATTTCATCTTCTCGAGCACCGCGGCGACCTATGGCATCCCCGAGGTTGCCGCCGTCACCGAGGACACCCCGACGCGGCCGATCAATCCCTACGGCTGGTCGAAGCTGATGACCGAGCGGATGCTTGCCGACGCCGCCGCGGCGCATCCGCTGAACTACTGCGCGCTGCGCTATTTCAACGTCGCCGGAGCCGATCCGCAAGGCCGCAGCGGGCAGTCGACCGCCGGAGCCACGCACCTGATCAAGGTCGCGGTCGAGGCGGCGCTGGGGAAGCGGGCAGCGGTCTCGGTATACGGCACCGACTACGCCACGCCCGATGGCACCGGCGTGCGCGACTACATCCACGTCAGCGACCTCGCCGCCGCGCACGTGCTCGCGCTCGAGGCGCTGATCGCCGAGCCCCGGCGCTCGCTGACGATGAACTGCGGCTACGGCCGCGGGTTCTCGGTGCTCGAGGTGCTCGACGCGGTCGACCGGGTCACCAACCGCAAGCTCGAGCGCGTGCTGGCGCCGCGCCGGGCGGGCGATCCCGACGCGCTGGTGTCCGATCCTGCGCTGCTCAAGGCGACGCTGCCGTGGCGGCCCGAGCACGCCGATCTGGACGAAATCGTCAGCCACGCGCTCGCCTGGGAACGCAAGCTGGCGGAGCTTGACTTGAGCGGCCCCCGCGCATAGGGGCGCAGCGTGAATTCCGGCATCGGGGGCCGCCTCCGGTGCCGCATTTTTTGGAACGCCACGATGAAAATCCGCAACAGCCTGAAGTCGCTCAAGGATCGCCACCGCGACAACCGCGTGATCCGCCGCCGCGGCCGGACTTACGTGATCAACAAGACCAATCGCCGCTTCAAGGCGCGCCAGGGCTGATGTCCGCCGCGCCGCGATTCATTCGCGGCCGCGTTGACCTAAAGGGCCTCCGAGCGATCGGGGGCCTTTTGCATGCCTGAAGCTCGGCGGGCCGTCGTCTTCGACATCGGCCGCGTGCTGTTCGACTGGAACCTGCGGCACCTGTTCGAGAAGCTCATCCCCGATCCGGCCGAGCTCGACTGGTTCCTCGCCGAGGTCGTCACCGAGGAGTGGCACTTCCAGAGCGACGCCGGCCGGCCGCTGGCCGAGATGGTGCCAGAGCGGATCGCGGCGTATCCGGCTCACGCACCACTGATCGAGGCCTATCGCAACCGCTTCAACGAGACCCTGCCGAGCGCCATACCGGGCACCCATGCGATCGTCCGCCGGCTCGCCCGCGCCGGCGTGCCGCTGTTCGCGCTGACCAACTTCGGCGCCGAGTTCTGGGCCCAGTTCCGCCCGGCGCAGCCGATCTTCGAGCTGTTCGCGGACGTCGTCGTCTCGGGCGAAGAGCGCTGCGCCAAGCCCGACTCGAGGATCTACGCGATCGCCGAGCGCCGCTTCGGCCGCCCGGGCGAAGCGCTGTTCTTCACCGACGACAATCCGGCCAACGTCGCCGCCGCGGCAGATCGCGGGTGGGACACGCACGTGTTCACCGATGCTCTAGCGCTCGACGAGGCCTTGGCGGCGCGCGGCCTGTTCGGTTGAGCCTCAGGATGCCGAGCGCACCAGGTGCTCGAACACATAGACGCTGAGCGGCCGCTCGAACTGGCAGCCGACCGCATTGCCGTCCTTCCATCGCACGATCGCCTTGAGCGGCTCGAGCCCGGGAAGGCGGATCGCCACCGCATTTCCCTCTGCCGCGCGCGGCAGCCAGGCGACGCGGAAGCCGGTCGCGGAGACGTCGCTCAGCCGCGCCTTCTGCCACTCGCCGTAACCGACGCGGACGTCGGCGAAAATGCCCACCTCGGCACGCGCGTCCTCGCGCCGCGGGTCCGCGGCGGTGCGCGCGTTCTCGGGTGGGAACGTCTGGTGCTTCACTGCCGCGAGCTTGGCACAGCGAGCGTTTACACGTTCCTAAGCATGTCGGGACTTTCAGCCGGGCGCGCGAGATGGGGCGGGGCGGGCGACGTCGAACGCGACCGTCAGCCGCTCGCCCGCGGGGAACGGCCGGGTCCCGTGCCACATCGCCGACGGGAACAGCACGAGGCGGCCGGGCCGGGGCTCGATCGTGCGCACCGGCGCGCAACATCGCCCGCGTGTCGCTGCTCATCGGTTCCCGTCGGACATTCGGCCCCCTCGGACGATGCTGGCATGCGCGGGACGGCGGGGCAACCGCTCCGGGAGCCTGGCCGCCGCTAGGCGCGCGGCGCCATCCGGCGGTAGCTGAGCGCCTCGGCGACGTGGATGCGGCCGACCGGCTCCGTCCCCGCGAGGTCGGCCACGGTGCGCGCGACGCGCAGCATGCGGGTGTAGCCGCGCGCCGACAGCCGCATCGCCTCGGCCGCCTGGAGCAGCAGCTTGCGGCCCGGCTCGTCGGGCGTGGCGTGGGCTTCGAGCGCCTCGCCGTCGAGCTCGGCGTTCGAGCGGATGCCGCGGGCGGCCTGCCGCGCGCGGGCTTCGGCGACCCGCGCGGCGACCTCGGCCGAGCCTTCGGCCGGCGGCGGCCGGTGCAGGTCGGCCGCGTTGACCGGGTCGACGTCGACGTGGAGGTCGATGCGGTCGAGCAGCGGGCCCGAAACCTTGCTTTGGTAATCGGCGGCGCAGCGCGGGGCGCGCGAGCAGGCCAGCGCTGGGTCGCCGAGGTGGCCGCAGCGGCAGGGGTTCATCGCCGCGACGAGCTGGACCCGGGCGGGGTAGGTGACGTGGGCGTTCGCCCGGGCCACGTCGACCTTGCCGGTCTCGAGCGGCTGGCGCAACGAATCGAGCACCGCGCGCTGGAATTCGGGCAGCTCGTCGAGGAACAGGACGCCGAGGTGCGCCAGGCTGACCTCGCCCGGACGGACGCGCAAGCCGCCGCCGGTCAGCGCCGCCATCGACGCCGAATGGTGCGGCGCGCGGAACGGCCGGGTGCGGCTGATCCGCCCGCTCTCGAGCGTGCCGGCGACCGAGGCGACCATGCTGACCTCGAGCGCCTCGGCCGGCGCGAGCTCGGGCAGGATCCCGGGCAGGCAGCTCGCCAGCAGGCTCTTGCCCGCGCCCGGCGGGCCGATCATCAGCAGGTTGTGCCCGCCCGCGGCGGCGATCTCGAGCGCGCGCTTGGCGGTCTCCTGGCCCTTGACCTGCCTGAGGTCGGGCCCGTTGCCCGGCTCCTCGACTTCGCCCGGCGGCGGCTCGGGCAACGTCTGCACGCCTTTCAGGTGATTGAGCAGGCTGACCAGGCCGGGCGCGGCGATCACCGGCACCCCGCTTGCCCAGCGCGCCTCGGACCCCTGGGCGGCGGGGCAGATCAGCCCCTTGTCCTCCCCGCTGGCGTGGAGCGCGGCGAGCAGCACGCCCGGAGAAGCGATGATGCGCCCGTCGAGCGCCAGCTCGCCGACGGCGATCCAGTCAGCCAGCTGCTCGGCATCGGTGACGCCCATCGCCGCGAGCAGCGCGAGCGCGATCGGCAGGTCGTAATGGCTGCCTTCCTTGGGCAGGTCGGCCGGCGAGAGGTTGATGGTGATCCGCTTGGGCGGCAGCGACAGGCCCATGGCGGCGAGCGCCGCCTGGACCCGCTCGCGGCTCTCGCCGACCGCCTTGTCGGGCAGCCCGACGATGGCGAAGCGGGGCATACCCGCGGCGACCTGGCACTGCACTTCGACGGACCGTGCCTCGAGCCCGAGATAGGCCACCGTCGAAACGAGTGCGACCACGAGATTCCCCCCAGCGGACAGGGTGATAGCGGCGCGTGCGCGCATGTCGAGCGGGGATCGGTCCACCATGGTGAATCCCCCGGAAACCTCGTTCCTTCACGCGCGGGCAGGATCGCGGATCGCACCTTGCGGCCATGCGCGCCGTCGTTCTCGCCTGCCTGGCGCTGGTCTGCGCCGCACCTGCCGCGGCGCAGACCGGCGTTCACGAAACGCTCGAGGAATGGAGCGAACCGGCGGCGGCGCGCTTCGTCTCCCCCGCGTTGGCGCAAGCCGAGCGCGCGGCGATCGCCGCCTACGGGCCGTTCCGCGTGCTCGACGACGGCACGGCGGCGCTGGTCGATGTCACCGACGAACGCTCGCCCGCCGCGTTCCAGGCGATGCTGCGCGATCATCCGGACCTCGCCACGCTGCGCTTCGTCGAGTGTCCCGGGACCTATGACGACCGCGCCAACCTCGAGCTCGGCCGGCTGATCCGCGCCGCCGGGCTGGCGGCCGAAGTGCCAGCGGGCGGCTCGGTGCGCTCGGGCGCGGTCGAGCTGGTCCTCGCCGGCACCCGCGTCAGCATCGCCGACGGCGCCGAGTTCGCGGTCCATGCCTGGCTCGACGAGGACGGCCTGTCGGCCGCCGACTACGCGCCGGATTCGCCGGCGCATGCCAAGTACCTGGCTTATTACCGCGAGATGGGCATGGACGGGGACCACGCCGCGAGGTTCTATGCGATGACCAACGCCGTGCCGTTCGAGGACGCGCGCTGGCTCAGCGGGGCGGAGATGCGCCGCTGGATCGATCGCGAGCCGGACGCCCCGCGCCTCGCCTATCTTGACTTGGGCCCCGCCCTCAACTAACCGCGCGCCCAGACCGAGGCCGCCCCGCGAGCGGGCGGCCCTTTTCGTTGAGTTCAGGACCGATACGATGAAGCGCACTTTCCAGCCGAGCAACCTCGTCCGCGCGCGCCGGCACGGGTTCTTCGCCCGCAAGGCGACTCCGGGCGGCCGCAAGGTGCTCCGCGCCCGCCGCGCGCGCGGCCGCAAGAAGCTCTGCGCGTAACCTGATTCGCCATCGAGCGCCGGGCGCCGCCGATCCGGGCGGCTCGGCTTTCCTCGCATAAGCTCGGGCGCGTTCGCGCTTGCGGTCCGCTGGTCGCGGACCGAACGATCGCCTACATCCATCGCATGGCTGACTTGAGCGTCATCCGGAAACGCGCCGATTTCCTGGCCGCCAACCGGGGCCTGCGCGTCGCGCGGCCGGGCTTCGTGCTGCTGGCGAGCCCCAACGGCGGGCTGGGCAAGCGCTACGGCGTCACCGTGACGAAGAAGATCGGCAACGCGGTCGTGCGCAACCGCATGAAGCGGCGGTTCCGCGAGTTGCTGCGCGCCGCGCTTCCGGGCGAGGGCCTGCCCGACCACGACCACGTGTTGATCGGCCGCGAGGGCGGCGTCGAGCGCGACTTCGCCCGGCTGCGCGACGAGCTCGCCGCCGCGCTCGCCCGCGCTGCCGCGGGGAAGGGCGACCCGCCGCGCAGCCGGGGCGGCCGGCGCAAGTGAAGCAACTCCTCATCCTGATCGCGCGCGGGTGGCAGCTCGGGCCGTCGCGGGTGCTGCCGCCATCGTGCCGCTACCAGCCTTCGTGCAGCCAGTACGCGATCGAGGCGCTCGACAGGCACGGGGCGATCAAGGGTGGATGGATGGCGTTGAGGCGGCTAATGCGCTGCCACCCATGGGGGGGACACGGGCACGACCCGGTGCCTTGACGGTTCGGCACGGCCATCTCACTTAGGATCGCAACTTGGACAACCAGCGCAACCTCATCCTCGCTGTCGTGCTGTGCCTGGCGCTGCTGCTCGGCTTCGACCTCGTCATGAGCCGGCTCTACCCCGAGGCCGCGCCGAGCGAGCAGGCGACGACGCAGGCCGACACGCCGAGCCAGCGCGCCGCAGCGCACACCCGCGAAGGCGGCCTGACCGATCCGCTCGAGCAGGCCGAGGAAGTCCGCGACCTGAGGACCCAGCTCGCCTCGCGCGAGCGCATCGCCATCGACGCGCCCGAAGTCGCCGGCTCGATCAACCCGGTCGGCGCGCGCGTCGACGACGTGGTGCTCAAGACCCATCGCCAGACGGTCGACAAGGATTCCGGGCCGGTGCGGCTGTTCTCGCCGGCAGGAACCCCGGCGCAGCAGTTCGCCCAGTTCGGCTGGATCGGCGAGGGGGTCAAGCTGCCCGACGCGAGCACCGTGTGGCGCGCCGAGGGCGGTCCGCTCGCTCCCGGCAAGCCGGTGACGCTGAGCTGGGACAACGGCCAGGGCCAGCGCTTCACGCTGCGCTTCACCATCGACGAGTTCTACATGATCACCGTCGAGCAGACCGTCGCCAACACCGGCGACGGCGCCGTCGCCGTGCGCCCTTACGCATTCCTCAACCGCACCAGCCGCACCGCCAGCACCGACAGCTACAGCGTCCACGCCGGGCCGATCGGGCTGTTCGGCGGCGAGGTCGACTTCGACTGGGACTACGACGATGTCGACGAGGACGGCGCGGTGTCGCCCGTCGGCGCGACCGGGTGGATCGGCTACACCGACATCTACTGGCTCTCGGCGCTGATCCCGCAGGACGGCGCGCGCGCCGAAGGCGGCTTCCGCGCGCTCGGCGGCGAGGCCTACCGCGCCGATCTGCTCTACGATCCGGTCACGGTCCCCGCCGGCCGCCAGGTCAGCCAGACGACGCGGCTGTTCGCCGGAGCCAAGGAGAGCACGGTCCTCGACCACTACGAGGACGGCGGGGTGACCAACTTCGGGCTGGCGATCGACTGGGGCTGGTTCCGCTGGTTCATGTACCCGATCTTCTGGCTGCTGAAGCAGCTGTTCGCGCTGACCAACAACTTCGGCGTGGCGATCATCCTGCTGACGGTGATCGTGCGCGGGCTGATGTTCCCGATCGCGCAGAAGCAGTTCGCTTCGATGGCGCAGATGCGCGCGGTGCAGCCGAAGATGAAGGCGCTGCAGGAACGCTACAAGGACGACAAGCCGCGCCTGCAGCAGGAAATGGCCAAGCTCTACAAGGACGAGAAGGTCAATCCGCTCGCCGGCTGCCTGCCGATCTTCCTGCAGATCCCGATCTTCTTCGCGCTCTACAAGACGCTGCTGGTGGCGATCGAGATGCGCCACAAGCCGTTCGTGCTGTGGCTCAAGGACCTCTCGGCGCAGGACCCGGCGACGATCCTCAACTTGTTCGGCCTGCTGCCGTTCACCCCGCCGAGCTTCCTCGCCATCGGCGTGCTCGCGGTGCTGCTCGGCGTCACCATGTGGCTGCAGTTCAAGCTCAATCCGGCGGTGATGGACCCGATCCAGCAGCAGATGTTCATGATCATGCCGTGGGTGCTGATGTTCGTCATGGCGCCGTTCGCCGCCGGGCTGCTGCTGTACTGGATCACCTCGAACATCCTCACCCTCGGGCAGCAGAAGTACCTCTACTCGAAGCATCCGCAGTTGAAGGCCCAGGCCGAGAAGGACGCCGCCGACAAGGCCCGCGCGGCCGAGCGGGACAAGCGATGAATTCCTCCCCGGCACGGGGAGGGGGACCATCCGCAGGATGGTGGAGGGGGCCCGCATCCGAGCGCAGCGCCTGCCGCGAGCCCCCTCCACCCCCGCCGCTGCGCGTCGCGGTCCCCCTCCCCGTGCCGGGGAGGAGCTAGGTGACCGCCGAACCCGATCTCATCGAGCAGGCCCGCCGGCTGTTTTCCGGCCGGGTCGAGTTCCTGCTCTCGGCGCCGTCGCTCGACTTCCTGCCCGGCGCCGATTTCCCCGAGGTGGCGTTCGCCGGGCGCTCGAACGTCGGCAAGAGCTCGCTGATCAACGCGGTCACCGGGCGCAAGGCGCTGGCCCGCGCTTCGGTCACCCCGGGGCGCACGCAGGAGCTGAATTTCTTCGAGGTCGGCGCGCCGACCCGGTTCCGGCTGGTCGACATGCCCGGCTATGGCTTCGCCAAGGCGCCGGTCAAGGTGGTCGAGCGCTGGCGCCGGCTGGTGCGCGACTTCCTCCGCGGGCGGCAGGTGCTCAAGCGGACGCTGGTGCTGATCGATGCGCGCCACGGCATCAAGCCGCCCGACGAGGAGATGATGAGGATGCTCGACGAGGCCGCAGTCGGCTATCGCCTGGTGCTGACCAAGGCCGACAAGGTCAAGGCGAGCGAGCTGGCGGCGACGCTGGCGATAGTCGAGGCCCAGGCGAAGAAGCACGTCGCCGCCTACCCGGCGATCCACGTCACCAGTGCCGAGAAGGGCATGGGCGTGGCCGAGCTGCGCGCCGCGGTGATCGAGGACGCGCTCGGCTGATCACTCCCAGGTGAGGATCACCCGGCCGTTGGCGGGCACGCGGAACGCCACGCAGTCGCCGGTCGTGCGGCGCGGGCGGATCTGGTCGCCGCCGGCGGTGATCAGCGAGGCCCTGGGCAGCTTGCGGCGCTTGAGCCGCACCAGCGAGACTTCGGCCTCGCACGTCTCGCCGCCGTCGAGCAGGATGCTCAGCGCCTTGTCGCCGGTACGCTCGTGCGCGCGGATGAACTGGTTGCAGTAGAGCAGGAACGGCGCGCCCTCGACCGGGTGGTGCGAGCGCGAGGCGAACACGAACGCCGCGCCGCAGCCGTAGATTTCCTGGCCGACCTGGCCGGCCGCCTGCCCGTCGGGATAGAGGTCCTCGAGCGGGAACGAGAGCTCGGGACAGACGACCCCGCTCTGGTGGTCGCCGACGTGGATCGCCTCCCGGGGCAAGGCGTCGGGATAGTAGAACCACGCGCGGTCGAGCACGTACTTGCAGTATTCCCCGATCAGCATCCGCACGGCGGGCTCGAGCTCGGGCCCGGCCTGCTCGAGGTACTCCTCGAACCCGGCGAAGCTCTCGAAGCATTCGTACATCGCCATGTACTGCGAATCGTGCAGGCAGGTGACCGCCATGAAGGTGTTGTAGTGGCGCGCGTGGCCGATCTCGGACTGCCAGATGATCGCGTTGTGGAAGAACCCGGCGAGGTAGGCGTAGCTTTGCGCGAGGTACTGCTTGTCGTCGGTGATCCGCCACAGCCGGAGGCAGGCGACCGCGCCCCATACGGTCAGGTTGGCCTGATAGAGCAAGTCGAAGCGCAAGTCCTTGGCGAGGTCGAGCGCGGCTTTCGCTTCCTGCACGAAGCGGTCCTCGCCGGTCAGCTCGAAGCATTGCAGCATCACGTAGGCGTAGATCCCGCCGACGTCGGTCTGGCCGAACTCCTCGTCGCCGCGTGCCTTGGTGATGATCGAGAAATCCTCGATCTTGTACATGATCGGCCAGGCGTACTTGAAGTGATGCGCGGCCTCGATGCCGTAGTCGATCGACTTGAGCAGCAGCTCCCTGGCCAGCTCGTCGCCTTCGAGCGCGAGCCGGCCGAGGTTGAGCATCGGGTGGTAGAGGTACCATGAATCGACCGCGTCCGGGTCCTTGCCCTGCTCCTCGCCGACGTTCGGCAGGTAGCGGCGCAGGGTCTTGACCCTGGGATCGTAGAACTTGCCCAGGCCCTTCCTCAGCTGGTCTTCGAGCGCGAGCGGCTTGCCCTTCCACTGGCCCCATTCGTGGACCGCCTGGAGCACCGACAGCTGCACCATCACGTCGGGGTACTCGCCCTCGGGATAAGGCATGATGTAGAGATTGCCATAATGCTCGCGCCGCGCTTGCGGCGCGCTCTTCAGGTCGCGCAGCGTGCGCTCGGCGCGATCGACCCAGTCGCGGTATTCCGCTTC